>Ga0326727_10019710_pt1 | contig 13496 bp, 16 predicted proteins | sample MB2enrmetagenome_FD_207643 | JGI IMG/M metagenome (GOLD analysis project Ga0326727, IMG submission 207643) | Lab enriched peat soil microbial communities from McLean, Ithaca, NY, United States - MB29MY | ecosystem: Environmental > Terrestrial > Soil > Wetlands > Peat | place: USA: New York... | reverse complement strand
TCGGAGCAAGCAGGGGCTTGAGCTTCTCCCACTGCGCTTCGGTCAGGTCCATGCTCCTGATTTACGCTAGTTTGCATAACTCACGGGCACTAAATGACTTCAAAGTGTTTATGAGATAACTTCTAGCCAGACCCTCCTCCTTCAAAATGTGTGCAAAAAAGCGTACGTCATCCCTCAAGCAGGAGCTCTCCCTCCCTTACTAGGTTCTGGTACAGCGCCACGTCCTCCGGGTTGTCGATCTCGCCCCATTGGCCATCGGTGCCGAAAGTGCCTATGGTGAGATCCTTTCCGGTGAGCAGTCGGCGCAGCAATCCGGTCACGTCGAGGTGATCGCGGATCGGTGCGTCGAGTGTACTGAGTAGTGTCTCGACGGCAGTCCATGCCGGTGGCGTGAATTTCAAGAGGCCCATATATTGCCCCTGGATATCTTCGATCTGCGTCGTCTTGCCGCCGATCTCCAGCAATTGGCCCGCGGCATTGATCCGGAAGGTTTCGGCGTCGGCCAAAGGATCGGCGAAACGCCGGGTCCACAGGCGGCGCCAGGCCCGGTCGTAACTGATGACCAACTGGCCTGGAGCACCGGCCAGACCGCGCACCAACTCACTGCGGTAGAAGATGTCGGCATAGCTGACGATGACCAGTCCCGAGCGCAGCCAAGGAGCAGCCGCAGCGAGCGACATCACCATATTGGTTTCGGCCCATCGTTCGTTGGCGAAATAGGAAAGGCTGGGAAAATCGATCATCTCGGCGCGATAGCCGCGGACAACCCCGATCTCGTCCACCCCACCACGCCGGAGCGCCGCGATCTGGCGCTCGATCAACGGCTTGCCTTCCAGCTCGACCAAGCATTTCGGGCGGTCTTCGCTGAGCTGGCCCATGCGGCTGCCACGACCGGCGGCGAGAATAACTGCGCGTATCATTCCACCGCGAAGACCTGGCGGAACAGTACCACGTCGGCAGGCGAGAACGGGGCGGACCGCTCAGGGTGCCACATAATCCCCGTTATAGGCTGGGCCGAATGGCGAATCGCTTTGACGACGCCGTCGTCGGCGACGGCCCAGACATCGAGGGGTGGCCGCGAGTCGAAGGCGGCAAAGTGATGATAGCTGTTGACCTCTGTGGGCTGGCCGTCGACGCGAATTATCTGGTGTGGTGTCACATGGCCCTCGATGCGTCGCAGCGTGATCGCGCAACGCTGCTGGATCACCTGCATCCCGCGACAGACGCCAAGCACGGGCAGCCCGCGCTGCTCTGCCAAATCGAGCAGGGCATTTTCGACAGCGTCCCGTTCCGGGGCATCGCCACCCAACACCGCAAGATCGTTACCGCCGGTCAACACCAACCCGGTAACGTCTGCTCCTGCGCATAGCGCCAGGGCCACCTCGATAACGTTCGGAAGCGCTAGCGGCATCAGTCCGCACGTTGCCAGGAACCGTGGCCAGGCCTGATCGAGACAATCACGGCGCTCACCATATTCCGGGACGATTGATACCCTCTGGGTAATTGCAACTTTTTTCATGTGATGGTTAAACCTTCTGGTTTGTATAGCCCAGGCATAGCTGTCTCGGCACAGCAAAAGCTCAAGCAACGCCTTTCAAGGGCCGATAATAGCAAGCTCGTCTGGCGCCGCAAACTCTTATGCATGACGCTCCCAGCGGCGCGCGTCAGCGTGCAGTCGCGGGCGAAAGTCCTCCTTTACTTGCGCTACTTGAGCTTTTGCGCAAAATAAATCCGAGTTGTGTAGGGCACATCAATTACTTCAGGCAGCTTATCCAAATAGCTCGCGATTTGCTGAATAATGTCATTGAAAAACGAGTCACTACCCGCCTGGCGCTTAAGAGTCGCATGCGATTTCCAGGCATCAATAACATCTGCCTTTGGCATTTTCCATATAAAACTACCTTCAATCGATTTCGTAGCCCAGAAGTAGCCACTTGCATTGATAATGTTAGTCGGATCTTCTCTTCTTGATCCATACGAGTAAGTTGGAATCGAGGATTTGATGATGGACTCTATCCGTTGTTGAATCGGATCATCTAAATCCCGATGATTCCACATACAGGCAAACCAGCCGTTGGGGACAAGGATTCTGGAAACCTCGGATAGGGCAAGGCTTTGATCAACTACATTGAATGAGCTGCCGAAAAAAACGGCGTAAACACTGCTTGTCGGCAATCCTGTTGCTTCACCTGTCCCAACAGACCAGGTGGCTGATTTGCCCTTAGTGTTTTGGATTCCAATAGTTCGCATGGCATCATTTGGCTCGACGGACCTGACCGTCAATCCGTGCTTGAGCAGCTCGTTTGTGAGCTTACCCGTGCCTGCACCAATATCGGCTACGGGCCTAGAAGGGGCGCAGCCAATTGCCTTCAGCAAATTCTTAATCGCATCGCTGGAGTAGTCGGCTCTCTTATCGTAATGAGAAGCGTGCTCGGTGTAATCCCAAGTAACTTTGGGTGGGGAAGTGCCGGTGCCCATCGATTTCCTCCGTTAATTCTGATGTTCGATGATTGTGTTTACCTACTGGGTGACGGCGACTGTTTTCATGTGATGACCACGACCTTCTGGTTCGAGCAATCGAGGCACAGCTTGCGCGCCGTCTGCCATTGCTGGAACAGGCCTTCGCCGGCGCCGATTACCGCGGGTATGCCGAGCTCGCCGGCGCGGATCGCCATGTGCGAATTGGCACCGCCGAACTGGGTGACGAATCCGCTGATATGACGACTGAAGATCCAGTCGAAGCCGGGGTCAGCGCTGGGCACGAAAAGAATCCGTCCAGCGAAGCTCTCCGGCGGGTCGCCGACTGAGGCGACCGGTGCAGTGACGCTTTTTCGCGTAATGAAATTCGGCCGGCTCGGGGGAAGGTGAAAGGCAATCACCTCGTCGGGCGACGTGATGACCGGCGGAAGCACGAGATTGCGCGTGAGCGCGTGATGCTCTTTGCCCTGCGCGACACTCTCCCGCAGCACCTCGCGCACCGAACCGCTCTCCTTATAGAGCGTGATGATGGCGTGGTAGTTCAGAAAGGCACAATCCTCCGCCGAAAGACCATGATCCTCGCCCAGCTGCCGGATCAACGACAGAGCGTCGCTCAGGCTGCGCGTGAACACGAACTTCGCGTATTCGCGGCCCTCAATGCCGGCCTTGATGAACTCGATCAAACTCAAGACGTCGATGTCGAGCTCATGTTCCTTGAGTAGTTGCTCGATGCGGCGCAACTGCTCGATCGAGAGCGCGAAGCGCGGCGGCGCCGGCGCCGCCAGTCGGGCACCCGACCAGTCGAAATAAAGATCGGGCGCCTCGTCGTAGCGCGGAGACAGGATGTCGTAGGTCCCCGGCCGCAGGTGACCGTAGCGCGCGAGGAAGTCTGCCTTCGGAAGTTCTGCCAAATCTCGCCCGATGCGCGACCCGATGGCATCAACGCTCGCCATGAATGTCGCCTTCTCTTCGGCAGTGAGAACGCCCACCTCCACCAAGGACTGGAGCATCTGAATCGCGATGAAGCCCGCCCGCGCGAGACCGGCGAACGGAAGCGTGCCGTATCGCTTGCAGTCTTCAAGCAGCCAGTAAATGCGGCTGATCTTGTCGATCTCCGCGTTGCAGATTGTCGGAAGCCGCCGTGCCAGCAGGTCGATCTTCGCGCGGTCGCGCCGCCACAGCGCGGTCTCGCCATGTATGATGTGATTGGTGAGGCGCCGTAAGGCACTCGAAAGTTCGGCAAGGTCTTCTGGAGAAAATCCATTCTCGGCGAGCCTGCCCATCCGTTTCGGCAAATCGAGGGTGTAGCAGGAGTAGATGATCTCAAATTCGACCTTGTCATGGAGATGCGGCTCAGAGAGGAGGCGATCGATGTAGTAATTCACGAGACGCCCGGCGAGATCGTCGGATACATCGCGTGGTATGAAGGAGTTAAAGTCGACACGCACGTCGACGTAGGGCAGTCCGTGAAAGCTGACCAGCAGCGGAAAACTGCGAAGATTCTGGTACCCGTAATTGTCCCGCTGATAGGCCCAGATCGCATCGGTGATGAGTTCGCAATAGAGCGACAACGAGAGGGGGTAGGGCCGCAGCCCGATCATTTCGGCCGGATTCCAGTCCGGCATGACGCCGAATATCGCCCGGTTGCCGTGCAAGTAGGGATGCGGGCGGCTGAGCAGTTCGACCTTGCGCGCGATATCGACGAGCGCGGTGGCGATCTTCGCGTCCGCTGCCCGCCCTTGGCGGTCGACGATGAGCGGGCGGACTTGCAGAAGGAAGAGCTGCCCGTCGTCGCCGACGGCGAATTCCACATCGATTGCATCAGACGCTAAAAGGGTTTCGAGCTCGCTGACGAGAGCGATGACCGGCGCCAGCGACGGTGGGCAGGCATCCGGCCGCGATTTGAGGCAATAAAAAGTCCTGAGATTGTCGGCGGCACCGGCGGTCACGCGATCGGTTAGGCCGGAACGGTCGTCGTAATTGATAATGAAATAGGGACCGCCGCTGGGACTGCGGGAGAAGGCCACTCCGGCCATCGCCACGCGGTCAAGCATGGGCTGCACGAAGATCTGGTCGTCGTCGCTTCCGTCATTGGCGAACGAATCAATCACCCGGTCGATTGCCTGTGCCACTTCTGCGCTACCGACGACACCGAGTACGGAATCGTACTTCCCGGCCTGGCTCGTCGCGGCGCCGTCTTCGCCCCGTGCACTGCTACGCACGACGACCCGATCTGAACCCCAGGGCACAGCGCTGACGGTAGCGAGCACGCCAGCCGCGTCCGAGCGCCAATCGCCAACCGAGAATCGGACCTGTGGCAGGACGCGCCCATTGCGCAGCAGCGGCGCCAGCGCTTCCAGAGTTTCCGCCTTCGTTTTGAAGGCGACGAGGCGCGCCGGCTGTGCAGCACCCATGCCATTCCGCCTAGCGCATACCTCCAAGATGCGATCGACCGCTGTGGCAACGTCGAGCGCCCCATAATTGTCGAGGACCACGTCCGGCGCCTCGGGAGCCTCCGCTGGCACGTCAATGCCAACGACGTCGTGCGCATCGCCTCGCTGCGCCCTCGCGTAGATGCCCTTGCTATCCCGACGCTGTAGCTCGTCTATCGGGACCCGAAGGTAGATCTCGCGATAATCCGGGATGTTCTCGCGATTCCAACGCTGCACCTCGTGAAACAGCGAGATGGTCGCGCAGACGACGTCGACGCCCTGCTCAGCCAGCAATCGACACAGCCGCGCATTGCGCATCGCCGATCGCTGGCGATTGCCTGCGCTGTGGCCAAGATCTTCGGCGATCGCCGTACGGAGCGCGTCGCCATCGAGGAAGGCGACCGGACGGCCGCTGGCACGCAGCCGGCTCCGCAATTCTTGCCCCAAGGTTGTCTTGCCGGCGCCAGATAAGCCGGTAATCCAGAAGACGCGCCCCGGCGAAGCTTCCTGCTCGGCTTCAGGCTGGCGTCCCCCCTTTTTTATGCTTGTCAGCATATGAGGTCGAATCGTCCCTGTAACAATGAGTTCACTTGACAGCAACACTGCGGCAATAAACCGCGACTATACATGAAACCTTTCTGGCAGTAAATGGTACTTTCGCCAACTAAACGCCAAAGAATCCTCCAGGGTTACGTAAAGCGTTCCGGTAGTTCTAAGAGCTTCATGACCTGCCTCGTTTGAAGTGGTTCTCCGTGCAACATTGCCTGCAACGGTGGCTCTAGCTCAGTTTTGGTGCACGTCGGCGCCCTGAGGCAGATTTTCGCGCCAGACACACGCTGCGTGACCACCGCCCACGTTATTCTTGAGCGCTGGTCGGCTCTGGGCCCTGTGCCTCATCCCAATGAACTTGCTCTTCCTCATAAATGTGAGGGACTTCCCGATCTGGTGAAAGAACTTGCGCCAGATGTAAGTGTCGTACTTCATGGACACTTGCATTGCCCTCGAATCTATAATCATTGTGGTGCGAGGGTTGTTTCCGCAACCACAACTACGCAGAGAGAGGGGTTCAACGGGTTCTTTGTGTTAAAGGCTTTTGAATCTGGTGATTTGTCGCTGGAGCATCACATATGGAAGGACAATGGATTTGTAAAGGACTTAACCCCTGAGTTGAATATTCGTTTCTCATTTCCCCGCACTTCTGCTAGCCCGACAGAAAAAACGATTTTGAAGGGAAGTGGTAGCTCAACCTCTTAGGCCGCATTCCGGCCTGGCTCTGAGTCGGCACCGGATTCTGGCATTGGGAGTTGATCTGTGACAGCAATGAAATTCTGACGAGATATCCTGACCGACCAAGTTACTTTAGCATTGCGTACTCTGACTTGGCAGCGATGAGAATGGGAATGTCCGGGTCGGCTTCTTCCCAGCGCGTGAGGGAACCCTGATGCGCCGCCTTGGCCTTGGCGGTTTCGTCTTGCAACGCATAGGCTCTGCCGATTTGGAAATGCGCCAATGCGCCGATGGGATCGTTAACCACTTGCCTCGATGGTCAAGTATTCTCTGGAGCTCGGCTACGGCCTCGCGACCCTGACGCGCTATTATCTTCACGTTGTTATTAAGAGGTATGCGCGTTTTGCTGGTCTTCACGAAGAAATGGCTCACTGCCACAACGTCCACCATTCCACCGCGATGCGAATCTGGGAGAAGACGCAGTGCCAGTGCGCAATCACGGATTATCTTTGCCACGCTGACACCGCGCACGTCTATTCATACTTGCGCGAGAACAATGCGAAGTTCGGCGAGGATGCGATGGCCGCTGTTCTGACTGCGCAAATTAGGGATGGGGTTGTATAGCAGAAGCGTATTTGCGCAGCCGAGCGGAGGGCGACGTGGCTGACCAGAGAAAGTTCCATCGTTATTGCAAGAAGCCAATTAAACAGCGAGGACAGATGGAAGTTCTTGAGAGCGAACTCAGGAAACGGACGATTGACTCAGTTACCGCTGACCTCCAACGCGAAGTGGTCAAACAATCGACTCGAACTCAAGCGAGTTACTTTGAAGCTGAACACTTCTCTTGACATGCTTCGGCTTGCTTCCTTTCGTGCGCCTTCAAACTCGCTACCAGCCATTCATGCGATGCGTCGAAGATCGCATCAATCAGCGCGTCTTCTTCTATACCCGCAGCCAGCGCAGCCACGAATGCCTGCTGCGCTTTTTTGACTGCTTCCTTCTGCTGCTCTATCATCTGACTTGCTCCCCCAGTGCAAGCCGGGCCTTTCCCTTTCCATTTTCCGTTCTGATCTTCCATGTCATCTCCTACTTACACAACCCGTTGTGTGTATTGTCGCCACTACAGGTAACACGACCATTATTACTGGTTCATGAATCGCTCAATAAATTCGAGCGATCCCTTCGAACTGCGATGCCACTTGGACTTTGCACTCAATCGCAACTGTCGGCACCGTTTGTGGAGTTCTGCCTCGTGATCGGCACCCGAAGATGCCGCCCGCGTGTTAGTTGTTGATGGTAGTGATTACCGATAGTTCGAAGGCCGACCAAGTCGCCACAAAGTTGAAAAGTGATGAAGCTGACGGATGCCGCGGCGCTGGTGGTGGCCCGGATCGAAGAGACGCTGTACTACAATGCGTTTCCGCGGGAACACTGGCGCTGCTTGCGGACGCACAACCCACTGGAACGGTTGTTGCGTGAAGTGCGGCCAAGAACTCGCGCAGTGGGAGCGTTTCCGGATGGCAAGTCGGCGTTGATGTTGGCGGCGGCAAGACTGCGCCGCGTGCCCGGCACAGAGTGGGGCACACGGCGGTATTTGGACAGGAACCGCCTCTCGATTACCAATTCCGGGCCTTTCGTGACTTCCGTCATGTCTTGTGCTTAAATCTCTTCCAGTTTAGTGGGAGCCGCGTGCCGCTATTCCTCCAAGAAGGCAGGTTAGTTCTTCAAGAAGGTAGGGGCCACAGGCTAGAAGCCCTGGAAGACGTGTGGATTTCTGGTTAAAGCGGATCAGAGAATTGTCGATCTTGCGGGCGAAACCGCCAGCGCACTCAACCAAAGCTACCCCAGCGGCGATATCCCATTCACTCTTGGGAGCCAATGTCCAAGTCGCATCGGCCAGACCGGCCGCCACGAGGGCGAGTTTGTAGGCAACCGATCCCATGGGCCTCGTAACGAAAGGGGCTTGTCTGAAACAGTCCCATTCTCCTCGTTTTACTTCGCTACGGCTGGCAAGCACTACTGCTTCAGAGAGACCGCGGCGGGTGCTCGGACGGACGGCTTTGCCATTGAGGGTAATCCCTTGACCGACAGCGCCCAGAAACAATTCCCGAGTAGCAGGATTGCAGATGCCTCCAGCCATCGCCTTTCCGTTTTCCACAAAACCGACAGAAATGCACCATTCAGGAATTCCAGCAACGAACTCCCGTGTTCCGTCTAAAGGATCCACTACCCAGACTCGCTCGTTCTCGAGGCGTGTCGAGTCATCAAAACTTTCCTCGGAAAGCCACCCCTCGCCATCCCGGATTAAAGCCTGCCGCAGGATGCGATTTGCTGTCCGGTCCGCCTCTGTAATCGGATCATCGCCGACTTTGAACTCCGCTGCTATCGCGCCCGGAATGAATGACGAGATGGACTCAACAGCCGCTTCAAGCGCGTTTTTGATTCGGTTTAGGATTTCCTCACTCGAATTTTTGTTCATTGTTCCGATACTCTAAGGCTGAACAAATTCTTGCGGCGTACTCGATGGACGAGTTTTGTAGCAATCGAGCTCCGTCGCGTGCACGGAAAGCGTCGATGCCGTTGATCGTTGGATTTGAGAGAAGCACGCTTGATGCCAAAGATGCCGAGTACAGCTGCGTCTTAGTACCTTGTCTTATCTATCGGTCAGGGATTTATCTATGGGGATGAAGCTAATCCTGGAAGAATCTCTCCCCACAAGCGACCATCCCCTTCCTTTGTTGGGTTGTTGGCCACAAATTGGTTCTCTGGTATCCGTTTGCGGCCTCCTTCCCGTTCCTGAGTGGCAGTTCCCAAGCACGAGTCGCTGAACGCTAGTTCCGGAGATTAGCTCAGAATTAACATCTTACTTGGTTCGCTTTATACCCAGAATTTCCTTTTTGGCTTCGAAAACAGCGCCATGGTACACCCGTCTCGCTAGTTCGCGATACTGTAAAGCGATTTTCATCGGGAACACTCCGGACGGTCTGCCATCCACACCAGCACAGCCCAAAATTGCCCCATTTGGGGCCTACTTTTGCAACACCTCTCCTTACTCCAACCTGCTGTAGACGGATTCCGCTGCTGACTGGGCCACCATCCAGCTATCCCGTCGGTATCTGTAGCAGCGCGATTCGGTTCAGCATGGCTCCGAACCGCCACCGACTTTGGGCTGAGCAAGCCGGCCAACTTTCTAGGGGTCTTTATGTGCCACTTTGTAGATTCTTCGGCAAGAGAAAAATCCGCGCGCAGAATATTGCCCCATCTTCTTCGGAAGGCTCAAGGGAATCCGCGCCTTTGGCCCTAAGTGATTTCGCTACTGTGATTTGAGCAGAGTTCTTGAAAGATCCGAGTGAACCGATCCGTGGAGTTGTCTCCGTGGGCCAGAAAGTCCGCGTCGCGAGTCAGGCGATATTGTTGGCCAGTCCACAATTCAAACAGAAGTGTACCCTTCAGGACGAAGACCTCGCGATAGATGGAGCGGCTAAGTCGGAAGAGAATCCGTTCGAGGCCATATTTGACCAGGATCATGCCGAAATCGGCGTGGAGCTGCCGGGCGATATTGCGCAGTTTCTCGCGGACGGAAGCCGGGATGTTTTTTGGCGGCGGATTCGTCGACTAGAGTGACTCCAGATACGGGCGCATGACGTTGGCCACGCGGCAAATCTTAGCAGCAGCCCAGAGCTCGTCCCTCATTGCCTTCTTTGAGCGACGGCATTCCTTCAGTGCTTCGATAGCTACGTCGAGACCAATCTTGTTCCGGAACTTGAAGCAGTCGGCAACAGTTTTCGCTGGGCTGAAGACGCGGAGCACAGTGCCTGATACTTTATATTGTCCCCGAACACTGGTCCAAGCGAAGAGAGAAAAAATCCGGCTGGTTGCGAGCTTGCACCCATGGCTGAGTCAAAGCTCTCGGGGCCCGCGGCCTATGTCTCACCAATCACGGCGGGGGCGGTTCGGGTGAGCTCCCCAACCCACCTTCCCCCGCAAACTCAGTTCGCTTTTGCCGGGCAACCATCAGTCCGCCACAGCAAGACTCTTATTTTCCAAACTGGCCCTGGCCAGAAATGGGCGCGGGGTTCGCCCGGTCACTCGTCGCTGGCGGTTGCACATATGCCGGTGGCGGGCCGCCGTTTTCGCTCACTTCCAGACGAAACCCCCACGAAAAGAGCGCTGCCTGACACTTGCGAACCAACCGCACACATGTATTGGTTTACTTGGAAGGCCCGTGGGTGTATATGTGTGGCTCTCCGGGAGACCCAAACGGAAATCCCGGTTAGGTCGAACATGCTGCATAAGCTATTGTCAACGGTTGTGGTGAGTCTGCTTTACGCGAGCCTCCAAACGTCGCAGCCGAAGTACAAGATTACCTTTACCTTTGACTACGACTTCAGGGTTACTCCCGCTTGTTCTCAGGAAGTAAAACAGGTATGTGTGCAACGATTCAACTTTTATGAAATTTCTAGGGGAATACCGAAACGCGCGAAGCTGGGTTCGATTCCTGTGCCCGCTAACGCCAAGGGGTTCGTCAATGGTATTTCTGGCACGACCGAGGCATTTCTCTTTGACCATGGAAGGCACATGGTTGCTGTTGCAGCGCAGATGCCGAACGGCTCGGAATCGGATTTGAGGCAATGCACCACCATTGTGAAAATCCCCTAGGTCTTCTTAGCTCGTCGTTTCCGTGGACAAGAGAATTCCAGATTCAATTCTTGAGTTTTTGGGATAGGCACTAAGAATCACTCACCGCGACTAGCGTTGCCAAGTGCTGATTAACGCGGATTCTTGCGGAGAACCTAACTGACCGAAGAACGCAAGCACGCAATCCCTTTTGCCGCAACGCTTTTGTGTGCGCGGACGAACATGTCAGCGCGCGGTTTCATGCAATCGCTTGCCAGACTCAACGGTCGCCCAAACCTGCGGGCCCTGCTAATGCTCAATTGGAATTCCGACCCTGGAAAATATCGCCTGAGTGATCTTCCACTGGAATACCATCGCGCCAATGGCGGTCCCGAGCGTGTTTGTGATGACGTCCGTCATGCCCGAGTCTCGCGTAGGAATGAATGCCTGAAGGACCTCGATCGTAAGACTGACCGTAAATCCGAGGAGAATGGTTATCAACTGTGCGCGTTTCAAATGCAGTGCCGATGAGAAATATGCACAGAAAACAAAGCCGAGGGGAATGAAGCCTCCGATGTTGATCAGGACATCCTGATAGTAGCTCCAATCCGGATGATATTCTTTCCACGGCACTTCCAGCAGCGTCTGGTGCACGATTAAATAGTGATCGGGAATGTAAAGGTCAGGGGCAGATCCTGCCCGATTGTGGATTATGCCTCCCGCTCTTTCGTCAAACAAGTAGAGTGCAGCCGGGCCTTCTTTCTCGGAGATAGCAGGCCGCCCATTCTTCGTCCAGGAGTTGTAGTGTTCAATAACTTCCATCGGGGCAAGTTCCCGATCATAAATCGCAAGGCCAAGTAAATCGCCCATCCAACTGTCGTTCGCCACGGGAGAGTTTGCAACGACCAGTTGGCCCACGAAATCTCTGCTTGAAAGGCCGAAGTGTGAAGAACGTTTTATCAGGGTGCCATCCACATAAATGGCTGTCCCCTGTGCACTCGCTGTAAGCGTGATGAATGCTGCTGTCCCCTGGCGCAGCACATGGTCCGCATAGATTTGAACCTCGCTCACGCGACCCTGCTGGTTCCGATTCTGACGCTGGAAGACGAGGTCTTTTTTGTTTTGGTGCAGAGAAAACGAGACCAGCTTCTCCGGGCTGTAGAAAGAGAGCATGGTACTGCTCCAGGTGTAAGTGAGTATGTCCGGATTGGCCCAGATCTCAAGGCTGCAAGGGGCCCCACCTTCCGAATCCGCCGGCTTAAACGTATCCGCGCTCAATATCGAGGCGTAGTAGCCAAAATGAAAGCCGTTTCCGTTTTCTAACCAGGCCACCTGGTTCTTGGGGTGCGGAGTGAGTGGCCACAGCCCCACCAGCAGAATACCGCAGAGGATTGCGACGCAGACTACGGCCAATAATCTATCCCAAACAACTTTAGTAACCATTTCGTCGCTCGCGCCTCTTGGCGTCAATTCCGTCGTGTGGTCACTGGTAAGTATGGTGGCGACAGCCAAGTAACAAGAGATAGGTCGCGCACGCACTTGCCCTGCACTCAATAGAGAACGCCCCGCCAGTTTGGGAGTCGGGGCGAGGTGCTCTCAGCAACAATGACCGGTTCCCTTGGCAGGACTCTACCACCAGGTCGAGCGGATAGGAAAGAGGACGCTCCTCTCGCAAAAAGGTGGGACTAACTCCCCACTACTCAGGCTTTGTTCCTGATTGGAGCAGTCCTCCCCCCTCCGGGCTGGCCACTCTCAGCGGTGGCCTTTTGCTAGTTTCACGGTAAAATGCCATCAGGCCAATTTAAAGGACGAAACCGCTAGCAAGGCTCTCTAGCTAATCTGAGTTTCCAATGCGCTTGCAGTGAACACCCCGGCCTCCAAGTTGAGATCTGAGGGGCATAGTCGATGCATTTTCTTTACCGGATGTACCGGTCGTGGGGTTTGACGCTTCCCAAATCGCGCAGTCTCCGGAAGTGCCGGGCCTTCCCGCTAGCAGTGCTCCCGTTGTTCGCGCTTCTTTGGGGCTGCGCCGGTGTTGTTTCCCCGGGCTCCAGTTCCTCGGAGACCTTCCGCCTCTCTGGCACTATCAGCCCGCAATCGGCCGGTAACGGCACGACCGTCGCCCTGAGCGGCCCCATCTCCGCTTCGACCACTAATAACAGTTCCGGCAATTACAGTTTCTCTGGCCTGGCCAACGGAACCTATGCCGTTACACCCAGCCGCTCCGGCTACCTCTTCGCCCCCAGCGTCCAGAGCGTCTCAATTGATGGGTCAGACGTCTCCGGCATCGACTTCACCGCCTCCCTGCAATCGACCTATTCGGTGCAACTCACCTGGCAAGCCAGCACCTCCAACGTGATCGGCTACAACGTGTATCGCAGCACGATCAACGGTGGCCCTTACGTCAAAATCAATTCCACCCTCGTCAACCCATTGACCTACACCGATTCCTCTGTGGCCAGTTTCACAACTTACTATTATGTCACTACCGCCGTCGATCCTGCGGGCGTCGAGAGCGAGTATTCCAACCAGGCGACTGCCGAAATTTTCTGATTCCCCAGGAACGCCGAAGTCTTTGGTTAAGCGACGCTCCATGGCTTGCGAATGCCACGGTAAGTAATCGCAGTGAGGATTCCTCACAAAGAATGGCACCTTGATTTGGTTGACACGGAGTCTTTTACTGGGCGACAGAGGCGCTTATTTCGGAAACTCGTGTTCCGCTCGATGGCAGGCGGCGCACAG
>Ga0326727_10019709_pt1 | contig 13497 bp, 11 predicted proteins | sample MB2enrmetagenome_FD_207643 | JGI IMG/M metagenome (GOLD analysis project Ga0326727, IMG submission 207643) | Lab enriched peat soil microbial communities from McLean, Ithaca, NY, United States - MB29MY | ecosystem: Environmental > Terrestrial > Soil > Wetlands > Peat | place: USA: New York... | reverse complement strand
CAACGCTTGCACGATTGACCACGCCCTTCGCTGTGCTCAGAGCGTGCCACTCATGTCACCCGGAAATGCGAACGCGGTCGATGGGTGGCCCGCGTGGCATGCTTTCGAGGCCCGAGGCGCGAGGTCCCGTCCAGAGACAGCGACTGGCCTCGAAAGCATGAGCAGCCTCGAACATGCTTTCAAGGCCACGCAATTTGGCAGGAAGTAGATGAGCTCCACAGGCCTCGAAAGCATGCCACCCGGAAATGCGAACACGTTCGATGGGTGGCCCGCGTGGCATGCTTTCAAAGCCCCGCAATTTGGCGGGAACTAGATGAGCTCCACTGGCCTTGAAAGCATGCCACCATGCCACCCGACGTCACGCGGCGAGCGAGTCAGCTAGCGGTTCCCTTTGTGGCGATGCCCCTATGCCAGTAACGAGTGATTGGTGAAATGCCCACGTTGTATGAAGGATCGTTGTCGACACCCGTCGGGCGCTTCGCCCTCATCGCAGCGCGGTTCAATGCGCTGGTCGTAGAGCATCTTGTTGCGGGCGCGATCGGTACCCTGAAACGGCACGGCGTCAGTGACGATGCCATCGACCTGGTGCGCGTACCGGGATCTTTCGAGATACCGCTTGTCGCTCAAAAGGTGGCCGAGAGTAAGCGATATGTGGCGGTCATTTGCCTGGGTGCGGTCATTAAGGGTGACACCGATCACTACGACTTCGTCGCCGGCGAAGCGGCTGGCGGCATCGGTCGCGCGGCCCTAAGCACTGGCGTACCGGTGGTCTTCGGTGTTCTGACGTGCGACACGTTGGAACAAGCACTGAACCGAGCCGGCGGCAAGTCCGGCAACAAAGGGGCCGACGCGGCCTTGACCGCCATTGAAATGGTAAATCTGCTAAGGCACCTTCCCGGTTAACTCCTCCTCTCCAAGCTTCTCGTTCTCAGCCGATAGGGCCGATTGCGAGCTAAAGTTCTTAGAGCGTGTCGCGCTCGAACAGCGCCGTTCGGATAGCGCAGTCGCCCTTGTCCCGGGCAGGATGGTGAAGTAGACTACTCCCCCCTATCGATAGTCTCGGACCTGCGGAGCAGTTGTCCTTCCGAGGAGGTGACGGATGTGCGGCATTGTCGGTTACGTCGGTCCGCAGGTCGCTGAGCCGATCCTCGTCGAAGGGCTGCATCGCCTGGAGTATCGTGGCTACGATTCTTCCGGTCTGGTCACCATAACGGACGGCCAACTCAACCTCCGGAAGAAAGCCGGCCGGGTCCAGGATTTGGTCCGGCACCTACGAGATTTTCCCGCTCCCGGTAGCGTCGGCATCAGTCACACGCGCTGGGCGACGCACGGACCCGCCACCGACGTCAATGCCCATCCGCACGTGTCGTCAGACGGTCGAATCGCGCTCGTTCACAATGGCGTCATCGAGAACTACGCCACTCTCAAACGTCAGCTTCTCGACGATGGAGTGGAATTCGTCAGCGAAACCGACACCGAGGTCGTCGCCCAGCTTATTTCGCAACGTCTGCCGGAGAACGGCCACGTCAAGCCCGACGACTTTGTCAAAGCCGTGCTGCAGACTTTGGATTTGCTCAAAGGAACCTACGGGCTCGCGATCATTTGCCCGCTGTGTCCGGGCACGCTGATCGGCGCCCGCCTCGGCAGCCCGCTGCTTTTGGGGGTCGGGCATGGCGAGAATTATCTTGCCAGCGATGCCGGAGCGCTCGTCGGTCAGACCGACAAGGTCGTCTATCTGCTCGATCGTCAGGTCTGCGTACTCACGTCCGGCACGTTTCAACTGCTCGACCATCAGCACGAGCCGATCGAAGCTACCGTGCGGCGTATTGAGTGGGAAGCATCCGACGCCGACAAGGGCGCGTTCGACCACTTCATGCTCAAGGAGATTTACGAGCAACCGGAAGCACTGGAGAACGCGCTACGCGGCCGACTCGACGACCCGGATTGCACGGCCCACTTCGGCGGCTTGAACCTGGACGTGCAACAGCTTAGGCGGGCCGAGCGCATTATTTTTACGGCGTGTGGCACCAGCTATCACGCCGCCCTCGTCGGTGAGTACTTGTTCGAAGAATTCGCCCGCATGCCGGTAGAAGTCGAGTACGCGTCCGAATTCCGCTATCGCAATCCGCCGATCGATCGCAACACGATTGTGATCGCGCTCACTCAATCGGGCGAGACGGCCGACACGCTCGCGGCGCTGCGTGAATCGAAGCGCAAGGGTCATCCGACGCTATCGCTGTGCAACGTGGTCGGCAGCAGCATCGCCCGCGAGGCGGATGGCGGCGTCTACCTGCACGCCGGGCCGGAGATCGGCGTCGCCAGCACCAAGGCATTTACGAACCAGGTCGCCGTTCTGGCGATGCTGGCCCTTTATTTCGGGCGGTTGCGGCACTTATCCGCACTGCAGGGAGCCCGTATGATCCGTGAGCTGCGAGCCATTCCCGACGCCGTACGGCGGGCGCTCAATTGTCACGATGACGTACGTCGCGTCGCCGAAAAGTATGCTCACGTCGACAATTTCCTCTATCTCGGTCGGCAGTACCACTACCCGGTGGCGCTCGAAGGCGCATTGAAGCTGAAAGAGATCAGCTATATCCACGCTGAAGGCTACCCTGCGGCCGAAATGAAACACGGACCGATCGCACTGGTCGATGCCGATACGCCGTCGGTGTTTCTGATGCCTCGCGGCCCGATCTTCGACAAGGTGATGAGCAATCTCGAAGAGGTGAAGGCGCGTGGCGGACCGCTGATTGCCATTGCCTGCGAAGGCGATGAAGACGTGGCAGCGCGAGCCGATGACGTTATCGCGGTACCGGAGGTTCCGGAATACCTCCAGCCACTGGTCACCGTGGTGCCGCTGCAGCTTTTGGCTTACCAGATCGCGATCCTCCGTAACTGCGACGTCGACAAACCGCGGAATCTCGCCAAGAGCGTGACAGTGGAGTAGTTCCTCCGCTGAACGCAGTTTTGGCCGGCCACAGCCTATCCAGTGGCGAAAGTTTTCCACCACCGGGCTTGGGCCGGCCGGAGTCATTTCAGTCACTACCCGTCGATGCGCCGTTTCCATTCGACGATTGCACCCACCTGCGGACACGGTTACGCTGAGAGCGTTCGACAAAAATAAGGGCGGAGTGTCGGCGTCGCACGCAACTCTGTCGCTCTGTCTGGCGACACCGTTGTACCGCTGTGTCGGTCGATGCGGACTGACACGGCATCGTCATCACGTTTCTTTGAGAGATCACCCGAAAAGCGGATGGACGATTGTGGTGACGCCCGACAATTCCGACGATTGAATCCTTCGATGAGAAGAGATTGATTACGGACGACAGCGCGAACATAAGGCGCTTTTTTCGAACGCTTTTTGAAATGCCGGACCGCAGCACCCGCTGGCCGACTGAGCATCACGAGGACAAATCGATGAACACGCCGACGCGTCGAACATTTTCCAAGAAGGCAATGCTCGCTGGGATTGGAACGGCCCTCTCGGCTCGCCGCGTCGTTGGAGCGAACGAACGCATCCGGATCGGCTTCATCGGTGTCGGCAATCGCGGCGATCAGGTTCTGGACGGCTTCCTGAAGCACAAGGATTGCGAGATAACGGCCGTCTGCGATCTCTATCAGCCGTTCATCGACGCCGCCGCGAAGAAAACAGGGGGCAATCCGAGGCAATCGAAGGATTACCGGACTTTGCTCGATGATCGAAGCATCGATGCAGTGGTAGTCGCCACTCCGGATCACTGGCATGCGCTGCAAACGATCCATGCGTTTCAAGCCGGCAAAGACGTGTACGTCGAGAAGCCGCTCTCGCTCGCCGTTTCCGAGGGCCGGGCGATGGTCAACGCGGCGGGCCGTTACTCGCGCGTCGCCCAGGTAGGCATCATGCGGCGGTCCGCGCCGGCATTCCGCGAAGCCGCTGAATTCATCCGTTCGGGCGGCATCGGCCACGTCACCTATGCCCGCGCTTATCACATCGAGAACGAGTGGCCAAAGGGGATTGGCAGCCCGGCTGATAGCGAGCCGCCGCCCGAGCTCGATTGGGACGCCTGGCTGGGGCCGGCACCGAAGTCGGGCTACAACAAGAACAAGGCCTTCTATCGTTTTCGCTGGTTTTACGACTTTTCCGGTGGGCAACTCACCAACATGGGCGTGCATTATCTAGATCTGATCCACTGGGCACTGGGCCAGGACACGCCACTGACCGTTGCTGCTCTCGGCGGCAAGTTCGCCATCCAAGACAATCGAGAAATTCCCGACACGTTGGAAGTTCTCTGGCAGTATCCGGGAAATACGCTCGTCAGTTTCACCCAGATCAATGCCAACGCCGGCCCGGCAAACCCGCTGAAAGCCGATCTCGAATTCCGCGGCACGAAGGGCACTCTTTACATCGGCTGGGGCAATTACGAAGTCGTTCCCGACATCCTCGCTCCGGACGAGATTCCCGCTCGCGGCCCGTTGACGCGAGCGTCCGATCGCCGCTATCGTTCGGGTGCGAAGGCAATGATCGAAGCTCGCAAGAAGCCGACGCCGGACGCCACATCCGAGCACGCCCGCAACTTCCTCGACTGCATCAAGAGCCGCGGGCGCTGCAACTGCGACATCGAAACCGGTCACCGCGCCACGACTTCTACGCTGATTGGCAACATCGCCCTCAAAACGCGAACGCTCCTCGACTGGGACGGGAAAACCGAACGCTTCACCAACCACGAGGCAGCGAACCGACTGCTTAGCTATCGCTATCGGGCGCCGTATCAGTTACCGGCGTGACCGCGCCCAAGGCGCCACTCACGAGTCGATTGGCGCCGCCGCGTAGAATACAAGGTGAGACGCCCGAATGAAAGCATCGAGGAGCGATCATGCGTTACCTGGTGACAGCTCGAGTCAAACCCGGCCGCGAGGCCGATCTATTGCGAGCCATCGAGGCAGGTACGCTGGGTCAAGGTTCCGTCGCCGGCGATGAATACCTCCGCAACATGCAAGAGGCTCGGCTGGTTGATGATGGAAAGGTCAAGTGGGTTGAGATCTGCTTCTGCTACACGCCCCTCGCTGAAGAGCGACCGTATTGGGAGGAGTACTTCGAGTTCGAGAAGATCCAGGATGCTCACGCCCGTCATCGCTGCCGCGACGAAAACGGCGCCGAGCCTTGGGCTTGCTGTGACTGCGACTGCACGGCGAAGCTGGAGGCGAAGTTGGCTGGAAGGGGTCGGCCGTTTCAGGAAGCGTTGCGTGAGGGCGCGCGATGTTCGTCCCTAACAACCAACGTCGGCCGTGCCGGGTGTTGATCGACTCGTCCAGCTAAGACCTTTTCAGTCGTAGTTCTCTCCAGCTAAAAGCGGAGATTTCATGAACAATGTTGACGCCAAATATGTCGTGCAGACGCCTGAAGGCGGCTGGCGCGTGAACGGCACGCGGGTGTCCATCGACTCCGTGGTTCACGCGTATCGTGACGGGCTCGCTCCTGAAGCAATCGCCGCCGAGTTTCCGTCGCTCACTTTAGAGATGGTGCACGGTGTAATTGCCTTCTACCTGCGAAATCGGGAGGCGTTCGACCGGTACTTGATGGAGCAATCGACTCGGTGGGAACAACTCCGGGCACGGAGCGAACAGGCGAACTCGGACCTAATTGCCAATCTTCGATCTCGCGCTCAGAAGGTTGAGCGAGCGGAAGAATGATGAGCAAGATTCGCTTTCTCGCAGATGAAGACTTACGCCGCTCGATTGTTCTTGCCACCCGCCGTCTTGAACCGGCCTTGGAGATTATTCGCGGACAAGACCTGGGCCTCAGCGGCAAGACGGACGCCGATGTGCTCGAACTCGCCAGTGTACACGGCTACGTGGTAGTCACGCACGATATTGCCACAATGCCAGTCGCATTGGACGCGCGACTCCGAAGCGGCCTCCATTCCGGTGGTTTACTGCTCGCTCCCCAATTCAAGTCTTCGCGCTCTATCGCGGAGTCGCTCGTGCTAATTTGGTCAGCATCCGAGTCTGAAGAGTATATCGATCGAGTTTTTTATTTACCGCTTTGACCCGAGTTCAGATCGCCTGCTCCGGATGCGAGAAATCGCCCATCACCTCGCATGGCATCGTTGTGTCCTTCCACTATAATCGCGCTGTTTCCGTAACCCCGCGAGGTAAGACATGGCCGCCGAGAAAATTGCCACCCGTGCCGCTGACTATTCGCAATGGTATCTGGACATCGTCCACCGCGCCGGACTGGCCGAAAACTCCGAAGTGCGCGGTTGCATGGTCATCAAGCCGCACGGTTATGCAATCTGGGAAAAGATGCAGCGCGGCCTCGACCGATTGTTCAAAGACACCGGCCACGTCAATGCTTACTTCCCGCTGTTCATCCCCAAATCGTTTCTCGCTCGCGAGGAGGAGATGGCTGCGGGCTTCGCCAAAGAGTGCGCGGTCATCACGCACTATCGTCTGAAGGCCGTTCCCGGTCAGGGGCTAGTGGTCGATCCGGAAGCCAAGCTCGAAGAGGAACTGATCGTTCGGCCGACGTCGGAGACGATCATCTGGCATACCTACAAGAACTGGATCCAGAGCTATCGCGATCTACCGTTGCTCATCAATCAATGGGCGAATGTCGTCCGCTGGGAAATGCGGACGCGCTTGTTCTTGAGAACGGCCGAGTTCCTGTGGCAAGAAGGCCATACCGCCCATGCAACTCAGGCCGAAGCAGAGGAAGAGACACGGCGTATGGTCGAGGTGTATCGCACTTTTGCAGAAGAATGGATGGCGATGCCCGTCCTGGTAGGACCCAAGAGCGAGGGGCAGAAATTCCCGGGAGCGGTATACACGCTCTGCATCGAGGCCATGATGCAGGATGGCAAGGCTCTACAGGCGGGAACGAGTCATTTTCTCGGCCAGAATTTTGCCAAGGCCTTCGACGTGCAGTTCCAGAACAAAGAAGGGCAGCGCGAATTCGCCTGGGCGACGAGCTGGGGCGTGTCGACGCGACTCATCGGCGGGGTGATCATGACGCACAGCGATGATCAGGGGCTGGTGCTGCCTCCGCGCCTGGCGCCGGTTCACGCCGTCATCGTGCCGATCTACAAGACGAGCGAGGAGCGATCGGCGGTACTCGAAGCGGCCAACAAATTGGCCGCGGAGGTACGCGAATTGCCGCTACGTGAATGGCTGAATTACGAAGCCGTTGCCGTGAAGGTGGACGATCGTGAGCAATACCAGCCCGGATTCAAATTCAACGAATGGGAACTGAAAGGCGTACCGGTGCGCGTCGAGCTGGGCCCGAAAGATCTGGCTAAAGGGGCTTGTGTGCTCGCCCGGCGTGATTTGCCCGGCAAAGAGGCCAAGGAGATCGGCGTGCCGCTTACGAAAGCCGCTGCCCGAATTGGTGAAATGCTTCAGGCGATGCAGACGGCCCTCTTCGAAAAGGCCAGGAAATTCCGCGACAACAATACGCACGAGGTAAACGACTTCGGCGAGTTCAAGAAACTAATCGACGAACCGGGCGGCTTTCTGTGCGCTCACTGGGACGGCACGCGTGAGACGGAGGATCGTATCGCGGCGGAAACAAAGGCGACGATTCGTTGTATTCCGTTCAACCGCAAGCCGGAGCCTGGAAAGTGCATTGTTACCGGCAAGCCGTCGGAAGGGAGAGTCGTCTTCGCGAAGGCCTATTGATGTGCCGGCCAAGAGGTGAGGCATGCATCCGATCGAACTTCGCCATAGCTCCCTCCTCGTCGTGGACATGCAGAAAGGATTCACCGCGCTTTGTCCGCAAGAATTGCCGGTTCCCGGCGCGCTGGAGATCGTGCCGCAGGTCAATCGCCTGATGGATCGGCCGTGGGCGCGCATCGATGCCAGCCAGGACTGGCACCCGGCTGATCACTGCAGTTTTTTCGGACAACGGGAGAATCTCTACCCTCCTCATTGTGTTCAAGATACACCGGGAGCGGAGTTCATACCGGACTTGCAAACGCGCCGTTTTCACGTTGTGTGGCGCAAGGGGTATGACCGCGAGTTTGAAGCGTATGCTGTGACGTCGCAGCATCCCGGGTTCGTCGCACTCTTGCGTGAATCCGGTGTCGCTTCGGTCGTTGTCTGCGGCTTGGCATCGAATATCTGCTGTTATTTCGCAGCGCGCGATCTGCGTCGGGCATGCTTCCGAGTATTTCTCGTCGAGGATGCGAGCGCTGGAATCGATGTGCCGACTGCGAATCTGAATCAGGTCCGCACCAAGGAAGAGGGCGTTCGACAGGGGATCGAATACGTCACGACGGAGGCGATCCTTACAGCGATGACTTGATATAAAGGATTCGATTCGGGAATGAGGAGGCCGTCATGGGCCGAGTCCGCGATGTAGTCCCGGCGTATGTAACCGATGGTGTCTATTACCCCGCCTCCGATGGAAAGCCCGTGGGTGAAACGCCTCCACACGTAAAGAATCTGCTTTACGTCAGCTACTTACTTCAGGGCTGGCTGAAAAACGATCCCAATGCGTTTGCGGCGGGCGACATGTTTGTTTATTACGAGGAAGGCGATCCGCGTAAGCATGTATCACCGGACGTCTTCGCCGTGCGCGGAGTTAGGCCGGACGATCCTCCGCGCCACCGGTATCTGATGTGGAAAGAAGGCAAGGGCCCGGACTTCGTTCTCGAAGTAACGTCCAAGTCGACGCGCAAGAAGGACACAGGACGGAAATTCGAGCTTTATCGCGATGTATTGAAGGTGTCGGAGTACTTTCTCTTCGATCCGCTAGGTGACTTTCTCAAGCCGCCGCTGCAAGGCTATTGCCTCGTCCAAGGAGAGTACGTTCCGATCGAGCCGGAAAAAGGCCGGTTACCGAGCCGAGTGCTCGGCTTGCACTTACTCGCCGACGGGCAATGGGTTCGGCTGGTTAATCCCGCCACAGGCAAATGGTTGTTGAACCCCGAGGAATTGGATGTGGCGTACGACCGAGCACAAACAGAAAAGGAGCGAAGCGAGCGCGAGCGACTGCGTGCGGAGCAAGAATGGCAAAAAGCTGAGAAGGCACGCGACGAAGCGGAAGCCGGCCGACAGCGTACCGAGGAGCAACTCAGGCAGTCAGACGAACAACGCTTGCAAGCGGAGCGAGAGGTTGAACGACTGCGGAAGGAATTGGAGGAGCTGCGCCGTCGCCTGCCGCCGTCATGAGCTCACGGCCGTTGCCACCCGCTGCCTTCGTGTCCGAAATGAAACGCTTCCCCATGCAGCAACTCAGCCAGAATCTCGAGCGATTCGACTAGTCGAGGACCCGGCCGATTGAAGTACTGATTGCCGTCAGCCAAGAAAACTCTTCCGTCCCGCACCGCTCGCAAGGCCGGCCACTCCGGCCGGGCCGTCAAAGGCGGTAGTTCCTTCCGTGACCTGGCAATGTCAAAGCCGCAGGGCAGAACGATGATCACATCCGGATCGACTGCTCTTAGCTGTTCGAATGTCATCCAGGGCGAATGTTTGCCGGCTTGGCCTAGAAGATTGGTCCCGCCCGCAAGCTCCACCAATTCCGGCACCCAATTGCCTGCGGACATCAGCGGATCGATCCATTCGATGCAAGCGACCCTCGGTCGATCAGGCAGCCGTTTCGCTTTCTCTGCGATCGCGTTTATCCGTGCTTGAAGCTGCGAAATCAACTCGGCGCCGCGTTCCGCGACGCCCAGAGCTTCGGCAACACGCTCAATATCGGTCCAGACGTCGGCTAGCGCATTCGGGACCAGAGATACCAGCTTGGGACATGCTTTCAACCATGCGCAGACGGCACGCTCCACGTCGCGGAGACTTACGGCACAGACCTCACACTGAGCCTGTGTCACGATCACATCCGGTTCTAGCTCGGCGAGACGATCGGCATCGACTCGATAAACGGACAGAGCGTCTCTCAATAGCGCCTTCACATCGCGATCGATCTCGCGACTCGTTCCCTCGATGTTGAACTTCGGCTCGGTACACGCGGGAAGACGCCGCACGCTCGCGGGGAAGTCGCATTCGTGGGATCGTCCGACGAGCATCTCCTCGCAACCGAGAGCACAGATGATCTCGGTCGCACTGGCGATCAGTGAAATGACGCGCGGCATGGCAGGACCTCAATCTTATTGCTCGATCCGGAACGTGCGTTCGATTCAGAGATATTGGCGAGGGCGGCAGGCTCGTTTAATCCGGAATTTCGGGATCGAGAGCTCGGGAGTTCGATGGTCAGTTTTCTTGCCCGCCCCCAGATTCTTGCTCTCTCAAGACCTCTCTTTCCTGAGTTTTCCTACCGTCAGCGTATAGCCGTAACGAATGTAAGAAAACTGAGGGATTTTCCTCGTCTCCCTTGTCCTTAGGGGTAGAATGCCAGCGGCAACGGGAGGCGAACGGTTCCCCTCACCGTCACCCGTGCCGGGCCGGCGCTTTTAGAAGAGTGCACCAACTGCTTTGAATTACTATCTCCCCCGCGTACGGGCTTGTTTGCCCGAGCGCGTTCGTGCGCAAGCGCGGTACCTTCGTGGCGCTTGTGGCAACCGGGGCAAGGGGCGGGTTGGGCACAGGACGGCGAACCGGCAGAACCTCCCTAGGCTGTGGCCTTTTTCTTATCTCGGGAGGGCCGCGTGCCGATTAACACAACTAGCCGAGGCGGAAGACAAAACCCGCCATCACCGCTCGCCGGTCCCCTGGACCGGGCCGGGCGCGATGCTTGTCTGTCCCTTTGGTAGGCCCGCCCCGACGGGTAGCCCGAACTGCTGCCGTGCTCAAGGAGGGCCGGGCCGGTTTGTGCTATCCGCCACTGCCTAGCCGGACCCGCCCGGCCTGGTGGCGGCGCGTTCCCTCGCTCCCCCCGCGAGGGAACGCGCCAGGACGGGCGGGAATGCTCTTCGGCCGCGCGCCCGCGTCCGCCGGCTGAAGAGGGACTCAGCAATACACGGATATGGAGTGCCTGCCATGAAGAAAGTGTTCACCACCGGCCAGGTGGCGAAAATCTGCAAAGTCGCGCCTCGCACGGTAAGTAAATGGTTCGATTCCGGTCGGCTCCGTGGCTACCGTATACCGGGCAGCCAGGATCGCCGCATCCCGCGCGAACACCTCATCCGCTTCCTCAAAGAGCACGGCATGCCGCTCGGCGAGCTCGAAGAGGAGGGGTGGCACAAAATCTTGATCATCGGTGCCGAACAGCTCTTCATCGATCGGCTGCGCGAGTTGCTGCCGGACGATGAGGATTACAAATACGAGGTGGCCAACAGCGGCTTCGAAGCCGGCATCCAGGCCGAAAGCTTCCACCCGGACACCATCGTTGTCGATCTGGCCATGGGCCGCAGCGAGGCGCTGCAAATCGCCCAGAATCTGCGTCGCAACGTGCAGTACGAAGCGACCCAGATCATCGCTCTGGCGAGCGAAGACGAAGCAGCGCCGGAATCGCTGGCACAGTACGGCTATAGCGAATGGTTCAAGAAGCCGTTCGACGTGGCCCTGCTGGCCGAGCGGATTCGTACGCTCGTCGAAGAGAAGCGCGACAACCTCTAAGCCGCGACCCCTCCGCCCTCGCCCCGCCTCGGCCCGCAGGACGCCCCTGCGGGCCGCGGGCGTTTTGGCATCACGCGGGTAAGCCGCCAAGATCGCCTCGAGAGGCAGCGACTGAAGATGCCTTAATATCGTTAGCACCGCGCCAATAGCGCATCGGCACGAGACCGATCGCGACGATCAATAGCTGACTCCCCCAGAACAACGTGAGCGTGAGCGCCAGACCGCTCGTGAAGCCGTAAGAGTGGAGTCCTACGCCGAGCTGGTTTGTGCCGAACCATGACCAGCCCGTGATGATGTTGCCGAACACGGAAAGGACCGCCACCCCGCGATCTTTGACCAGTCCGCCCCACCGAGCGTGCAGGATCAGCGCATTCATTACAACAATTAACAAAGCGCCATTTTCTTTCGGGTCCCACCCCCAGAATCGGCCCCATGACTGATCCGCCCATATTCCACCGAGCACCGTTCCCACAAAGCTGAACAACGTGGCGAAGCAGATGGTGCCGTAGAGCATCATCGCCAGGGCTTTGTAGATTCTCCCGCGTGCGATCACCATCGCCAGCACGCCGACGAACCAGCCGACCACCATCAGTACCGCGGTCACCGCCAATTGTGAGCGCGGGCCATCTTCGTTGCGCGTAAACACTCCGGCGAGGATGTAGAAAATGCCGAGGAAGCCTGCCAACATCGTCGCCGAGTAGCCGATCGAAATGCAGACGACGTGGGTCGCCAACCAGAAGTTGGTATCGAGGACTGCACGCATCATCTCCAAAGTGTCGCCGGTCGAGAGGTTATGTGCGATCAGCACGCCTGCGAAGCCGAGAGCGCCGGCCAGCGCGTTACCGATGCCAAGCTCGAATATCACCTCCAGCGCCAGGCCGAGCAGCACGCTCATCCAGCCGATAAAGACGGCCGACGAGTATAGATTCGTGACCGGCGGCCTGCCTTGCAGATACATGCGCGTCGCAAGTCCGAATGTATGGATCACGAGGGCCAGGCAAGCTAACCAGAATGCCGCTCGATTCAACGGCCTGGACCAGCCGATCCACGAGAACGCCGCCATCAGAAAAACGGCAACATAGATCGGCATGCAGACGAAGAACGGCGCAAAGTTGTTGAAGAACGTTTCCAATTCGGCTTTGGTTGTCTCTGTGGGCAATTTTGTCGCGATCAACGACGAATAAGTCTTCAGGTTCTCGTTGAATTCCTTCGCGTTGTCCTGCCCATAGGCGTCGATCATTTTGATCAGGGCAATCGTCGCCTCGTTCTTGTGCCCGGCCTTGAGCTCCTCGATTGCTTGCGGCAAAGTCAGCCAATCCGAGTTCGGCTGCGGATTGTCTGGCGGAATCAAGCGCGGCGCTTCGAGCTCTGCTACCTCCACGTAAGCCGTCACTTTGCGCGCCAGTTCGACGACATGCTTCTGGTAGAGAGTCCGGTCTTTCTCCTGCACATCGCGCGCTGCTTTGGCGTCAACCATCAACTTGGGCAGCTTGGCCGCGAATTCCTTGTACGAGTAGCGCAGCCCCTCACGCCGCTGCAAGCCGAGCTCCGTGAGGAGCTGATCATTCTCGATGCGAAAAACAGCGTAGTCGTGCGGTGAGTGACGCGAGCTCTTGGTAAGAATCTCCGCAAGGCACTCTGGATAGTAGGTCATGACATCCGCCAACCATTCGATAGCCGAATGCGAAACCTTCTTTCCATCTCTGAAGCTCTGTTCGGTGCTGATACTCGCTAGCGTGACACGTGCAACCGTATCGAGCGGCTTTACGCGACCATCTGCCTGAACGGGCAACGCCGCGAACTCTTGCAGGTGCGCTTTGTTCGCGTCCTCGGCCGGCGGAATCATGACGACGACGACGAGAACGACGGCCGCGGCGGTCATGAGCCACGGGAAATGTCTCGCAAATCCCTTCGGCTTCTCAGCCGAGGCGATGGTGCGGCTGGCACGATGGAGCAAAATCAGGGCCGCGGCATAGACAGCGATAAAGCCCACGGCAGCAACCAAGTAGT
>Ga0326727_10019708_pt1 | contig 13497 bp, 11 predicted proteins | sample MB2enrmetagenome_FD_207643 | JGI IMG/M metagenome (GOLD analysis project Ga0326727, IMG submission 207643) | Lab enriched peat soil microbial communities from McLean, Ithaca, NY, United States - MB29MY | ecosystem: Environmental > Terrestrial > Soil > Wetlands > Peat | place: USA: New York... | reverse complement strand
CTGCGCGCCCGTTTGATCAGTTCCAGCGCCAAGGCAAATTTTTCCTCGATGGTGAGTTTCTCTCGTGTTCTCATATGCCCCTCCCCTGAACCCACCTGTTCCGGGTGCTCCCTATTGAATCGAAGCTTCCGTCAATCGACCGCCCACGACGGCGTCGGCCCGCAGCCGCGGCGGTGGCGGCTCGTGCCCCCACCAGCGGCGGGCGAAGCGCCCCGCGCCCATCACGAACCCTGTCCCCCAACTGAAGTGCATGGTGGCGAACGCCGCGACGAGCGGGACGAATTGGGCCCATCCGTAACGGCGAGCGATGCGCAGTGCGCATCCCGTCACTGCGAATGCATACGTCGCGCTGAGAGCGAGAAGTACCCAACCGGCGGCAGCACGCCACGGCATCATTCCTATGGTCACGATTAGTGATATCACAAATGCCGGCGGCGCGAAATGCCGCGGGCTCATCTGCGCCGGGTGTTTCTGCAGGACTCGCACCTTCCACCAGCCGTACTGGAAGAACTGCCGCGCCAATGCTTTCAAGCTCTGGCGGTTCCGGTACCGCGACCGCATCCGGGTCGTCAGGAAGATGCGTCCGCCCGCTTTCCGCAGCCGGTAGTTCAGCTCGTCGTCCTGGTTGCGCACCAACTCCTCATCGAACAGACCGATGCGCTCGAAAACTGGGCGTGGATACATTCCCATGTAGACCGTATCGGTTTCCCGGTCGGCGCTGGCGAAGTGGAAGTACGCGCCGATACCGAAGCGCGAGCCCATGGCCAGCGCGATGGCTGTTCCCCAATGGCCGCCGCCGACGGCACGCATCGGGCCGCCGACGTTGTCCGCGCCGGTGCGCTGCAGCGTCTCCACACCGATGCGGATGTAATCCGGCGCGATCAAGGTGTGGGCGTCGACGCGCGCGATGATCTGGCCCTGCGCGGCGGCGATGCCGATGTTCATGGCGGTGGGCACGATACGTGAGGGGTTGCGCAAGACGCGCACGCGAGCGCCGTAGCGGCGCAACACCATCGCCGAATCGTCATCGGAATCCCCGTCAACCACGATCACCTCGAGGCGGTCTGGCGGGTAGTCTTGCGCCAATGCGGAGTCGATGCAGGCCGCGATGTGGTCGGCTTCGTTGCGCATCGGAATGATCACCGAAACCAGCGGCAGCGCCTCCGTGCTCCGCGCCTTCAATTCAGGACCTCCTCGTACAACTGCGACATGGCGGCGACCATCCGGGCGCTGGAAAACTCCTCGGCGCGGGCGCGTGCCGCCGTGGCGAACCGCTGCCACAGCTCCGGCTGCGTCAGGAAGGCGCGTGAGTGGTGAACGAAGGCGCCCGCTTCGCCAGCCGCCACCACGAAACCGTCAACGCCGGATCGGATCAGCTCGCGCGTGCCGCCCACATCCGCGGCGATGACGGGCAGGCCACTGGCCATCGCCTCCAGCACCACGTTCGGCATGCCTTCCCAGCGAGAGGTCAGCCAAAACAGCGCCGCGCCGCGCACGACGTTCTCCACGTCGGGCCGCTCCCCGGTGAAACAGACGCGGTCCCTGATCCCCAACTGCCGTGCCTGCGCCTCCAGCTGCGGCCGGAGCGGCCCGTCCCCAACGATCACGAAGCGAGCCGCGGTGACTTCGCTGGCGAGTTGGGCCGCAGCATTCAGAAACAGCGCGTGGTTCTTCTGCTCCACCAGGCGTCCAACGGTCACGATCGCTCCACCGGCGCTGGTGCCCTTGCCGGGGGACGGCGGGGTGAAGCGCTGGGTATCAATCGCGTTGTAAATGAGTTGAATCCGTTCGTGCGGTGCACGGTAGCGTGCCACGATATACCTGGCGACATCCTGCGAGTTCACTACAATGGCCCGACTGGCGCGAAACGCCAGCGTATTGGCGATCCAGCTCAGGTGCCCTTGCGTCTTACAGTTCCGTGCCGCCGTGATCATCGGGCGTTGCCGGGCGAGGTTCGCAATCCAGGCGTACGCGTTGGCGATGTACAGCCAGGCGTGTACCAGCTCAATGCCGTCGGCGTTGAGCCACGCACGCAGCTGCCGTGCGCGGGCGATCTGGCCGCCGCGCAGGCCGCGCACGCGGCTGCCCGTGGCTTCGATCTGCGGACCATAGGGCTCCAAATGATTGCTCAGACAGTAGACCGTGGGGGTGAACAGGGCGCGATCCAACCCACGGCACAGCAGCGCCAGCTGGCCCTCGGCACCGCCCGCGCTGAGCTGGCCTATCACCAGCCCCAGTCGTATCGGATGCGACCGCGTCGGCTTCGCGTCACCGCTGCTCAAGTTTGGGGTGGACTCCAAATCAGTGTGAGTAATCAGAGCTGCCCGGCCCCCCGACGGCTGACGACCCACCGTTACACCGGGGGTTCGAATCTAGAAGACGTTGTCGCCCAACACCAGCGTGACGCCGGAGGCGCCGATGAACTCGCGTCCGATGAGAAACGCCTGGGCGATGCCCTCCGGAGACGTCTGCACGGCGTATCCGATAGAGATGCCGAGTTCCTCACCGGTACCGAGTAGGCGTTCGAAGCTTGCGCGCTCAGTGGAGTCGCGATCACCAAGATGCGTCGGATCCGGGCGAGCATGAGCGACGACAACGGATAGTAGATCATCGGTTTGTCGTAGATCGGAGCCAGCTGCTTGCTAAAGCCGCGCGTGATCAGGTAGAGGCGCGTCCCTGACCCACCCGCGAGAATGATGCCCTTCGCTTCGCAACACTCGCATAGATGGCACCACCCGGGCACTGCCAACCTGCCACCGGCAGCCAAGACGCCACCCCACGGTGGGCACAGGCCAGCGACGAAGGTCGCGGAACGAATTGGCGCACACTCATCTGGCGCGGGGGCCGAGGGTCATGCCCCCGGGTTACTGGGAAGCGTTCGAGGCAGCAGCCGGTGCTCCAAGCAGGCCGCTGCGCGCCAGAAAATCAGCGGTCGCCTCGGCCATGAGCTCGTGCCCACGCACTTCCCAGTGCTCGCCGTCTCCGCTCCAATAGACCTGCTCCTGCTGGTGCTGCTCCAGCATGGGTTGCACGTCGAGGATGGGAATGCCGGCGCGCTGCGCATACGCGACCAATCGCACATCAGGCTGATTCCTAGCGTAGTCCGCAGCCCGCAAGTTGTAGCGCCGCAAAGTCTCGGCCCACAGCGCCGGCGACACCTGACGATGGGCTGGCACGAGGATGACGCCGAACGTCGCGCCGTGGCGTTGCGCCGCCTGGGCAAATCCCTGCAGGCTCTCTTCGATCAACTGCAGCCCCCGTTTCACCTTCGGCGGCGGGTGGACGGCGTGAACCTGCAGGTCCTCTGCCGCATCGTTGCCCGCGAAACGGCGCTTCAGCAGCAGGAACAGCTGACTCTTCTCACGCAGCCAGGCCACCGTCCGATAGAGCCCGCTGCGAACTACGCCCCTAGCGTGATTTGTACGAGCCGCATATTTCACGTCGTCTGAAGCGTCGTTCAGCATGCTGACGACCAGCACGACCACGTTGGGTTGCACGCGTTCGACCGTCTCCTCGAAGAACGCTAGCTCCTGCAGCGTGCCGTAGCCTGGGATACCTCCGTTCACAACTTCCACCGGGCGCCCCAGGCGTTGCTCCAGCAGCCGCTCGAGCATCCGGGTGTACGTCTGTTCCATGGGCACGCCGTAGCCGAAGATCAGCGAGTCCCCGAGCGCGTAGAGGCGCAGTGTCCCCGGCGCCGGCGCCCCGTACTCGCGGTCGCGCAGTCCCCATGAATCGGTGCTCACCGGCACAGCCCTCTTGCTCATGACGCCATGGTAGTTCGCAAGCATCCGGAACATCAGGTGGTCGTCCGCCGTGAACATCTCCCGCTGAATGAACTCCGTCTGAACGTTGAACCAGCGGACCGCAAACTCGCCGACTACAAGGTAGACGAGCACTGTGAGCACGATCACCGCGATGCGCCGCGGCGTCGGGGAACCGATGTAGTCCCACATGCGCGGCACGCTCCCCTCCGCGCCAGCGTACGCTCCCGACACAGCGGGTTGCTGACTGCGATGCCGGGCCGGACGCAGATCGGGTCTCCCACGCTCCCCCGGCTCGCGCACCCGCGTCTCCGGCGAAATCATGCGCCCACCCGCAAGATCGCTCTGTAGTTGATCGGCGTCTTCTCCTCATCGGACCGCCGGCCAACGAACGTATTCTGGACGAACTCGCGTTCGATCTTCAAGCCGTCCTGCCACAGGCATCCGCTCTGCCCTCCGGCCGCGACGAAGTTTTGCAACAAGAACCCCCAGACCTTTCCTTGGGTGACCCAGAACGCTTGCTTGAAGTACAGCGCCCAGATGTAGGGCGCCCCGTTCAGCGTGCGTGCCGACGCATGCTGCAGATAGAAGAACTCAATGGAAAACTCGAACATCGTCTGCGCCAAGCCGAACCCCTTCTCGTCATCACCGTCGCCGCAGGGCTTCTCCAGGAACAGCGGGCTTGCAGCCGCCAGCTGGTTCGCAACCTCACGAAGCAGGAACACCGGTCCTCAGGTCCTCGAAGACCATCTCCGCTCCCGTGTCCAGCGGCAACTGGACAGTGCAGTGGCCCTGACGGCTAGAACTGAGCGTAGATGAACTGCGGAGAGTCCGTCTGCGCCCAAATGAGAATGCAGAGCGCCAGCGCGTAATATCCCGCCCATTGAATCCATCTGGGCGTGACGGCCAGGACGGTGGACAAGCGGCGCGTGTGCTGCAGGAAGTGGACGATCTCCATCGCCACGATGGCCCCGCAGGCGATCACGGTGTCACGCAGGCTCCAGTTCACGGGCAGGTTCACAAACAGCGCTGTCACACGCTCTGGATCTCCAATGCTCCCCACCAGCTGCAGCAGGCCACCGCAGGACTGCTGCAACGCGTACCAGGCCACCCCCAAGTTCTCGGCCCGGAAGATTACCAGGGTCGCCACCACCATGTTGAACGTCACCAGCGGCCCGAGCACTCCGTGCATCGCGTGCAGGGCTGCGTGACGCCGATACAGCCGTCGGCGGCTGCGCAGCGTCAGGGATGAGACGACCAGACATATCCCGTGAACCAGACCGAATACGGCGTAGGTCAGGCTCGCCGCGTGCCAGAGCCCCACGGCCACCATGGTAACCACCAGACTCACAGCAAGACCCGCCTGGCCCCAGTCGGACAGGCCCACGCACAGTGGCGTAAAGAGGTAGTCGCGTAGCCAGCCCGTTAGGGTCATGTGCCACCGGCGCCAGAACTCCTGGATGTTCTCCGCGTAGTACGGGGCGTCGAAATTGGGCGGCGCCATGATGCCCAACACGCGGCCCACTCCAATGGCGATGTCTGTCAGGCCCGAGAAGTCGGCGTACAACTGCACCGCGAAGCCGTACATTGCCAAGGTGAACGCCAGGCCAGTGTGCTCCGCCGGACGGCCGTACACCTGATCGACTAGGACGCCAAGCCGGTCCGCCACCACGAGCTTCTCAAACAGGCCGAAGAGGATCAGCCGTAATCCGCTGGCAATCCGCTCCGGGTGGGTCCACCGGATCGGTTGGACCTGCGCAAGAAAGTCGCCAGCACGCTGGATCGGGCCGCTCAGGATGTGCGGGAAGAATGTCCCGTAGGCGGCGACCGTGGACCAGCGAGGCGCCGCCTGCACCCGGCCCCAGTAGACATCCACCACGTAGCTGACGAGTTTCAGCGTGTAATACGAGATCCCGACCGGCGCCGCCACGCCGATCCACAGCAGATGCGGCGCCCACCGTTCGCCCACCAGCTCGCCCAGCACGGGCCGCAGCGCTCCGCAATACTTGAGCACCAACAGGGGCAGAAACAGCACCACAATCCCGGCCGTCAGGGTTCGCTTGCGCTGCCGATCCGTCTGCGCGGCGGCAACCTTGTTCGCGGCGACGAACGCCACTCCGGTGGCCGCCAAAAGCAGCAGCGCGAACGGCGCACTCCATGTGCAGTAGAATGCGTACGAGGCCCCCAGCAGGCACCAGCGCCGCCACGCCAGCGGGCACAGATGGTACAGGCAAGCGACCGTACCAAGAAAGAGCGCGAAGGCAACCGAATTGAACAGCATCAGGCGACCACCCGGCCCTCACGGCAGCTTGCCGCGGATTAGGTCGATGAACTCTCCGACGTTTGCGAGGTTGTTGACTTCCCCCACTGTGAACTTGATCTTGAAGCTGCGTTGGACAGCGACGATAAGGTTGATATGGTTCAGCGAATCCCACTCTTCGACGTCCTGCGCCGTCATCTCGTCGGTGATCCGGATGGAATCGTCATCGAAGACTTCACAGAAGATATCATTCAAGCGTTGCCTGAGCGCCGCGTCATCCATGATTCTCCTCCATCCAGACCTCCTGCGGCGTATACGACGCCACGCGCAGGAGCCAGCGCGTCTCCCGCTGGGCGCCCTCGTCCATTCGCTCGAATCCAAACTGTTCGTAGAAGTTCTTCACCATCGCATTCTTGGCAGTCGGAATGTAGCTGCCCACCACAGTCGTGTAGCCGTGCGCCTTGGCGAACTTGACGACCTGATTCATGGCGTACTGCTCGACACCGCGAGCCAGGACCCTGCAGCTCATCAGCCACGTATCGACCAGCAAGCTCGGCGCTTCTCGTTTGAGGATGATCACCGAGATCAGCCCGTTGTCACCGAACTTGTCGCTGAGCTTCAGATAAAATGGAACATACGTCTCGCCGTCGCTCATCATGGCTTGGCACTCGGCCACATTGTACCGCCGGGTCGTCAGATTGAACTGGTTGCTGCGCTGGATGAGCTGCGCGATGCGCGGCAGATGAAACGCGTCGAAGCGCTTCATCGTGATCCGCATGTCGAGCGATCGCAGGTACTCGCTGATGTCGGACACCCCCAGCCGGAGCTGCTGACGGCGGGCGTTCTCCCGATAAAGCTCCGCACGCCGCCGGTCCTCGTCCGAGAACGATGTAGTCTCGAAGAGATTGAGCTCGGACAGGGCGCGGACGTAGTCCGACGGATCGTCCGGTAGCTCCGGCACGATGACGTCCGGCAAGGACTCCCGCATCAGCTGCCGCTCGAAGGGGCTGTCATCGACGAACACCATCGAGTCGAAGCCGATGTTCAACGCCTCCTTGATCGCCCGCAGGTTGTCGGGTTTGGGCTGCCAGTTGGCCACAAAGACCGCGATGTCGTCCTCGCGCAGCACCATCTCCGGGTGGCGCCGAAACGGTTCCAACGCCGTCTCCGGGTCGTTCTTGCTGCAGACGGCAAGCACGATGCCGCGCTTCTTGAGCTCGAGCAAATAGTGCTGCAGGCGTGCGAACGGCTCGCCTTCACCTGACGGACTGATGGTGACGCCTTCGATCCCGTCGTCACCTATCACGCCGCCCCACAACGTGTTGTCCAGATCGACGACGACGCACTTGACGACGCGCCCGACGCTCGCGAGCACGATGTCGACGATGTTCTGCGCGACCATGGGCAAGTAATCAAACGCGCAGAAAGCCTTGCACAGGGTCCACATGCGCTCGTCGAACCAGTGCTTCCGGCCGACGTACGACGCGAGCGCGTCGACATCGTTGAGCAAGACGTTCGCCCGGCCCCGCGCTCGCTCGACGATGGCGGCGTTCAACGCCGCGACCCACGGGTGAAACGCATCGGGCACCTTGTGGTCGAAGTTGCCGAAGTGACGCTCGTATGGCAGGACAAAGTTGCTCTGCACAACGAGGGCCGAGGAGCGTACGCCGATGGTGTCCCACACCGCCGCCATCTTCGTCGCCACTTCTTCACGCAGCTGCAACCGATCTCCCTGGCACCGGTAATACTTCAGGCGCAGCGCGTTGATCGCATTGAGGATGACCATGACATCGGGCGCGAAGGCGTACAAGGCCGACCGGTCGTTGAAAACCTCCAACTCGATGGAGTCGTACTCGGCGAGATGAATGTCCGCCCGAACGCCCTGTTGCCCCAGGAGCACCTGCAGCAACGGAACGAGCTGGGGCACCGCCGCGTCCGAGAGTACCGCCAGGCGCATGCCGCGTATGCACGCCGAATAATCGAACGATCGGCTCTGACGGAGCAGCTCCGGGTAGCTGAGGTGTGAGGAATCCCGCGTCAGCACGATTGTCCTCCGGTGACGGGCAGGTTTGCCCCGTTGATATAGCTGGCGTCCAGCGAAAGCAAAAAACAAATCACCGCTGCCACCTCCTGTGGTGTGGCGAGCCGTCGCATCGGGAGCCCGGCCTCAAGTTGCTCGACAAACATCTCGGGGAGGTCCGCGATGAACTCCGTGCGCGTCACGCCCGGCGAGACTGCGTTGACGCGCACCCCGTAGCGAATGAACTCCACGGCCATGCTGCGCGTCAGGCCGAGCAGCGCGTACTTGCTGGTCACGTAGGCAGCAAGCTTCGCGGGGGGCACCCCCAGCGTGTACGTGGTGAGCACGTTCACGATCGCGCCTCCCGTTTGACGCTCCCGAGCACGGGCAGCAAAGGCGTTCGACAGCTCCAAGACGCCGCGTAGTGCGTTTACCTGGCAGGCCATGAACTGATCCGCATCGGTCTTGACGAGGAGCTGCCGCTTCGGCGGCTCGCCCCCGTTGTTGACCAAGGCGTCGAAGTCGCCCTTCCGCACCAGCGATGCGAGATCCTGCACCAACGCCGTCGAGGATTGGTCATAGCGCACCGGACGCGCGCCGGTTGCTTCCTCCAACCGCCGCGCCCGCTCAGCGCCACGGCAGAACGTGAACACGACGTCGTGTCCGTCACCGCGGAGCCGCCGTACCAGCGCTTCGCCGATCCCGCCACTGCCACCGGTCACCAGAATACGGCTCACGACACACCTACCTGCAGCTTGGATTTGGCCGCGACGCGGCCGCGCGTCAGGTTCGTCACGATCATGTCCAGGGCAACGACGTTCACCGCCGGCACCACTTGGGTCACCGTCGCCTCAATGAGGATCTCGTCGCCGAGATGACAGGGACTCTTGAACTGCAGGCTCACAGCATGCAGCACCGAGTTGGCACCGGGAAAGTGCACCCCCACGAAGTGGGAGATGAATCCTCCCAGGATCATGCCGTGCATCACCCTTTCAGGAAAGCCACAGCCCTTCGCGGCGTCGTCCTGCATGTGCAGCGGGTTGGTATCACGAAATGCCGCGAGGAAATGCTCATAGATGTCCGCAGTGATAGTGTATCGGTGGCTGGTGCGAAATCCCTCCTGCACCGCCGTTGGCTGCACGTCGCTCATCCTGGTTCTCCGGCTGAACCGTTCGCCTTGGTCCCCTCACGGAGGCTCGGCCACGAGCCGTGGACAATGGGCAGGAACACGGGGAACTGCGTGGAGTTGAAGAGCACAGTCAGTGTACCGTTCCGCTACTGTCTGCCCGCTCCGGGCTGGTGCCCGTCGCGGCTTCGAGCAACCCGCTCTCACGGAGAAACGCGACCATCGCCTCCGCGGCCACGGCGTGCCCGCGCGGCGTCCAGTGCACCCCGCCGTACAGCGGCGCCTGTTGAGCCTGGAAGGCTGGCAGCAAGTCGAGAGCTGGAATCCCTGCTCGTCGAGCAAATTGGACGAGCCGTTCGCTCGGCTGCCGACGGTCGTAGGCGGTCGCCGCGAGACCGTGGCGCGCCAGCATTGCGTCCCACAGCCGGGCGTCCACCTGCTCCCGATCCGGCGCGACGAAGATCGCACACGGGATCCGACGACGATGTACCGCACTTACGAACTGCGCGATCGCGTTCTCCGTCAGGACCAACCCCTTTTCCACGTGCGCCGCCGGAGTCACCGCATGCGTGCCCAGGGCGACGGACAGTCGGTCCTCTCGTCGCGCACTCGAGAGGCTGCGACGGTGGCGGACCCAGGCGTATAACTGACTGCGCACCCGGATCCAGTTGCCGACGCTGGGCATCCACCACGCACCGAAGCGCCCAGGGGACGGATAGCGTGCGAAGTCGATGTTGTCGACGACATCGTTCGGACCAGAGAGCTCAAGCAGCACGAGATTCGGCTCGACGAGGTCCACAATCCTCTCGAAAAGATCGATCTCCTGGACTGTTCCGTACCGCGGCACGCCCCCGTTTACGACTTCCACCCGACGACCTTCGAGCTGTCGTTGCAGGGCGCGCTCCAGTATCTTGGTGAAACTCTCCTCTAACGGCACCCGATAGCCGAAAACCAACGAGTCTCCGGCCACGTAAATGCGCAACCCGTCGCTTGACCTTGGACCATACTCATGATCGCGCAGCCCCCACGAGTTCGTCGTGACCGGTATGGCTGTTGGCCCGGCGCCGTATGCTCCATGGTAATTGGGCCTGAGCCGAAACCCGAGAACCGGATCGGCGGTGAACATATCTGCTGGATCCTGCCAGACCAACCAACGCGCGAGCACTTCGCCCGCCAGCAAGACCATCGAAATCGTCGCCGCAGCGACAAGCGCACGCGTCAGCGTCCGGCGAAACGTGCGGTGCAAACAACTCATGCCGTGACATCGCTGTCGCGCCACTCCAACACGTGAATGGCGCCGAAGCGCGCAACAGGACGGCAGTGTACACACAGAAGGAAGATAAGAAATCTAGTTGAATTGGGAAACATAAAATGCCCGCTTACGGCCGAGACGCAACTGTCGCAGAGAAAGCGTAGAGCTAGAATTTGACGTAGATAAACTGCTTGGAATTCGGTTCCCCGAAGATGAGTATGGAAAAAATCAACGCGTAGTATCCCGGCCACCTGATCCACGGCGACATGGAGGACACGAATCCAGCCGGTCTTGTTCGCTCGAAAAAGTGTACGATCTCCATCATCAGCAGCGCGCCAAATGCGATCACTACTTCTCCTGGAGCCCACTCCACATGGCCATGCGCTACCAGACCTCGGTGTGCCGCGGCGCTTCCGATGTGAGGAATCGCCGCCACCAGGCTCGTTGCAGAGGAACTGAGAATGTACCAGGCGTCTTCGAGACTACGAGCCCTGGAGAAGACAAATGACGCAACCACCATGTGGAAGGTTATCAGCGGCCCGGTGATGCTGTGCGCCTTTCGCAACACCGGCGAATGCTGGAGCATGAGCTTGCGCGCATTCGACGTGAGAGTCGACCCAACCAGATAGGCTGCGTGCACCAACCCGAATACCACGTAGCTCCAGCGTGGCCCGTGCCAAATTCCGATGGCCAGCATGTTGACGGTCAGACTGAGGACCAACCCCACTTGGCCCCAGTCCCGCAGCGCTAGTCGCAAAGGCACAAATAGGTAATCACCCAACCATGAGGTCAGGGTCATGTGCCAGCGCCGCCAGAAGTCCTGAATGTTCTCCGCGTAGAAGGGCGAATCGAAATTCTTGGGCGACGAGAACCCCAGAACGCAGGCCGCCCCTCTCGCAATGTCAGTGAGGCCAGAAAAGTCGGCATAGAGTTGAATGGCGAACAAGTAGCTGGCAGCTACCAGCATGGCGCCCGAATACCCCCGCGGATCCGTGAACACTTGGTCCACAAACACGCCCAATCGGTCCGCCACCACCAGCTTCTTGAAGAAGCCGAACAGAAGGAGGCGCAAGCCGCTGGCAAGCATCGCGGGCGGCATTGGCGTGATGTTCTCCATCTGGCCGATAAAATCTCCGGCGCGTTGAATCGGACCACTCAGGATCTGGGGAAAAAACGCTGCATAGGTCGCGACCGCAGCGAACTCACGGCAGGGTTTGATCCGCTCCCAGTAGACGTCGATGAGATAACTGATGAGCTTCAAGGTGTAGTAGGAGATGCCCACGAGACCGACCAGATTCATGGCAGCCAGGTGAGAGGCCCATGGAGATTCTCTTAACCGGTCCACCAGCGGCACATTCAAGCCGCCCAGATACTTGAACGCGGCCAGCGGCAGCAGGAGTAGCAGGATTCCCGCGACAAGCGAGCGGCGGCGTTCCGCGTCACTCCCGGCACTGCCAACCTTCATCCCCAGAACGAACGTGACCGCCGTGACGCCGAGCAGGAGCACAGCGAACACGACGCTCCACGTGCAATAGAAAGCATACGAGGTGACCAAAAGATATGCACGGCGCCACGCTAGGGGGCAGAGATGATACCCACACGCGACAATGATGAAAAACGCGACGAACTCCAACGAATTGAAGAGCATGGTCCTATTTGTTCCGCGGTTTTTGCTGCTTCACATCGCTGATCGCTTGTCGGATCAAGTCCGCATACGTCGGGCCCAGCTTGATTGTCCCAATGTAATTCACGTGCTGCCAGTCGTTGAAGTCTTCCGGCGGCAGCATGTTACGCAGGTCGTAAAGGCGCACGTTGGAGTGCTTCGCCATGCCGCGGAAGAAATCGAGATACGCACGGTAGTAAGGTGAGTCCTGGTAGTCGTTGAGGATCCACGGACTCTCCGGGGTGTTGACCAAGATCACGAAGGTGCCTCGGAGGGAAAGATCGCTGACGAGTCGCTCGATCTCAGCATACTCACCCGTCACCCGAAACGGTTGGTCACAAAGTCGAAGCTTTGCATCCCGGTACAGTCGAGATCTCTCACCGAAAGTGGTGGTCGATTGCACGGCCTCTTGCCACTTCCGCGCAAATTCCTCTCCCGTCCTACTGCCCATCCGCAGGAACTCGTTGATCTGTCCCTCATCAAACGGCGGGTACCGGTACGGGGCCGTGTTGCCATTCAGCGCACCACGCGGTGGGTCCTGCCGCAGTCGCAGCCCTAGGAGGCGCACGTCATCGCTGATCCCTGCGGCACGCGGATTCCATGCGCTGTCCGCGGCTACATCGAGAACGTGCCCAGAGTTGGCGGGCATGCGCAAATGTACCCTCTTCCATCCGGACTCGGTCTCGATCCGGTTAGCCAGCACCCGTCCGGCGACCGAAAAGTTGAGGACAACTCGCCCGCGTTGCCGGATCCACTCGGGCTCCACGTAATAATCGAGGTCGAGAGTCGGGGTGCCGTCTACAGGCAGGCCGAAGCGTTGCTTTGTATATCCGTCGGGATACCATCCATATGCGCCCTCGGGTCGTCGTGCATCCATCCAACGAACCGCTACCCGGACGTGATCCTGTATGCTCGAACGCACCAGCTTCCGGTATCGGTACAGGTTACTAAGCCCACTGAGGCCCAAGTCCAGTTCTCTGGAGATGGGCATAAATGCATGTCGCTCACGTAGGGCGCTCCAAGGCGGCAGAATATAGCGCAGTGTCGGGTTCACATCGCGCTCGGAATTGGGGAAGAGAAAGTCCGTTAGGTTGAACATGACCACGGCAATGTCCGGCTGAATCTTGGCCCGTTCGGCATTGAAAAGGATGCGGTAGTCGGATGCATGCATCCCAGGCAGCATAAGCCGATTAACCTTGACGGTCGTCGACGGCACTGCAACATCTAGTAAGCCCTGGACTTGGTAAGGATCGAAGGACCCCGCCACGGAGCTCCCGAAGGCCAGGATCCGGATGGTCCCTGCAGGTTCTCGCTCGTATAACCGGTGCTCATCGATTAGAAATTGATAACCGTAGTCGGCTGCTAGCGTGACCTTGGGAATTCTCCAGAAGTACAGGTTGAACGCCGGGTCG
>Ga0326727_10019707_pt1 | contig 13498 bp, 12 predicted proteins | sample MB2enrmetagenome_FD_207643 | JGI IMG/M metagenome (GOLD analysis project Ga0326727, IMG submission 207643) | Lab enriched peat soil microbial communities from McLean, Ithaca, NY, United States - MB29MY | ecosystem: Environmental > Terrestrial > Soil > Wetlands > Peat | place: USA: New York... | reverse complement strand
AACGGTAAAAGTACCAGCTTGAGTCGACAAACGTGTCCATGGTGTCGGTTTCGCGCTTGGCCGGTCCTCCGCATTTAGGGCAAGTGACGTTCACAAATTCCGGTATACGGCTAAGCGGCGACCCGCCCTGCTGGGTAATCTCGATCTGCGCGGGCAGCACCACCGGCAATTGCTCATCCGGTACCGGCACCAAGCCGCACTTTTCGCAGTGAATGATGGGAATGGGCGTGCCCCAATAACGCTGCCGGCTCACGCCCCAGTCTTTCAAGCGGAAGATGATCTTAGGCTCGCCGAAGGCGCCGCGTACGGCAGCTTGTTGGAGTTTTTTCTGCGCGTCAGCACAGCTCAATCCGTTGTACTCGCCGGAGTTTACGAGGATGCCTTCTTCAGACAAGAAGGGGAGCTCCGCTCTTTCACCTTCTTTGGCTGGCTTGATCACCTCGACAATGGGCAGGTTGTATTTGGTGGCGAACTCGAAGTCGCGCTCATCGTGGCCGGGAACGCTCATGATGGCGCCGGTGCCGTAGTCGGCCAAGATGTAATTGGCCACCCAGATGGGCACGCGCTGGTTGTTGTAGGGGTTGATGGCATAGCGGCCGGTGGGAACGCCGTGCTTTTCGATGGCGCCCAGGTCGCCGGCCTCGCGCGCCTGCTTCTGTTGCTCAATCAGCTCGTCAACCTGTGCTTTCAGTTTGGGATCTATGGCGGTAAAGGCCGCTACCAGTTCGTGCTGCGGGGCAAGCTGCACGCTGGTTGCGCCGAAGATAGTGTCCACGCGCGTGGTGAAGACGCGAATGCGCGTCTTTTCCGGTCCCGGCTCTTCAAGAAAGAAATCGACGTCCGTTCCTTCGCTGCGGCCGATCCAGTTGCGCTGCATGGTGCGGACTTTTTCCGGCCATCCGTCCAGCTTATCGAGGCCGTCGAGCAGTTCCTGGGCGTAGGCAGTGATGCGGAAGAACCACTGCACCAGGTCGCGCAGTTCAACTTTGGTCCCTTCGTGCCGCCAGCAGCAGCCATCGACCACCTGCTCGTTGGCCAGCACGGTGGCGCACTCGGGGCACCAGTTGACTTTACTTTTCTTTCTGTAGACCAGGCCTTTTTCGTACATGCGCAGGAAGAACCACTGGTTCCAGCGGTAGTACTCCGGGAGGCAGGTGGTGATTTCCCGCGCCCAGTCGAAGCCCAGGCACAGCCGCTCAAACTGCCGTTTCATCGCGGCGATGTTGGAGAGCGTCCACTCGCGCGGAGGGGTGTTGTTCTTGAGCGCGGCATTCTCGGCAGGCAGCCCGAAGGCGTCCCAGCCCATAGGATGCAGCACGTTGTAGCCGCGCATCCACATCTGCCGCGCCAGCACGTCGCCGATCATGTAGTTGCGCACATGACCCACGTGCAAGACGCCGCTGGGATAGGGCAGCATCTCCAGAACGTAGTACTTGGGCTTGCCGCAGGACGCGGGCTCGGCCGCATAAAGCGCGGGGTCCGCGGCCCAGCGCTGCTGCCATTTGGGTTCTATCGTTGCCGGGTCGTAACGTTGTTCGGTTTCTTCCGCCATAACTACTTAGTGTAAACGGAAGGCGCTTCCAGTTCCGGGCTACTTCAAACTATGCGACAGACTGCAACGCACGCGCCTGTTCGATTCGCTGACGGCGCTTGGGTGTGTGCAGCGCCTCCCACAAGTCGGTCCGGCGTTGCATATTCAGCCAGAACTCCGGCGAGTTGCCGAAAACGCGGGCCAGCATGAGCGCGGTGTCGGCAGTGACGGCACGGCGGTCGTTGCAGATCTCATTGACCAGCTTGCGCTCGACGCCCATCGCTGCTGCCAATGCGCCTTGGGTCAGGCTCATGGGAGTCAGAAACTCCTCGGTCAGCATCTCGCCTACGCTTACGGGCTTGCGTTTTGTGCTCAGCATAATAACTCCTCACCGGTAACTGTGATTATCGAGATAAACGTCTGTAGCTTCACCCCGTTTACCGTTCCATTGGAAGATCAGCCGCCATTGCTCGTTGACCCTGATTGAATGCCACCCGTCGAGTATCCCTCGCAACTTCTCAAAATGATTGCTCGGCGGCACACGCAAATCAGCATCCGACGTCGCATCATCCAGCAACTGAATCTTTCTAAACAGCCGTGCTTCCAGATTCGACGGAATTTTCCGGCTGGGCAGGTCGTGCAGGAAAAACTCCCGCAACCAGCGGTCCCGGAATCCGAGAATCATGCGGCAACCTTCCCTCTTGTACTATTGTACCGTTCAATAGTACACACGTCAAAGAATTATTTCACCAGGCTCAGCAGCACCTTCACATTGCGCTCCTCGTCGGCGGGGTCGTCGACCGGGGTTTCGGCGATGAAGGCGGAGTGGGCGAAGCGGGGGTCGTTGAGCAGGCGGCGGAAGGGTTCCAGGCCCATGGTGCCCTTGCCGATGTGCTCGTGGCGGTCGAGCTTGGAGCCGCGGGCGGCCTTGGCGTCGTTCATGTGCCAGACGCGGACGGCGGCGAGGCCGACGGTTGCAGCGGCCTGGGCGATGGTTTGCTCGTAGCCCTCGGCCGTGACCAGGTCGTAGCCGGCGACATGGGTGTGGCAGGTGTCCAGGCAGACGTCAACCGGCGCGGTCGGCTTGAGCCGGGCGACCAGTTCGGCTACCTGCTCGAAGCTGCCGCCCAGAGAGAACTCCGCTCCGGCGGTGTTTTCGATGAGGATGTGGAAAGGCGTTTCCTGCCAGGGCAGGCCTTCGATGGCGCGGGTGATGGAGTCGGCGGCCAGTTTGAGGCCCTCGTCGCGGGTCAGGCCTTTCCACGAGCCGGGATGCAGGACGAGGTACTCGGCGCCCAGGGCAAGGGCGCGCTCGATCTCGCCGCGAAAGGCGGCAATGCTCTTGGTGCGAATCTCGTCGGACTGGCTGCAGACGTTGACCAGGTAGCTGGTGTGGATGACCAGCGGGCCTACGTCGAGTTTGGCGCGAAGTTCTTTCATGCGCGCGCATTGCTTGGGGTCGGCTTTGGGGGCGCGCCACATGCGCGGGCTGGCGGAGAAGATTTGGAAGGTGTTGGCGCCAATCTGCGCGGCGCGCTCGACGGCGTTGGATGCGCCGCCCGTTGTGCCCAGATGGATACCGATACGCTTGGTCATGTGCATAGTTTATTCGATGATGAGAGGTCGATTGGGGTGCATGGTTTCCTAACCTAGCGGAAAAAATAAACGCCACGAGGGAGGGCACCCAGATTTTTGGAGAGACACGCTGCCGCTAATCGTCGTCGTCCGTGGTGGATTTCTTGTGGTGGACTTTTAGCATGGCGGGGACGGGCTTGTCTCCCATGGCGTCTTTCCATAGGATTACGTTGAGCTTGTCGGCGGGAGCGCGGTCGGCGTGGGTGAAGTCCATCTTCATGCTTTCGCGGGCTCCGGCGGCGGTGGGCGGGTTGGCGGTGTAGATGAGGCCGTTGTCGCGGTTGGAGTAGTCGGCTATGTACGCTGGCTGGTCGCCGGGGCCGGTGAAGAGGGTAGAGATCAGCGAGCTGAAGGCGTCGTTATTGTTCATGGGCGGCAGGCCGAGCAGCGACTCCATGGTGCGAATCATGCTGACGGTGGTGTAGAAGCGGCTGTCGACAAACGGCGCGCCATTGGGGAACTGCGCGCTGTTGGGGCCGTGGGGGGAGTATTTGCTGACGACCAAGGCGATGCTGCGGTGAGCGTCCACGTGGTCGCCGCCGTTCTGGGCGTCGTCTTCCAGGATGCAGATGGCCGTATCGTCCCAGAAGGGCGAGTGGGAGACAGCTTCGACGACGCGGCCGACGGCCAGATCGTTATCGGCCACAGAGGACTTGGGGCTGGGTCCGCCGGGACGGGTGCCGAGGGTGTGGTCGTTGGGCAGCCGCATGAGGATGAAGTTGGGCATGGTGTCCTTGCCCTGAGCCTTGTCCGCGACCCAGGAGTTCAGGTGGCGCAGGAAAACCTCCGCACGCACCTGGTCCGGCACCATCAGGTTAAAGTCCGGGGCCTCGACGGCGAAGTGGCCGACTAACTCCTGCTTGGTGGCGGTGTTGGAGGAGAGCAGCGGAATGGGCCAGGGCCATTTGTTCACGCCGCCGCCCCACTCCCGGGGAAAGGTCTCGCCGGGCGCAACGGCATTGCGCGGGCAATCGCCGCTGGGGAGCATCGCGCCCTGCTGTGGATCGGTGACCTTGGCCGCATTGCAAAAGATGGAGGAGATGTACTCGGCGAAGTGGTAGTAGGTTTTGCCATGGGCGGCGAGATTGTTCCAGATGTAGCCGCTGGCGGGATCGCTGACGTCGGGAATCCGCTGGAGCAGAGGATTGCCGTCGGCTACCATGCCCTCGGAGTCATAGGTTCGCTGTCCGCCGCGATAGCCCTGCTGCCAGGTTCTTTCCAGGTAGTCGGTGCCGATGGCGGCGTTGGACCAGACGTGTCCGCCGCTGGAGACCTCGGCCGAGTCGTAGAAGTTGTCGAGCACGCCGAACTGCAGGGCCAGTTTGTGCTGGTTGGGCGTGACGGCCTCGCCATACATGGTAAGGCTGGGGTCGCCGTTGGCTACCGGCTTGCCGTCCTTGCTGAGGTCGCCGAGGAGCTGATCGTAGGTGCGGTTCTCCTTGATGATGTAGATGACGTGGCGGATGGGGTTGGGCGCGCCGCCGGCAAAGACGATCTTCTCATCGGCCGCCTTCATGCGGTTGGAGGTGAGCACCGTTTCGGTCCATTGCAGCAGATTCTTGTCGATGCCGGCCTCATCCAGGGTGGCCAGAGAACCGTAGAGGAGCGTGGCGATGTAGGTGAAGGGCCGCAGCAGGCGGCTATTTTTCGCCGCTTCCGTGGGGGGCTGGGGCATGTTGTTGGGGCCGGCGCCCTTGCCCTTGCCGGTGGCCAGATAGAGCTTGCCGCCGGAGAAGATCATGGAGATGGGCATCCATTCGGTGGGGATAAAGCCGAGGGGATTGACCATGGCCCTTCGGGCTGTCCTTGATGTCAGCATGTTGGTGTCGAGAACGGCGACGGCGTCGCTGCCCATGTTGGCTGCGTAGAGGCGGCTGCCGCTGGCGTTGACGGCCAGCGCCACCGGCTCGGCGCCAAAGTAGCTTTGGCGGGGCAGGCGGGTACTGAAGTAGCCCTTGACGGAAAACTGACCGGCGTTTACGTTGACGGCGGCCACGGCATCGCGGTTGGCCAGCGCTACATAGAGGGTGCGGCCATCGGGCGAGAGCTGGAAGACGCAGGGGTGCGTGCCAGGAGCCATGGGGCTGGATGGCTTGAGGAGGGCGAGCTTGCGGCCTACCGTTCGCTTGGCCAGATCGAGCTCGACGATCTCCGATGCGTTCCAGAGGGCGACGAAGGCACGCGCGCCGTCTTTGGAGACCATGAGGGCAATGGGATAGGTGGAGGGGACGGCATCGCTCTCGGCCAGGTCAAAACGCGTTTCAATTTTGCCGCTGGCGGCATCGAGAAGCAGAACATCGTCGGAGAGGTTGTCGGCGACCAGGAGCTTCTCCGCGCCGGCGGAACCGAGGACCGCAATCGCTGCCGGGTAGGGAATGCCCTTGTCGCTGTCCGTTCCGCCGGGCAGCTTGGTCGTTTTGCCCGGAGAGAGCTGCTGGAGAGGCAGGGGAATCAAACGCTCCGGCGTGATCTTGCCCTCGGCAAAGCGGTACACCACGATCGCGTTGCCGGTCAGATCCTTGCCGTTGTCGAGCGGGTCGGTGAGAGAGGCCATACTGGCATAGAGGTGATGTCCGTCGCGGCTGAAGGCCAGGCCGGAGAAGAGCGTCTGCTTGGCGCGAACCAGCGTGCGAGAATCGGGAAAGTCGACGACGGCGCCGGACTGGGTGGCGTTTTGGGTGTCCAGCACCGTCAGCGACTGCATGTATTGCGATTCGAAGACGCCAAAGCCGGCGTTCACCGTGACCACGTAGCGCGAGTCCGGAGAGACGGCTATGGAGATGGGCAGGCTGTTCAGCCGCTGCGGATGCCCGGGAGTCTCTCCGATCAACTGCTTGCTGGAGGGCAGATCGATGGTTTGCGCCGCAAGAACGCCTGCCGCAAGAACGAGGGCCGTGTAGAAAATCGCCAACCGAGCCGTGGTGTGCATCCCAAAACTTTAGCAAATGCAGGGGGGCTTGCGCTTCACAGTTGTGTTGCGATTGCCTGGAATCGCCTCGAGTCTATGGGGAGGCTGCCTATGTGCCTTATGCGGAAGGCGCCGGACGTAACCACCGCGCATTACCGGCAACGGGGCAGCCGTAATCAGGCGCATTTTAATGATTGTGCTTAGAATCTCCTCATGGACGATCCCATTGTTTCCCTTTCCCGGATTCTTATCGACGTGATCCTGCCGAATCTGAAAAGCGTGCAGGTAAGCCAGTCTGAGCAGATTGCCGCCAATGACCGGCTGGAAAACGCCATCGAGGAATTGAACCTGCATCTGGAGTCGCAGTTTGCCCACCTCTCGGCGCAGTTGGTAGCCTGCCGCGCGGAGCTGGCGGCCGCGCAGGCGGCGTTCAAAGCGGTGTATCCGCAGGGCGACGCGTCCGGACCGGACCGACCTACGCTGATCCACTGAGTAAGCTCCGCACAGGTCCTCGTAGCGATGACGGAACTCCCTGCGGGCTAAAGCCGGCGCTTATATACCGGGATTATGTACGGTTGGAACCCGTACCCTCCAAAACATCAACTTGCGCTGAAGTTCACCGGAGCGGTGAGCCTGCAATAATCTTGTGATATGCGCACAGTGCTCACAGCGGAGCGGCTTTGGAATGGGACCGGGCTGATTGACCGCCCGATGGTGGAGATTGAAGACGGCCGGATTTCCTCCGTTTCCTCGCGCGCTGACGGCGAGTTGCCGCCCGAAGCGCGGGTGCTTGACTTTCCCGGCGCGACGCTGGCGCCTGCGTTTTTCGACGTGCATATTCACGGGGCCATGGGCCATGACGTGATGGAGGCTACCCCCACGGCGCTCGACGCCATGGGCAGCTTTCTGGCCGCGCACGGCACGGGCAGCTTTCTGGCCACTACGGTGACGGCGCCGCTGGATGCAACCCTGCGCTCGCTTTCCCGGCTGGCAAAGCTGCTGGCGCAGCCGCGGGCCGGCGGCCGAGCGCATCCCATCGGCATTCATCTGGAAGGCCCGTTTCTCTCGCACGCCAAGCGCGGCGTGCAGCCGCCGGAGCACCTGCTGACGCCGGATATTGCCACCTTCGACCGGCTTTTTGAGGCCGCCGAGGGCCGCATCCGGCTGATGACGCTGGCGCCCGAGCTGCCCGGCGCAGTGGAGCTGGCCGCGCACGCGATCAGCCGCGGCGTTCGCATCTCCATGGGCCACTCGGACGCTACCGCCGCCGAAACCCGCGCGGTTATCAATGCCGGAGCCGTGAGCGCGACCCATACCTTCAATGCAATGCGGGCGCTGGATCACCGCGAGCCGGGGATTCTGGGAACGGTGCTCACCTCGGACGCGCTTTATGCAGAGATGATCTGCGACGGGATCCACACCGCCGCGGAGATGGTGAAGCTGTGGTGGCGGGCCAAGGGGCCGGAGCGGGCGATTCTGGTGACCGACGCGATCAGCGCCGCGGGAATGCCCGACGGCGAGTACCAACTGGGAGAGTTTGCGGTGCAGGTGGCCAATGGGCGAGCCATGGCCCGCGGGGTGCTGGCCGGAAGCGTGCTCACGCTGGACCGCGCCCTCAGGAATTTCATGGCGTTCACAGGCGCGCCATTGGAGCAGGCACTGCGGCTGGCGACGGTGAACCCGGCAGCCATGACCGGATTGGGCGAGCAGGCGGGCTCTATCGCTGTGGGAATGCCGGCGAATCTCGTGGCCGTGGATGGGGCGGGAAAGCTGGTTGGCTCGGTGGTAAACGGCACCTGCGGTGGGGCAGACAGCACTTGCGCGCCATAGAGTTCTGGTTTCCCAGGCCCCCGAGCACCTCAGCAACGAAGAGCTGTTCTCCCACCCAGCGTGCAAGAATCGCTCCCGTGTCGCTGGGGACCCCGGAGAAGCGGGAGCAGGAAGCCCCGCGCGCTTGCATGAGAATGGTCCTGTCTTGCGCAACGAAGATGCACTTGCCAGATCGGGCAGGGTTCGCGGATGGGAAATCCCGGAGCTCCAGCTTTGAAGCCAGGGTTGATCTGCCCACGCCGAGCTAAGCCGCGCTGATAGCATCCTCGCTTGAGCCGGATATCCCTGGCCCGCTCATGAATGCCGACGCCGTCCGGTTGAGTATTCGGGATCGAGGATCTCTTGTTTCGACTCAAAGGATCAATATGCCGTTTCTTCATGCCTTCAAACGGGTTGCCGCCAAACTCCTTCCACGAAGGCTGAAAAAGGCTGCAAAATCGGCGGCGTACCGGTTTTCCGAGGCGTTGTCCGAGATGGGCGGAATGGGCCGCTCTTCCACACTGAGAATCCGCAACTTCGACGGCTTTGAGATGGCCTATCGGCCGGGAACGGTCGATGAAGCCGTCTTGAAGGATAGTTTCAGCCACGACATTTTCTTCTCCGGAATTCCCGAGTATCAGCCGTCCGAGACGGACGTCATCCTGGACGTTGGCGCGCATATCGGCACCTTCGCGATGCTGGCCGCATCGAAGGCGCCGCGGGGCGAGGTCCACGCCATCGAGGCCTGCCAGGATACCTTCGACTTTCTGCGCATGAATGCGGCGCTCAACCGGAAGGCAAACCTGCATACGCATCATCTCGCGCTCTCCAACAAGCACGGCTTTTGCACTCTTTATCACGATGCCGAGAACTGGGGCCATTCGGTGGTGCGCCAGCAATCGGTAAGCAGTGAAACGGTGGAAAGCCGCACGTTACAGGAGTTTTTTGAGGAGAACGGCATTACCCGATGCAATTTCGTCAAATTCAATTGCGAGGGCGCGGAGTTTCCCATCCTTCTTGGCTCCTCCTCTGAGCTGTTGCGGCGGATCAGCGTGATGCTGGTGCTCTACCACGGCGATTTATGGACAGAGAATCCAAAGGAAGACATGATCTCTCACTTGCAGGCAAGCGGTTTTGATTGCATGATCCGCAATCAAACCGAGAGCCGCGGCTGGATTGTGGCGATGCAGCGGAGATCATAGGGCTGCTAAAATACATTGGCTGCAAGGAATCTTCTAGCCGGTGGTTTCCGCCAGCCTCTGAGCCCGCCAGAGCGCGCCATCCAGAGGGACCACTTGCTCGCGGCTGACCGGCATTTCCGGCGCGGCAACGTGAAGGCCAACAAAAAAGGCCTCGCGCACCAAGGTCATATGCTCGATAACGCCGCCGGTCCAAGCCATAGGGACCTCGCCGGCAATATTGTGCTTGCGGCGGAGCTTGGCGCGGACCAGCAGCACAAAATCGACCAAGTCGGATGCGGCCTGGGCGAGAACCTCCCGCGCAACGGGATCGCCAGCATCCGCGAGTTCATTGATCGCCGGCGCCAGTGCGGCAAAGTCCGGGCCGGGCGTGCTGTCGCCCAGGTTAATCAACTCGCGCAGGGTGGGCGTGCCCCAGATTTCGCCGACTTTTTCGAGGATTTTCGTGGGCTGCTCGCGGTCGTGGGCATGGAGCGCGCGGCGTAGGCTGTTGACTCCGATCCAATAGCCGGAGCCCTCGTCGCCCAGCCGCGAGCTCCAGCCGCCGGCGCTCTCGCGGGTGCCGTCGGGCGCGCGGCCAATGGTGTTGGAGCCGGTGCCGGCAATCTGCAGGATTCCCGGGCCGCCGCGGAAGGCAGCGTCAAGGGCGATCACCTCGTCGCCGACGACCTCCGAACGCTCCACTCCAAAATCGTTGAAGACTGCCGTGATCCACTCGACAACCCCCGGCATGGAGACAGAGGCCACGCCGACCGAAGCAGCGCGCACGCCTGCGACGCCGGCCTTGGCGAAGACCTCTTTGAGCAGGGCGCGCAGGTTGGCTTCGGCGGCTTCGGCGCCCACGCGCAATCGCTTGATGGAACCGCTCTGTGCGTGAGCCAGAACTTGTTCCCCCGCAACGATGGAGGCGCGGGTGTGCGTTCCTCCGCCATCGATTCCCAGAATCATATTCATTGTTAGCTTGCTCCTACGCTTGCCGGAAACACCAGCTTATCGCATGGGGCTCGCGGGGGCGGCTTAGGCAGCAAATGAAGAAACAGTATCCGCTTTTTAGAAGGGGTCTTTGTTGCCTCCGCCGCAGAGTTCGATGGCATGAGTGAGGGCCTTGGCCAATCGGTTGGCGGTCTCCTCATCGCGGAAGGTCAGATGGTCTTCCTTGAGTGAGATATCCCCTTCCTTCGCAGGCTGCTTGCCTACGGTATAGGTCCAGTGGAAGTTGAAAACTGGTTTGGAGGCGACCAGGGTCAAGTAAAAGACCGCAGGCACGATGGAAACGGTGATCTCCGGGTGCGCGTTTTCCGCATAGCGCCGGATTTCCGCATCCTGCGTGGGTTCCACACGGATACTCTCTATGTCCCGCAGACGAATCGTCGCCGTTTCCACGTGTCGTCTCGAGAGGTCGTCTCCGGTGACCGGCATTCCGCCCTCGTTGTAGGTATGGCCCTCATCAGGCACGATTGTCCATGCTGTTGTCTCGGTCGTCTGCAAGGTGCAGGCGGAAGGGTCCGCCACCACCCCGGAGATGATGTAGTAGGTGCGGTAGGTCACGGCCAGATTGCTGTCGGTGCGAACATAGCCAACCGTTCCCAAATTGTTCATCCTGTCCTGGATGAACTGCATGGTCACGGCGAGCGATGGTCCGACGCCGGCGGGCTTGGGCGGGGGAGGAACGGCTGTCTGCGCAAGCGCCGGGGCGCTGAGCAGAGACGCATAGCAAACAGCAAACACAATGTGCAATACATTCTTCATCAACGCACTCATTGAAATGGATCCTTTTCTCCGCCGCCGCCGCAGAGTTCGACGGCGTGGACCATGGCTTTGGCGACACGGTCGGCCTGGCCGGCGTCGGTGAAAGGGAAGATGTAAGGTGCTCCGTGCAATTGACGCACCAACAGCGCCGTTAGAGTCGGATTTACAGATGTGACAATGATGTTGGGTTTTCCCTCCCTTGCGTTTTCCTCGGATATAGCCTGTTCCATGGGTTTAATTACGATGTCCTGGACATCGTGAAGAGAAAACTTGAAGGCTCCGCTGGTCGCGGGTTTACCGTCAATACGTGTATTCAACATATAGAATACCCAGCATTCACTCGTGGATGCAATGACGGTGCTGACCTCGAATGTCCTGGTATTGCTGCCGGTACTGCCATCTGTTACGTTCTGCACAAACGCAACGTAGCTGACTTTGCCGATGTCACCCAGCTTGTCCTGGATGTATTTCATAGTCACATCCAAGGATGGGCCGCTACCGGCAGGTTTGGGCGGGGGCGGGACGGCCGTCTGCGCGAGCGCCGGTGCGCTGAGCGGGGCAGCAAAGAACAGAACAAAGATAACTCGCGCAACATTCTTCATAACACGCGCTCCATAGAATGGGTTAGAAAGGGTCTTTGTTGCCGCCGCCGCAGAGCTCGACGGCGCGGACCATGGCTTTGGCTACGCGGTTGGCCGTATCGGCATCGGTGAACGGGAAGAGGTTCACCACTCCATGCGCGCGGCGCACCAGCAGCGCTGATAAAGCCGGATTGGTGGAGGAGGTAACAAAGTTGGGATTTCCCAGACTCGCGTCAAGCTCGGATTGATACTGAGCGAAGGGCTTTACTACGATGTCCTGAACGTCGCGCAGCGGGAAACCAGCAGCCATATCGGACACGGTTGTACCGCCCTTTGTCGTCGTCCAATGGTAGGTGATCCAACACAGGTTCTGTTGGACTCCGGCGTTGCTGACCTGGTTGGTCATGATGTTGCTGAAGGTGCTGCCGTCGGTTGTGTTCTGCACAAACGTGACGAAGCTGACTTTGCCGATGTCGTTCAGTTTGTCCAGAATGAACTTCATGGTGACTTCGAGCGATGGCCCGCTGTCGGCAGGCCTGGGCGGGGGAGCAACGGGCGTTTGCGCATGCGCCGGAGCGCCGAGCAGGGCCGCAAAAACCAGAACAAAGATAACTCGCGCAACATTCTTCATAACGCTCGCTCCTTAGAATGGGTCTTTATTGCCGCCGCCGCAAAGTTCAACGGCGTGAGTTAAAGCCTTGGCTATGCGGTCGGCCGTATCGGCATCGGTGATCGGGAAGAGGTTATAGACGCCATGCGCGCGGCGCACCAGCAGTGCCGATAATGACGGGTTTGTGGAGGGGGTAAGGATGTGGGGATTGCCCAGGCTGGCATCCAGCTCGGTTTGATACTGCGCATAGGGCTTAATCACGATGTCCTGAACGTCGCGGAGCGAAAAGCCGGCATTCTTATCCTGGTCGAGGCGCCCATCCATGATCACCTTCCAGTGGTAAGTAATGCGGCATTGATTCGCATTAACGGCGACGTTGCTGACCTCGGTCGAGTCGGTTTCGCTGGTATAGCTGCCGCTGCGCGTGTTTTGTGTATAGGAGAGAAACGTGACCTTGCCGATATCGCTCAGCTTTTCCTGAAGGAACTGCATGGTGACTTCCAGCGAGGGGCCGCTGCCGGCGGGCTTAGGTGGAGGAGGGATGGAGGTTTGCGCATGCGCCGGAGCGCCGAGCAGGGCCGCTAAGGACACAACGAACACAATACGCATACCATTGTTCATCAACGCGCTCCTGGGAAGGGGGTTCTGGTTGCCGCGCCGCACGCGGCTGCCAAGTGTTATTTAAGGAACTGAGCTGCCGCACAGGCAGAAGCCAGCGACAAGAACAATATTTCGAGGAGAGCCCTGCTCAGGGTAGAAAAAGCTCTCATCAACGACCTCCATATCATCTAGCGTGGCGGGGAAGCCATCGCAGCGAGTGGATGTCTAATAAGTACCACAATCGATAGTGGATTGCAATGGTCCAAATAAAGAAATTTTGTGGATTTTTACGTGTAAGGATCATCTGGAAAACATCCGGGTAGCCTGGGAGGGCGGTCACCAAAACGGCATTAGGATTTTCAAAATGGGCCATGCGGATTTTCCCACCGAGCCGTTGGCCGATTTTTCATCGTTTTCCAGCGCCTCCGGCCTTATGTTGAGGGCACAGCTCTCCGTTTGAGGGAACTGTCCGCCTATTCGGGGAGACAAGGGAAGCGATGACCGAGATATCCACTGGACTGCTGCCACAAGCCGGCTCGCATAAGGGCCAGAGAACCGCGCTGAGCGTCGAGGCGCTGGCCCAGTCATTTCTAGACAACCTGTTCTTTGTGCAGGGCCGGAGCGTTGAACGGGCGACGGTGAACGACCTTTACATGGCGCTGGCGCACACCGTCCGGGACCGGCTGGTGGAGCGGTGGATCTCCACGGTAAAAAACTACCAGGCGCAGGACGTGCGGGTGGTCTGCTACCTGTCGGCGGAGTTTTTGACCGGGCCGCACCTGGCCAACAACCTGATCAACCTGGGCATCTACGGGGAGACCGAGGAGGCCATGCGGCAGTTGGGCCTGGACCTGAGCGTGCTGATCGAGCAGGAAG
>Ga0326727_10019705_pt1 | contig 13498 bp, 13 predicted proteins | sample MB2enrmetagenome_FD_207643 | JGI IMG/M metagenome (GOLD analysis project Ga0326727, IMG submission 207643) | Lab enriched peat soil microbial communities from McLean, Ithaca, NY, United States - MB29MY | ecosystem: Environmental > Terrestrial > Soil > Wetlands > Peat | place: USA: New York... | reverse complement strand
CGACGCCCGTCTCCACTCGCTCTCGCCTCTGGCCGTCCTCGATCGCGGCTACGCCCTGGTCCTCAGCGACGCAGGCAGCCTCATCCGTTCCGCCGCCCAGCTCACGCCCGGTGACCGGCTCACGACTCGCGTGGCCGACGGAGCCTTCACCAGCCGCGTGGAAGCAACAGCGAGCCGGGCTGGCACCGTAGACTATAGTCAAGTTGCCGGAAAAGGTCGGAACACTTTGAGTTGACATGAATGCGAGGCGTGTTTTCTATGAACTCCAGCCGTAGACAACTGCAACTGTTCTTTAGCTCAGTGGGAGCTCTGTTGATTGTGCCGTGGGGACTATTTATGGGGGTGATGTTTACCTTTTCATTCCGCGAGAATGAATCCCCCTGGGTTTGGGGATTCGATGCCCTCACGTTCTGGAGCCAGATAGCTGCCATACTCTTTAGCTTCTTGAAGCCAAGACTCGCTGCATTCTGGATGCTGGCGAATATAGTTGCCAGTTTATCGATCGGAATAGGATTTGAGGTGCAGTCATTCCTCGCTCCAGGTGCAAGACATCTAGGTACTCCCGATTGGGCAGCATTTCTTCCTGCGCTTGCATATGATTGCGCGGTGTTTTGGGGACTTCCCGCCGCATTCGCGGTCATGCTTCTAATGGCTGAGGGCGTCCTGAAGTTCTCTGATCGGAACCCAAGTCCTCTGACTTCAACTCCCCAGAAACGAGACCATGACTACAGCCACCGCACGTAAACTCTTCGGGACCGACGGCATTCGCGCTGTTGCCGGCGAGTCCCCTCTCGACGCAACCACCATCTTCGCCGTCGGTCTGGCCCTCGGCCACTCCCTGCGCAAGACGACAGCCGAACCCAGGGTGATTCTCGGCCGCGACACGCGCGAGTCCAGCCCCTCGATGGCCGCCACTCTGGCCGCGGGGCTGCGCCAAGCGGGAGCCTGCGTTGAAAGCGCCGGCATCGTTCCCACGCCGGCGGTTGCCTTCCTCGCCCGGACACATGGATTTCAGGCTGGCGTGGTCCTCTCCGCCTCCCACAATCCCTGGCAGGACAACGGCATCAAGCTCTTCGGCGCCGACGGCTTCAAGCTCGCCGATGCGGTCGAGCTGGCCATGGAGGACGAAATCCTCCATCGCGCCGCCCAGGTTGCTGCCCCCGATTCCGCCTCTCTGCCCGCCGTCGAAGACGACCCCGCCCTGCGGGCCGATTACATCCAGTTCCTCATCGACTGCGTTCCGGGACTCTCGCTCGCTGGCCTGCGCATTGTGGCCGACTGCGCCAACGGCGCCGCCGCCGCCGTCGCTCCCGAGCTCTTCCGCCGCCTCGGCGCGGACGCCACCCTCCTGAACATCGCCCCCGACGGCCGCAATATCAACCTGAACTGCGGCGCTCTCCATCCCAAGCTCGTCGCCGCCGAGGTGAGCGCGCGCGGGGCGGACCTTGGCCTCACCTTCGACGGCGACGCCGATCGCTGCATGTTGGCCGGCTCGCGGAACAACGTCCTAAACGGCGACGCTATCCTGCTGATGGCCGCCCGCGACCTCAAAGCGCGCGGCCTGCTCACCGGCGATCTGGTCGTCGCCACCACCATGTCCAACATGGGGCTTGAAGCGGCCTTGCGCCGCTCAGGCATTCACATGCTGCGCGCCCCGGTCGGCGACCGCTACGTCCTCGAACAGATGCAGCAGCACAACGCGGCGCTGGGCGGCGAGCAATCCGGCCACATCCTTCTGCCCCATCTGGCCACCACCGGCGACGGCCTGCTTACCGCGCTGGTCGTGCTCGACCTCATCGCCCGCACCGGCAAATCCATCGACGATCTAACCGCCGACCTGAGGGTCTTTCCGCAAGTCATCGTCAACGTCAGGGTCCGCGAGCGCAAGCCGCTCGAATCCATCCCCACGGTAGCCGCCGCCATCCGCGCCGCCGAAGAGGAGTTGAAGGACTCCGGCCGGGTGGTGATTCGCTACTCCGGGACCGAACCCCTGGCTCGCGTGATGATCGAAGCTGAAAGCGAAGCGGCGATGCGGCGCCACGCGGGCGCCATCGCTGACGCCATTCGCGATGAGCTCGGCGTGTAGGCGGAATGGAATCCCGGCATGGACCTGATGCGATGATCGTTCTACCATAGACGTTGCACCCCCAGGCCGCCTCTGCGCCAAGGATCGATCGGAATGCTCTCAGCGGACGCCATCGTCGCCCTGCACGACCGGCTGACCCGCGACTGGCACCAGGCGCCGGGCGATGCGGGCGAAGCCGCTCGCGCCGGCGCGGAGGTTGGATCGGCAACATCGTCAGAACATGACGCCGCCGGCCAAACGGCGGATTGGCTGGTTGCGGTTGCCCGCCAGCATCGCGCCAACTTCGACCTCTGGCACATCGAGGACGAGGCGCGCGCTCCCGGCGCAACCGACGCCGAACTGGCCGCGGTGAAGCGCCGCGTGGACCTGACCAACCAGCGCCGCAGCGATCTGGCCGAGGAGCTGGATCGCGCGCTGCTCGCCTGGCTGGCGACCCGGAGCCTGCCCAACCCAGGGGCCGAGTTGAACTCCGAGTCGCCGGGGCTCATCGTCGACCGGCTCTCAATCCTGGCGCTGAAGATCTACCACACGCGGGAGGAGGCCGGGCGCGCGGACGCTCCCGCGGGCCACGCCGAGCGCAATCGCGAGCGGCTGGCCATCCTCGAAGAGCAGCGCACCGATCTGGCTGGCTGCCTGGACGCCTTGTGGCGCCAGACCCTGGCCGGCACGCGCCGCTTCAAGCTTTACCGCCAGTTGAAGATGTACAACGACCCCTCTCTCAACCCGGCCATCTACCGGAAAAACCGCGCGGAATCCAGCCCATGACTCTCGCTTTCCAGCCCGCCCATTGACGGAACGCGGGGTTATAGGTATAAAGAGGGCCTAGCAGCGCGATCCACAAACGCGGGGTTCCAGCCGGCGCTTTTCCGGTTCAGGCGTGCGCCGAGGAAGGCGCGTTGCGGGCAAACACATGATGCAAGAGGGCCGATCCGCGGCAACGAGCCGCAAGAAAACACCTCCTCCGGCTGCCAAGCCCAGCGGGCACTCCGCCGCGGCCGCGGCATCCGCCGGCCAGCACTATCAGGCTGCCGTGCAACTGGTGCAACAGGGAAGGTACGAGAAGGCGCTGGCCGCCTTTGAGAAGCTGCTCCCCGCCGCGCCGCCCGAGATCAAGGAACGCTGCCGGATGTACATCCACACCTGCCAGCGGCAGTTGGAGCAGTCCAGGCTGACCTTTCTGACGCCCGAGGAGCACAACGACTACGCTGTTTCGCTGCTGAATACCGGCTACTACGAGGAGGCGCGCGAGCAGTTCAGCAGCATTCTGGCCGATTATCAGGAGGCCGACTACGCCTTCTACGGACTCGCCCTGCTGGACTCCATCACCGGCCGCCCGCAGGATTGCCTCAGGCACCTTGCCCGAGCCATTGAATTGAACCCCAGAAACCGGCTCCAGGCCCGCGTCGACAACGACTTCCAAAGCATGATGGACGATCCGCGCTTTACCGAGCTGCTCTACCCTGAGGTTCCGTGAGGCCTTCCCGGCTTTGCGATCTGTAGGTGGGCTGTCGCGGCCGGAGCTGCGGCGCCCGAGCGCACCCAGATTCCGCCCGGAACTACCCGGGCTACATGGAGGTTTGCCTCAGGGAAGCGGGAGATTGAGCCGAGCTATTCCGGCTTCAGATTCAAGCCGAAGTCGGCCGGGTCGCCCAGAACCGACCGGTAGTAGTCCTCCGTGGGATACGGCTTGTAAATGTCATCCGAATACTTCACCCTGGAATAGCGCTGCCAGCGCGGGTTGCTGTGGTCCTCGCCGGCCAGGTCGGTAAAGGTGAAGGTGAGCCAAGGCCAGACGCGGATGTACTCAACCGCCAGCTCCGGCACCTTGTCCATCTCAGCGGTCACTTTGCCGTAGATGCGGACCAGCGCGAGAGCGGGAATCCGCGCCGGATCGACCTTGAGCCTGGCTACGAAATCCCCATCCCCGCTTTTCGCCACCAACATGATGTGGCAGTCCGTCATTCCGTCGAAGAAGTGGTGCTGCACCAGCAGCGTCACGTCGCCGCCAGCCTGTGCTGCGGGCGTAATCCCGCGCACGATCCCGAACCAGCTGACATACTCTCCTGTCTTCCCGTGCATCGTGTAGTTGCCGCCGAAAAGCGCGTCGTTCGTCCGCTCCTTGTCGCCGAGCCTGCCGAAGAACGTCGCCTCCGCTGTTATCGGTTTGTAAACACAGGTGGCGAGCGTGCCCGTGGGTTTCAGCTCTTTCACCTGCTCGATGTCGATGGGAGTCTGCGACGCCGCGGCCGCGGCAAACGCGCCAATCACGCTCAAAACCAACACCGTCAACCGCATGGAAACCGACTTTCCGGGGAAGATGATCGTTGGACGCAGGCGCGCCTGGCACGTGATCCAACTTGCAAGCCTATCAAGAGCCCTGCCCGATTGACTTCAATGCCATAAACTGTCATAAAATGAAGGTATGCCCATGACTTCCCTGAACATCTCCCTCCCCGACCCTCTGAAGGCTTACGTCGAAGGCCGTGTCTCCTCAGGCGACTACGGCACGCCGAGCGAGTTCATCCGCAACTTGATCCGCCAGGATAAGGAGCAGCGCCGCTCACGGCTTGAAACCGAGTTGCTGGATGCGCTGCAATCAAAAGAGTTGGCGATTGCGCCGGAGGAGTTGAGCGGGCGCACGCTGGTATCGGTTCTACGCGAGAAACTCACCCGGCCGTGATCGCATTGCGCATCTCCGAGGCCGCCGCGCTCTCGATCGTCGAGCAGGCGGACTACTATCAGCAAGCCGCCGGCATCGCCTTGGCCCAAGGGTGGGAGGCGGCCGTGGACCAGGCTGTACGTTCTTTGCTGAATTGGCCGGAGCGCGGCGCTCGCTGTCGCTTCCGTTCCCCTGCTCTGGCAGGGTTGCGATGGGTATTCGTTCCCGGTTTTCCAAAGCACATGGTCTTCTATCGCTATCTGCCCCAAGATCAAACCATCCTGGTCGTCCAGGTTCTGCACGGCGCTCGCGACCTGGAGACCGTATTGGATGAGGATATGGAGCAAGGCTGATTCAACCGGGCACTGCGGCTTGCATTCCGATTGAAAAAGCCAAGGTCACCCTGAAAGCCGCTCGCGCCGATCTTGATAGTTTTGGCTGGCGTCCTGGCGCAGCTTCGACTCAGGCGGGGACTTGCGCATGAACTTCCCGGGGGCTTCAAGAGCGACGCGCGCGAAGGGATTCGCGTGCCGGCGGCAGCTTCCCCGGCTCCTTTTGCCCGTCTACAATCGGTAGAGATGGCGGATACGCTCTGTCTGAGTTTGTGGTACCCCAATTTGCGTCTTGAGGCCCTCGCCGATAAGCTGACGGCGGTGCTGGGCGCGTTTGCGGCGCACGGCGGCGAGGCGCGAGTTTATTCCGCGACCGCGTGGCCGGTAAGCTGGAGCGAGTCGCCGGTCTTCGAGCGGGTTTATGGGCGCGGCGCCGGCGGCGCGGCGCCGCGGTTGGCGGTCGAAGAGGCGATGGAGCTGCTCCACGACGATTTCGCCTACGAGTTCCAGATCGGCTGGAGCTTGTGGGAGCTGGCGAGTTCCCATGGAAACGCAGGTCCCCTTCGGGAAACTCAAGGCGGGCTTTCGACTGCCCCTTCCCCTTCGCAACGCTCAGGGTCAGGGCCCGCTCAGGATGACAGCTCGATGGGGTTGGGCGCGCGCTGGGTGCGGGAGCCGCGGCTGGTGCGGGTAACCGGCTACGGACCGCTCTTCGACGAGGGGGCTTACCAGGCCGATGGGCACATCCGGCTGGACTTCGGCTCGGACGAACCGTTTCTGGAGGAAGAGGCCGAGCTGGATTCGGTGGCCGCTCGCCACGTGGAAGAGAATGTGCGCCAACTGGTGGAGCTAACCGCGGCGGTCGAGAAGGCATCCGGGGCTGCGGCGCGGCTGCTGTGGAGCGAGCTGGGCGAGAGTCTTGCCCAGCGGCTGGCGGCGCGATTGGGGGTGGCCAACTGAGCGCGCGATTCACCATTGAACGGTTGCGGATGCTGCTGCTGGCGGCGGGCGTTCTGCTGGTGGCGGCGCTGGTGGTGTTTCTGGCCGTGGGCAAGCTCAGGAATCCGGTCAATGTGAAGGAGATTCCCAAGCGGCTGGGAGTCAACATTCAGCAGGACGCCAGCGGCTACACCTTCGACCACGCCTTCGGTGCGCATTCGCGATACCGGATTCACGCCTCGAAAGTGGTGCAGTACAAACAGGGCACGGCTCTGCTGCACGATGTAAAGATCGAGTTGTTCGGCGAAGACGGCAGCCGCGTGGACCGCATCGAGGGCAGCGAGTTCGAATACGACCAGAAGAACAAGACGGCTAAGGCGAACGGGCTGGTGGAGATCACGCTGATGCGTCCGGGAGTTGCGCCGGCGATTGCGCCCAAGGCGAGCACTGGCAAGGTGGCGGACGAGAAAGCCAAGGCAACGCCGCTGGCCGCAGCCGCCGAGGCCGCCGCGCGCGGCGACATCCACGTCAAGACCAGCGGGCTTACTTTTAACGAGACGAGCGGAGTGGCGGCCACCGGCGAGCATGTGGAGTTCTCAATGGTCCAGGGGAGCGGCAGCGCGATGGGGGCCACGTACGACTCGCAGCAGGGCCGTCTGGTGCTGGACCGGGCGGTGGAGTTGACCACCGAGCGCGGCGGGAAGACGGTCCGGATTCACGCCCAGCATGCGGAGTTCGAGCGCCTCACCCAGGTGTGCCAACTGCACGCGGCCACGGCCGATTACCAGGACGGGGAAGCGACCGCCGGCGACGCCAGGATTCTGTTTCGCGAGGATGGCTCGGCGGTGCGCCTGGATGCGGTGAACGGGTTCGCGCTCACCACCGCCAACGGCGGCCACGTTGCGGCGCCCGCGGGATCGATGGACTTCAACGAGCGCAACCAGCCCCGGCACGGCCATCTGGAGGGCGGGGTGCTGTTGGACTCGGCGAGCCGGATTGGCGACCGGAGCCGGCAAGCGCATGGGAGCGCGGCCACGGCGGAGCTCGAATTCACCCCCCAGGGCGAGTTGCGCCAGATGCACATGGAGCAGAGGGTTGAGATCGAGAGCGAGGAAACCAGCCAACCAGCGGCCGGTGCGGGGGCTCGATCGGGGGCTGGAGCCAGTTCGCTGCGCTTGAAGCGGACTTGGCGCTCGCCGGTTGCCGACGTGGAGTTTCGCGACGCCGCGCACGGGCAGTTGGAGCCGGCCTCGATTCACGGGACGCGCGGGGTGGTAGTGACCGGCGAGAGCCAGCGGGGCCGGGAAGCCGCCGTGCCCTCCAGGCTGGCGGCCGATGAGTTGACGGGCGAGTTTGGACCGGGCTCGGCGCTGACCGCCATGACCGGAACCGGCCACGCCAGCTTGGAGCAGACAAGCGCCACGGGAGTCCGGCAGACCGCGACCGGCGACCGGATCGAGGCGCACTTTGTTCCCGGACCGGCTGGTGGAGCTAAGGCTAACTCCGCTAACTCCGCTAACTCCACTAACTCCACTAACTCCACTAACTCAGATAACTCAGCTAACTCCACTAACTCCGCTAACTCCACTAACTCCGCTAACTCCGCCAGGGATTTTGGCGGGACCGGGATTCAGTCGGCAGTGCTGGATGGTCATGTGGTGCTGGTCCAGCAACCGGCGGCCAAACCCGGCGAGCCGCCGGAGGCGCCGATGCGGGCCACGGCGGGCCGCGCCGTCTATGAGGGCGCAGGGCAGTGGCTGCACCTGACGCTCAGCCCGCGCGTGGAAGACGGCGGCTTGCAGATGACGGCGGACAAGATCGACGTGTCCCAGGATTCCGGAGATGCTTTTGCCCACGGGAATGTGAAGGCCACGTGGGCGGATACAGGTGCGGGCCAGCCGGGCAGGCCCCAAAACGGCGCGGCGGGGCAGGGAAGCGTGGCATTGGGCGGGCAAGGTCCGGCGCACGTGATTGCCGCCGAGGCTCAACTGCATCGGGCAACGGGCGAGGCGACTTTCCGGGGTCATGCGCGGCTCTGGCAGCAGGCAAACTCCGTTGCCGGGCCGGTAATTGTGTTGGATCGCCAGAGGCAGACGCTGGTGGCGCGGAGCGCGGATGCGGCCGAGCCGGTGCGAGCGGTGCTGGTGAGCGCGGGCGGCGCGGAGCCGGGCAGGGCTAACGGCAAGGATGGGGGCCGGGCTCCGGGCGTCGATTCCGGCAAGGACGCGGCGGGAAGGCCGGCTGCCCTGTCCGTGATTCGCGTGCGCGGAGGCGACTTGAAGTACTCCGGCGCCGAGCGCAAGGCGGTGATGCGCGGCGGCGCTCTGGGCTCGGTGGTTGCCGAGACGGGAACGGCGGCCTCAGTCTCGGATGAGGTCGAGCTGACGCTGCTGCCGCCGGGCAATCACGCCGGCAAGGACGGCGGCCAGGCCCAGGTGGACCGCATGACGGCGCGCGGGCATGTGACGCTGACCTTCGATGTCCGGCGCGCGACCGGCGAGCAACTGGTGTATACGGGCGAGACCGGGGAGTATGTGCTGACCGGAACCGCGGCCGCGCCGCCCAGGATGACCGATCCGGCGCGAGGAACGGTCACCGGCGAGGCGTTGATCTACCATAGCCGCGACGGCAGCGTCAGCGTGGAAGGCGGCGGACGGAGGACCACGACGGAAACCACCGCGCCGAAGTGACGGAAGGACTCGGGTTGGGGTTTGTGGCCTGCCACCCTTTGCGCAAGGGGCGCGAAAAGGATGGGGCACCCGGCACATATTCGAATGGGGATGAATGATGAGAGAGCTTTCCAGATTTCGGATGCCACGTATCTTTTGCGGGGTATTCGTGGCGTTTGCCATTGCATCGACGGCATGGGCCGCAGGCCCCTGCTTTAAGTGCAAACATGAACCGGTCGTCATGCCCGTGTCTCTCGCCATGGGAACGACCGTGCGGACCCCGGAGTTCCTTGTCAAGAAGATCGAATACTTTATCATGATAAGGGTCGATAGAGGCCTTCCAATCGGCCAACTGAGTTGCATGATTGGAGGCAGGGGTGCCCCATCCCACTGCGCGATGTTCCATTGGGACAATGTAATTGACGCGGAGTGGAAGGTATTGGATGGCGAGCATATTGTGGCCCAGGGGACCACCCCAGGCTACGGCGATATGGCATGGTCAAGTGACATTATGGATCGAGACCTTGGAGAATTTGTCGGAGAAGCAAACAAGAAATATGTCCTGGAGGTAAAGTTCACCAAGGACGGCACACCGCTAAAGGATCTCAACCCTCGTCTGGTTGTGCGCATGGCGGATTCCTGGAATTAAGTGGTGTGAGGGCGGGGTGCCGATTTTGGCGTGGATAACGTTTATGATTCGGCAGGCAACACCATGGCGGGTTCCGCCGCATGTTCAACCAGCGTGCGTTTCTCTCGATGCTGGTTCACCGGCGAAAGGCCGCGACAGCGGCGGCTCGAGCTTCCCGTGCCCGGCTCATCCCGGCCAAGATCGCCCTGCCGCCAGCCATCCTGCCCAGGATGATAGATTTGTCTTTTAGCGGTTTGGCGGGAAGCCGCACTCGATGAATGTATTGATCGCCGAGGGAATCGGCAAGGCGTACAAGGGACGGGAGGTTGTTCGCGGAGTCGACCTGCGGGTGGCGCGCGGCGAGGTGGTGGGCTTGCTGGGGCCGAACGGGGCCGGCAAGACGACCAGCTTCTACATCATCGTGGGGCTGGTGACGCCGGAGACCGGCCGCGTGCTGGTGGACGAGACCGAGATCACGCGGCTGCCCATGTATCTGCGCGCCCGCAACTTCGGCATCAGCTACCTGCCCCAGGAGCCGTCCGTCTTCCGCAAGCTGACCGTCGAGGAGAACATCCTGGCGGTGCTTGAGGCGCAGCCCATGGGCAGCCGGGAGCGGCGCACGCGCACCGAGCGGCTGATTCACCAGCTCAATCTGGGCCACATCCGCACCACGCGGGGCTATGCGCTCTCCGGCGGCGAGCGGCGGCGGGTGGAGATCGCGCGCTCGCTGTGCATCCAGCCCAACTTCATCCTGCTCGACGAGCCCTTCAGCGGCATCGATCCCATCGCCGTGCTGGAGTTGCAGAAGATCATCTTCGACCTGAAGGCCAGCGGCATCGGAGTGCTGGTTACGGACCACAATGTGCGCGAGACGCTGAGCGTGACCGACCGGGCGTACATCATTGCCGAGGGGCGCATCTTCTTTTCCGGAACGCCGCATGAGCTGGGCAATAATGTGGATGTGCGGCGGCTCTATCTGGGGGAGGGATTCTCGCTGGGTTGATGGGGGCCGATGCGGATTCCGGCCGAGGATCTTTGAGCCGGAGCGAGGAAGCCTGGGGGTTGTCAATGTCCCAGGCGTACCCGGTAGGCGCCGGGATTCCCGGCGGAGGCTCCCCGATCGATCGTTGCCCAAACCGGCACGAGTGGCTCGAAGCGAGGCAATTTGCCCTTTAGCCTTTTTCGTGCGCGGTTACACTTACAATGAATCAGACGGGGAATGAGTTTCATTATGGCGCTGATGCAACCCAAATTGAGCCTGAAGGTGGCGCAACGCCAGATCCTGACTCCTGGCCTGATGCAGATGGTGAGCGTGTTGGCGCTCAACAAGCTCGAGCTGAAGGAGATGATCGATGCCGAAATGGTGGAAAATCCCGTCCTGGAAGAGATTGACGAATCGGTTCCCATGCTGGATCAGGTTGCGGGCCGCGAGGAGAAGCTGGCGCGGCCTGCGGAGGAACCGCCGGCCCCACCCAAGGATCCCTTTGAGGAGGTCGATTTCGGATCGTACTTCCAGGAATATCTGGACCCCGGCTATCGCACCCAGGTGGAGTACGACGATAGCGAGAGGCCCTCGTTCGAGCAGTTCCTCTCCCAGCCTACGACTCTCGCCGATCACCTGGCGTGGCAGTTGGGATCTCTGACGCTGGACCCGGAGCTTCATGAGGCGGTGGAGTTCGTAATCGGCAATCTGGATGAGGATGGCTACCTGGCCGCCAGCGAGGTAGAGCTGGCCGCGGCATTGATCCAGGCCGCCAAGGAAGAAGGCCGGGAGCAGGAAGAGGCGGCGGCCGTCCAGGTGGTTCGCCACGCCATCGACCTGGTGCAGCATCTTGACCCCGCCGGAGTGGGGGCCAGGGATCTGCGTGAGTGTCTCCTGATTCAGATCGCGGCCCACCAGCATGAGTTTGCCCTTTTGTACGCCCGGCATGCGGCCGATGCGGCAAACGGAGCCGACGATCCGCATCGCGGCTTTCGCGCCGAGGCCGAGGCGCGGCTTGAGGAGCGGCGGCGCAGCATGGAAGTGGCGGTGGTGATTGTGGAACATCACCTGCAACTGCTGCAAAAGCGGGATCTGAAGGATCTGGCGCGGGTGGCGCACATCACCCCAACGGAGGCCGAAGCCGGTTTGGAGTTCATTCGCACGCTGGACCCCCGGCCCGGCCGCCAGTACAACCGCGAGCAGGCGAGGCTGATCGAACCCGATGTTGTGTTCGTCAAGCGGGGTGCGGAGTGGGCTGTTTCAATGAACGAGGAGGATCTGCCCAGTCTGCGGCTCAGCCAGCACTACCGCCGGATGCTGGCTTCGGAGGAGACCGACAAAGAGGTCAAGGACTACGTGAAGGAGCGCTTCCGCTCCGCCATGCAACTGATGCGCAACATCGCCCAGCGCAAGAGCACGATTCTGCGTACCTGCGAGGTGATTGTGCGCCGCCAGCGGGAGTTTCTCGAACGGGGCGTCGAGGCTCTGCGTCCCATGATGATCAAGGAAGTGGCCGAGGAGATCGGGGTTCACCCTTCGACGGTGAGCCGCGCGGTGGCCAACAAGTATGCGCACACTCCGCAGGGGGTGATCGAGCTGCGTTTCTTCTTCTCCGAGGGGGCGAACGGGCCGGAGGGCGCCGACACGCCGTTGCTGGTGCTCAAGCGCAAGGTGCGCAAGCTGATCGAGGAGGAGGATGCGCGCCATCCGCTGACCGACGACCAGCTGGCCGCAATGCTTGGCGCCCAGGGTATCCGGCTCACTCGCCGCACGGTGGCCAAGTATCGCGAGGATATGAATATCCCTTCCACCCACCAACGGCGCCGCAGCGACAACTGACGACCGATGGCTATACAATCCGAACTTCCCCGGCAGGAATGCCCAGCTGGGAGAACGAGGAGCGGAGGCTGACCATGGAAGTGGAGTACACCGCCAGAAACGTGAAGATCTCCAAGGCGCTGCGCGCGCAGGCTGAGGAGGGGATGGAACGCGTTGCCCGCATTCTGGGCAAGACCACGCGCGCCAGCATTACATTCGGCGTGCAGAGGCATGAGCAGATTGTGGAGTTGACCGTGCAGGCGCGGCTGCAGACCATTGCAGCCGCGGGCAGGGCTGCCACCCTGGATGCGGCGCTTCGGCAGGCGATGGAGCACGCCGAGAACCAGGCGCGCCGGTATCGCGACCGGCAGTTGGTTCGCAAGCGTCTGCCCAACGGCGAGAAGGTGCTGACCGCGCCTCCGGTTGCCCGGCCCAAGGCTCGTCGCGCCCAGCAGGAAGCCGGCGACGGCGAGGGCGAGCCGGCCCGCGCAAAGGCCAGCGCGTCGATCGCCGTCCACTCATTTCCCAACCGCGCCACGGTCGTCGAGCCGCATATCCTCAAGAACGGAGAAGCGATCTCGCTGACTCCCATGACCATCGAGGAGGCCGTGAAGGACGCGGAGTTCCGCGACCGCGACCTTCTGATCTTCCGCAATCCAGCCGGAGAGATGTTCGTGCTCCACCGTCGCCGCGACGGGCAAATGGAGCTGGTGGAGATGCCTTAGGGCATCTGCGCGGATTCCGCATCGCGCAATTCGTGCTGTTCCACCCTGGCCGCAAAGCAAAGGCGCGGCCAGGATGGAGCCCCCTGGTTTTTCAACGCCTGTGAGAACGTTTTGGGCCGGTTCTTGGTGTAGCATGGTGGCCATGACCACTTCAGAACCCGCGCCCCTGGCTAATTCGCCGCGAGGAAAGATACAACCGGCCCAGCCCTTGAATAAGCCGGCCAAGGAGCTGGTCATCGTGACCGGAATCTCAGGCGCGGGCAAGGCCTCGGCGCTCAGGGCCTTTGAGGATTTGGGCTTTCACTCCGTGGATAACCTGCCGCTCGAGCTCTTGCCCGATTTTGCCCGGCTGGTGGAGAAGTCGCCCGAGGTGGAACGGGCGGCCATCGTGGTGGACGTGCGCGAGGGAACCACGCTGGACCGCCTGCCGGAGATTCTGAAGAGCGTGCGGACGCTGCTCTCCACGCGCGTGGTCTTTCTGGATGCGCAGGATGCGGTGCTGGTTCGCCGCTACTCCGAGACCAGGCGGCCGCACCCCCTGGGCCGGTCGGAGACGGTCTCGCGCTCCATCGTGGAAGAGCGGCAACTGCTGGAACCCATTCGCAATGTGGCGGATACGCTGATCGACACATCGAACTTCAACGTCCACGAGCTGCGCGC
>Ga0326727_10019704_pt1 | contig 13499 bp, 9 predicted proteins | sample MB2enrmetagenome_FD_207643 | JGI IMG/M metagenome (GOLD analysis project Ga0326727, IMG submission 207643) | Lab enriched peat soil microbial communities from McLean, Ithaca, NY, United States - MB29MY | ecosystem: Environmental > Terrestrial > Soil > Wetlands > Peat | place: USA: New York... | reverse complement strand
GAGCTGCTGCAGCTCCGCGATGCCGCCTTGCAACTGGGAATCAGCTTCCCGACTATCAAGCAATGGATCTACAAGAAGAAGATCCGCAGCACGCGGACCGTGGGCGGGCATCATCGCATTCCGCAAAGCGAAGTCGACCGGCTGCTCTTTAGAACGCGTGGCAAAACGGAAGACGAGCGCGAGGAAGAAATTCGGCGCGTCAGCGGACGCAATCAACTGGTAGGCCGCATCGAGTCCGTCCAGATCAGCGGCCTCATGGCGGAGGTGAGAATCTCCATCGGCGGCCAGCACATCACCTCGATCATCACCGCGCGCTCCGCCCGCGAGATGCAGCTAAAGCGCGGCCAAACCGCCGCAGCCCTCATAAAAGCAACCGAAGTGATGATCTTGCGCGTATGAGGCCAAGCCGATTCGACCCGCCAAGAATGTTTTTCTCTTGACTTAAGAAAGCCCGCATCGCGAACATAGTGGTGGAACACACCGAACGAGATTCTGATTAAGTTTTTCTCCGTGCACCTCTGTGCCCTCCGTGGTCCCAGGGGTCCTTGGACTTCATCAACATCTCCCAAGGTCGAGCCGGGCCCGCCCAGGCGAAAAGTAAGATAAGTTCTTTGACATCAAGATTTTGGGAGGCAACTTATGAGCTAAGTCATTGATTTATAAGGGCCATGCCCCGCGCCCAATTGTGACACTATTGTTAAACTATTTAGAATGAATACTTTGAAATGACTTGTAGGATCGAAACGACATAAATTATTGATCCTAAAGGATAAACTCCGAGACATCCCATAGCAACTCCTTTGTTTTGAAGACTTTGCCTCTAACCCGCTGCGCCTCAATACTTTGCCGGGAATTTCTCCGTAAAGTATTGATCCCATTAGAGAGGGGGGTGGGGGGTGGGGGTAAGTCATCGCCGCCCAATGGGCTGGTGGCAGGGACTAGCGTAGGTAGCCTAGGTAGACTGGGGATAGACCCCCAAACTGCCCCTAGCCCGACCATCCGCGCAGCTCCCCGAATACCCGCTGCACTTGCTCCCGAGTCGATTCGAGCGAGCCGGAATTGTCGATCACGAAATGAGCCGCCTTAATTTTTTCTTCGTCGGGAATCTGTGCCGCCATGCGGCGCGTCACTTCGGCGCGCGCGGCCGCTTCGGAGATTCCGTGGCGCACCGCATAACGATGGATGCGCTGCTCCGGAGCGCAGGTCACAACGATGAGGCGGTCAAAGCGGCCCTCGGCGTGAGCCTCGAGAATGAGCGCGGCTTCGACGATGGCGATAGCGTTGGGATCGCGCGCGCCAATGTCGTCCATCCACTCATCCTGATGCCGCACCACAGCGGGATGGACGATGCGATTGAGTTCCTGCACGCGCGGCCGAGCGCCGGTTCCGGGCAGGCCAAAGGCCTCCTGGGCAAGTTTCGGGCGATTGATGGTGCGGTCGGGATTGAGGATGGACGTGCCGAACGTTTCGACAACTTCGTTGTAGACGGGACGGCCCGGCTCCATGAGCCAGTGCGCAATGGCATCGGCCTGAATCAGGTGCGCCCCGAGTTTGACAAACATTTCGCCAACCGCGGATTTGCCGCTGGCGATACCGCCGGTTAAGCCGAGTCTGAGCAAGAAAACCTCGCGGTGAAAAATTTATCACGAGCAAGAATAGGTCAGAGGTTAGAGGGCAGAGGTCAGAGGTGAAAATCAAACCAACCAAGAGTTAGAGGTGGAGCAGATAAAAGCGAAGCCGATGGTTCTTAACCTCTGCAATCTGACCTCTAACCTCTGACCTCGCTTCCTCGCCGGAGCCTTGCCGCCTTCACAGTATTCGCCATCAGCATCGCAATCGTCAGAGGTCCGATGCCGCCGGGAACGGGCGTGATCGCTCCGGCGATTTCGGCCACTTCGGGATGAACATCGCCGACGAGCGTCGAGCCCTTGGCGAGGAAAGTTTCCAGCCGCTTAGCATTGCCGGAGAAGAAACGATCGAACTCGGCGCGCTCGGTGACCTTATTAATGCCGACATCGATCACGGTCGCGCCGGGCTTGACGAAGTCGCGAGTCACCATGCCGGCGCGGCCAATGGCCGCGACCAGAATATCGGCGCGGCGGCAAACAGCAGGCAGGTCGCGGGTTTTCGAATGGCACACAGTGACGGTGGCGTTTTGATTGAGCAGCAGCATGGCGACGGGCTTGCCGACAATGTCGCTGCGGCCGACGACGACGGCCTCCTGCCCGGCAACCGGAATATTGCTCCGGCGAAGGACCTCCATCACGCCTGCGGGCGTGCAGGGCACTAGACCCGGCCGCTGCGTCGAGAGATAGCCGACGTTCATTGGGTGGAATCCGTCGACGTCCTTGGCGGGATCGACGGCGAGAAGAATCTTCTTGGAGTCGACCTGCGGGGGAAGCGGCAACTGTACGAGGATGCCGTCGATTTCGTCGCGGCGGTTGAGCGAGTCGACGAGCGCGAGGAGGTCTTCGGTCGACGAGGACTCCGGCGGAGAATGCTGCTCGCTGTAGATTCCAACCTCGCCGGAGCTTTTGACCTTGCCGCGCACGTAAACCTCGGACGCCGGATTCGTGCCGACGAGAATCACGGCGAGTCCGGGGCGAAGGCCGGAGGCGGAGAGGGTTTTGACTTCGGCGGCGACTTCGGCGCGGATTTCAGCGGCCAACTTCGCGCCATCAAGAATTTGAGCTGGCATTGCACCTCGCTGGAAAGTGAAAGCGAATTTTATCTCATTGGTGGCCTCAGAAGACGGCCTGTGAAGTCGGGCTGTGAATGTCGCCTGGCTGGAATGGGCCAGCTGGTGGTGCTATTCAGCCAGCCATTCAGCCAAGGCAAACGCGCCTGCTGCAGCTCGGCATCAAAGGAAAGGAGAATCAGAGCTACAATAGGGCGCTATGATTCCGCAGGACCTGCTTGACATGTTGGTTTGTCCGCTCTGCAAAGAGTCTGTCGTCCTGAAAGACAACGAAAAGGGTTTGAAATGCGGCAAGTGCGGACGCGTCTATCCGATCCAGGACGATATTCCGATCATGCTGATCGATGCAGCGACCATTGAGTCCACGGAAGCGCCATGACGAAGTGCCATCACAATGTTCGGTTCTGTCCCGAGACAGAACGACACATTGTGTCAATTTGGCCCAAATAGTGGCAACATCGATTTCCCCTCGTCGCCCAAATCTCGCCGCAACCTTCTGCAAAACCTTGGGTTGAAGGAAATAGCTGAACTAGGCGATACCCCACTTAGGTGGTACCGAAGTTACGGCATTTCGATTGCATACAACGAAGTGAACTGCCGATGAGTCTAATGCAGCAAGAGGTGACGGAAGGTGAGGATGGCCATGAAAGACAGATTTTCAGTGACCGAGTTGGCAGCCTTACGCAACGATCTGCTTCAGGGCGGGATGGTGGACTCGCGCGAAGCAGCCGAAGTATTACAGGTTTTCCTGATGGGCCGCGGTTATGGCGTGTCGCCCGAGGCGGCGATCGACGCCGCCGGCCGGGTGGAAATGGCGGGTTGTTCCTTGCCGGTGCTGGAGCGGGAACTGAACGGGCTGGCGCTGGTGATGTAGCACTCATACTCTGAAGAAATTCGGACTTCAAGGTCAGGAATCGAGGTCGTACGACGGGAAGATAGACGACTCAACGAGGTTAAGCGGAAACCAAGCCACGCGGAACTTAGCAAAGCGCGGTTTTCCCAGTAAGAAAAAGGCCGGGCGAAACTGCCCGGTCTTTTGCTTTTTGTACCTTTTCCTATTACTTTAGTCGCTCCACTTTCCGGCTCTTACCCGTCTTGCCAAGTCTCCGCACAATGGAAGGCATGGACAGAAAGGGCAAGATCGGATTTGCGGTGATTTTCCTGTTTGCCACGCCGTTTGCGTTCTTCGGCCTGTTTGCCCTCGCAATCGCTTGGCGAATTGCCACAGGCGTCACGCCCAGCAACGCTCCGTTCTGGGTTCCAATCATTTTCGGATTGGTCTTCAGTGGAATCGGCTTTGGTTTGATGTATCTCGCGTTTGCGGGCAGGAAGCGTTACTCCAGCCAGACCCGCCTGCAAGCGGAGCATCCGAACGAACCCTGGCTGTGGCGCGCGGATTGGGCCGAGGGACGCGTAGAAAGCAAGTGTCGAGTCAACCTGATTACTTCCTCGGTGTTCGCCATTCTCTGGAACCTCATTTCCGCACCCTGTCTGATTCAGGGGGTGCCAGCCGCAATCAAGAAAAATAATCCGGCTGTGTACATTGTCTTAGTATTTCCAGCAGTCGGCGTCTATCTGCTGGTTCGCGCAATTCGGCAAACGATAGCGTTCTCCGAGTTTGGCAAGACTTATTTCGAAATGGCGAGCGTGCCCGGCGTGGTCGGAGGTGAGTTGAAAGGCAGCATCCAGGCACGATTTCCGCATTCGCTGGATCACGGCGTTCATCTGCGACTTTCGAATGTGCACCGGGTCACGACAACCTCGGGCGATACCTCCACGACGACCGAAACGATTTTGTGGAGGGATGAAGCGGATCTTGCCCCGGAACAGTTGTTCGCGGGGCCAATCGGGACGACGATTCCGGTCGCGTTCCGGATTCCGTCCAGTGTCCGCGAGACAGAGAGAATCGATTCGCGGGACGAGTACGTTTGGCTGTTGGAAGCGCTGGCCGATGTGCCCGGAGTGAATTACCACGACATCTTCGAGGTACCAGTCTTTCGGACGGCTGCGACACCGGCCGACGCGGAAGCGGCTGCGGAGGCGACTGCGGAACCGCCGACGATGTTTGGCACGACGGCCCGCGCGCCGATGCGCCCGGAGCACTTGACGGTGAGGGTGAGCCAGGAGGCGGACGGAGAAGAGTTCTACTTTCCGGCAGCGAGGAACAAAGGGACGGCCCTGTTGACCACGTTCTTTACGGTCTTCTTCGGCGGTGCGGCATACGGTCTTGCCGTCTCGAAGGCGCCGCTGATCTTTCCGATTGTCTTCGGGGCGTTTTCCTGTGCGATCGGATACTTCACGGTGCAGTTGTGGCTGGGAACGAGCCGGGTCGTCATTGGCAGATCTCTGACGGTGAAAAAGGGGATCCTCGGCATTGGACATACGCGTGAGATCGCCCTTTCGGATATCTCTTCCATCGACGAGAAAATGGGGATGCAGCAGGGAGGGGCGACGGGCACTCAGTATTACGACATCGTGGTCCGGCTGCGCGACGGCGGTTCTGAGACGCTTGGCGGCACGCTGCCGAGTAAGCGCGAGACGGAGTGGCTGATCGGCGAGATGAAACGCCTGACCGGCTTACAAGGCAAAGCGGCCGGAGCGGGCGCGGCCTCTTAGGAGGACTGCCGTTTACCGACGACAATCGTCGCTTTACAGATTTTCCACTTTGCGCTGAAGCTCACGAGCAATTGTTTCCGGGGCGAGCCCGGGAGCAAAGCGCATGGGCTGGCCGATCCGCACCACAATCTTTCCGGGCAACGCAAACTTTCTTCCCGTTTTCTTGATCTCGAACAATCCATCGATGCGCATGGGAAGGATCGGCAGGTTGAGATTGTTCGCAAGCAAGCCAATACCGGTGCGGAACGGCCGCAGGCTGCCGTCCTCGGTGTGTCGACCCTCGGGGAAAACCAGAATGCTGTAGCCGCGGTCGACAGCCTCGCCGGCATAGGCAAAGCTCTTACGGAAGCCGGCTTGGCGCGGAAGTGGGAACAGGTTGAGAAGCAGGACGCCGAGCGTCCACTGCATGCGGTCGTAAAGGCGCAGAAACCGGCCGCGGCTGGGCGCGGGCGAGCGCAGCGCTTCGAGCGCTTCTCCTCCCGTAGCGGTCGCGAGGCGGTGACGGATTCGAGCGGGGAGGACGGTCTGAATGAAGCCGACGTCGACGTCTCCAATGTGATTGGAAATCACCAGCAGCGGCCCGTGGACTCCACGCAGGTTTTCTCGGCCTACGACGCGAGGCCAGCCGAGAAGAAAGACCGCGGGCCGCACCATCAAATAGTGGGCGAAAAGTCGCACGAACCGTGCAGGCCTGCGCAAGGTCCAGCGCGGATAGTGAAACGGTTGCGATCGGGGGCTGTCGCTGGCTGTTGCCAGCAGTTGGTCGAGATCGGCGACTGTTGCGACCCTGGCAAATTTCGCCTCGCTCAAGTCCACCTGATAACGATCTTCGAGTGCGCCGAGCAACTCGACGCGCTCGAGCGAACTCAGGCCGAGGTCGTGTTCAAGATCGGCGCTTGCGGACAGGTTCGGCGCGCGCCGGCCGGTTACACGAGTCAACAGCTCCGAGAGTGGGCTGGCGGCGGAGGCCGAGCCACCATCGCCCGCCGCACCTTTCATGCTGGCGGCAACCGCGTCGCAAATTACATTGCTGCGCGCCTTGCCGGTTGAGGTTCGGGGAAAATCTTCTTCCGGCCACACAAGCCAGGATCGCATGCGCTGATATTCGGCGAGCGTTTCGTTGGCGCGCGCAACAATGGCGACGGCTTTGGCATCGGAGCCCGGCTCGCGGAGAACGAGGACGGCGCAAGGTTCGGCATTGCCGCCGCGCTCCAGTCCGATCACAACGCAATCGCGAACTTCCGGCTGGCGGCGCAAAGCTACCTCGAGATCCTGCGGGTAGACGTTCATCCCAGCAGGGGTGACGATGACTTCTTTTTTGCGACCGCGGAAAAACAAATTGCCTTCCGCGTCGAGCTGTCCGAGGTCGCCGGTCGCGTACCAGCCTTCATCGCCGGCGACGGGAGTGACCTGCTGCCCGTTCCAGTAACCGCTGGCAACCCCTGAACCGCGCACCAAGATTTCTCCGTCGCCCGCCAGCTTGAGTTCGCGCCCCGGCAGCACTTTTCCGATCGAGCCGCGGCTGGTGTGAAAGGGGTGGTTCAGGCTGATAAGCGATGTGGTCTCGGTGAGGCCGTAGCCCTGAACCACGGCGTATCCCAGCCGGTGCCAGAACTCTTCGGTTTCGCGTTCGAGCGCGGCACCACCGCTGATGATGGCCCAGAATTTCCATCCGAAGCGGCGGCGAATGCCGCGGAAGGTCCACCAGCGCCGCAGAAAATGCTGATGCTCCGCGCGGGCGTAGCGGGCGGCAAACGCGGCGCGTGAGTTGGATTTGGCTTGCAGGCTGGCGGTTTTGTTTGAATCGGATTCCGCTTCGATATCGCGCTCCATTTTTTGCTTGAGCGAGTCGATCAGGCGGGGGACGGCGATCAGCACGGAGACGCGTTCGCGGCGGATGGTCGAAACGATCTCCGCCGGATTCAGGGTGCTTTCGAAAACAACGGTTGCGCCCATCAACGGAGGAATGAAGATTCCGAGAAATTGTCCAAAGACGTGGCTCAGGGGCAGCAGGTTGAGAAAACGGAGCGGATGGAAGAAGCGTTCATACTTGAGATATTTCACGATTTCCGTGGACAGCGGCGCGAGGTTGGCTGCCACGTTGGCGTGTGTGAGAACAACGCCTTTCGGCTCTGCGGTCGTGCCGGAGGTGAAGACGATCTCGAGTGGATCGGATGGTTGAACGTCAGGCTGCGGGAAATTTTCTGCCGGATGATGCGCAACGGCCGAGGGCAGGTCGGCTGGGTCGAGTGTGGGCATGTCGGAAAAGAGCGAGGCGCGCTCCCTGGGACAAACAACAAACCTCGTTCGAACCTGCTGACTGATGCGCCAGGCAAAATCTGGCGTGGAAGCGTCATCGATCGGAACGGCGATCACGCCGCTGCAGGCGCATGCGAGAAAAGCGGCGACCCATTCCGCGGTGTTGGGGCTCCAGAGGAGAACGGCATCGCCTTTTCCGATGCCGCGAGCCGCCAATTCGCAGGCGAACTGGCAGGCGACGTTCGCGACGCGCCGATATGACCAGCGTTCCCGCCGGTATCCACGGGGGAAAACATAGGCTGTCCCGGATCCCCAACGCAAGAAGTCACCCAGGTAGTTTCTGCCGACAGAACCCGAAACACTTGCCCGCACACCCTGTTTAGTAGCACAATTCCCATCACCTTTAATAGAGCGGCTGGGACCGCCGGAATCAGACTGGGGTTGAATGGGGAGATTTTCCAGGTTAGAAGCAGTATTGGGCACGATTGTGGCGCTCGGTCTCATCGGGATCGGCGCGTGCCAGAATCCGGCGGCGCTCAACAATTCCGGTGGGGCGGCTTCGTCCGCATCCGCGCCGGCTGGGAGCCAGGCAAGCGGCGGGCCGTCGCGCGATCTTAGCCAGGACGAGGCTGCCGGCGGGCATATTCTCCGCAAACATGTGGGCCGCACGGATGAGCAACTAGAGGAACGGCTGAGCCTGGAACACAACATCACCGGCGCTTCCACCTATACCGACCGGCCGACGGCGGAACGCGCGGTGGGGGCAGCAATTGCGCAATCGCAGGAAAAGATCACGGGCTGGCTCGACCGGTCCGGAGGCCATCCCAACCTGGTACTCGACTACGACAGCCCCGAGCCGATCGGGCGTACGATTAACCGTGGCGAGGATCGTTCCCACCCGTGCTCACACGCGCTGGTGGTTCTGAAATACGCGGGGCCCAATGACTACTATGTTCTGACTTCTTATCCGGAGTGCCGCTGATGAAAACACCAAGCTCAAAACTGGACATGACGGCGGAGAATTTCCCCGAGCTGCATACGTTTCTGCGGGGCTATTTTCATGAGGACATGACAGACGAGTATGGGAGCGCTCCGGAAGCGGCCGACCAGTTTTGCGACGATGCCGACAGCGACGAGCGCATTCCTGTGGCCCAGCAGTGGCAAAAAGCCGTGGAACTGACGCAGGGGCAGGCGCCGGCCCTGAACGCGGCCCTGAAGAAACTGGGGTCGGCGATTCGGCTGTCCGAGGCCGAGATTCCTCAGATTTCTGCGGTTTTTGCCCGCTGCCTGGGCGCAAAACCTCCCCGGAACGCATCTAAGTCTAATGAAGAGTAGGGGGAAGGGGTTTCGGGCTGCCGGGGCCTGGGGACGTTTGGCGTGGGCTGGCACCGGCAGAAACTCAGGCCGGCGTGAGAATGTAAGCGGTGACGGAAAGCGCCCGGCAATAGGACCGAGGAAGAGGCCATTAAACTTCGTTGTGTGACGTAGCTCACCGCCAAGTTGTTTGAATGTCGCTACTTTCTGTGCGAGTGGGCGCACCATTCACCCACCCGCCTTGCCATCAAACTCTAGGAGTCTCCGCTATGCCGCAAGACACTTTGACAATCACCGACAATCGCACAGGACAGAACTATACGCTGCCGGTCGAAAACGGAACGATCCGGGCGATGGATCTGCGCAAGATTAAAACGGGCCCCGAGGATTTCGGGCTCATGACCTATGACCCCGCCTTCATGAATACGGCATCGTGCCGCAGCGCGATCACCTTCATCGATGGCGACAAGGGGATCTTGCGCTACCGGGGATATCCGATCGAGGTACTGGCCGAGCACTGCACCTATCTGGAAGTTGCGTACCTGCTTCTGTTCGGCGAGTTGCCGACGGAAAGCCAATTGAAAAACTGGGTGAACGAGATCACGCATCACACCATGATTCATGAGAGCACGAGAAAGTTCATGGAGGGCTTCCGTTACGACGCCCATCCCATGGCGATGTTTGTGAGCACGGTAGCAGCGCTTTCGAGTGTCTATCCCGAATCGCGCCACATCCAGGATCCCGCGACCCGGATGCACCAGATCGTCCGCCTCATCGGCAAGGTGCCGTCCATCGCCGCCATGTCGTATCGACACAGCGTGGGCTTCCCTTACGTCTATCCCGACAACGACCTCACTTATCCCGAGAACTTCATGAACATGCTTTGGAAGATGGTCGAGCCGAAGTACGCGGCGAATCCGGTCATCGCTCGCGCGCTCGATATCCTTTTCATCCTGCATGCCGATCATGAGCAGAATTGCAGTGCGAATGCGATGCGGGCCGTGGGAAGCTCGCAAACCGACCCGTATCTGGCGACGGCCGCGGCCGCGGCGGCACTTTCGGGGCCTCTGCACGGCGGAGCGAACGAAGAAGTGTTGCACATGCTGGACGAGATTGGCTCCAAAGACAATGTTCCTGCTTATATCAAGAAGATCAAGGAAGGCAAAGGCAAGCTGATGGGCTTCGGGCACCGCATCTACAAAAACTACGATCCGCGGGCCAAGATCATCAAGTGGACGGCCGACCGGGTGTTCGAAGTCACGGGCAAGAACACGAAACTGGAGATTGCCCTCGAGTTGGAGCGGATCGCGTTGCAGGACGATTATTTCGTTCAGCGCAAGCTCTATCCCAACGTCGATTTCTACTCCGGCATCATGTATCAGGCAATGGGCTTTAGGCCGGAGATGTTCACCGTTTTGTTTGCGATCCCGCGAACCTGCGGCTGGCTGTCACAATGGCAGGAGATGATCACCGATCCCGAGCAGAAGATTGCTCGTCCGCGTCAAGTGTGGATCGGCCACGAAACGCGCGACTTTGTGCCCATAGAGAAGCGAACCTCCGCAGTATTGGCGAAATAGGATTACGGGCCGGGATTGATCGGGCAAGAATAAGAGTCCGAAAGTTCCCGGCCTGCTTTTGCAGCCAGACTTGATTCTCTCGCCGCGGTATTATTTTTCAAAACCGGACGTACACTCCCTTTTGGTGCCTTCAGTAATCGTCAGTAACCATCGGGCTCCTATCACTCGGCCTTACAATCGGGTTGAACATCAAACTCAAGAGTTAGAGGTTCGATTGCAGGCTGGCCGGCTGGCCAAGCGGGAACTGTGAATTTGGCGACCCGTTCCCGGCTCCGGGTTTTGCTCTTGGCGCCCGGTTTTCGACTTGTCTTGCAAACCGGCCTCGACCCTTGGCTTCCTTGGAGCCGTGAATCCTATGGCGTTTGGTTTTGGATTTAACAAACAGAAGGTTCTTAGCGCCGCGGAGAAGTTTGTCCAGCAGGGCAAGTTGCAGAATGCCATCGCTGAATACGAGAAGATCCGCAAGCACGACGAGAAGGATCTCACCGTAGCCAATACGATCGGCGACCTGTACTCGCGGCTGGGCGATACGCCCAAAGCCATCGACTGCTTCAAGGCGGTCGGCGATGCCTACGCAGCGCAAGGCTTCACGGTCAAGGGTATCGCCATGTACAAGAAGATCACCAAGCTCCAGCCGAGCATGGATGGATCTTTGAAGCTGGCGGAACTCTACACCCAACAAGGATTGTTCAATGATGCGCGCGCGCAATATCTGCAGGTAGCGGAAGACTTCATGAAGAACGGGGACCTGGAACAGGCGGTGCGCCTGTTTCAGAAAGTTCTTGAAATGGACCCGGAAAACGCTCCCATGCGGGTCAAGCTGGCCGAGGTGTATGTCCGGTTAGGAAGGAAGAAAGAAGCGTGGGAAATCTTCAGCGCAGCCGCCGAGTCGTTGCGGGCGCGGGGTTCGCTGGCCGCCGCTGAAGATATATTGCAGCGCATGCTGGCGCTCGATCCAAGCAACACCTACGTCCTCTTGCTGCGAGGCCGTGCCGCTCTCGAGAGCGACGACCCCAAGACAGCGATTCAATATCTGGAAAAAGCTGCCGACATCGACTCGCAACCCGAGGGGCTACGCGACCTTCTGAAGGCATACCTGGCAAATGGCGACTTGGCCAAAGCTTCGCCCCTAGCGGACAAACTGCTAACGGTACACAATGACCCTGAGGGGTTGTTCCTGCTGGCGGAAGGCGCCGCGCGGCTGGGCCATTACAACACGGCCCTCGATGTTTATAGCAAGCATAGTGAAGGGCTGATGGCGGCCGATTCGGCCAGGCTGCTGGGGAACCTGCATTCCCTCATCGCGCATGTTCAGGACGACTCTGGCGCGCTGGAACAACTGTTGGGCTTGCTGAATCAGGCGGGTGAGAATACCCACGTGAACGAGGTCACGGAATTGCTGGCCCATGCCTCGGTAAAGGATGGCAAGCTCGAGCGAGCGGGCGACCTTTACAAAATGTTGGCGGCGAGCGAGCCGCAAAATGCGTTGCACGCTCAGAATTATCACCAGGTTGTCGAGCGCATGGAGGGAAGCGAGCCGGCGGTTACCGGAATCACGGCGGAAGAAGGGGCGTTGATCGTCGAGGAACTTGAGGCGACGGCACCGATGATCGCGCAAACATATCCCGATCACACGGCGGTTGCACTGCGGTCTGCAATCACAGATGCGGACTTGTTTCTTTCGTATAACCTTCCCGATAAGGCGATGGTTCCGCTGCTCCGGGCACTGCCTTCGGCGCCGCGTGACGTCCGCTTGAACCAGCGCCTGACCGCACTGCACACCCGTTTCCAGCGCTTTGCCGAAGCGGCGGCCTGCTGCCACACGCTGGAGAGCGTATATCACGATGCCGGCCACCCGGACGAGGCGCTGCGCTATGGAGAATTGGCCGCCCGGTACGAGCATAGTGCCGACAGCGCCGACGCCGCCGAGGCAGCCTCAGCGGAAGCCACGGCAGTCCCGACCGCTGCGCACACATTTGAAATCACGCAGGCAGCGCATGCGGACTTCCCGGTCGAGCAGGAAATCGCTCCGGCGGCTGCGGATAACGAGGATATTTCCAGCGAATGGGAGCATTCGCTGGCTATCGGCGATGACCAGCCAGCCGCCGAAGAGGTTCACGCTGGCGCCGCCTCACAGGAAAACAACCCGGAAATCGACGAGGCCGTCGAGGAGATTCGTTTCTACCTTGAACACTCCATGAGGGACCAGGCCCGAACGGCCTTCGAAAAGCTGGAAACGCTGACTCACGACGTTAAGGTTCTTGGCCCGTTGCGCACGGCGATTGAGTCGGCGGCGGTGAATCCAGCTGAAGAATCCGAACCGGAGATTGCGGAAATTCCGGCTGACGATCCGGCGACGCTTGAATTTGAATTGGAAGCACCCTCGGCAGAAGCCGTTGGAATGGATTCGGCCCTTTCTGCGGACCACGGACAAACACACAGCGCTCCCGCGGACATGGTGGAGGCTACGGTTTCCGAACCACCACATGAGCAGAGCATGGAGGCGATCGCGGCGCAGCCCGAATCAGCGAAAGCGCACGCGGAGACTTCAAGTGAGCGCAACGATCTGAACCACCTGGTTGCCGAGCTGGAAACCTTGTTGGGGGATTCTTTCCTCGAACCGTCTGCCCATGACGCGCCACATGCGCCGGTACACGCAACAAATAAATCGGCTCAGGTGCAGCCAGCGGAGACAGAACTCCGCAGCGGCCCGCTGCCCGGGTGGCCCGGTGCAGTTCCGGCAAATCATGTGGCGGCAGCGCCTTCGCCGGTTCAACCGGCGGTTAGCGCGGGGATCGACGCAAACGCAACCGCTGCGCGGGAAGGCGCGCCCGCAATCGCCGCTAGCGCGGCAGCAGCGGCAGCCGGGATGAGCATCAGTCAACATCTGGCGCCGATGCAGCCGGCGAGCCCGCAAGTTGCGCAATCGGCTGCCAGCGTGGATCTCACCGAGATGTTCGGGGAACTGAAACACGAACTCGAGCAAGGTGTCTCCACTTCCGACGACGATCCGGAGACGCATTACAATCTGGGCG
>Ga0326727_10019703_pt1 | contig 13499 bp, 10 predicted proteins | sample MB2enrmetagenome_FD_207643 | JGI IMG/M metagenome (GOLD analysis project Ga0326727, IMG submission 207643) | Lab enriched peat soil microbial communities from McLean, Ithaca, NY, United States - MB29MY | ecosystem: Environmental > Terrestrial > Soil > Wetlands > Peat | place: USA: New York... | reverse complement strand
TCATCGTATACGGAACCAGCAACGGCGCATTGCCACTGTTAGCGGCCACTGCCGCTCCCACTGCGGCCACGAAGATGAACACCAGGGCCACTGTCAGTTGGAAGAGAGTTCGCGTCGAGACGATGTGTTTGCTGAATAGCATCGGAGTCACCTGATCCTTGATAAATGCATTTGCAATCCGGCAGTGTGAGCGGCAACGCTCATTACCACCGGCTGATTCCCTGGCTGATTTCCCTAAGGAAACGATTTCCAAAATAAGCGGCATACTACGCGTTCGCTGAAGACACTTGCAAGAGAAATCTTCAGACCCGTTTGGCTCATGGAGAGAAGGCTCTAGTTGCCACCTTTTCCCCCAGACTTGGCGGCTGCGACGGCCGGTCTTTTCATCCCCCTCACAACCGGATCTCCGGCGAGCCCACCTTATTATTGTTAATGGCGAACTGCTCCCCGGGAAGCATCTTCCTGGCGTCCAACAGAAGATTATTGACCGCGCTGGCGGTCGGGGCCGGATGAAGATCGGTTGCGACATTCGACGGCAGCGGCGGCGAAATGGGTCCCTCCAGCGGCGTCTCCATGGCGAACCCCTGGAAGCTCCGCGCCGGCTGCGGCCTGCCCGCATCGTTTGCGTTGTTAAAGCCGGATTCCTTCAGATCGCCGTCCGGCCCGCCCTTGGCGTCCGTCACCCTCCCATCCGCCGCCGTCTCCCGCCAAGTTACGCACAGCGTGCTGCCCCTCGACCCCGCTGAACTCTGTTCGATGGCCGCAGCGCCGCAGTCGCCCGCCGTCCGCCTCCATCCCCTCCCATGCAGCGCGTGGCCCGCGGCACAGCGAGTCGGAGCGAACGCGGCAATGCTCCTCTTGCCCGGCCGTATGGCCCTCTTCGGCGCGCAACCGCCAGCCACGCGGAGACACCCGTCCGGATCCCCGGCCTGCGCAATATCGCGGTACAGTTTGCTTGGGATTTCGCTCTCCAGATTTGCCCCCCTGCCCGCTTCCCGCGCCGAGATGGTCGCCGGCCAGACAGGAACCAACCAGGTGGGCTCTCACCCACTCGCCGATGAAAAACACAGAAAACACAATTTCAGTGTTGCATCGGGTCAAAAACAAAGTAGCATGTTGCGTGTAGCTTTGAAAACTTAAATCTTCCGGGCAGGCCTTCGCCCGCTCCCGGTTGGGCCTCGCCTTGCACAGGGCCACTCGTCCGGCTCCTGCGGTTTCAACGGGAAAACATTTTCTTATTGACAATGGAGCCTGTAAACAAATACTTTTTTCGCGTTCCGGCTCATCGGTATTTTCAGATTTCTAGTCACCGGCGCAAGGTTTTTTGGGGGATGTTTTAACCGGTAAACAACCGGAATCCCAGCCCAACGCCTTCCAGCGCAAAATCAGATGGAGCAAAACTATGTATCGCATCACGACAGTTGGGTCTTTGCCGCTCGGGCTTTCACGCCGTCTTCTCGCACAGTGCTTCGCCACCCTCTTCGTCTGCCTGTTGGCCTTTTGCGGCTTGGCGCTCTTTGGCGGCTTGTCGCTGCAAGCCCAGAGCACTAGCGGCGGCGGCATCCAGGGGACTGTCACCGATCCCAACGGCGCCGTCGTTCCCAAGGCGCAGGTCACCGCGACCAATACCGATACCGGCGTCCAGTTCACCCGCGAGACCACCAGCACGGGATTCTATTCCATCGCTCCACTGGAGGTCGGCACCTACAACGTCGAGGTCGTCGCCAAGGGATTCCAAAGGCTGCTGCAGGAGAACATCGACGTCGACAACTCCTCCATGTACGGCTTGAATCTGAAGCTCACGGTCGGCGGCGAGAGCACCACCATCACCATCACGGACGCCCCGCCGTATATGAACACCACCGACGCTTCGCTGGGCGGGACCATCGAAAACGAGCTCTATTCCTCGCTTCCGCTCTCCATGAACGGCGGGCCGCGCGATCCCACCGCCTTTCAATACCTCATGCCCGGAGTGCAGGAAAACCCGAGCAACAATACCAACCAGGGCACGACCGCGGGCAGTTCCGGCATCTACGGCGGCACAGGCCAGAACAACCTGAACCAGAACTACGTCGAAGGAGTGCCCGTATCCGACATCTCCCAGCAGGGCAGCGGAACTGCCGTCGCCAATGCCGTTTCGGTGGATGCGGTCAACCAGTTCTCGGTGCAGACCAACGGAGCGTCCACATCGTTCGGCGGCGCTGGAAGCGCCAACTACACCATCAATTCCGGCGGCAACCAGCTGCACGGCACCGTCTTCGACTTCATCCGCAACACCGATTTCGATACCTGGGGCTACTTCTCCAAGGTGGCCAATTCCGCCGGCTACGGGGAAAAGCCGGGTGAGCACCAGAACTCCTACGGCGGCTCGGTCAGCGGTCCCATCCTCAAGGACAAACTCTTCTTCTTCGGCAGCTACGAAGGATACCGCTACACCAAGATCAGCAATACGCCCTCCTACATCACCATTCCCACCATGGACAATCGGGCGGGCAACTTCACCGATTCATTGGGCTCCAACAACGAGCAGCTCGCCGACCCCACATACGCGCTCAGCGGCACGCGTCCCGCCTTCCAGGGACTGCTGAACGGGGTGCCGACCTTCAACGTCGTCCCCTCTTCTCAGTTCTCCCCCATCATGACCTATCTGCAATCCAAGCTTCCCCTGCCCACCAATCTCTCCACCTTCCAAAACTTTCTTGCCGTCCTTCCCCTGTCCAACCAGGACTACACCATCGATGTGAAGATCGACTACACGCTCAACTCGAAGAATAAGTTCTCCCTCTTGGGACTGGGCGGCCTTGTCGGGTACGGCGGAGCACCTGACTACGACAACTACAGCCAGCTCCCCATCCCCTATGCCGCCGGCAAGTACACCAATTCCAAGACGGCCACCGGCCAGGTCACCTATATCTACGTCGCATCGAATTCCCTGATCAATACGTTCAAGTATGGATTCACGCGCAACTGGGGCGAACAGTTCGCGCTGACTAAGGGAACGCCCTATACCGCCACCGCCGCCGGCATCACCAACCTGCCCCCGGGCAACGGCGCGGACAACTTCCCCACCGTTCAATTCAACGCGGACAGCGGCCCCACGGCGCCCGGAAACTGGAACTCCGATTCAAGCTCGGGCCCCAGAGGCAACAACCAGTTCTCCGCCCTCGACAACCTGACCTGGACCAGGAACCGCCATAGCCTCACCCTTGGCGCCATAGTGCAGTGGCAGGAGACAAACCTGGGAAGCTACGGAGGCTACAGCCAGAGCATCACCCTCACCACCCACGGCGAAGATACCGCTGGGCCCGGAAACGGCGACACATACGCCAGCTTCCTGCTGGGGGCCATCGAGCAGAACAATGTCAGTACCCAAACCATCCAGGACGTCGGAGGACGCTACCGGCCGATGGCGCTCTATCTTCAGGACAACTGGCAGGTAAACCCCAAGCTCACCCTGAACCTCGGTATTCGCTACGACTATCTGCAGCCCTACCACGAGGTCCACAACCGCATCTCATTCCTCGACAACGCAATCATCAATCCCATCGCCGGCATCCCCGGAGTGCTGGAGTTTGCCGGAAGCCCCAACATCAATGACTTCACCAACAGCCTGACGAATCCCAGTGAAACTGCTCAGGTGGAATACAACCAGTACGCTCCCTATATGTGCAACTGCAGGACCCCGGTCCACCCCTATAACGACAACTTCCAACCCCGCCTGGGCTTCGCTTACGCCATCAACCAGTCCACCACCATCAACGGGGGCTTAGGCATGACCATCGCCCACTCAGGCGGCGTAGGCGGCGGAACGGGAGCTACCGCGGCCACGGGAAACAACGGAGAGTACGCCTCCAGCAGCAGCAGCTCGACCAACGAACCCGCCCGTCCATCTTTCTTCCTGAATCCTAACTTGCCCGCGTCGGCCCAGCCCTCTACCGTTTACGTTCCGCCGCAGCAAGGCACGGAGGGAATCATAGTCCCGCCCGCATCTTTCGCACCGAATATCCCGTGCGTCACGGCAGGCACATGCAGTAACTTCTCCGCCCTGCCGCCGTGGACTCAGCCGGGGACCAATGCCAATCCACTCAGTACCACTGGCAACTACGACTATACGGCCTACTTTGGAGTGCCTCCCTTAGGCCCAGGCACCGCGGTCACCGGGGCGCCGGAAAACTCACTGAACAACTACAACTGCTCCTACACAGGCACCTTCTGCAACCCGCAGGGCGTCACCTTTGCCGACCCCTACTTTGGCGGGCGCGGTCCGCAATTTATCACCTACAACCTCTCCATTCAGAGGATGATCAACAAGAAGGCCGTTTTCACCATCGCCTACGCCGGAACGCAGACCCACTTCCTGCGCGGAGGCGCGGGTCGCGGATACGCGCAGAATACGATCTCTCCGGACTGGGCCGGAAAGCTCGGAGGTTCACTCCCGAACGGCGGGTTCTACGGCAGCACGCCTCCCTACCCGCGCTACGGCGGTACCGGCGCAACCGTCTTACAGTCCCTGAGGCCCTTCCCCCAGTTCGGCGGATTCACCGATCTCTGGCCTGATACTGGAAACGCCAACGACAACGAGTTGCAGTTGTCCGTCGTCCAGCGCCCGTGGCACAACCTCTCCGGCCTCATCAACTACACGCGGCGTAAGCAGATCGACGACACAGGCAACCACAGGACCCAGTTCCCCGTGGGCCCGCAGGATGGAAACTTCGTCCAGAATATGTCCGCAAACCGCGTCGACCGCGCTCTGGGTACGGCCAACCAGACCGACGGATTCAACCTGACCTGGGTCTACACCCTCCCCTTCGGGCGTGGCCAGGCCTTCTTCGCAACCAACCGCATCGCCGGTATGATCGGCGGAGGATGGGAGTTCTCGGGCATCTACAAGTATCGCGATGGAAGTCCGCAACAGATCACGATCTCTGGCAGCGACTGCATGACCAGCGCGGTCGCCGGCCAGGGCGGTACCTGCTTGCCCGACTACAATCCCAACTTCGACAAGAGGCAGGCGCGCATTAATGGCAGATGGGGTCGCGGTCCTGGATCCAATTCCACCAACTTCAACAGCATCGAGTATCTCAACCCGAACGCCTTCCAGTGCCCCGATTCTGGTACTGGTCCGAACGGCAGCGGACTGTCCTACACCTGCGGCACGACGGCCGAACCCAACACCACCTTCAAGCTGGGCAATATCGCTCGCACCGCTCCGGACGGCATCACCGGCCCCGGATGGTGGGACATCGACCTCGGCTTCCGGCGCACCTTCAACATTCGTGAAACCGCCACGATGCACCTTACCTTCCAGTTCGAGGCGGACGTGACCAACGCTACCAACTCCACCTTCTTCGTCGTCGGCAACACCTCTCTGTCGGTAAACGGTGCCAACTGGTCCAACCCCAACGCCTACGGCACGGTCAACCAGCAGAACCAGAGCATCCAGCCGCGCGACTGGCAGTTTGAAGGCCGCCTCCGGTTCTAACCGGTCCGATGGCGTAACCGGTCCGGCAGTTCCGGATCGCCCAACCCGCACCTCATTGAATGGCGGCCATGCAGGCAGTCTGCATGGCCGCCATTTTCCTTGGGCCGCTTCCGCTTCACCGGTCACTGCGGTTGCAGGCGCTTGTCGCGCTTCTTGAACATTCGGCTGCCCAGGCCATAGATTATTTCGGCAGACGGACGATTCGCACATCCCGCGCAACCTCGCGGGAGAGATCGAAGACCTTCGAGGAGCGTCCGGTCCGCACCGAATAGCCCTCCGATCTCGCCTTCTTTCTGACCCGCAAAAGCGCCCCTGGCGTGATGCCGCAGGCCTCGATCAACCTCAGGTTGTGCGCGTCCCGGTCGGCCACGCTGTCGATCACATACGTCCCGTCCTCGACCACATCGGCCAGCAGAATGGACTCCCGCGCCGGCATCTTCCCCCCCATGGTTGGAATCGAGTGTCCGTGAGGATCGATCCTGGGGTGCCCCAGCTTGGCCGCGATCCGCTGTTCGAAGCGCTCCGAGATAAAGTGCTCCAGCCGCTCCGCCTCCTCATGCAGTTCTTCCAGCGGGTAATCCAGCACCTGGTACAGAAACGTCTCGATCAGCCTGTGATGGCGCACCACTTCCAGCGCGCGCCGCTTTCCCGCCGACGATAGCTGCACCCCGCCGTGCCGCTCATACTCCACCAGCGGCGCCGGCGAACCAGCCAGCTTCTGAAGCATGTTGGTCACCGATGCAGGCGCCACGCCCAACCGGCCGGCCAGCGCCTTGATGGTCACCCGGCTCTGCTCCGCACCCCCCAGAGACAGAATGGCCTTCAGGTAGTTGTCCACCGATTCGGTGTTGCCATTCGCCCGCCGACGCGCCGCCATGCCTGGGTCTCCAACCTCTCTTTCAGTTTGACTCATATCCTGGAGTTAGGTATACCTAATTCGTAGGCAAACCTAATTTATTTGTGGTGCGAGTCACCCAGACCCGCTTCCCCGGCGCCCTGGCACAGGAGTTGAATGCCCGATCGTTCGCCAACGCAATTGCAGCCCGCGCCCTCCGATGAATTGGAGACGGGACCGTTCGCAGTCCCTACAGGCGCAGCAGCTGTCGATGCTCTCCCTCCTCGGCGTGGCTTCTTCCCCAACTTTCGTCACAATCAGATGTGGACCTACTTCGGCCCGGCCTTCGTCGCTTCGGTCGCGTACATCGACCCGGGCAACTTCGCCACCAACATCCTGGGCGGCACGCAGTTTGGCTACCGCCTTCTCTGGGTGCTGCTGTGGTCGAACATCATGGCAATGCTCATCCAGTACCTGGCGGCCAAGCTGGGTATCGTCACCGGCCTCACCCTGCCGCAGAACTGCCGCAAACACTTCTCCCTGCCTACGACCATCGCCCTCTGGATCGCCGCCGAGATCGCCGCCGTCGCCACGGATCTCGCTGAGTTCCTGGGCGCGGCCATCGGACTCGATCTCCTCTTCAGCCCGCTGCTCACCGCCCACGGCTTCAGCCCCAGGGAATCGCTGCTGGCCGCCGCACTGGTCTCCACCGTCCTGGTCTTCGCCATCCTCGCGCTCGACCTCGCCGGCTTCCGCTGGCTGGAGCGCGGCATCATGGCCTTCGTCGCCATCATCGGCGTCTCCTACGCATTCGAGATCTTCCTCGTCCACCCCGACTGGAAGCTCGCCACCCTCTACACCCTGCTGCCCACGCTCGACAGCTCCTCCTCGCAGAACTTCCACGACAGCATCTACGCCGCCGTCGCCATGCTGGGCGCAACCGTGATGCCGCACGTCGTCTATCTCCACTCCGCGCTGGTGCAGCCCCGCCTGAAAGAACTCACCGGCTCCTCCCTTCCGGCAACCGAGACGTTGCGGGGACTGGAAGCCCGCAACCAGCCGACCCACATTCCGCGCCGTTCCATCCTCAGCCGCTTCCTGCGCTACGAGCTGATCGACGTCTTCGTCGCCATGAACGGCGCGTGGCTCATCAACTCCGCCATGATCCTGATGGCTGCCGTGGCCTTCGTCCATACCAGCAACCTGCAGCCCACCATCGAAGAGGCCTACCACACCCTCGGCCCGCTCTTCGGACGCGCCGCCGCCGTCGTCTTCGCCGTCGCTCTGCTCTGCTCCGGCCTCTCGTCCTCCACCGTCGGCGTCATGGCCGGCCAGGTCATCATCGAGGGCTTCCTCCACATCAAGTTCCCCATCTTCCTGCGCCGCGCCATCACCGTCATTCCGGCCCTCATTATCATCGCCACCGGCCTCGCTCCGTTCAAAATCCTCGTTCTCTCGCAGGTGGTCCTCAGCTTTGCGCTGCCCTTCGCGCTCATCCCGCTGCTTCTGCTCACCAGCCGCGAGAACGTCATGCACAGCTTCGCCAGCGCGCGCCGCACCCGCATCGCCGGCTGGGTCACCGTCACCGTCATCATCGCGCTCAACGCCATCCTGCTCGGCCAACTCGCATATCCCAGCATCGCGCACTTCCTCACGCATCAATAAATAGCACGGCAGGACGAGCCTGATTTGCCCGTCCTGCCGTGCTGTCTTGATTTGATAATCCGTGCCGCCGTGCTGCATCAACTAGTGAGGCTTCTGCTCGTCCCTCGGCTGCGGACTCGCAGCCGGGGCAGGTCGAGCCTGCGGTTGCGGGGCGGGTTGTGGACGAGGCGCAGCCTGCGGTTGAGGTCGCGCCTGCGGCTGAGGCTGAGCCTGCCGCTGCTGTGGCTGTGGCTGTTCCTGCCTCACCTGTGGCTGGGGCTGTGCCTGCCTCACCTGCGGCTGCGGCTGTGCCTGCCTCTCCTGTGGCTGTGGCTGTTCCTGCCTCACCTGTGGCTGGGGCTGTGCCTGCCTCACCTGCGGCTGCGGCTGTGCCTGCCTCACCTGCGGCTGAGGCTGAGCCTGCCGCTGCTGTGGCTGTGGCTGTTCCTGCCTCACCTGCGGCTGCGGCTGTGCCTGCCTCTCCTGTGGCTGTGGCTGTTCCTGCCTCACCTGTGGCTGGGGCTGTGCCTGCCTCACCTGCGGCTGCGGCTGTGCCTGCCTCACCTGCGGCTGCGGCTGTTCCTGCCTGGTTTGCGGCTGAGGCTGCGCCTGCCTCGTCTGCGGTTGTGGTTGTGCCTTCTCCGTCTGAGGACGAGCCGCTTGCGCTGGCACCTGTCCTTGGACGGGTCTTGCCGTGCCCCGGTTGACGGGTTGTGCCGCTGGTGCGGCGACTCGAGGCAACGCCGCCGGCAGCACTCGGTCCTTGGCCACCGGGCCAGCTGCCACAGCCGCGGCGGGACGTCCCTTGTTCTGGCTGAAGAGCTGCTGCTTGTTCTGCGCCGCTTCACGCTGCACCTGCACCTGCGACGCCATCGGCGAAATGCGCCGCTCCTGCAGCACCGCAGCCTCCGCCGGCAGCGGCCGCGCCACAACGCCGCCGCGCCCGCCGTTGTAGCTCACGCGGTTGACGGTCCGCCCGGTGATCACCACATTGTTCACCATCACGGGGTGGACGTACACATTGTGGATCATGTTCACATCCACGCGGGTGATGGTGGTGTTATAGAAGAAGTGGCCGCCGTTCCAGTAGCCGCCGTAGTATCCATGCCCGACGTATCCGTACCCGTAGTCCACGCCGCCATAGAACCCGATGTGCAGCCCCCAGTAGCCGTGGTGGAAGCGGTAGAATCCGCCGAAGAAGCCCCAGTAGCCCGGGGTCCACAGCGCGCCCTCATACGGCGCCTCCACCCAGTAGCCCGGGACCCAGTAGTACCCTGCTGGCCCCCACGCCCAGTATCCCGGCGTCCACAGATAATCGGGGTCCGGCGCGGGCGGCTGGTCGTAATACGGCAGCGGCGGAGGAGGTTCGCTGGCCTGCCCGTCGGTCAGATCGTTTGCGTATTCGTCCGCCGTCTGCTGATCGGTGGGCTGGCTGTTGTCATAACTCTGCTGGCCCGAATCCGGCGCCTGACGCACAATAGGCGCCGGTTGCTGCGAATAGTCCTCGACCTGCTGCTGGTTCTGTTCCTGCGCACTCTCGCCCAGCACCTGCGCCGGCTGCCCCGCGCTGTTCCCTCCGCCAGCCATATTCGCATCCGCCGGGTCGCCGGCGTTCTGGTCGACCGCGCTCTGCGAGCCAGCCGCCTGCGCCGACTTATGGCAGCCCGGAATGCTGAGCGCCAACGCAATTCCCAGGCCAACGCCGACAAGGCTTCGCCCAATCCGCGCCAATCCACCCGTCCGCCGCCCGCGCTCCGCCGGTCCTGTCCGCACCTCGCCTGCCTTCGCCTCTTCGATCACGCCGTCCTCCGTTCGCGCCCTGCTGCTCTGGTTCATCGTCTTCTCCGTTTCCTATGCGAAAGTTTCCCGCGGCATCCGGCAGAGTGTCGAATGGCCGCGAGCAACTCGCCGAAGCGAGTTGCCTGCCTAGGTAAGATGCATTCCGTCGGAAAAGATCGCCCCGCCCGCCAATCAAATTTATGGCGCGGGATACTCCACCGTCTCTCCGGTTCGCCCGTTGGTCACCGCCAGGCTGCCGTCCATCCGGCCCGTCAGCTTCAAATAGTTCCCTGCGTCCGGTCCCGGCAGGTTGGCGATGCGCGACTCCGCGACGTTGTGTTTCGCATCGCTTCCCTCGGCTGTGTGCAACTGCCACAGGTCCTTCAGTCTGGATGAACCCTCGATCGTCTCGAAGGTTGCGGGCGCGCCGCCCTTGCGCGGGCCGTTGTCCTCGATCGCCACCCGCGGCGCAATCGCATCCACCAGCGCCGGACTGCCGCTGTTGGTCAGCCCGTGGTGCGAGACGATGTACACGTCCACCTTGCCCAGCTTGTCCACCGGACACATCAACGCCCGCTCCTTGTTCCACGTCATGTCGCCCAGGTCCAGAATCCGCAGCTTGCCAAACGTAATCACCAGCCCCAGCGAGCGGTCGTTCTCGGTGTTTTCCGCGTCCTTCAGCGGAGAGGCCGCGCAGTACGGGTTCTGCTCGCCGCCCGCCGCCAGCGGCTTGGAGATCACCTCGCCGTCCCCGCTCACCACCTCCACCCGCATCGCCTTCACCGGCAGCACATCGCCCGGCTTCACCGTCAGATGCTCGGCGTGGCTCTCCACCAGCACCTTCTGGTACGCGTCGTATCCCGCGATCGTCGATGCGCCGCCCTGCACATCCGCGGTCTCGCGGTTCACGCCGTGGTCGATGAACCGCTCCACCGGCACCATCCCCACCAGTTGCGGCAGCCCGCCCACGTGGTCGGAGTGGTAGTGCGTCACCACCAGGTTATCGATCTTCGTCACCCCGGCCAGCTTGCACAGCGCCGCAATCCGCGACGCGTCCCGGGGCGCAGCCGGGTTTCTGGAATCCGGCGATCCCGTATCCACCAGCAGGCTCTCGCCATCCGGCATCACGAACAGCGTCGACTGCCCGCCCTCCACATCCACAAAGTAAACTTGCAGCTCGCCCTTGCCGCTCGCAGACCGGCCGTTCTGCGCCCCGCTGGTCGGGCCTCTGTGGTCCCCCGTGCCCTGAGCGAGCGCAACCGTACCCAGCGCCAGCACCGCCGCCAACCCCACGCTCCACAGCTTCCCAATGCGCATAATTTCCCTCGACTTTGTCAGGTTCGCCGCCCAAGATCGCGAAGACGGCCAGCATTGGCATCATCGCACAAACCACCCAGCGCACGCACCCAGCTGGAATTGAACACCGCCGCGCTACGCGAGCAGCACTTCGATGCCCTTGCCGCGCAGCATCTCCACGTATTCCGCGCCGAGTTCGCTGTCGGAGACGACGGTATCGGCGTCCTCCAGCGGCCCCACCGGAATCATTGCGCCGCGGCCGAACTTGGTGTGGTCGGCAACGATGATCACCCGGCTGGCGATCTCGATCATCTTCTGTTCCGAGCCCACCACCAGCGTGTTGTTGTTGCTGAATCCGGCCTCGGTGACGCTGCCGATGCCCATGATCAGCACGTCGGCGCGGATGAGGCCCAGCATCTGCTCGCACAGCGGCCCCAGCATGACGCGGATACGCGGATCGAGGTAGCCGCCGGTCAGTGTCAGCTCGATGTTGCGCCGCGCCTCCAGCGTCTCGGCGATGGGCAGCGAGTTGGTGACGATGTGCAGCGACTTGGAGGCCAGCTCTCCGGCGACCGCAGCAACGGTGGATCCGCCGTCCAGAATGACCGTCTGTCCATCTTCGATCAGCCCGGCGGTAAGCCGCGCAATGCGGCTCTTCTCGTCGCTGAAGCGTCCGCTCTCCACTGTGAAGTCGAATGCACCGTTGCTGGACTGGTGCACCGGAACAGCGCCGCCGTAGACGCGCCGGAGAACGCTCTCCGCCTCCAGCACGTCCAGGTCGCGGCGAACGCTGGACTCGGAGGCCTCCAGCTCGCGGCAAAGGGTCTCCAGGTCGAGGAAGTCCTTGGCCTCGAACATCTGCCGGATTCTCAGTTGCCGTTCAGCAGCTTTCATCGTGCAGTGGCCGGGTGACGCGGGTTGCAGGAGGCATCCACATCTCTCAGCGTGCTCCCTTCACGGCTTCAGGATTCGCCCATGGCGCTCATCACCGCATCGGTGACCATCTTCACCAGGCGGTCCATCTCCGGAGCGTCGGCTGTGATTCTGGTGGCGCCATCTCGCACGCAGGGAAGACGCGCAATGGAGTTGGGGTCATCCATATCGGACAACTGGCACTCCTTCATCGCCGCTGGGTCGAAGCGCGAGTCCGGCAGGCCGAGCTTCTTCTTGATGGCCAGCAGGTCGGTGGTTTGCCGCTCGGAGATCTGCGAGATGGGAACGCCCAGTTGCGACGCCAGGATCAGCGTGTGGCAGTAGGTGTCAACCACTTCGGCGTACCACTCGGCGTGGGTCACGCTGTCGGCCCAGCAGATGATGCCGTGGTTCGACAGCAGCACCGTGTTGTGCTCGCGCACATAGGGAAGCACAGTCTTCGCGAAGGCCTCCGTGCCCGGCGTCTCGTAGGGCGAGATAGCGACCTTGCCCACAAAGACCTCGAACTCCGGGATGATCCCGTTGGGCGGGACGCGCCCGGTGATGGCGTACGCCGTCGCATGCGGCGGATGACAGTGGACACAGGACTTGGCCTCCGGCACAGCCTTGTAGATCTCCAGATGCAGAAATATCTCGCTGGTGCGCGGCTTGGTCCCAGCAATCTGAACGCCGTCCAGGTCCACCAGGCACATATCGTCCGGCGTCAGGTCCAGCTTGCTGAACAGGGTCGGCGTGCAGATCACCTCGTTGGGCCCGATGCGGTACGAGATGTTGCCGCCGTTGCCATCGACATAGCCGCGGTTCCACAGCTTGCGGCCCACCGCGCAGATCTCCTTCTTCACCGCCTCGGCCTCCGGCGTGGAGAAGAGCCGCGCATTGGCCGGGCCGCGCGTCGCCTGCACGGGGCTGGACGCGCTGCTCTGGCGGGTGGAAGCCGCGACCACAGCGCCCGGACCGATCACCAGCTCGATCTCGTTCTGCCGCAGGAAGTCGCGCGCCGAAGGTGTGATGACGCAGCGCTCGCAGACCCGCACCTGGGTCGCCCCGGCGGCCTGCGCGCTCTGCGCATCGCGCATTGCCAGAACATTCTGTCCGGTAAGTTCAATCGTTTTCACTTCGCCCTTCCTCACTGCCGCACCTCAGATTCTTCTTCCTATGAATTCCCTGTTGTGATGGAGTCGACAATCAACGTGCAATACGCGTCCACCGGAGCTCGATTCGGCCAGAAAGGGTTCGCGGCCTCGCTGCCTTCGGTAAACGCCACCATCTGGCCCCTGGCCGCGCCCAGCGCATCCACGGCCACCAGGGACTTGCCTCCGCCCAGGCCGTTCTTCGCCCGCAGGTTGGCCATCGTCACCGGCTCCAGCACCACCAGCGTCATGCCGAGCAGCTCCGGGACGGCCGGCGTCAGCGTAACGTGTCCGCGAACGATGCCCAGTCTCATGCCGCCCTCCCTGCGCCCTGCGCCGGATCCACGATGCCAACGACCACCATGCGGCCCGGAGTTGTGTTGCCGTACCGCTCGCGCGC
>Ga0326727_10019701_pt1 | contig 13499 bp, 10 predicted proteins | sample MB2enrmetagenome_FD_207643 | JGI IMG/M metagenome (GOLD analysis project Ga0326727, IMG submission 207643) | Lab enriched peat soil microbial communities from McLean, Ithaca, NY, United States - MB29MY | ecosystem: Environmental > Terrestrial > Soil > Wetlands > Peat | place: USA: New York... | reverse complement strand
GGCCGGCACCTCGCGCGAGACCGTCACCAGGCTGCTCAACCAGTTCCGCCGCGACCAGTGGATTACCATCAAAGGCTCCAGCCTCACCATTACCAAGCCCGACGAGCTCGAACGGCTTACAGCGTAAACTTCTCCTAAGAATTTCCCCGAAATCTCGTTTCCAATGACCACAGAGCCGATCCCGTGCCCTGAATGTTAACTCTTTCTGAGAATTGCCCGATAAGATGAGCAGGATTACAGGTTTGCCGGCGGTTTTACTTAGGGGAGAGCGGCGGATGCGGGCCCAGCTCGACGTACAATGCGTGATCCAGGCCAACGCCCAGTTCTGGGAGCAGATGCTGGCCATGACCCTGAATCCGCTGGCGGCGCCGGGAGAGTTTTGCGTGGGCTCCGGGCATTTGCTGGGCTGCGTCACTTTGGGCGGCGCGTGGAAGGGTCGCATTGAGGTGCGGATGGGTGAGGGGCTGGCATACCATGCGACAGCGGCGATGCTGATGCAGCCGCTCGAGACCGTGGCCGAGGCCGATGCACTGGACGCCGCCAAAGAGATCGCCAACATGATCGCCGGGGTTATCAAGTCCTCGTTGCCCCGGCCCTGCACCATGACCGTTCCCGAGTCCGCCGTGGAGGCTGAAGGGTATTGCGGCGTGGCGCAAACCGAGGACTCGCTGGTGGTGGCCTTCCGCCACGCGAGCGGCGACATGATGGTGCGCATCTGGGAGCAGGAATGTGCGGAGAGCATGGGATAGGGACCTAGTCCCTTAGTCCCTGTTCTATCGGCTCCAGCGTGAGCCTTGCCGTGAGCACCACCAGCGCGGCCCACAGTAAATCAGCGGCCAGCAGATGCGCCACCTGCACCCACAACGGAGCCAGCAGAAGCACGTCCAGCAAGCCCAATGCGTAGACCGCGGCCAGCAGCAGGAGTACCAGCGCGCAGAGGCCGCGATTGTCCCATTGAGTCTCTTCCTGTCTGCCACGACGCGCCGCGCGCACCAGCAGCCAGATGAGGAAGAAGCTGGCTGCAAAGGCGATGCCCGGATGCACCCAGCGCCAGCGCACCAGCCAGCCGCTCGCCGGAGAAAAATCCTGTGCCAGCGCCAGGCCCAGCGAACTGGCAGGGAAGAGCGTATCGCCAAGGGCGGCCAGCGAGCCGGTGACGCCCACGATTAGCACCACGAAGATGCCTGTGACGGCCGCGAAGGGCGCTCTCAGGCGGATGCTGCCGCGCTGATAGCCGCGCTTCCGGCTGAGCAGATGCGCGGTCAGGGTGAGCGCAGCTACCAGCAGCAGAGTATTGGTCAGGTGCAGCGCCAGAAAGGCCGGCCTGAGCGGCGACTGGCTCTGCGCCGTGTATCCCAGCTTGACCAGCAGCGCGCCCAACAGCGCCTCAATCAGCGTGAAGACGACGGAAGCAACGGCAGCCCAGCGCGCAAGGTGGCCGCGGATGGTGCCAGCAAAGGTCCACGCCATGAGACCCACGACAGCAAAAAACGAGAGGCCGCTGGTGATGCGATGGGTGAACTCGATAAGGGTGTTGACGCTGGCCGAATGCTGCATCACCGTGCCGTTGCATAGCGGCCAGTGGTTGCCGCAGCCTGCGCCGGAACCGGTAGCGCGCACCAGAGTGCCCCACAGAATGACGGCGATGAAGTAAGCCAGCACGGCCCAGGCAAAGCGGCGCAGGGCAGGCGAGGGCAGGCGTTCGGAATCGGCGGCAGTTGGCATTGTTTTAGGCTCCGCATGGAACCCATCAGTGTAGAACAAGCGAGGCCGTTCGGGGGCATGGGAGTTGAATTCGAATCCCTCGCTGCCAGGAGGGGAATGTGATTGGCGGACAGTGCAGGAATCGAACCCACGCAGCCTTTCGGCCTCACTGGTTTTCGGGACCAGCGCCTTACCACTCGGCCAACTGTCCGTGATCCTGGCGGAGAGCGCCAGAGTCGAACTGGCTCAGGCTTTCACCTGTACGATTTAGTAAACCGCTGCATTGCCCGTCACTCTCATGGTGGGGCTGGTGGGAGTCGAACCCACAAACAACCGTTTTTGAGACGGCCTGATATTCCATTCTCTACAGCCCCTGCATTTGGTGCGGGTAGAGGGATTCGAACCCCCACGCCGAAGCACTTGTTCCTAAGACAAGCGTGTCTTCCATTCCACCATACCCGCACACAGACAATAAAAAACCCTCGCTGGTTGGCGAGGGCGCGGAGAACGAAACTCAACTTCGCTCAGGCACACCCCACCCCAGAGGATGACAGGCGCGAACTGAGCAATAACGTTCTCATGATTTTCATCTTACAGCAGAAATAATCCGGAGTCAATAATCGACCCGCGCTCACTCCCCCATCAGCCTCACCACGTGGTTCACAATCATCAAATCTTCGGCGGGCGGGATGACGCGCACCGTGACCGGCGAATACTCGCTGGAGATTACGGCTGCGCCGCGGACATTGTTGCGCCTGGGGTCGAGAACGATGCCCAGGGCGCTCAGGCCGGCGCAGATTTCGGCGCGGGCGTCGATGTCGTTTTCGCCGATGCCGCCGGTGAAGACCAGCATATCCAATCCGTTCAATTCCGCCACATAGCTGCCGATCCAGCGGGCAATGGTCCAGCAGAATTTGTCCACGGCCAGCCGCGCCTTGGCGTTGCCGGCGTTGATGGCCTCGCGCAGATCGCGCATATCGTTGGAGAGTTCGCTGACGCCCAGCAAGCCCGACTTTTTGCTGACGACGGTTTCCAGCTTGTCGGCGGCCTCCAGTGTGTTCGGCGTGCTCTCGGCAATCTTTTTCAAGATGAAGATCAGGACGCCGGGATCGATGTCGCCGGTGCGCGAGCCGCTGATGATGCCGCCGGTCGGGGTCAGACCCATCGAGGTGTCGAGACACTCGCTGTTGCGGATGGCGGAAATGGACGCGCCGTTGCCCAGGTGAGCCACAATCAATTTCTTCGGCACGTGGGGCTGCAACTGGTAAATGATCGACTCATACGAAATGCCGTGATAGCCGTAGCGCCGCACACCCATCGCGGAATACTCCTCGGGGATGGGCATGTGAGTGGCCACCTCGGGCAGGGTGCGATGGAAATACGTGTCGAGAATGGCAAAGTTGGGAATGCCGGGAAAAAGTTTCAGGGCCTCGCGCATGATGTAAACGGCAATCGGCGTGTGCAGTGGCGCAAGGGCGGCGTAGCTGTCGATCTCGTCAATCAGTTGGGGCGTGATGAGCTGGTTTTCCCTGACCGTGGGCCCGCCGCAGACCACGCGATGGCCGATGGCCGCCGGGGCAGGGAACTGGCCGGAGTGGAGCGTGTCAGCCACCATTTTGAAGGCCACGGCGCGGTTGGGCAGAGCCGGAGTTTGATCCACGAGCTTCTTGCCGTCGGCGTCCTTGATCCAGAACTTGCCCAGATCGGTGCCGATGCCGTCAACCGCGCCCTCGTGCAGCTTGCGCCGTTCGCCGTTGCCGGCCTCATAGACGGAAAACTTGATGGATGAAGAACCGCTGTTTAAAACCAGTACGGGCAAGGAAGACATGAACGAACACCTCTTAAAGTTAGTGCTGAAAAAGTCAGCAAGTTAGCTTTGCGGCCAGCGCCAATTCTTGATTTCCGGCAGGTCGTCGCCGTTTTCCGCTACGTACAGTTTGTGCCGCTGAATAGCCTCGGAGTACCACTGTTCGGCAGCGTCCACCTGCTTGGCCAGCCGCGGCACGCGCTTGACGGCGTCCAGCGCCAACTGGAAGCGGTCAATGTTGTTGAGCACGCACATATCGAAGGGCGTGGTGGTGGTGCCCTCTTCCTTGTAGCCGCGCACGTGGAGGTTATCGTGGTTGTGCCGCCGGTAGGTGAGCCGGTGAATCAGCGTTGGATAGCCGTGGAAGTTGAAGACCGCCGGCGTCGAGGGCGGGAAGATCTGGTCGTAGTCCTCGTCGGGCAGGCCGTGCGGATGCTCGGTCTGCGGCTGAAGCGCCATCAGGTCCACCACGTTGACGACGCGGATTTTCATGTCAGGCGCCAGGGTACGCAACAGGGTGACGGCTGCCAGCGTCTCCAGCGTGGGCACGTCGCCCGAGCAAGCCATCACCACATCGGGCGAGCCCGCATCGTTCGAGGCCCATTTCCACACGCCCATCCCTATAGTGCAGTGAGTGATCGCCTCCTCGATGGTGAGCCACTGGGGCGCAGGCTGCTTGCCGGCAACGATCAAATTGATATAGTTCTTGGTGCGCAGGCAGTGATCGGCAACCGACAGCAGCGTGTTGGCGTCCGGCGGAAGATAGACGCGCACTACCGTGGCCTTCTTGTTCACCAGATGGTCGATGAATCCGGGGTCCTGGTGCGAGAAGCCGTTGTGGTCCTGCCGCCACACGAGAGAAGAGAGCAGGTAGTTTAGCGAGGCGATAGGTTTGCGCCAGGGAATCTCTCGCGTCACCTTCAGCCATTTGGCGTGCTGGTTGGCCATCGAATCGATGATGTGGATGAAGGCCTCGTAACAGTTGAAGAGGCCGTGCCGTCCGGTCAGCAGGTAGCCTTCCAGCCAGCCCTGGCAGCAATGCTCGCTGAGGATTTCCATCACGTGGCCGGTCTGCGAGAGGTTCTCGTCCACAGGCAGCGTTGCGGCCATCCACTCCTTGCCGGTTCCGGTAATCACGTCCTGGAGACGATTACTGGCCGTCTCATCGGGGCCGAAGACGCGGAAGTTTTTCTGCGCTTTGTTGGCCTCCATGATGCCATGCAGCAATTGCCCCAGAATGCGCGTGGATTCCACGTCTTTCTGGCCGCGGCCGTCGATCTTCACCGCATAATCGCGGAAGTTGGGAATCTTCAGAGGCTCCAGCAGCAGGCCGCCGTTGGCGTGGACATTCATGCCCATGCGGCGGCGTCCCCTGGGCGCAAGTTCGGCCAGCTCACTGCGGAATGCGCCCTTATCGTCGAAGAGTTCTTCCGGTTTATAACTGCGCATCCACTCATCGAGCTGGCGCAAGTGCTCGGGCTTCTCGTAAATTTCTGAGAGCGGCACCTGATGCGCGCGCCATGTTCCCTCCACAGGCTTGCCGTCGACAAATTTCGGCCCGGTCCAGCCCTTGGGCGTGCGCAGGATGAGCATGGGCCACGCCGGGCGCTCGATAGGGCCGGAGGCTGCGCGGGCGGCTTTTTGGATTTCGGCGATGCGGTCGAAGATTTTGTCGAAGACCGCGGCGGCCTGCTGATGCATGGTGAGCGGATCGTCGCCTTCGAGCGTGAACGGCTCATAGCCGTAGCCGCGCATCAGGCTTTCCAGCTCTTCGTGCGAAATGCGCGCCAGCACCGTGGGGTTGGCAATCTTGTAGCCGTTCAGATGCAAAATCGGCAGCACAGCTCCATCGGTCGCCGGGTTGAGAAATTTGTTTCCGTGCCAGCTCGTGGCCAGCGGCCCGGTTTCGGCCTCGCCGTCGCCCACCACGCAGGCCACAATCAGATTCGGATTGTCGAAGGCCGCGCCATAAGCGTGCACCAGGGAGTAGCCCAGCTCGCCGCCTTCATGAATCGACCCCGGCGTCTCCGGCGCCACGTGGCTGGGAATTCCATACGGCCAGCTGAATTGCCTGAAGAGCCGCTTGATGCCATCGGCGTTTTGCTCGATGTGGGGATAAATCTCGGTGTAGGAGCCTTCCAGATACGTGTTGGCCACCAGGCCCGGTCCGCCGTGTCCCGGCCCGATGATGTACATCATATCCAGGTCGCGCTCGCGGATCAGGCGGTTCCAGTGAACATAAAGAAAGTTGAGCCCCGGCGTGGTGCCCCAGTGGCCCAGCAGACGCGGCTTAACGTCGTCAAGGGTGAGCGGATGCTCCAGCAGCGGGTTGTCTTTCAGATAGATCTGGCCGACGGAGAGATAGTTGGCGGCGCGCCAGTAGGCGTTCATTTTGGCCAGCAACTCCGGGCTAAGGGGGCCATTGCTCTTGGCATCGGTCATTTTGCACCTCGCAAGGGAAAGTTTGCGTGACACGTCCAGCCTAGCAGCCGCCGGGCCGGGACTGGGTGATTGATGTCACAGGCGGGCGAGACCATGGTTCACAGTGTGGAACCAGCCGGGCACTGACTATTTTCGGAAATGTGCCGCTTTTGACGCTGAGCGAAAGTGCTCTAGAAATATCGCTTGAGCTTGAGGATTTGCGATTCGAAGCCGTACCACATTGCCGCGGCCAGCGCCGTGGAGACGGCGAAGCGAGCGGCCAGCACCGCCATGTTGCCGGCCATGCCGTAGCGCGCCATCCACAGGTCGAACCATCCGATGAAGATGAAGGCCGCGATGTGGATCATGTAAAGGCCGTAGCTGATGCGGCCATAGAAAGCCAGCGGCCCGCGGCGCAGCAAAGCGTTGACGGGATTGCGCTCGCCAGTCGAGGCCATCAAGGCCAGCACGGCTCCGGCAAAGCCCGCCGCCAGCGCGGTATCCAGCAGCGAGGTTCCGACGGCGGCCGCAGCCGCGCTCATGCCCAGCACAAATGCGCTCAGGCCGAGCCAGAGACAGATGCGGCGGCTGAGCTGAATCGTGTAGAGCCCCAGCGCCATCAGGCTGCCCAGCGCGATGCCGTCCAGCTTGATCAGCGTGTGGTTGGGAACATTCCATAGCCAGACCGGGTTCAGATGGCGCAGCAGCGGCGACGAGATCAGCGCGCAAGCGAGCACGCTCGCCAGCATCCAGGGGCGGCGTAGCCATCGGACCAGCGGCGCCCAGAAAAAGTAGTACTGCTCTTCGACCGCCAGCGCCCAGGTGGGGCCGAGGGCCGAGGGCAAATTCAGATGAAAGAGATTTTGCACAAAGAAAATGTACGCCAGCCAGGGAGCGGCCTTGATGGAGCCGATCACGCTGGCGTTGGGGCCAATAAACCACGGCGCATTCAGGTAGACCACCGCCAGCACCAGCACGTAGACCGGCCAAATGCGCAGCGCCCGGCGCGCGTGGAAGTTGTGAAAGTAATGCGGCTTGTCGCGCGCGCCCAGCAGGTTTGCGGTAATCAGAAAGCCGGAGAGGACGAAGAAGATGTCAACCCCCGCCCATCCCCACTCGGCGACGCGGTGCATCCATGTGCCTTCCAGCAGCGGACCGCAGTGGTAGAGCACCACCCACAGAATCGCCAGGCCGCGCAGGCCGTCGAGTTCCGGCAGATAAGAGGGGAGCCAGGTTGGGCGTTGGATGGGCAAGCGAGCAATTCAATCAGTCAGCAGTGTTTGCATGGTTAGAAGAATGATTGGGTGCCCCAGGTCTTGTTTTTGAAACCCGGGAAACCACTAACCTCAATTCGGCACGAAAAAAACTGATCCCTGATCTCTGACCCCTGTTCTCACCCCGCCGCCAATTGCTTCGCCCGTTCCGTCGCTCGCATTACGGCCTTAATCAACGTGACGCGCAGGCCACCTTCTTCCAGCTCCAGAATGCCGTCGATGGTGCATCCGGCGGGGGTGGTCACGGCGTCCTTCAACAGAGCCGGATGGTAGCCGGTTTCCAGAACCATCTTGGCTGCGCCAAAAGTGGTTTGCGCGGCCAGTTCCGTAGCCACGTCGCGCGGCAGGCCGACCTTGACGCCAGCCTCGGCCAGGGCCTCGATGATGATGTAGATGTAAGCAGGTCCGGAGCCGGAGAGGCCGGTCACGGCGTCCATGTGCTTCTCTTCCACTACCACGGTGCGGCCCACGGTCTCAAAGATGCGCTCGGCCAGCTCCATCTGCCGCGCCGAGACAAAGCGCCCGCGGCACAACCCGGCGACGCCCGCGCCCAGCGTCGATGGCGTGTTGGGCATGGCGCGAATCACCCCGATCTCCATGCCGGCGGCGTCTTCGATGGCGCGCGTCTTGACCGAGGCCGCAAACGATACCAGCGTCTTGGCCGGCGAAAGAGCGGGGCGAATCTCCGCAATCAGATCCTGCACCTGGAAGGGCTTGACGCCCAGCAGAATCAAATCAGAGTTCAGCACCGCCTCCAGGTTGTTGGTCGATACGTCAACACCCCACTGCGTGCTCAGCGCCACGGCCTTCTCGGCGTGGCCCACGGTGGCGTGAATCTGGCTGCGCTCAAACAGGTTCTGCTTGAGGAAGGCCTGCAACAGGATGCCGCCCATCTTGCCCGCGCCCAGAACCGCCACGCGCACCTGGGGCAACTGCGCCGGTACTTCGCTAGCCTCAACAGCGATCTCCGCCATCTTTTCCCCTTTCCCTGATTTCCCTATCCCGGATGTGTGAGATGCAACTTTCTGGAAGTCTCGCATTCAGCACGCGCGTATGCCACGGTCTTTATAGTGGCAGACAGGCCGGCACTTCAGCACCATGAAGTGCGAAGTCGCCAGCCTGTCCACACAGGGAGCGTGTTTACCTATGGAGAAGCTCCTCGGTCGAGAGGAAGCCATCAATCGCCTCGCCCACATTCTTGTTCATATCGGCCTGCGGCCATGTCGAGTTCAAGACCAGATGACCGCCCGGCAGCGTCAAAGTCTTCTGCCTACTGACGACAGCGTCCAGAATGGTAATCACCAGGGCTTGATTCTCCAGATCGTAAATTCCGTCGCCTGCGGTATCCGGCGTCGGGTTGCGCAGGTTGGCGATATTTTCACCGGCAAAAACAATAGCCCTGCCCTCGGCATCGCCTTCCATGTGGCTCGTATAGAAAGTGCAAGTAAAGAGCAGGCCGTCCGGGGAATCGGCCATCCCCTTGCCTTCGAACCTTGCCGCTGCTTCGTTGGCGGCTCCGTGCACGATTATCACTCCAGTATTGCGGTCGCCTTCTTTGCCGAATGCATCGATGGCCCGTTTAAGCGAGACGCCGGCGGCGACTCCAGGGGCAAATGATGTAGCTAACTTGCGCGCGGCAGCCAACTGATCCCCGCCACCTAAACCGGGTCCACTGGCCCCAGTTTCTGCAACTTTGGCACTGAGCGTATTGGCCGCAGTGTCGTCCTTGGTGATGGCCAGCGCCTTCGAGTAGTCAATCTCCTTCGAGGTGACGTCAGAGACCGATTGGAGCACCAGGCGAGTTGCATAAGCATTCATGTTCCCAAAGCCGCCGAAACCGATGATCTTGCCCGCCTTGTCGCGCTCCACCACGGCCTTCTCGACGGCATCCAGCCGGCCTACCAGCGTTGCGCTCACCAGGAACTTGTTGCAACCCAGGCACATTCCGCCTTTTTTGTAGGGCGTGGCCAGCAGCGAGTCGAACTGCTTGAAATCCTTGTTGTTCTTGTCCAGCGTGACCGGGGTGCGCTGCACCGCGGGAACGTCGCCGGCGAAGTTGCGCGCCGGTTGAAGCTGCACCAGAACCGCCGGGCCCGCCTTGGCTTTTGTGCCTTCCGGATAGGAAAGCCAGATGTTCTTGTTGACGTTGATGCCGCAGTCGGCGCCCTTCACCACGAACTGATCCAAAGAGGCTGCCACCGTGCCTTTGATGCGGACGATCTTGCCGTTGAACGACTGCGGATGGTCCAGAATCTCGCAGACGGTTGTATCCACAGCCTGTGCGTACAGGCAGCTGGAAAAACCAAGGACAAAGACGAATGTTAAAGCGCGTTTCATGCAATTCTCCAATCGAAGCAATAGCCCGCAATCGCAGCAAAATTGAGCCAGAAAGCTGCTGTAATGGGACATTACAGACTACCACGTTCGCTGAGGACGTTCGGGCTGCCTATTTTTGCCCGGCACTCCACGCGTCGATGCGGTCGTTCAAGCGTCTTTATTGCCTATTACTTAGCGAGCAATGCCTCGTTGGCGAGGAAACCCGTGAGCGCATCATCAGTATTTTTGTTCAGGCTCACGGTCGGCCAGGAAGAGTTCCAGATCACATATCCGCCAGGCAGCATGAGAGTTTTCTGCCCACTCATAATGGCGTTCAGCATGGTCGTCATCCAGGCGCGATACTCCAGTTGATACGGTCCTGCCGTTTCGATTCCCGCCTCCGGATTGCGTAGATCGGCGATGTGCTCTCCCAGATGCGCCATGGCACTGGCCATCAGATCGCCTTTCAACCGGTCAAAGTTAAACTTGCAATTGAATTGCACGCCGTCCGGGGAGTCGTGATCGGCCTTTCCCTCGTCTCTCGCCGAGGCTTCGTTCGGAATACCCTCAACCATCACGCCGTTGTCATCACCCTCTTTGCCGAATGCGCCGATGGCGCGCTTAGGCTGGTCCTTAATTACGCTGCCGTAACCGAACTCGCGTGCCACCCTGGCTCCAGCGTCCGAATCAGGCGAAGATTCGCCCTTGGGTACAACAGGAGTCTTCGAGTAGTCGATCTCTTGCGAGGTGACATCGGAAACTGATTGCAGGACCAGGCGCGCGCTATAGGCATTCAGATTGCCGAAGCCGCTGATGCCAACAATCTTTCCCGTACCGTCGCGCTTTAATCCTGGCACTGTTCCGTCCAGCCGGCCAATCAGGGTCGCGCTTACCGCGAAGCGTCCGCAGCCGAGGCAATTACCGCTGACTTTGGCGGGCGTCGAGAGCAGAGAATCGAATTGCTTGAAGTCCTTGTTCTTGTCTAGCTGTACCGGCGTGCGCTCAACAGTGGCGACCGTTCCAGCAAAATTACGCGCCGGTTGCAACTGCAAAATTGCCGCCGGGCCTGATTTGGCTTTTGTCCCCTCGGGATAGGAGAGCCAAATTCCGTTTATTTGCTGGCCGCATTCCGCGCCCTTTACAACGAACTGGTCAAATCCGGCTAAAATGGCGCCTTTGACCCTGACAATCTTGCCATTGAACGATTGAGGATTCTTGAGTATCTCGCAGACTGCTGCATCCACCACTTGAGCGTGCAGGCAGCAGGAGAATCCCAGGACAATGATGATGGCCAGAGCGCGTTTCATGCATTTCTCCAATCGAAGCACTAGCCCTCAGACGCAGCACAACTGAGCCGGAAAGCTGCTGTAATGGGGACGATATAGGTTATCACGTTCGCTGAGAACGTTTTCGCGACCTATTTCTGGCTGGCAATCCACGCGTCGATGCGGTCGCTCAGTACATCCAAAAAAACCTGATTTGAGGGCAAAAACGTCTCGAAATCGGGCCGTTTTAAGCTGTTTTTTGAACGCTTTTGTCTACCTCTATCCGGACCTAATTATGAAGAAATGCAGGTCCATACCCCGGCAATTCGTAAAAAATGTAGGCTTATAAACGGACTTTTGATTTCTGGCGAGTGTTTCTCCTTCAATACCGTAGTGTTATAACCCGCCAGAGTGCATATGTTTGTCGGCCTATACCCAGACAAAAACCATCTCAATACGTTGAATCGCGTGCGGGCAGGGCATTTGCCGTAGGACTATCGCGGAATGGCAGTTTTCTGGCTGGCAATCCACGCGTCGATGCGGTCGCTCAGCACATCGAGCGGCAGGGCGCCGGAGTCCAGCACCTGGTCATGGAAGGCGCGCAGATCGAACTTGTCGCCCAGGGCCTTCTTTGCATGGTCGCGCAGCTCCAGAATCTTCATCTGGCCGATTTTGTAGGCCAAGGCCTGGCCCGGCCAGCCGATGTAACGGTCCACTTCGGATTGAAGATCGGTTTCGGCAATGGCCGAGTGCTCGTGGAAGAAATCCACCATCTGCTGGCGGGTCCAGTGCTGCGAGTGGACTCCGGTATCGACAACAAGGCGGATGGCGCGCAGCATATCGCCCTCCAGTCGGCCGTAGTCCGAGTAGGGATCCTGATAGAGTCCCAAATCCTTGCCCAGCCGCTCAGAGTAGAGCGCCCAGCCCTCTTCGAAGGCCGTGTAGCTGCCGAATTTGCGAAAGGTGGGCACGCTGTCCAACTCCTGGGCGATGGAGATCTGCATATGATGGCCGGGCAGTCCCTCGTGGTAGGCCGTGGCCTCCACTTCATCCAGGTTCAGCTCGGTGGCCTTCCAGGTGTTGACGCGGATACGGCCGGGGCGGCTGCCGTCGGGCGCTCCCGGCTCGTAATAGGCGCCCGCCGCGGTCTTTTCGAGGAAATCCGGAACAGCGGCCACTTCGAACTTCGCCTTGGGCAGGCGGCCAAAGAGCTGCGGCAGTTTGGCCTGCATGGGCGTCAGATAACCGCGATAGGCGTCCAGCAGCGCATCGCCCGAGGATGGGTGCAGCTTGGGATTGGTTTTGATGCTGGCGCGGAAGCTCTTCAGGTCGGCAAAGCCCAGCTTCTGCGCAATCGTCAGCATCTCTGCCTCGTCGCGCTTCACCTCGTCCAGGCCGATCTGGTGAATCTGGTCAGCGGTCAAATTCGTTGTCGTCTCGCGGCGAATGCGGTAGGCGTAGTACTTTGTCCCGTCGGGCAGCGCCCACACGCCGGGCTCCGCGCGGCCCGCGGCAATGTAGCTGACCTCAAGAAAGCGCGCAAAGCGCAGGTAAGCGGGCAGGACTTCCTTGCCGATGGCTTCCAGCATCTCGGCCTTGATGCGCTCCTGCTCGGCGGGCTTGATGGAGGCCGGAAATTGTTTGAGCGGCGCGGCCAGCGGCGAGTCTTCCGGCTTTTGATTGGCCAACAACTTGACCTGCTCCAGCGCCTTTTTCAGCAGATAGCGGGGCGGCACGCGATGGTCGTCCATGCCGATGGACATATTGGTGGTCACCTGGTCGAAGGCCCGGGGAATGGCGTGCAGCCGGGCGATCCAGTCGTCGTAGTCCTTCACCGTGCTGAAGGCGAGCTCCGCCACCAGTTGCGGATACGTCGTATGAATGCCGCCCAATTGGTTCAGGGGCATCTCCCACTCCTTGAACTGAGCCCCCTCCTCATCGTCGGCAAACTGGCGCAACAGCAGCTCGCGGCTTATCTTCTCCTGGTCCGTAAGCCCAGCCGGATCAATCATCGCCAGCCGCATCAGGAAGCTATATTCGCGTTCCAGCCAGGCGTTCTCCGCCTTCACGGAGTAGTCGCTAATGCGGTCGTTGTAGCGCTTGTCGCCCAGCACGGATGCGTATTCGGGCGAGTGCTCCATGACTGCCTGCCAGTATTCCTCGAAGAGGTCGTTGAGAGCCTTGCGGTTAGCCTCGACTGAGGAGGGCTGAGGCGCGGGGGCAGGCGGAACTTGCGCCGTCAGCGCGGGAGCAACGGCAAGCAGCAAAAACGCGGCGATGAAGAGGGCGGGGAGCGGGAGTCTTGTCAAGGGAGAGGTCCTCGGGGTGATATCAAGGGGCGAAAAACACCCTCCCGTTGAGTGTAGAGCAAGCGGGGCAGGGAATAGGGAACAGGGAACAGAGAGAAGAGAAACAGTCTGTGTGCAGGCCGACAAAAAGCGGGAATTTTGACGGATTAAAGGACGACGAATTGATGAAAGAATATTTTTTTTCGCGAAGAAAGGGGGTGTGTGGGCGTAGATATTTCCCGGAAATGTCCGGGCAGAGGTGGGTAAAAGCGCTTAAAAAACTCATCAACAACGGCCTTGGAGTGACCCCCAAAACTGAGACAGCTAAAATAGTCGCACTTAGCAGGGAAAGGGGAACTGCGAGTGGCGAAACGGAGGTTGGGATGGAGTTCGGATCAGTTCCGGTCTATGGCCTTGGAGCGGA
>Ga0326727_10019700_pt1 | contig 13500 bp, 12 predicted proteins | sample MB2enrmetagenome_FD_207643 | JGI IMG/M metagenome (GOLD analysis project Ga0326727, IMG submission 207643) | Lab enriched peat soil microbial communities from McLean, Ithaca, NY, United States - MB29MY | ecosystem: Environmental > Terrestrial > Soil > Wetlands > Peat | place: USA: New York... | reverse complement strand
GCGAAAAGCGATGGGATTCCTGATGGTCAGCAGCCATGATAACGGACAATTCACTGAAACCGATCGCAACCTGGCCATCGCCATCGCGCGGCAACTTGGAAGCGCGATGGAGAGAGTATTGCTTTACGAGGAGACGGCAAAGGCTTACGCCGACCTCCGCGATACCCAGGAGCAGCTGCTGCAGAGCGAAAAGATGTCGGCGGTCGGTCAGCTTGTTTCCGGCGTCGCCCACGAACTCAATAACCCCCTGACGGCGATCCTCGGCTATGCTCAGCTGCTTGAAACTGAGCCCATCGGCGAGCGCGCCCAGGACTACGTCCGCAAGCTTTATCGCCAGGTCCAGCGTACCCACCGGGTGGTGGAGAACCTGCTCTCGTTCTCTCGCCAGCGCAAACCGATTCAGTCGCAGGTAGACCTGCGGCGAGTGCTGGAAGACACCATCGCGCTTCGCGACTTCGATCTCAAGCTCAACCGCATCATCGTGGAGCGCAACTACGATCCCAACACTCCATTCATTACCGGCGATGCCCACCAGCTGGAGCAGGTCTTCCTTAACATCATCAACAACGCCGTCGATGCCATCATGGACGCGGCACACAGTGGAACTCTGTGGGTGCGAACCTTCCCCGCCGACAAGAACCGGGCCTGTGTCGAGATCCGCGATTCCGGGCCGGGCATCAAGGAACCCGGCAAAGTCTTCGATCCCTTTTACACCACCAAAAAGCTGGGCAAGGGGACAGGTCTGGGCCTCTCCATCTGCTACGGGATTATCAAAGAACATGGGGGAGATATCGTGGCCTTCAACCACGAGCAGGGCGGAGCAGTCTTTCTGCTCTGGCTGCCCGTCGTCAGGGGCGCGAGCAAAACTCCCCCGGTTCCCAAGCACGAACTGAGTCCGCAATAGCACGGAAGGCCGTGCAACTGTTTCTTGCATCCGCTTCCAAGAATTAGCATCTATATGCCAACTGTTGGAAACTCAAGCTCCAGCAAGCAGTTTTGGCCCATATTCCTCCCGCCTTTATTTTCTGGGCGGAAGTAGTTGGCATTATTTCAACTTGCGGATGCTTTCCACAGCTGGGGATGTTGTTGGCCGCGGTTGGGTAGGGCGATTGCATTACATCTCGGCAACCGGGGTTCAGTGTTATGCGGCCTTTCCTCCCCAGGACCTACTGGGACGGCGGAGCTGCCATCTCCGGACGGGCGCGATCTACAAGGACAGGGAGAATCCGTTGTCAAATTCACTTCCGCAGCAGCTGATATTTCCGGCGGCGCTTGTGCAGCTACTCGCCAGCGCTGAAAGCAGGAGAGAGAGCGAAAGGCGCGCCGCCTACGAAGCCAATTGTCACCGTGTTTTTTCGTTTGCCTTCTGGATGACCGATAGCGAGCCGATGGCCGAACATCTTTCCGAGCGCACATTCCTGCGGGTATTCTCGATTTGCGATCAGCCGGATGAGGAGATGATCGACCGGGCGCTGGTGCGCGAGCTGCAAAGCGAGGCGGCCATCTTCATCGGCCCGCTCTGCCTGCAATGTCAGCCGGTGCAGGAGGTCTGCAGCATTTGCTGCAATACCCGCCGCGAGCAGCTGGAGCGCGCCATCGTGCAGCTGCCGCACACCGAGCGCATGATCTTCTGTATGCATGACGGCGACGGCTACGATCATGCCCGCATTGCCCGCACCCTCGGCATCACCGAAAAAGAATCCCGCCAAGGATTGCACCAGGCCCGGCTCCGCGTCCGCGAGCTGGTGGCCGCCAACCGAAAACAGGCGGCAGCTTAGCTCGGCAAAGGAATTATCTGTGTCCGGAGATTAAGCGGAGGGCAAGCATTCGCCAGCCATGCGATCCGCGCCGGCTCCATACCCTAATGCTCTCCGTTCTCTGCCTCGGCCAGGCGGCGGGCCACGCGCGCCAGTTCCTCGGCTGTGATCTGCCGCGTGTCCACCATCGCCATCAGGAGCGCCTCGCTCGATCCGCCGAACATCCGGTTCACTAGGTCGCTCAGTGCGCTGCCGCTGGCGCGTTCGCGGCTCACTGCGGCGCGATAGCGAAAGGCTCGTCCATGCTGCACCCGGCGCGCCTTGCCCTTGCGGAGCAGCACGTTCAGCATCGTCTGCACGGTGGTGTAGGCAAGCTCGGAGGCAAGCCGTGCTCGCACCTCGGCCACCGTCGAGGGCCCCGCCTCCCAGAGCACCTTCATGATTTCCAGCTCAAGGGGGGTAAGGTTGGAACTGGCGCTGCGTTGTCTGGCCACGGGTACCTCCTAAAACATTCGTAGATGCCCCGGAGGTGCAGTTTTGTCAACTAAGCAATTAGGAGATCGGAATCCGCGGTAGTTCTGTCCGCATCCGCTGGCAGATCAGCCGGATGCGGACAAAGCCGTATGTTTTACTTCTGCGGGACCAGCTCATCTGCCAGCGGTGCGGCATTGTAAATCTTGCGCAGCGCTTCGATCACTGCGCGCGAATCGGTCAGTACGCTGCGGCCGATCTCGTCGTTGTACTCGAAGTTCCACGGCAGTGACTGGATGTTGCCGTCAAAGAGAATGCCCACCAGCTCGCCCCTGGTATTCACCACCGGCGAGCCCGAGTTGCCGCCGATGCTGTCGCCCGTATCGGCCGTATCCAGCACCGTGTTCAGGTCGAGCTTCTCCTTGGCCCGGTGATAGCTGGCCGGAAGCTGGTACGGCGGCTTGCCGCCATGCGCGGCCTCGTGCTCAAAGGCTCCGGCAAAGGTGGTGAAGTAGGGAACCTTCTTGCCATTCTCGGTATAGCCTTTCACCACGCCATAGCTCAGGCGCAGAGTTCCTGTAGCGTCAGGAGCCACGCCCGTACCGTAGATCGTGAAGCGTGCCTTGGCGATCAGCGCGCCGTTCTTGCGCACCACCGCGTCGACCCGGTCTTCCACCTCTTTCCTCGTCGCTCGCGTGACCGGATCGAGCTCGCGCATCAGCACGACCATGGGATCGACGGCCGCCTCCACCGCGACCTTGCCGCCCTGGTAGAGCTCCTGCCGGAAGGCCGGATCGTCCAGATGCGAGCCGTTGACCAGCTCGGCGGCGCGCTCCGCCGGAGCCTTACCCGCCAGCACCATGCGCACAAAATCATTGCTCGCGCCCAGGTTTTCACGGATATTTCCCAGTGCCAGCGTAAGCTGCCGAATCTCCAGCACCCGCGAGATCGGCGCCGTCGAGGCCAGCGATTGCTCAATTGTGGGCAGGTTCTGGTCCTGGTAGCCGCGCATCCGCTTCTCGCTCGGCTTTTGCAGCTCGGTCGCCAGCCGGACCAGCGTCCGCGCGTAGTTTGCAAAGCTGCCGGGAAGGGCCGTGTCGCTCTGCCAGGTCAGCCGCTTGAAGTTCTCCTGTTGCCATTGCACTGCCGCCGCGATCTCATTCCAGGCGTTGACGCTCTCTTTCAGCTCCGGACGCGCCCCCACCTCGTGGCGCAGCTTCTCTTCTTCGGCCTTCTTGCGCGCCATTAGCGCCGCGTCCATCAGCCCGGAGTTATAGCCGGTTATCGCCTTGTAGCTGTTCTGCGCTCCAAACAACGCGCGCTCGGCCGTCCTGGCGTTCTCGGCCGACTCCGCTCCGAATGCTTCCAGCATCTCGATCGTCTGTTTCAGCTGCTTGAGCCGGGCCGGATAGCTGAAGTCGCGCAGAAAGCTGAGCTGCGCCATCGTAAGCAGCCGGCCGGTCGATCCCGGATGTCCGGAGATGAAGACCAGGTCGCCCTCCTTCACGCCCGCCGTGCTGAACGGCAGGTAATGTTCCACGTGTACCGGCTTGCCGTCCTCGTAAACGCGGAAGAAGGTGATGTCGAGGTCGTAGCGCGGATAAGTGAAATTATCGGGATCGCCTCCGAAGAAGGCGGCGTCGAACTCCGGCGCCATGACCAGGCGAACGTCCGTGTAGCGCTTGTACTTGTAAAGGTGGTAAAGCCCTCCCGAGTAAAGTGAGACCGTGTCGCAGCGGATGTTGTGGGCCGGGTCGGAGCACTTCGCCTCCTGCCTGGACATCTCCGCCCGCTGGGCCACGCCCGCTTCGGCCGAGCTCATCCCCGCCAGCGCCGCTGCCTGCACCTCATGCGTAATGTCGAGGATCTCGATCAGGTTCTGCACCTCGATTCCCGGGCAACGTGGCTCCTGCTCGCGCCCACCCGCGTAAAAACCTTCCTTCATGTAGTCGTGGGCAGCGTTCGAGAGGTTGTGAACGCAGCCGGCTCCAATGTGATGGTTGGTAAAGACCAGGCCGTCGGGAGAGACAAAGCTGGCCGAGGCCCCCATGCGAACGCTTGCCAGCCGCAGATGATCCAGGAAGGGCTGCGTCACCGTGAACTTGTACTTCGACTTGACCTTGGCGGCGGGGAAAGCGTTGTAAAGCCACATGCCTTCGTCCGCTACCGCGGCGCCGGCGAGGAGGAGCAGGCTCAGAAGCGTGAGCAGCCGCTTGAACATGTTGGAATCCCTGGCCCAAGTGGGGCTTGATGCGCAAGCCAGCATGGTAAGACGGCGGAGCATCAGGTGACAACCTGAACTCCTCCCCAATAGGGATAGAAGTTGCTTGCAAATCCCGTGCAGAAATAGGAAGATGCCGTCCAACGTTTGTGATTTAAAAGTGCGTTCCTCGAACTGCAAGCATCTGCTGTAGATATGGCACACAGCGGATGGCAGAAGGTAACCGCCGCCCCGCAATCTTTAATCCAATGGAGTGCAGAGAGGGACGAATGTCCACTACTTCAACAGCAAATCGTGGTCTGGAGGATGTCGTCGCCGGTGTGTCGTCAATCACGTACATCGATGGCGAAAATGGAATCCTGGCGTATCGTGGAATCGACATTCACGAACTTGCCGATAACGCAACGTTCGAGGAAGTCACTTACCTGCTCTGGCATGGCACGCTGCCCACCCGTGCCCAACTGGCCGAGTTCACCGTGCAGCTCGCCCGCGAGCGTAAGCTGGATGCGCAGATCATCAGCCTGCTGCGCCAGGCTCCCAAGCACGCCTTGCCCATGGACGTGCTGCGCACCATTGTGAGCTCGCTTTCGTTCTTCGATCCCGAAGAGGCGGTGAACACGCTGGAGGCAAACTATCACAAGGCGCAGCGGCTGCTCTCGCAGATTGCCATGATCGTGGCCGCCTACGACCGCATTCGCAAGGGCAAGCCGCTCATCGAGCCCGATCGCTCGCTCAGCCACGCCGGTAACTTCCTGCTCATGCTCAACGGCGAGCGTCCCAGCGAGACCGCCATCCGCGCCCTGGATATCTCGCTGATCCTCAGCGCCGATCACGAGTGGAACGCCTCCACCTTCGCTGCCCGTGTCGTCGCCGCGACCCTCAGCGACATGCACTCGGCCGTCACCGCCGGAATCGGCGCGCTGAAAGGGCCGCTGCACGGCGGAGCCAACGAGGCCGTCTTCAAGGTGCTGATGGAGATCGACGAAAACCAAGCCGACCCGGTCGAGTACATCAAGGGAATGCTGGCGCAGAAGAAGAAGGTTCCCGGCTTCGGCCATCGCGTCTATACCACTGAAGATCCCCGCGCCACGCACCTGCGCAGCATGTCGCGCGACCTGGGATACTCCAGCGGCATGACCAAGTGGTTCGAGTACTCCAAGGCCATCGAGGACTTCATCAACGCCGACCGCAAGCTCAACGCCAACGTTGACTTTTATTCGGCTTCCACCTATCACACCCTCGGCATCGATGTGGACCTGTTCACGCCGCTCTTTGCCATGTCGCGCATGGCTGGCTGGACGGCGCACGTCATGGAGCAGCTCGCCGACAACCGGCTGATCCGCCCGCGTGCCGAATACATCGGCGCGGTCTACCCTGCCAGGTGGGTGCCCATCGACGAGCGCGGCTAGCATGGCGGTCTGCTCGAATTATGGCCCGGCAATCCAGCCGGGCCGTTTGCTTTGTGGGCCGAAGGAAACAGGGAAGCGAGGATAGAATAGAAGAGTTATGCGCCGCATATACTTCGACAACAACGCGACCACGCCTATGCTGCCGGAGGTCTTCTCCGCCATGCAGCCGGCGCTGCTGGAGAGCTTCGGCAACGCCAGCTCCATCCACCAGCAGGGTCAGCAGGCGCGTGCTGCCGTCGAGCAGGCGCGCGAGAGCGTGGCCGTGCTCACCGGTGCGCGCCCAAGCGAGATCGTCTTTACCAGCGGTGGCACCGAGGGCGATAACCTCGCGCTCTTCGGACTGGTAGCACCCGGCGATCACGTCATCACCTCGACTATCGAGCACCACGCCGTGCTCAACAGCTGCAAGCGGCTGGAAGAGCTCGGTGTCGAGGTCAGCTACATCGGCTGCAACCGCGATGGAGTGATTCGGCTGGACGAGCTGCGTGCGGCCCTTCGACCGCAGACGCGGCTCATCTCCGTAATGATGGCCAACAACGAGACCGGCGCAATGCAGCCCGTCGAGGAGATCGGCGCGATCGCCCGCGAGGCCGATGTCTGGTTCCACACTGACGCCGTGCAGGCCGCCGCCAAGGTCCCCATAGACGTGGAGCAGATCGGCTGCGACCTGCTGACCCTCGCCGCCCACAAGATGCACGGCCCGCAGGGCGTAGGCGCGCTCTACGTCCGCCGCGGGACGTTGCTCCGTCCGCTCTTCTACGGAGGACGTCACGAGCGCAGCCGCCGCGCCGGAACCGAGAATCTCGCCGGAATCGTCGGCTTCGGCAGGGCCGCCGAGCTGGCAGCCGAGTGGTTCGACGCCGGCGGTAACGTCGAGATGACCCGCCTCCGCGACCGGCTTGAGCAGGGAATTGTGCAGGCCGTTCCCGGCGTTCGCGTCAACAGCGCCGCAGCTCCGCGCGTGCCGAACACATCCAACATCGTCTTCGACGGAATCGAGGGCGAAGGCTTCGTGATCGCCATGGACCTGAAGGGCATCTCGGTCTCCACCGGCGCGGCCTGCTCCTCGGGAGCCATTGAGCCCTCGCACGTGCTCACCGCCATGGGCCTCAGCGGCGACCAGGCGCGAGCCTCCATACGCTTCAGCCTCGGCAAGCAGAACACCGCCGAAGAGGTGGAGCAGGTGCTGGCCGTCGTTCCCGAGGTCGTCGACAAGCTGCGCGAGATGAGCCCGGTATGGATGGGAAAATAGTGGGAGAAGCGAGTTTGGAGCAGAAGACCACAACGGAAGCGCGGGGGCCCCACCTTCGCCGCGCTGCCTTTGCGCGGATACGGTGGGAGAGCAGCCTTGGGCAGATATGGGATCGCCGAGCGGGATTGCAGGAGTGAAGTTGGAGCCCCAGACCATAGCGGTGGCCATGAGCGGCGGGGTGGACTCTTCCACCGTGGCGGCGATGCTCGCCCGCAAGGGGCACCGAATCATCGGCCTGACCATGCAGCTCTGGAACCAGCGTCGTCTGCCGCAGGCGAATCCATCCGGCGTACCGCAGGCCGGACGCTGCTGTTCGATCGACGACGTCTACGACGCCCGCGCGGTGGCCGCGCGGCTGGGAATTCCGCACTACGTCGTAAATCAGGAAGAGCGCTTTGAGCGCGATGTGGTGCGACCGTTTGTCGAGGAGTATCTCTCCGGACGCACGCCGATTCCGTGCGCGCTGTGCAATAACCACCTCAAGTTCGATCAGCTCCTGCGCACGGCGCGCTCAGTGGGAGCCGAGATGATCGCCACCGGCCATTACGCGCGCAATCAGTTCGATTCGGCGCGCGGGCGCTGGATACTGAAGCGCCCGGCGGACCGCGCCAAGGACCAGACCTACTTCCTCTTCGGACTCACGCAGGAGCAGCTGAGCCACACGCTCTTCCCGCTGGGCGAGATGTGCAAGCCCGAGGTGCGCGAGCACGCCCGCCAGCAGGGGCTGACCGTGCTGGCCGACAAGCCCGATTCGCAGGAGATATGCTTCGTGCCGGGCGGCGACTACAAGGCATTCCTCGACGCCTATCTAGCCGAGCAGGGCGAGCGCCTGCCCGACCTAAGCGGCGAACTGGTGACCACAACGGGCGAGGTGATCGGCCGCCACGAGGGCATCCACAACTTCACCATCGGCCAGCGCAAGGGCCTGGGCGTGGCGACGGGCTCTCCGCTGTACGTGGTAGAAATCCGCGGCGACCGGCGCGAGGTCGTCGTCGGCGATGGCGAGGCGCTGCTATCGAAAACCCTGCGCGCGCGCGGCTGCAACTGGATATCCATCGAGCGGCTGACGGGACCAATGCGCGTCGAGGCCAAGATTCGCCATCGCCATCCTCCGGCGTGGGGAACGGTCGAACCGATTAGCGACGATGAAATCCTGCTGACCTTCGACGAGGCACAACGCTCCATCACCCCCGGCCAGGCCGTGGTGATGTATGACGGCGACGAGGTGGTAGGGGGCGGGTGGATTGAGTAGAAAGCCTCTGTTGACCCGGACACTGAACTGGACTAGACTAAATGGACTTAGTCCACCGAGGTACAAATGACCACGGTCAATATCCACGAAGCCAAGACCCAGCTCTCACGCCTGGTGGACCAGGCGGTAAAAGGGAAACCATTCATCATCGCGAAGGCCGGAAAGCCGCTGGTCAGGGTGACAGCTCTGGAGACGCCGACGAGCCGGCAGATTCGCCGTCTCGGATTCATGGCCGGCGAGCTCACGGTGCCCGATGATTTCAATAGCATGGGCGGCGCCGAGATCGAGAAGCTTTTTGGCGGTGCAAGGTGAAGTTGCTCCTTGACACCCACGTGCTGCTCTGGGCGGCGGGCGATCCCAAGCGACTATCGAAAACGGCGCGGCGCCTGATCGAGAATCCAGAAAACGAACTTCTATTCAGCGCGGCCAGCCTCTGGGAGATATCCATCAAGCGGGCGCTGGGGAGGACGGATTTCCAGGTGGACGCGAGGCTGCTGAGGCGTGGCTTGCTCGACAACGGATACACCGAACTGGCGATCTCCGGTGAACATGCCGTCGGCATCGAAAGCTTGCCGCCGATTCATAAAGACCCATTTGACCGCCTGCTGGTCGCACAAGCCGTGGCCGAAGGCATAACGCTGCTTACGAATGACGCAACGCTTCAGCGCTATCCCGGGCCGATTCGGAAGGTGTAGAGCGGAAGGCTGACGATCACAGAATATAACGCGCCCGGTTCGTGTCGAGGCTAGGATCCGCCATCGCACTCGCCGGAGGCCGGAACGGTAGAGCCACCTTCTCACCTTCGATGATTCATGGCGCTCGATCACTCCCGGCCAGGCCGTGGTGATGTACAACGGCGATGAGGTGGTGGAAGGCGGGTGGATCGAGTGAGAAGTCGATCTTCCGGACTACCTCTTTTGCCTAAACAAGGCACAGAGCATCACAAAGGGCCAGCTGGCAATAACACTCCATGTGTGTATCCGGCTATATGTGAACACAGCGTGGCTGACCTCGGTGAGGCGGCCGTGGCTAGAAAGATAGCAGTGCCCGTCGACGATCCTGCCGCTGACAGCGTCGCCACCGAGATGCTCGGCCTCAATCGCAAACAGCAGGAAATTGACGAGTGCGAGTGCCAAGAAGACTGTAGAGGCTCTCATCTTCATGAGGTAGCGTGTTCCATTGGTGCTTAAGAGCCAAATACTACCATTCTTCGTTTGCCAACCACCCTCCCTTAGCACTACGATTTTCAGTCACGCGTTTTGCATTTCGATCTCTGTGAGGCCTGCCATGTCTGTCGAAGTTGAAGCTCCGGTTCGCACTTATACGCCGATCAAAGCTGCCCGCGGCAATCAGCTCTCCTGCAAGGGATGGGCGCAGGAGGCGGCGCTGCGCATGCTGATGAACAACCTCGACGAGGAGGTTGCCGAGCGTCCGCGCGACCTCGTCGTCTATGGAGGCACCGGCCGGGCGGCGCGCAACTGGGAGTGCTATGACGCCATCGTGCGCTCGCTGCGCGGGCTGGAAAACGACGAGACGTTGCTGGTGCAGTCGGGCAAGCCGGTCGGCATTCTGCGCACGCATGAGTACGCTCCGCGCGTGCTCATCTGCAACTCCAACCTCGTCGGACACTGGTCGAACTGGGACAAGTTCAACGAGCTGGAGCGCGCCGGGCTGATGGCCTACGGACAGATGACCGCCGGCTCGTGGATTTACATCGGCTCGCAGGGAATCATCCAGGGAACGTTTGAGACCTTTATGTCCGCGGGCGAGAAGCACTTCGGAGGCGATCTGAGCGGCAAGCTGATCGTCAGCGGCGGCATGGGCGGAATGGGCGGAGCTCAGCCGCTGGCGGCGACGATGACCGGCGCAACCTTCCTCGGCATCGAGGTCGATCCCGAGCGCATCAAGAAGCGGCTGAAGAGCGGCTACTGCGACTTCATGGTCAACTCGCTGGACGAGGCGCTGCGCATCGTCAAGAACGCCGTGCGCAAGAAGGAGAACATCTCCGTCGGGCTGGTGGGCAATTGCGCGGACATCATTCCGGAGCTGGCCGAGCGCGGCGTGGTGCCCGACATCCTGACCGATCAGACCTCGGCGCACGATCCGCTGAACGGTTACGTGCCGAACGGGATGACGTTCGAGGCCGCTCTGGAGCTGCGCGCGCGCGATCCCAAGGAGTACGAGCGGCGCTCGATGGCCGCGATGGCAAAGCACGTGGAAGGAATGCTGCGTCTGCAGAAGATGGGCGCGGTGACATTCGATTACGGCAACAATATTCGCACCTTCGCCTTCCAGCAGGGCGTGAAGGATGCCTACGATTTTCCGGGATTCGTGCCGGCATACATCCGTCCGCTCTTCTGCGAGGGCAAGGGACCGTTCCGCTGGGCGGCTTTGTCGGGCGATCCGAAAGATATTGCGGTGACCGATGACCTCGTGCTCTCGCTCTTCCCGCAGAATCGCAAGCTGGCTCGTTGGATCGAGCTGGCGCGCAAGCGCATTCAGTTCCAGGGACTGCCGGCGCGCATCTGCTGGCTGGGCTACGGCGAGCGCGCCGAGTTCGGACTGGCGATTAATCGGCTGGTGAAAGAAGGCAAGATCAAGGCTCCGATCGTCATCGGACGCGATCATCTCGACTGCGGCTCGGTGGCCTCGCCCTTCCGCGAGACCGAGTCGATGAAAGATGGCTCAGACGCCATCGCCGATTGGCCGTTGCTGAACGCACTGGTCAATACGGCGAGCGGAGCGAGCTGGGTTTCGGTACACAACGGCGGCGGCGTGGGTATTGGATACTCGCAGCACGCGGGACAGGTGACGGTGGCCGACGGAACCGATGAGATGGCAAAGCGCATTGAGCGCGTGCTGACCAACGATCCCGGCATGGGCGTGCTGCGCCATGTGGACGCGGGCTACGACGAGGCCAAGGAGTTTGCAGCGAAGAAGGGTGTGAAGATTCCGATGGAAGGCCGGTAGGCGATGGCACGCGCGAAAGTTGCAAAGGTGCATCAGGAGCCGGCTGTTCTTCTTCATCGCATCACGCAGCTGGTAACGATGGCGGGAGAAGGGTGCGCGGCGACGAACGCCGCTCCGGCCGCAGGCGCAAAGGCTCGTCGTGGCCGGGCCATGCGCGAGATCGGCGTGATTGCCGATGGCGCGGCGTTGATCAGCGGTGGCCAGATTGTCGCCGTGGGCACGACGCGCGAGCTGCTGCGCTCGCCGTGGCTCAAGCAGAATCGCAACGAGGTCATCGAGCTCGACTGCCGTGGCAAGGTTGTGCTGCCGGGCTTTGTCGATTCGCATACGCATCCGGTCTTTGCCGCGCCGCGGCTGGTGGATTTCGCCCAGCGCATTGCCGGAGCCGGCTACGAGGAGATCGCCGCGGCGGGCGGAGGAATCCGCGCGAGCATCGATGGTGTTCGCCGCGCCAGTGAGTCCGTGCTGGCCGACCGCGTGCTGGCCGCGCTGCGGCAGGCACAATCGCAGGGCACAACGACCGTGGAGGCAAAATCCGGCTACGGGTTGGACGCAGCCAGTGAGCTGAAGAGCCTGCGTGCGATTCGCCGGGCCGCCGAGTGCTGGCAGGGAACGGTAGTGCCGACATTTCTCGGCGCGCACGTGCCACCGCCGGAGTTCAAGCAGAATCCCGATGAATACGTCGAGCTGCTCTGCCAACAGATGCTGCCGAGGGTCGCGCGTCAGAAGCTGGCGCAGTATGTGGACGTCTTCTGCGAGCGCGGAGCGTTCACGGCGGCGCAGACGGATGGCATTCTACAGCGTGCCGCCGAACTGGGCCTGCGCACGCGGGTGCATGTTTGCCAGCTGACGAACACTCCGCTGGCGGCGGTACTGGCGCACGCTCCGGTTTCGCTCGATCATCTGGATTGTCTGGAGAAGGCGGACATTGCCGCGCTGGCTGCATCGGATACGGTTGCCACGCTGCTGCCCGGTGCGAACTATTTCCTGGCTACGAAGAAGTACCCGCCGGCGCGCAAGCTGATCGACGCAGGCTGCGCGGTTGCCCTGGCGACCGACTTCAATCCCGGAACCTCGCCGACGATCAGCATGCCGATGACGCTCTCGCTGGCTTGCACGCAGATGCGGATGACGGTGGAAGAGGCGCTGACGGCGGCGACGATCAACGGCGCGCACGCGCTGGAGTTGGGCGGGCGCAAGGGCAGCATCGAAGCCGGCAAGGATGCCGATTTGGCTTTCTTCGAACTCGACGATTATCGCGAGCTTCCGTACTGGTTCGGAGCGAATCATTGCGCAGCAGTGATGATCGCCGGTCGTTTTGCCGATCTCGGCTGAGACGTTATCCACATGCGGGATTTGCCATCAGGTTGCGGGCTGTTATAATCGGAGGAGTTTCAGCAAGCGTTGTCGGCTTCTGCAACTCCTTCCGTACGCACTCCTTACGGGCAGTGCATTCAGGATGGCCAGGTAGCTCAGTTGGTAGAGCAGCGGACTGAAAATCCGCGTGTCGGGGGTTCAACTCCCTCCCTGGCCACCATCATCGTTTCAACAAGATATGCCTGCTCTGTCTAAGATTTGCATTCGGCCAGACGGCGGTGCACGCGGTTGGCGACGCTCTCCGGGATACTGAGCACCAGGTAGCGGCGCTTCTTCAGGGTGCCACCGGTACCAAGCTTTAGAACTCCGGGCTCATTCTCGAAGAGCTTGGTCATGGTGCGGCGTGAGTAGCCCCACATCTTCGCAATTTCCTGAATGCGGAAGTGGCGCTCAGTGGAAATGCTGGTGTTCGGATTCTCCATATAGCAACCTGTGCAGTTCTTTGAGTTGATCGAGCTCACCGAGTAGCGCACCCATGCGGGTTTCGCGCTCGGGAGCGGATTGAAACTGGCGGATGTATTCCAGCTCGTCCATGCAGCGCGAGATGGCGTCCAACCGCGCGGGGTTTATTTCGCGGTCTCCAACTGGGCGATGATGCGATCGAGATACCAGCGGGCCTTCTTGAGGTCTTCCAGCCTCTGGCCCTTGTAGGGCGCCCGGGCGAGGTACTTGAGGACGTTGCCCTCATGAAAGCCCAGACGCCAATCTTCGATGACCGCGATGGGCTCGATGCGTCCGGAATTGTAATGAGCGGGATGGTTGACGGGATCGCGCTCGATCAACGCCGCTTC
>Ga0326727_10019697_pt1 | contig 13502 bp, 7 predicted proteins | sample MB2enrmetagenome_FD_207643 | JGI IMG/M metagenome (GOLD analysis project Ga0326727, IMG submission 207643) | Lab enriched peat soil microbial communities from McLean, Ithaca, NY, United States - MB29MY | ecosystem: Environmental > Terrestrial > Soil > Wetlands > Peat | place: USA: New York... | reverse complement strand
AACTCACGTAGGCGCGTGTTCCATTCACGGTCACACTGACGCCATCGAGGCTGGTCGGCATACCGATGACGAAGTCGCTCGCTGCCCACGTGCGTGAGTCTCCGGGGCGCGCCAGATTGGTTCCATTAATCGACGTAAAGGTGTTGGGCGCGATCGCAGCATTGCCGCTGGCGGCATTGGTCACAGACGACACCACGGGTCCGGAGGGGGCGCCCACAACTGCAGGCGCGGCGACCCAAGTATCGGCCACCATGCCGTTGGTAGTGGTTCCCTTCACCTCCGTAGGCAGCCAGGTTTGGATATACTGCGCGGTTACGCCGGCCGACGGGTCGACTTTTACCCGAAGATATCCTCTGCCATTAAGGATGGTGCCGTGAGTATATCCGTCCGCGGTGCCGATCGATGCTTCATTGGTGCCGTTATTCGCGCTCGGTTGCGGCACTTCCTGGTACTGGATCCCATCCAGTTCTTGATGCCCGTAAAAGTGGTCGTGGCCATGGATGAAAGCCGTCACGTTGTACTTCAGCAACAATTGATGAAGCGGCATGGCCATGTTCGGGCGATACAACGTGAAGCCATACGTGCCGTCCAGGTTGTAGCCGCCCCACTCCGAGTACTTGGCCGCCTCAATGCCGCCGCGCATGGCGCCCTGGCCGTTGTAGTTCCATCCGCCGACCAGGTTGTGGGAGAACACAAACTTGTACTTCGCGGCGCTGGCCGCCAGCGTGGATTGCAACCAGGCGTACTGCACATCCCCCAGCGTCAGCGACCAGTCCGCCTGTATGCTCGGCGAAGATATCGTCTGGGTGGCTCCCTTTTGACAGCAGTCTTGCCCGTTCCCCAGGGATGACGTACTGGTATCCGGCGTCTGGTTCCAGAAGGGATCGAGCACGATAAACAGGGCATCGCCCCACGTCCAGGAGAAATAGTTTCTCCGCAGTCCCACTCCGCAGGTATCGGTTTGGCTCGGGGTACACGGATTGCCATCAAGATCGTACTGTTGCGTATCGCCGGAAAAGAAACTGCCTGGCACCGGGTCGGGGAAGTACATATTGCGGTACTCCGTGTCCCAGATCGCGAAATCCTGCGGAGTGCCATTCAGGTTGGAGCCCCATTCGCCTTCGTGGTTCCCGATGGTGAGGAACAGCGGCACCGATCCGGTAATCAAATCGTAGAACGATCGGTGCAACTGCGCGCGGGCCAGCACGCCGGCCTCGGTGGGACCGCCGTTGCAGGTCGGTCCGGTGTTGGTTCCGATCGGCTCGCCCGAAGTATTGAGCTTGTCGGTCAGCATGGTATCGCCCAGATCGACCATGAAATCGGGATTGTCCTGCAGTTCATTCTGGAGCGTCAGCTGATAAACACTAGGATTGGAGTTGTTGTCCAGGTGCGGATCCGCCTGAATCACAAATGTGAAGGGTGTTCCCGCCGGGCGCGCCGTCACAAAGGTGTGCTCAGCACGCGCGTTGAACGCGGTGCTGGCGGGCGCCGCATATTGGAGGCGGTAGTAGTAGCGGGTGTTTGGCGTGAGCCCTGTCAGTGGGATATTTAATGGGATGTTGGCGCTCGCCGTCTCTACCGGCGTAGTCGACGTATAGGTTCCGCTAGTGGTTCCATACTGAACATAGACCTGCATGTCCTGGTCGAAGACCACGTTGACATTGATGGAAGTGTTGGACACCTGGCCCAGCATCTCCTGCCCCAGCCACGGCGAGTTGTTCAGCGACGGGAAAGTTTCCGCGTTGCAGGGCCCCGTCTGCGCCATGGCCGCGGCGCTGACCAACACAAGCGTTGTTGCAACGATAAATGAACGTTTCATATGACCTCTACTGGAGCGAAATCACGACACCAGATTGCGTCTCCGATCCGCCCACACTTGCTGAGAGAGGAACATCGCCGGTGCCGAGTCCCGCTGGTACCGTCAGGTTGATCTGATAGAGTCCGGCGCTCGTCATACCGGAGTAAGTGGGAGGCACGATCGCGTTGTTAATGAGAAGCGTGACCGGATTAACGGTGGGCGCTGAGCCGGAGAACGCCTTGCCGGCTGGCACGGCGGGATTGGTCGGCCCGAGCCCGACAGCGAACAATTCCAGCGTGTCGCCGGCCTTGGCGGCAACCGTTGGGTAACCGAGCGAACTTCCAGTCGGCCCGATGTAGTCGTACGATCCTCCGCCATAGGCTCCGGAGCCGTCCGAGCGGACAATGATGCCGGCGACGTGCTTACCGTCAACCAGAGCGAAAGATGGAGCGACGGGGGCCAGTGTGACGGTGGAAGTCGCTGTTCCGCTGGGAGTGTTCACCACCACGGGCACGAGTCCGGTAGTGGTATCGCTTGGCGCCTGCAGATCGATCTGTGCGGGGCTGACGTACGAGAGATACGCCGGCTTCCCGTTAATGGTCACACTGGTGCCGGCGAGCGACGTGGGGAAATTGCCGGTCCATGACACCGCTGAAGCTGCGAGATTGGTGCCGTAAATCGTGGTCCACGAACCGGGCTGAATGGTTGGAACAGTGCTCGAAATCGGCACGACGCCCGAGGGAGCGATCGTGGGCGAAAGCGCGGTCGGCGCCAGGGCCCCGATGGTATAGGAATCCTGCACCGTGCCGCTGGCGACGCCAAGCCTGGCGGCGTCGGCTGGCAGCCACTCCCGAATGTACTGGACGTTCACCCCGGTGGGCTGCACCATGACCTTGAGGAACCCGGCATTGGGGTAGAGGGTCTGGGTCGGTTGCACGTAAGCGTCGGCGTTAAAGGCGTAGTAGGTGTTGTCGCCAGGGTTGGGCACCGACTGGAACGTGACGTTGTTATAAGTCTGATGGACGTAGATGTGGTCGTGCGCCTGGAAGAAGATGGTGACGTTATTCTCTTCAAGGAGTTGCTCGATCGTTTCCGGCCAGAAGTGCGAGGTGCTCTGGGGCGCATCGCAGACCGTGCACGGCTGGCGGTTGGCAGCAAAGCCTGGCGTGCCGTTGCCGCTTAGCCCGCCAAATTCCCAATACGGAACCTGTTCCACGCCGCCGCGATTGGTGCCGAGGATGTGGTGAACAAAGACGAATTTCCACTTGGCTGTGCTATTTTTCAGTGTCTGGGCCATCCAATCGTATTGCTCGTTGCCGGCGGTGATTAACCAGTCGTTGGAGGTCTTGGTGGCCTGATCGTTCAGGCCGGAATCGACCTGCGCGGGAGAGCCCCAGTACGGGTCGATGACCATGAAGAGGGCGTCGCCCCAGGTCCAGGCGTAATAATCGCGAAGATTGCCGTTGATCTTGGGCAACTGGGTCTGATCGCCGGTGTAGAAACTGCCGGTGATGGGGTCGTTCGGACCCGGCATGGGGTAGTAAAGATTGCGGGCGTTCTGGGCCCAGATGGGTACCTGATTATCGTTGTTGCCATTGTCCGGCAGGAGGTAGTTATAAAGCGAGGTCTGTTCGTGGTTGCCGGTTCCCAGGAACAGCGCACCGCTGGTGAGTTGATTCCAATACGGCAATTGCAGTGTGTAGCGCGCCACTACCGGGGCCTGCGCATAGGGGTTCGCCACGTTCTGGACGCTGAAGTCATCGCCGTTGGTGATGTGGAAATCAGCCTGTACGGCGGCCACGCCTTGCAGCGTCTGGTTGTAAAGATCCGAGTGGAACATGGTCCCGACGCGCTCCGGATGGGAATCGCCCTGCACGGTGAAAACGAAACTGCTCCCCGGCTTCCGTTGCGTGTGGAACATACGCTCCGTGCCTGGCGTAAACGCGGCGGTCGAACCGGCCGGGCGGTACTGAATCCGGTAGTAATACTCCGTATCGATATTCAGACCTCCGATCACCGATTGCGCGACCCAGGCGCCAGGCGTGTAAGGATCCGCGGTGGTGGTCACTGTCGGCGTGGTGGCGGTGTAGTTCCCGGAGGCGGTACCGTACTGGTAATACATGTCGATCGAAGCGCTGGACTGCACATTGAGTGTGGCGTTGGTGTCGGTCGGCTGGCCGAGAATCTGGGTGAAGTTGATGGTGCCGGGCGCGATGTAGGTGAAAAGTTTATTGGGCGCGCTGGCACCGGCTGAATTCGTGACGGACACGCTGGCGGTTCCGGCAGTTCCTGCACCCGTGGTGCCCGAAATCGAGGTGTCGCCTTTGATACTGATGCCGGTGACCGGAACTCCGCCGATGGTTACGTTGGTCGCTCCCGTGAACCCGGAACCCGTGATCGTCACCTTCGTGCCGCCCGCCGCGGAACCCGTATTCGGTTCGACACCGGCGATGCCTGGCGGGGATGGAAGATAGGTGTAAAGCTTATTCGCTACGCTGGTGCCGCCCGCGGTCGTGACTTGCACGCTTACCGGCCCGGCCGCCCCTTGCGGCGTCTGAGTGGTTATGGTGGTGTCGTTGACTACCACCCAATCACCTGTTCCCAACGAGGTTCCGCCGATCAAAATCGCGGAGGCGCCCGTGAAGCCGCTCCCGGTAATGGTGATCGGATTGTATACGTTGGCCGGACCGGAGTTGGGCGTCACCGATGTGATCACGGGAACGCCGTTATTGGCGCCACCCCCACCCCCGCCGCCCTTCTGGGCCATCAGAGCAACAACGGAAAATGCACTCAGACTCACGACTATGCGTGCGGAGGGAAGGAAGACGCGGAGGAACGAGGGGCGGCAGATGCGAGAGAACATGCTGGGTTGATGCTAGCATTCCTTTTCCAATACTTACCTCGCCTTTTACATGACATTTACATTTGCTGGAACTCTGATTAGAGTGCAGCAATGAGAATTGTAAAGACGCAGTAAAAGGGACTGCTTCCCTTGCCCGCATTGAGGTATCCATAATGATTATGAAACGCTACTGGCTCAAGATCGGGGCACCAGTGGTGCTGGCAGGACTGGCCATCTCGTTAATCGCCAGCTACGAAGAAAAACCCGAGAAACTGCGCGTGGGCGCCGTGCGAGGTAAACCCTAATGAGAAGAACCGCCGTTATTGTGATCCTGCTGGTTTCGCTGGGCATCGCGCAGCAGAAGCGCGGCGGCCGCGGTCCTCAGAGCGAGATCTTTCACACCGAGGTCCCCGCTCATCGCTACGACTTGATTCTCTGCCGGGCGGAGGCGGTTTCGGTGACGGCAAGCGTCCTCGCCTACGAGGATCTGGAAGGCTACCTCGATTACGGAAGAGGAAAAACGAACATCGTGTCTCTTGCGAACGGGACGCCGGTCGAGATCGTGATGCGCGGCTTGCATGCGGATACCTGCTACAAGTACCGCTTGCATTTCAGGAAGCCCGGCGCGACTTCGTTTGAGCAGTCCGAGGAGTATGTTTTCCACACGCAACGTGCGCCGGGATCGGCATTCACTTTTGCCGTGCAGGCCGATTCGCACCTGGACGAAAATGTATCGCCGGCTGTTTACACCCAGACACTCACCAACATGTCTGCTGCCGCCCCGGACTTCCTGATTGATCTCGGCGATACCTTCATGACCGACAAGCGGCGCACGGATTTCAAACTGGCCTTCCTGCAATACCTCGCGCAACGCTACTATTTCGGACTCATCGGCCGCTCCGCGCCGGTCTTTTTGGCGCTCGGCAACCACGATGGGGAAGGCGGATCGCGGAATGGTGGTGGGATGTCGGCATGGTCGATTGCCAACCGCAAGAAATATTTCCTCAATCCTGAGCCGGACAGCTTTTTCACCGGCAATGCGACGGCCGATCCGGTGTCCGGGCTGCTCGAAGATTACTATGCCTGGACCTGGGGCGACGCGCTGCTGGTGGTGCTGGATCCCTACTGGCCGACGAAAGGCGGCCGCGGGCAAGAGAGTGACAACTGGTATTGGACGCTTGGCAACGAGCAGTATAGCTGGTTGAAGAAGACCCTCGAATCGAGCCGTGCGCGCTTCAAGTTTGTCTTCCTTCACCACCCGACCGGCTCCAAATCGCAGCCCATCCGCGGAGGCATTGAGGCCGCTAAATACAACGAGTGGGGTGGGCTCAACCCGGACGGGAGCGATGGATTCAAGCAGCATCGGCCGGATTGGGACAAGACCATCCAGCAAGTGCTCGTCGAGAATAAAGTCGCCGCGGTTTTCCACGGCCACGATCACATGTATGTGAAAGAAGAGATGGATGGCGTCATCTACCAGGAGGTGCCGCAACCGGGGAATCCACGCGCCGGGCGGCCGCGAACTACCGACGAGTACGGCTATACGCACGGCGGCGTGGTAGCCGGCAGTGGATACGTGCGGGTGTCGGTTGGGCCAGCGCAGGCGAAAGTCGAGTTTATGCGAACGACCGGGAGCGGAAGCGAAGTGGGGGACTCGTATCTGGTCCCTCCCCGTTAGCCCGCGCTGCGCACGAGGCGGACGAAGTTGTAGATGCGGATGACGTCTCCCTGCGGTCCGTGACCATGGGGAAACCGGGTGGGGTCGCCGGTCTTCGGATCGCTGCGTTGGGCGCCGGCGCCGTGGACGTCGCTGAAATGGTAGCTGGCGGGGCCGAAACCGGGGCCGTCGAAATCAGGCGGGCCACCGAAGCCGGGACCGTCCGGTGGTGGCATTGGAGGACGCCGTTCGGGACCGCCTGGTCCACCCATCCCAGGCATGCCTGTCGGCCACCCGGCAGCGCGGCCGAATGCGACGTAAACCGCGTTTCCGCCCGAGATGGCTGTCGCGTGGGTCGTTCCAGTCCAGTAGTACGGATAATCGGCCTGGCCAATTTCATTGGTGATCCGGGTACAACTGAAGAGCGGATCAATGGCCGGCGAGGCGGTCGTATCAGGAGAGCGGCTATAGTCAACGATGCTCTGCAATTCCTTGGCGTGGGGCAAACGCCAGTCGTTGTGGCCGAGATGGTTTTCAGCGTTCATGGCCTGGACCCACTTGAGCGCAGCCTCCCAGTTCATGCCCTTGCCGCTGTCGCTCTTCGACCACATCAGGCCCGTGGCGCGGTCGGTGATGGTGCCGTCTCTGTTGTCCCGGAAATCGTTTGTCCCATAGCTCGGGTTGCCGCGAACGCATTGCACAAAGAACGTCTTTTCCATGTTGCCGCCGGGCATGCGCAGGTCGTAGCCTTTGATCCTACCGTCGGCGAAGTTAACGCCGAAAAGTTTGCCATAGCCCTGGAACGATTTGCCAATGAACCTGGTACTCGACGCATACTGCGAGTCAATCAGCCGCTCGCCCTCGCTCGGGTTTCCGTAAGCGAACTTGAAGTACTTGGTGTCGATGAACGGTGTCGTCCGGCCGGCTTCCTCGCTGGGTCCGCTGGGGTCGGTGCCGCTGAAGATGATCAGCGAATAGAGTTCCTTGATTGACGGCAGACGCCAGTCGCTGAATCCTCCGAATTTAGCAGCATTGAGCTTCTCGGGCTGCGCCTGGGCTTGGCTCAACGTCAGCTTGTCCTTTCGAGTGAGTTTGCCATCGCCATCCGTATCGGGGCTGCGTTGCCAGGTTAGCCCGGTAATGTTGTCGTAGACGGTGAGTCCATCGGCACTGGTGGAATAGCCGGGTCGGCTTCCCGGGTGCTGCGCGTCCTGACCATAGAAGGGCTGGCCCGGCTGGGGGCAGGCGATCTGTTGCACAGTGTCATAGCAGTTCGCCTGGCCTGTGCCGACAATGGGGTAGGATTGCGCGGCGCAGAGCGTGGTACACGCCATCACCACCAGCAGAGCACGGGTTCTTTGCACGAGAACGATTTCCTCCTCAAATTGAGGCGAACAAGGTCGAAGTCGGCCCGTGCCCCGGCAGTTCGTTGCGACACTGCCGGAACAGTTCGGCTGACAACCCTTCTCTCTGAATGATAAGACCGGTTTCGCCGGCTGTAGGTTTACCGTCCCTCTTAATTCTCACGGCTTCCTCCCGGACCTCTGGGTGGTTCCGGACTGCGCGGCCTCGCAGGCATCTCCGTGATCAACATCTTCGGACTCAGGTCCTTGCCCTTCAGCGCCGGATGATCGGCAGTGTAACGGTAGGCCCTGAAAACCGAGTTTGTCATGGGAAGGCTATCCGGCATGACTTTCAACGCGCCCTCACGCGTGACCGGATTGATGTACTCCCACGCGAGTTCCTCGCCTGACGTCACTTCAAACAGGTGGCCTTCCGTGTCGGCGCAAATCAGTGTGTTGCCATTGGGTAGACGCTGCCCGCTCCCTCCAATGTGGCTGAAGAAGCCCATGTTGCTCTTGGAACGGTAAGACCAGACGATCTGCTTCGAAACCTGCCTCGGTGATTTGTGGGTGTCTTTGTCGTAACGCTCCTCGACATATCCCGCCTCGGGAGGATTGACGTACTTGCCAGCGTCGCGCCCGTTGGCATCCAGAAAGGGATTGATTTCCAGAATCGACGACTGCGGAGTCCGTTCAAACATGTATTGGCCGTTGTTGAAGACCATCAGATGGCCTGCGCCGGGCACTCCCGGTTCGATCCAGTGCACATCGTGCGATCCGCCCATCTGCCGGTTACCGGACGTCGCCGTGTCCCAATTCTCCAGGACGCGAGGCGGGTCCCCTTGTTTGTAACGCGCGGGATCACCGAAACGATAGAGAAAATCGCCGGCAGGTCCGGCAGCTTTGGCGATGCTCGCCTTCGGATCGCCGGCAACGAACGTGTTGCCGTGATCGATGACATAGAGTTCACCCTGCACGGAGTCTGTTACGATCTGATCCGACTCCGCGTTGTAGTCGACTGCATTGCAGTGCAGCCAGTCGCGTCTCAGCGGCCGTCCGGGCAGATTCAGATTGAGCCTGCCAGGGTAGTCTGCGACTTCCCGCGCCGACATAATTCGGCTTGGCTGGATCGAGATCCTGCACCAGGTGGTCGAAGAACCACCACTCCCAAACCACCTCGCCCTGCATGTTCACCTCGACGATGGCGTCCACCTGCACCCCGTTGTACGGACCCTTGCGCGGATCGGCGCCGGCCGCAATGGCCTGCTCATTGGAGACGGATTAATTCGCGATATACAACGTGGTGGGGGCGTTGAGCTTCTTATTGAAGATGCGCACCCAATCGTGGTGCGGAGCGTAGTCCTCGCGCTTCTCCACGTACTCCCAGATCAGTTTGCCATCCCAGTCAACCTCCTTGTAGCCCTGAAACCCACTTGGGTCGTCCTTCGATGCGTCCAGCAGATTGCCGTTTTCGAGCAGGTGGGGATTGGTGCCGATCGGCCAGGTGTGGACCACCTTGCCCTGCATGTCGATCAGGTAGGATGTACCCCCCACGCCAAACAGTGTGTAACCGTTATACGCTTTCGTCTTGTCCCAGTACAGGAGTTCCGTCGGTCCCTGCAATCGCTCAGCGGCGACGGCCGAGCCAATCAGAATGAGGAGCCAGCAGACGTAGCGAGTCATGGTTTTGCCTGTCTCCCTGCCCCCTGCCTGTCCTATCCTCGGGACCGGCACTCGAGTTGTCGAGCCCCGTCTTGCCCTTCTGCGAAGCGGGTAATTCAACCACACTGCCGGGTGTCAACGTCTTGCCTTTCAGTCCCGGGTAATCGGGTTCGTAACGGTGAATCTTGAAAACGGCGTTCCAAAGGTGGCCTCGCGTATCTTTGCCGGGAAGTTCGCCTTGCGCGAGGATGCCGCCGCGCACCATCGCGTTGACGTACTGCCAGACCATCTCGCCATCCGGCGCAATCTCGAACAGGTGACCGACGACGCCCGCGCAGATGAGCGTGTTGCCGTTGGGCAGGCGCTGCGCGCCGGAGATTTCCGAGGAGAAGAAGTCCGTGCGGTTCTTGGCCTCGTAGTGCCATACCGGTTTTTCCGGCCCGTACGCTTTACCGGCCGCGAGGATATAGTGGCCGCTCGAATCCACCGGCAGGACAATCTCCTCGATGCTGGACCAGCCGCGATCGTAACCGTTGTTGAAGATCGTCATGTGGCCCGCTCCCGGATAACCTTCAGGAATCCATTCCGCGTCGTGTTGCTGGACCAACTGCTGGTCGGAGACAGTCCCGCGTTTATAAGTACCGGGGTTGCCCCAACGGTAGATGAGGTCGCCGCCTTTGCCCTGCTTGCCGCCCGTGTGGCCGGCAGCTTCGGCCTTGGTTGTCGAATGGTCAACGATCCAGATTTCGTTGTTGCCCCGCACGCTCAGGACAATCTGATCGAGCGATGGATTGAAGTCGAGCGAATTCATGTGGTTCCAGAAAGCGGGGACACCGCGTCCCGAATTGGGATCCACCAATTCCGGGTGGGTGGCGGGATCGGCGTTGTGAATCAGATGGTCCCAGACATGCCACTCCCAGACGATGCGTCCGCCATTGGGCCGGATCGGTTCGATCTCCACCACGGCATCGGGCGAAAGATAATCGTCGCGCAGCAGATTGCGGTTGAAACCGGCCTTCACGGCTTCCTCGCGATACTTGCGCTCCACCATAAGCGCGAGAATGTGGCCGTTCGGCATTGCCTTGAAGTCATGATGCAACTGATAATCCCGGGTGGCGTAATTGAACCCCCACACGAGGTTGCCTTCCCAGTCATACTCTTCGATGTGGCCGCCTTCTCCGCCTCCCGTCCCGCCCTGCACCTTGAGCATGCCGGCACGGATAAGATGGCCGTTCGGCATGAGGTAGGCGGATTGTCCAGGCTCGTAGCCGCTCTTCCACTGGTGTACAACCCGCCCCTGATTGTCCATCAGGTAAGTGACCAAGTTATGCTTTGGCGCGAATAGGGTGTAGCCGGTGAATGCCTTTGGCGTATTCAGGAACAAGCCGACAGTCTGGCCAGGATTGGGCGAAACCGGAGTTTTGTTCTCCGCCGTCTCTCTCCAGCCACCGCCTTCGCCGCCACCTTGGTTTCTGCCCTGTCCTTCAACCTGACCTTCGGGACGAGCCGGACGGTCATCCGGATTGTTTGCCGGCGGATTGCCGCCTTCGTTGCTGCCTCGCCTCCGCTGGGACCGGAACTCCCTCAACTGCTGTTGCTGGTCCGATGTGAGTATCCGATCAAGCTTTGACTGCACCTCCGTCTGCAAGTCCGTAACCTGCTTCTGTTGCTCGGAAGTCAGGTGCAGTTGCTCCTCGACTCCCGGGCGCAGCAAACGAACACCGCCGGCGCGAGCGGGACGGTCGCCCTTGCCGGCCACGGGGCCGCGATTGCCACGGCCGTTGCCGCCGGGGCGCTGTTGTGGGCGAGCCTGCCTCAGTTGCTGTTGCTGCTCGGGTGTCAGAATCTTCTCGACCTTGGCTTGCGTCTCAGTCTCCAGGTTCGATACTTGTTTTTGTTGATCGGCGGACAGGTGCAGCTGTTCTTGCGCCCCCGGAGGCAAGAGACGAATTCCTCCCGGCCTCCCCGGGCCACCACCTTGACCCTCGCGCGGCGAGCGCTGGTCGTCACCACCGCCTCCTCCAGGGCGGCCACCGGCTGGCCCAGCGGCCCGTGCTGCCATGAACCGAACCGGCGTCGGTTTGATGACCGGCCGGCTTTCAGCGGCGATCGGCAGAACCACGCGGAAGCCCACGTGGTAGTAAGGATGATTCGGGTCCTGTGGGCCGCGGAAGTAAGACGGGTTGCGGTTCGAGACGCGGCTGTGGCCGTCCTCGCCGTTGAACCAGTTGCCGCCGCGCATGCCGCGGTAAGGCTTACCATCGGGCATCAGACTGCCGCGTTCGGGACCGGGCGGGTTGTCGGCCGGACTATAGGAGTAGTAATCGCGCTCGTACCAGTCGTTGACGAACTGCCAGACGTTGCCGGCCATGTCGTAAAGGCCGAAACCATTGGCGCCGTTGGCGCTTTGGAAACTCTCCTGTGCGCCGGGCCAGTCGAAGTCCGCTTTATGATGTAGTTTTCCATCGAAGAAACCGACGGGCGTGGTCCAGGGCTGCGGACCGGAACAAAAAGGATTCTTCGATTGCGGCCAGTTGGCCTTGCTCGGGTCGGCTTCATTCGCCCACGGGAAATTCCAATAGGGTTTCTGCTGTCCGCCACGTGCCGCATATTCCCATTCCGCCTCAGTCGGCAAACGGAATCCGCTCTTGCTGAAATCGCATTCCCAGGTGGACGTGTTGTAGCAGAGCGGCAGCTTCTTTTGCGTGCTCAACCAGTTGCAATAAACCGCGGCGCCGGGCCAGCGGATGCAGACGATCGGGTGATTCTCTTTTTTGTCCAGCACGGCGAAGCTCTTCCCGTCCCAGCCAATCCGGCTGTAGAGCGACATCGCTCGCGTCTCGAACAGCAGGTCGTTGGCGCCTGCAAGATAAACGCCTCCGTCGCGGACCACAATCAGCTTTTGCGCCAGCGCCGAATTCAGGAACTCACAATACTCCTTCGTAGTGACATCGTTGATGCCAATGTAAAACGCATCGAGCCGCACGGTGTGGATCGGCACCTCGTCGCTTTCATGCTTGGGGTCGACAAAGCCGTGGTGGTCGCCCATTTCGAACGAGCCCGCCGGTATCGCCGCGAAGCCCGGCATGGGTGCCTGTCCGGCCGGCTTCGGCGTGACGATCTTTGCTGCCGATGCCAACAACACGACGGCTGCGGCGACTGAAATCCATCTCGTGTTCATCTCTTCTTTCCTTCCTGGCCGGTGCTCATTGCGCCGGCGCGTTGCGGACGACTCGAAAACCGATGTGGTAATAGGGGCTATTGGGATCGTCGGGGGCGCGGTGGTACGCTGGATTGCGGTTCGACACGCGCCCGTGGCCCGGATCGCCCGGGTCGCTGTTGTACCACGTGCCGCCTTTGATGATGTGGTACACCTGCCCGTCCGGCTGGACGGAGGCTTGAGCTTGGGTCGGGCCCGGCGGATTGCTACTCGGACTGATGCCGTAGTAGGCCGTATCGTACCAGTCATTGAGCCAGTTCCAGTTGTTGCCAGACATATCGTAAAGGCCGAAGCCATTCGATCCGTCGCCCGTCTGATACGTGGTCTGACTGCCGGGCCATCCGAAATCCGCTTTGCTAAGCAGTTGGCCATTGTAGAAACCCACCGGCGTGGTCCAGGGTTGGGGTCCGCTCGCGTACGGGCTATTGGATTCCGGCCAGTTGGCTCTGGTAATGTCCGCCAGGTTGCCCCACGGATAGATGTAGTACGGACTGTACTGGCCACCGCGCGCGGCGTATTCCCACTCGGCTTCAGTGGGCAGACGGTAGCCGTTCTGAGTCAAGTCGGAGGCCCCGATCGAGAGGTCGTAAACCGGGTTCAATCCCTGTTGCTGGCTGAGCCAGTTGCAGTACGCGGCTGCGCCGATCCACGTGACGGCGGCAGGGTGAAGGGCGCGATTATCCACGATAGAAAAGGAACTGCCGTCCCATCCGATGCTGTTGTATTTCAACACCTGGTAAGTGTCCAGGTAGAGATCGTTACCACCCTTTGCATAAACCAGGCCGTTTCGGACCTCGATCAGCCCTTGTGAATAAGCCGATGTGAGGTACTTCAGATACTGGCCGTTGGTGACGTGGTATTTGCCCACGTAGATTGAGCTGATCGTCACCGTATGCAGCGGTATTTCATCAATGGCGCGTTGGGGCTTGACGAAAGCGTAGTGATCCCCCATCTGGAACTGGCCGGCAGGCAACAGCGTG
>Ga0326727_10019696_pt1 | contig 13504 bp, 12 predicted proteins | sample MB2enrmetagenome_FD_207643 | JGI IMG/M metagenome (GOLD analysis project Ga0326727, IMG submission 207643) | Lab enriched peat soil microbial communities from McLean, Ithaca, NY, United States - MB29MY | ecosystem: Environmental > Terrestrial > Soil > Wetlands > Peat | place: USA: New York... | reverse complement strand
CAAATTGCCGCCAGAACACATTGCCGCCGCAGGTGCAGCAGAATCCGCGCTCGGCGGTGTCCGACGACCTGTACCAGCGCAATGAATCGGAGGAGGTCAGCGTGATATTCGCCGACGGCGCGGCGGTCATGGCGGCATAGTGTCCGCTCGTCCGGCGGCACTGTCCGCAATGGCAGGCCAAGACGCCTCGCAGAGCTCCGCTTATCCGATAGCGAACTCCTCCGCACAGGCAGCCGCCGGTATGAGTCGTTTCAATGTCCGTCATGTCGTTCGCTCCACCCTGTTGAATTTAAAAATGCGCCGCGCGCGGTAAGCATGCCCTATCGGGCGGGTTCGGCGAAACAAATCAACGACTTCCGGGGCGGTGACGCGATGCGGTATCGATCCGCGCAAAGGCCGGCATGGCGGCGACGATTCTTACACCGAGATTTCAGGCGCGGCCGGCATGAAGGCATACCGAACCGGCATGATGTCGAAGTGAACCTAAGCGGCGACCTCAGGGTCGTATCGAGAATCCTCACGGCCGTATGGAGAAATCGACATGGCAAAGACCAGATCACGATGTCTCAATCCCCTGCGATTCGTCGAGCCTGTCGCGGTAAAGCCTCGCTCGGCCCTCATTGCCGAAATCGCTTATTTCAAGGCGCAGAGCCGGGGTTTCGAACCGGGCCACGAGCAGGAGGATTGGCTGGCCGCGGAAGCCGAAGTCGACAGGCGGCTCAACGGGTCGGGGAGCAGGTCGGCGGAGGCGCCCTAGAAGCGGCTCAGAAGCGCCGCGAGAGATACATCAGGGCGCTCTCGACCTTGTAGAAGCTCTCGGGTCTGGGGCCCTGCGGATCGGTTGCGAGCACATGATCGCGCGCAATGTTCTGCGCATGGCGAAGCTCGAAGTCCAGATCCCACTTCGGCAGGATGTCGCGCCAGGCGGCGCCCAATCCGAAATAGATCGAATAGGCCGGTGTCGCGAGATCGTAGCGATCGACGCCGGCGAACGAGCCGAGCGCGAAGCTATCGGAGAAGCGATATCGATAATCGATGGGACGCACCCCGATCAGGTCATGGCCTTGGACTTCATCGGCTTCGACACGCACGCCCAAATCGCCGTTGGCCGACACCGCGCGGCGCGCGCCCAGCCCAATATGGGGATCGAACCCCCACCCGCTCGTGGTGATCGCGATGCCCGGTTCCAGGTCGGTGCGCACCCTGTTGACGCTCATGCCGGCATCGACGAATAGCTCCGCGCCGCGGCCCTCCGGGGCGCCGCTGTAGGAATCCTCGTTCAGCGAGCCATCGTCCCGGGTACGCTCATCGCCGCCGTAGCGCACGAATCCCGACAGCCGCGTGAACGATTGGCCATCAACATCGCGGCCGGCGAACACTTCCCCGCCCACGGTGAGGTCCTTCCACGGGCGCGAGTAGCGCACCGTGAAATCATAGTAGTGATGGTAGGGAAACGGGGTGTTCGTCGGAGAATAGATGCGAGTGTCGCCGCCGTAGTAGTTCTGGTTCACGAGGGTGCGTACCCGCTCTTCCAGGTAGCCGCCGAACGGCGGTTCCCAGCCCACGCGCAGCATTTGGCTGCGTGCGCCCAGGCCGTCGTTGAAGTTGCGCTCCTGGGCGCCCCAGTTGCCCTCGACTATGCCGTAATCAGTGGTGCCCTCCAGAAAAATGTTATGCACATACCAGATGTTCTGCCACTCGGAAAACTCGTACGTGACATCGAAGTAACGCCCGAGCCGCGGAATATCGAGGCCGGCGGTGAGCGCCGCATTGCCCAGCAGGTAGCTGCCGCCATCCGAGTTGTCCTCGCCCGCGTATTGGAAATACACCGCGAAGGGTGTCTTGCCGGGGAAGAGAAAGCGGCTGACATAGGAGGCCTGCTGGTTGCCCTGCGTCTGCGACAGGCCGCTGGGTTTGAAGAAATCCCGCGCCAAAAAGCTCGCCGAATCCGGCAGGCCGCTGCCGCCGCCGTACTGAAGCAGCCGATTGGCGCCGATGGACCAGCCGGGGAAGGGCTCTATGGACAATTGAGTGACGAAGAGGCGCGGATTGCCGACGCTTCCCCGGCCGTTGTAAAGGATGTTGTCGCCCGTTTGCCCCGGCTCTCCAACCTGCTTCATGCGGGCCAGAAAGAACTCGTACTGGAATCCGAGCCGGGTGAGGGGTTCGGAGTTCGACAGGGTCACCGAGGGCAGGGTCGGCGCCTCCGTGCTGATCAGCATGCTGCTGTCGGTGGCGGGCGAGAGCCAGTGATCGCGATATCCGACGTCGAGCTGCGCCCAAGTGAAGCCGACACTCAGGAGCGAACCGGCGGGCACGGTGCGGCCCTGGTAGGCGATGGCGCCGGCACTGGCCAGCAGGTAATCGTTCGGCTGCACGTACCCCTGCGCGGACAGCTCCCAGGGGCTGCTGGCCGCCAAACCGTGCTCGTTCGGCACGATGATGCCGGTCGCATCGTGGGTGATTGCGCCGGTCGCGCTGGCATGGGTCACCGCGTAGTCGCGCGAGTAGCGTTGCAGATACCGCTTGACTTTCAGGCACAGCGGTTCGTCGACCTTGCATGCTTGCGGCAGCGCATCCTCCACCAGCGCAACGGCAAACGGCCGTTTGAGGATGGGCTCGTCCGCGAGAATGAGCACCCGCTCGATCTGCCGCTCCATTTCGGGTTCGAGGTTGAGCGGCAGGTAGGCACTGACCCCGCCCGCCAGCGCGGTTTGTGCCAATGACGCCAGCGCGCAGATGAACGCCATTCCCGGCGCGATTCCCGATCTCAATGCCTTGATCCCTGTCATCACGATGATCGATCGACTCCATCGGCCGTTAAACCAGCGTGGCAGTACACGATAGGACCCATGAGACGGTCAAGGTCTTTATGGTCCCGCTGGCACCTCCGGGATGGAACCATTACGCTGGGCGTCATGAACGTTCTTAAGGGCGGGCGCTTGGTTCCGTGAAAGCCTCGATGGCCTCGGCACTCGGATTGATTTACGTCCTGTCGGAACTGGGCCTCGTCTATAAAAAGCGCGCGAAGGAAGGCGAATCGCACGCGGCCGACGGGGGTTCGCTCCGCCTGTTGTGGATCGTGATCGTCCCGAGCGTGACCCTGTCGTTCGTCGTCGCCCATGCATTTCCGGCGGCGGAGCTGGGCGAGGCGGCCAGGTGGCGCCTGACCGGGTTGGCGTTATTCGCGATCGGATTGACGCTTCGCTGGTATTCCATCGTCCACCTCCGGCACTTTTTCACCGTCAATGTCGCGATTGCGACCGACCACCGACTCATCGACACGGGTCCCTATCGTTTTGTCCGGCATCCTTCATACACGGGTGCTTTAATGGCGTTCCTGGGCTTGGCACTGTGCCTGGCCAACTGGGCGTCGCTGGCCGTCATGATGGTTCCGATTTTCTTGGTCTTTCTGCGGCGCATGCGCGTCGAGGAAGCGGCGCTGTTGCAGGCCTTCGGAGATCAGTACCGGGATTATATGAGGCGCACCAAGCGCCTGATTCCGGCAATTTACTAAATCGCTTCACGGAGTCGTCCATGCACCCTTTTCCTCATCGCTACACCGTCAATGCCGGCGTGCGGCCCGATGGAGACGTGCCCTTGTCCACGGAGGGTGTCAGGATCATCGAATCCGCCCCGCCCAAGGAGTTCGACGGTCCCGGCAATCAATGGTCGCCCGAGGGGCTGTTGACCGCGGCCGTGGCGGATTGCTTCGTTTTGAGCTTCCGGGCGATTGCGACGGCGTCGAAGTACCCGTGGGTCAGCCTAGAGGCGCGCACCGTGGGCACGCTGGACCGCATCGAGGGCAAGATGCGCTTCACCCGCTTCGACACCCATGCCAAGCTGCATGTGCCGGCGGGCGCGGATATCGAGCGGGCCAAGAAGCTGCTCGAGAAGGCCGAACTCACCTGCCTGGTCGCCAACTCGCTCGTCAGCGAACGCCACCTCGCCGTCGAGGTGGTTTCCGCCTAGTCGTCCATGAGGAAGCTGCGAAGCTGCTCGCTGCGGCTGGGGTGGCGGAGCTTGCGCAGTGCCTTGGCCTCGATTTGCCGGATCCGCTCGCGGGTCACGTCGAACTGCTTGCCCACCTCTTCGAGGGTGTGGTCCGTGTTCATGTCGATGCCGAACCGCATGCGCAGAACCTTGGCCTCGCGCGGCGTCAGCTGGGCCAGCACCGAGTGCGTGGTTTCGCGCAGGGATTCCGTGGTCGCCGAGTCGATGGGCGAGGATACCGAGGTGTCCTCGATGAAGTCGCCCAAGTGCGAATCCTCGTCGTCGCCGATCGGCGTCTCCATGGAGATCGGCTCCTTGGCGATCTTGAGGACCTTGCGCACCTTGTCTTCCGGCATTTCCATGCGCACCGCCAGCTCTTCGGGAGTCGGTTCGCGGCCCATCTCCTGCAGCATCTGCCGGGAAATGCGATTCAGCTTGTTGATCGTTTCGATCATGTGCACCGGGATACGGATGGTGCGGGCCTGGTCGGCGATGGAGCGCGTGATGGCCTGGCGAATCCACCACGTCGCATACGTCGAGAACTTGTAGCCGCGGCGATATTCGAACTTGTCGACGGCCTTCATCAGGCCGATGTTGCCTTCCTGGATCAGGTCCAGGAACTGCAGGCCGCGATTGGTGTACTTCTTGGCGATGGAAATCACGAGGCGCAGGTTGGCTTCGACCATTTCCTTCTTGGCGCGGCGCGCCTTGGCTTCGCCGATCGATACCTCGCGGTTGATTTCCTTGATTTCGCTGATCAGCACATGGAACAAGCCTTCCAGCTCCTTCAGCTTGTTCTGGCGGCGTTCCACTTCATCCTTGAATTTGGCGAGCGGCGCCGAATAGCGCTTCTTGGCCTTGATGTGCTTGTCGAGCCAGCGCGTGCTGGTCTCGTTCTTGGGAAACGTCGAGATGAAATCCTTGCGCGGCATGCCGGCCTGCTTGATGCAAAGGAACATGATTTCCTTTTCGAGCAGGCGCACTTCGGTCACGTGCTGGCGCAGATTGTCGATCAGCTGATCGAACATCTTCGGCGAGAGCTTCAATTCCATCAGCTCGCCGCAGATCTTCTTGCGGATCTTCAGGGTCTTGGGGTCTTTCGAGCCCAGCTTGTCGAGCGCGTTCAAGAACTGGTGGTAGCCCTTCGCGATCGAGTTGAAGCGTTTCGCGGCCTCTTCCGGATCCGGCCCGGTGTCGATGGCCTCCTCGTCCTCGTCGCCGTCGGACTCGTCGTCGTCGTTGGCGGCCTCTTCGCGCTCCAGCGCCATCATCTTCGGGTTTTGCGGCTGCGCGATTTCATCCGGCGCATTCGGGTCCACGAAGCCGACGATGACGTCGACGAGGCGCATCTGGCCGGCCTTGACGGTTTCGTAATGCCGCAACAGCAGCTCGTAGGTGCCCGGATAGCTGCCGAGCGCGATCTTGACCGCCTCCAGGCCCTCTTCGATGCGCTTCGCGATGCGGATCTCGCCTTCGCGCGTCAGCAATTCCACGGTTCCCATTTCGCGCATGTACATGCGCACGGGATCGGTGGTGCGCCCGAATTCCGCGTCGAGATTGGCGAGCGCCGCGGTGGCTTCCTCCACCGCCTCTTCGTCGGGCGCCGCGGTCGCGTCGGTCAACAGCAGGGACTCGGTGTCCGGCGCCTTCTCGTACACCGGAATACCCATGTCGTTGATCATGTTGACGATGTCTTCGATCTGCTCCGGATCGACGATTTCGCTCGGAAGATGATCGTTGACTTCGACGTAGGTGAGGTAGCCCTGCTCCTTGCCGCGCGCAATCAACAATTTCAGTTGCGACTGACGCTCGTCCGCGATTTGAGTCGCTGTGCCTGCCGGCGCTTTTTTGATCAAGGTGGACGCCTCGTTGGAGATCTGAACATTTAAATGCAAGCCGACAAGTATACGATTCTGGCCATTCCGTAGCCACATTTGCTTGGCAGCGTTCAGGAGGGCGCCCGGAAGCGGCCCTTGGATTTGAGAAGTGAACTTAATTCGGCCTTTTCGTCATAATTCAAGCCCATTTCCTCCGCTTTTCGCAGTAATTCGTCCATCCTGCGGCCCGGGCCGTGCTCTTGCAGCAGCTTTTCGACCGCCATTTGCAGCTCCTGGGCCGCGGATAGGTCGTCTGCGACCAAGGGATCCTGCATTGCAAGCTCGGAAAGGCGTCCATATTCGGCGCGGTCCCGCCAATGCTCCAGCAAAACCGCCGTGCTGGGCGAAGCGGCCGCCGCGGCCTGTTCGAGCAGTTCTCTGAGAACCGCGGCACCGGGTTTGTCGATGCTGCCGAGTAAATGAGGTTCCACGATGGAGCTGGCCGCGGCGGGGTGGTGCAGCACCAAAGTGATCGCCTGGGTCAGTAAATTACCGCGCCCAGCACTGATTCGACCGCGCGGCCGCAGAGAGGGTTCCGGTCCCGGCGCCGCCCTCTTGGGCTCGCCGGTGGCGAAGGACTTCTTGAGCGTCGCGGCGGGCATCCCGACTCGCGCAGCGAGGCTGTCGGCCAGCATCTCCCGGTAAATGCCTTCGGGCATGCGGGCGAACAGAGGCGCCGCCAGGGCTTTGAGCTTGGCGCGGCCGTCGATATGGGTCAGGTCCACCTCCGCCGTCAGGTGTTGGATCAGGTACTCGGACAGGGGCAGGGCGCTGCGCAGCCGGCTCTCGAAGGCCTCCGGGCCTTCTTCCGCGACCAGCGTGTCGGGGTCGTGGCCCTCGGGCAGGAACATGAACTTGATCTCGCGCCCGTCGTGCGCCAGCGGCAGGGAGTTCTCCAGCGCCCGCCAGGCGGCCTGGCGGCCGGCGCGATCGCCGTCGAAGCAGAACACCACCTCGCTGGTCAGTTTGAAAATCTTGTTCAGATGCTCCTGAGTGGTCGCGGTGCCGAGGGTGGCCACGGCATAGGTGATTCCGGCCTGATGCAGGCGCACCACGTCCATGTAGCCTTCGACGATCATCAATCGCTTGAAATCCGCCCGCGCCTGGCGCGCCTCGTACAGGCCGTACAGCTCGCGCCCCTTGTGAAACAGGGGAGTCTCCGGGGAGTTGAGATACTTGGGCTCGCCCTGGCCGATGACTCTGCCGCCGAAACCGATGACGCGCCCGCGCGAATCGCGAATGGGAAACATCAGCCGATCGCGGAAGCGATCGTAGAAGCCGGCCGAGCGCTCGCCGCCCCGCGTGTCGCGCTCGATGATCATGCCCAGCTGAAGGAGCTGGCGCCGTTCATCTTCCTGCGCTCCGAAGCGCCTGAGCAGGGAGTCCCAGGAATCGGGCGCGTAGCCCAGGGCGAAGCTCGCGCCGGTTTTCGCATCGATCCCGCGCCCGCTCACATAGGCCCGGGCGCGCGGCTCATCCGCCAGGTTCTGCTCGAAATATCGTGCGATTCGTGCCATGACTTCGTGCAGGTCGGCGCTGCCGGAATCGGCGCCCCGGGCCGCCTCGCGCGGCATCGGGAGGCCAGCGCGCTGCGCGAGGTCCGCCACCGCGTCGAAGAATTCCATTTTCTCGTACTGCATGAGAAAGCCGATGACGGTGCCATGCGCCCCGCAGCCGAAGCAGTGATAGAACTGCTTGTCGGGGCTGACCCAGAAGGAGGGCGATTTCTCGTTGTGGAAGGGGCAGCAGGCCTTGTATTCGCGCCCGGCCTTCTTGAGCGGCACCCGGGCGCCGATGACTTCGACGATATCGGAGCGAGCGACGACCTCGTCGATGAACGGCTGTGGTATGCGGCCGGCCATTGCCGCGTGCGATCAACCGCCGAGCTTGGCTTTGATTTTAGCCCCGACGGCGGCCATGTCGGCGCGACCCTGTGCCTTGCCCTTGATGATGCCCATGACCTTGCCCATGTCCTTGATGCTGGCGGCGCCGGTCGCCTTGATGGCCTCGCTGATGAGGGCATCGAGCTCGGCGTCGCTCAGCTGGGACGGCAGATAGCTCTGCAGGAGGGTGATTTCCGCCGATTCCTTCTCGACCAGGTCCTGGCGATTGCCGGCCTGGAACTGCACCAGCGACTCTTTGCGCTGTTTGATCATTTTCTCGAGAACGCTCAACACCTGGGTGTCGTCGAGAGTGATTCGTTCGTCGACTTCGCGCTGCTTGATGGCAGCGGTGATCATGCGGATCAGCCCGAGCCGCTCCTTCTCGCCGGAGCGCATCGCTGCCTTCATGTCATCCGTAATTCGATCTTTGAGAGACATCCTTACGCGGATAACCCTTAGTAGGGGGTTCGCGACGGAGCCGCCGGTGGGGGGCTGGAGGGGGCTGCACCCGTGCCGCGCATGTTCTCCCGCGACAGGCGCTTCAAATGCCTTTTCACCGCGGCAGCCTTTTTCCGCTTACGCTCCTGGGTGGGCTTCTCGTAGAATTCACGTCGCCGAAGCTCGGTGAGGACGCCCGCCTTCTCGCAGGCGCGCTTGAAGCGACGCAGGGCGGCGTCAAAGTACTCATTCTCGCGAACACGAACGCTGGGCATTCAAACCTCAAATGGTTGGCGCGGCCGCCGGTATTCGGCGACAGGGGGGCGCATTCTAAGGTGCGGCCCCGGAAAAGGCAAAGTCTGAGCGGGTTTCGAGGCAGGGAAGGGTTGCAACTCTTTCCGCCCGCGTAGCGAGCGCCTGTCAAGCGGGGTCCCTTCGACCCCGTTGAATTCGGCGCGCAGCGCCTAAAGAAGGGTTTATGCGTGTATTAGGCATCGAAAGCTCCTGCGATGAGACGGCGGTCGGGGTCTATGACAGCGCTCTTGGGCTGCTGTCCCATCGCCTGCACAGCCAGGTCGCGATGCACCAAGCCTACGGAGGCGTCGTGCCCGAACTGGCCTCCCGGGACCATGTCCGCCGGCTTTTGCCCCTGGTCCGGCAGGCGCTGGCCGATGCGGGGTCGGGCCGGGAGTCGATCGACGCGGTGGCCTACACCGCGGGCCCCGGCCTCATCGGCGCCCTGCTGGTCGGGGCGGGGTTTGCCGCCGGCTTGGGAAGAGCCTGGGACAGGCCGGTGCTGGGCATACACCATCTGGAGGGGCACCTCCTGGCTCCCCTGCTGGAGCCCAATCCGCCCGGTTTCCCGTTTCTGGCTTTGCTCGTGTCCGGCGGTCATACCCAGCTCGTGGACGTGGCGGCCTTGGGTGAGTACCGGATTTTGGGCGAAACCTTGGACGATGCCGCCGGAGAGGCCTTCGACAAGACCGCCAAGCTCCTGGGACTGCCCTATCCGGGGGGCGCCGCATTGGCGAGGCTGGCCGAGAACGGGCACCCCGACCGCTTCGTGTTCCCTCGGCCGATGCTGGATCGCCCCGGCCTGGATTTCAGTTTCAGTGGCTTGAAGACCGCCGCCCTAGTAGCCTTGCGGGGCCGCGTTTTGGACGACGCGATCCGAGCGGACGTCGCGCGCGGCTTCCAGGAAGCCGTGGTGGAGACCCTCGCCGAGAAGTGCCGCCGTGCTCTCGAGTTCACGGGCCATCGGTCGCTGGTCGTCGCCGGCGGGGTGGGCGCGAATCGCCGCCTGCGTGAACGGCTGGCCGAGGTGGCACGCGGCGCCGGCGCGGAGTTGTATTTTCCGCGCATCGAGTTCTGTACGGACAACGGGGCGATGATCGCGCTGGCGGGATGTATGCGAATGGCGGCCGGCATGCACGCCGGCCGCCTCATCGAGGCGCGGGCAAATTGGCCGCTGGGCCGCGGCTGAGCAAGCCACTGATGCGTGGCGGAGCTAAGGGGGTTTATAGGGTGATGGATAAGATTTTCGTGCACGCGCTCAAGACCGAGGCCATCGTCGGTATTTTCGATTGGGAGCGGCAGGTCAAGCAGACCGTCATCATCGATATCGAAATCAGCGCCGATGTCCGCAAGGCCGCGTTGTCCGATTCCATCGACGACACCATCAATTACAAGCGGATCGCGAAGGGCGTGCTGACCTTCGTCGAGGGGTCGAAGTTTCACTTGGTCGAGACCCTGGCCGAGCACATCGCCATGCTCATACTGGAGGACTTCGGCGTGGCCTGGGTGAGCATATCCTTGAGCAAGCCGGGCGCCGTGCGCAGCTCGCGCGACGTCGGAGTCATGATCGAACGGGACCGGAACGATCTCGAGGCCTGGCAGGCGCGCACGGCGGGCACGCAGAAGTAGACACCCCATGCCGCAGCACGTTCTGCTCGATCGATCCCTGACTTGGCCGCAAGTAGGCGAGGTGGCCGACGGCGCGCGCCTTGCACTGTCGGACGGCGCGCAGGCCCGAATCGGCGCGGCCCGCCGGCTGGTGGAATCCATCGTTCGCAAGGGCGTGCGTGCCTATGGCGTGAATACCGGCGTGGGTGCGCTGTGCGACGTCGTGATACCTGAATCCAAACAAGCCGAGCTGTCGCGAAATATCCTGATGAGCCATGCCGTGGGCCTCGGGCCCCCGATGGAGGCACCGGCGGTGCGCGCCATCATTGCCGCCGCCGTCAACAATTTCGCGCACGGTTACTCCGGTGTCCGGCCGGTGGTGGTGGAGCGGCTGCTCGCGCTGCTGGCCCATGATTGCATCCCGGAGGTGCCCGCCGCGGGATCGGTGGGGTACCTCACGCACATGGCGCACATTGCGCTGGTGCTGATTGGGCAAGGGAAGGCGCGCTCGCGCGGCCGGCTGATGAGCGGCGCGGAAGCGCTGCAATCCATGCACCTCGCCCCCCTGGTCTTGGAGGCCAAGGAGGGCTTGAGCCTGGTCAATGGGACTCCCTGCGCCACCGGTATGGCGGCGCTCGCCCTGGGCAGGATCCGGCGCCTGCTCGACTGGGCGGATGCCACCGCTGCCATGACCTTCGAGAATCTGCGCGGCCAGATTGCGGCCTTCGATGCGGACGCCCTGGGGCTGCGCGTGTCGGCGGGCGTCGCCCAGGTCGGCGAGCGCTTGCGCGCCGCCGTGAGCGGCAGTGCCATCCTTCGACAAAGCGCCGGCCGGCGCACCCAGGACGCGCTGAGCCTGCGCGCCATCCCCCAGGTGCACGGCGCAGCGCGCGATCTGTTCGCGCACGTGGCCGGGGTCGTCGACGATGAGCTGGCATCGGTGACGGACAATCCCGTCGTCGCCGGCACGGCGCATGAGCCGCGCGCCATGTCCGGCGCCAATGCGGTCGGCGCGGCGCTCGGCCTGAACCTCGATTCGCTGGCCATTGCGGTCGCGGAGGTGGCCGCCATGTCGGAGCGCCGCATGGATCGCCTGGTGAACCCGCTGGTGAGCGATTTGCCCGCCTTTCTGGCCGCGGACAGCGGCGCCGGTTCGGGCTTCATGATCGCGCAGTACACAGCGGTGTCGTTGGTTGCGGAGAATCGCCGCCTGGCCGCGCCGGCGAGCCTGGACGGCGGGATCACCTCGGGGTTGCAGGAGGATCACCTCAGCCATGCAACCCCGGCCGCGCTCAAGCTCCTCGACATCGTCGATAACGCCGAATTCATCGTGGCCATCGAGCTCCTGGCGGCGGCGCAGGCCTACGACCTGCAGCGCGATTCCCTCGCCCGGGCGCCGCGCACCGATGAGGTGTATCGCGCGGTACGTGTTCGCATCCCGGAGTACCGAGACGATCGGCCCTTGAGCGGCGACATCGAGCGTGCCCGGGAGCTGATCAGGCAGCCGCTGCCGGCTTAGGAGCCTGCCTGCCGGGGCCGCCGCGGCCCCGCCTCAAAATCGGGGTCGCTTCGACCCCGTTGAAAGTTGCGCGAAGCGCATGACAAGTCTAAATGCTGCGGCCGCCGTCGACGGCGATGATCTGGCCGGTGATGTAGGGCGCATCCTTCGCCAGGAACAGGGCGGTGCGCGCGATGTCCTGCGGGGTGCCATGACGCTTGAGCGCGGTCTTATCGATGATCTCGCGCTTCAGTTCCTCGTCCATGGCTCCCTCCGGCCACAGCACCGGCCCCGGCGCAATGCCATTGACGCGCACCTCCGGTCCCAGCTCCCGCGCCAGGGCCCGCGTCAGCATGGCCAGTCCCGCCTTGGCCACGCTGTACACCGGGTGCGCCTTGAGCGGGCGCAGCGCATGGATGTCGATCATGTTGATGATGAGGCCGCGCCGGGCACGCAGGCTGGGCGCGGCCGCCTGCGAGAGAAACAGCGGGGCTTTCAAGTTGCTGCCGATGAGGTCGTCCCATTGCGGCAGCGTGATTTGGCCGACCGGCGTCGGGTAAAAACTCGAGGCATTGTTGATTAGAATATCCAGGTGCCCGAATTCCAGCAGCGTGGCGGCCACCAGTTTCTCCGGGGCCTCGGCATTCGAGAGATGGCAGGAGTGGATCGCGGCCGAATGAGGCCGTAGTTGATTGAACTGATCCGCCAAGGCGATTGCGGCTGCGGCCGAGGAGCGATAATGAATGAGTATGTTGGCGCCGGCCGCGTGCAGAGTGCGCGCTATTTCCGCGCCCACGCGCCGCGCCGCGCCGGTCACCAGTACGACCTGGTCCCGCAACGACGTATTCTCGATACCGGATTTCATGCCCCAACCATACCGCAACGCCTGCGCAGCGTGAACTCAAATGATCGCGCGGCGTGATCCTGCATGACCGTGCAACCTGAGCTCACGCTGAGTGAAGAGCAGGCGCGGCATTGCGCGCGCATGCAGGAGCACCTGATGGGGCAGATCGCCGGCGCGGACGGCTGGCTGAGCTTCGAGCGATTCATGGACCTGGCGCTGTACGCGCCCGGGTTGGGCTACTACAGCGCCGGTGCGCCCAAACTGGGCGCCGGCGGCGATTTCACGACCGCGCCGGAAGTCTCGAGCCTGTTCGGCGCCTGCGTCGCGCGGCAATGCGCCGAAATCCTGGGCGCCCTGGGGCAGGGATCCATCCTGGAAATAGGCGCCGGCAGCGGCCGCCTCGCCGCGGACGTGCTGGCGCGGCTCGAGATCCAGGGAGAGCTACCCGCCCGCTACTGCATTCTCGACATCAGCGCGGATTTGCGCGAACGCCAGCGCAGCCACCTGGCGCAGCGCCTGCCGCACCTGCTCGATCGCATTCACTGGCTGGATCAGCCGCCCGCAGAATCCTTCGATGGCGTCATCCTCGCCAATGAGGTGCTGGACGCTCTGCCGGTCGCGCGATTTCGCTGGAGAGCCGATGGGATCGATGAACTCGGCGTGGTGATCGAGAATGGGCGCTTCGCCTGGGCGCCGCGGCCGGCGGGCCCGGCGCTGGCCGAGACCTGCCGGCGGCTGTGGAAGGCGGGCGGCGCCTGGGAGGACGGTTACGTGTCGGAATGCTGCCCGCGCCTCATCCCCTGGGCGCACGATGTCACGCGCTCGCTGCGAGCCGGAGCCGCGCTCTGGTTCGACTACGGCCTGCCCCGATCGCAATACTATTTGCCGCAGCGGCGCGAAGGCACGTTGCTGTGCCATTTCCGGCATCGCGCGCACGACGATCCCTTTCTGTATCCGGGATTGCAGGACATCACGGCATGGGTGGACTACACCTTGCTCGCCGAGGCTTCCCGCGCGGCCGGCTTCACGCTCTCGGGCTTCACGACGCAGAGCTACTTTCTGGCGGGGT
>Ga0326727_10019695_pt1 | contig 13504 bp, 9 predicted proteins | sample MB2enrmetagenome_FD_207643 | JGI IMG/M metagenome (GOLD analysis project Ga0326727, IMG submission 207643) | Lab enriched peat soil microbial communities from McLean, Ithaca, NY, United States - MB29MY | ecosystem: Environmental > Terrestrial > Soil > Wetlands > Peat | place: USA: New York... | reverse complement strand
CCCGACCAGACCTGTACCCCAGCCGAATTGGCCGCCAGCAGGATCGACTTCCCAGCCTGGCTTCGCACACTCAGCCGCCGTGACCGCAAAGTCGCCCAGTTTCTGGCTGTTGGAAACCGTAGCAGCGACGCGGCCCGGAAGTTCGGCGTGTGCACCGGCCGCATCTCTCAGATCCGCAAGGAGCTGGCCGAGAGCTGGCGGCGGTTCGTGGGCGATGAGCCCGCAACGGCAGCGGCGTAGCTGACCATCGGGTCCGACAGCCCCATTCCCGGCCGGCATTTTCGTTGCCCGATGCGTAGCCCAGCCCCTGGCAATCGCTCTATTCGGGCGCCAGGGGCTGGTCTTTTCGATCTTCAGGTTCACGACGCCGAAGGACATGGAGAGCCGCAGAGGCAGCTACACTGGCCGGCCCGCCGTTGATGGGGCATTGTACCCGAGCGTTACGTCGAGCGGATGAACCGGCTTTATGAGCAAGGTGCGGATTCTGTCCGCATCGAGGGTTGCGTTCGCCGCCGGTGGCAGTGGGTACGAAGCGGCCTGGAGTTCGCCTCAGCGTTTCACCCCACGCCGCCGACGATGAAATAGAACGCCGACAACCCCGAGCGATGCGGCGAGCAGCAAGGTAATGCTGGCCGGCTCAGGAGTACTTGCCACGCGGAAGCCGACAACGGTGCCCTCGTACGTGGGGGTGCTGCCGAGGCGGGAGGACGAGCGCAAGTAGCCCGAGTCGTCGTAGCACGCCCCGCCACGCAAACCACGCCTCGAACCGCTGATGTTCGCCTCATTCCACTGAAAGACATCGCCGCCCTGGTCGAACGTGCCGTACGGCCCCGGGGACCCCGCAAAATAGCCTACCGGCGTCAGGTAGTTCGTCTGGTCGCTGAGGCCGTAGTTGGCGTTGTTTGTGCCGGTGGTAGAGAACCCGTTGCTGGGGACGCTGTTGCTCCTGGTCGCGTAGGTCCAGTAGCCACCGGCACCGCCATTCAACGTCGGGTCAAAATACGCCGCCTTGTACCATTCGTTTTCCGACGGAATGAAGTATTTGGCCCCGGCGTTGCGGTTTACCAACATCAAGGCCTCATCGGAGGTCGCGCCGCTGAGCGTGTACGCCCCGGTTTCGGTAATCGCCAGCCCCCCCTGCGCCACGGTCAACTGCCCGTTTTGTAGCCAGTTGCAGAACCGCGCGGCGTCGCCCCAGGTGACATCGAACACCGGCACGTTGCCGTTGCCCATCACCGAGTAGCTGTAGGTCCCAGAACTCCCACTCTGCGTGATACCGATATTCACACTGAAGTAGTACGGAAAGTCCGTGCCCATGTGGCTGTTGTACAGACCGTAGGTGTCCGTCTGGGCCACAGCGTTGAGGAACGCCGTGTATTGCGAGAGGGTCACGTCGTACGTGCCCATCTGGTAGGTGTAGGGCACCGAGCCGTAGCCGGTTGTGCCATCGGTCACCATTACCTGCGTGTCGCCCGCATTGCCCGGATCGCCGACGGTGACGAACTGCAAGCTCGTCTGCCCGTTGGGCATATTGAAAACGCTGGGGGACTGCCCTTCGGACCTGGCCACGCCCGCCAACACAACCATCAGCCCTGCCGAACTCGCAATCCAGCTTTTCATATCATACCGCCTTTCAGGTTGCGGACAGGGAACCGCCGGCACCACCGTTCAACGTCGGGCTGTAGTAGGCGGCCTTGTACCATTCGTTTTCCGAGGGGATAGGGTAATCAGCATGAGGGCCGCGCCCAGCGGACGCAGTGCCCGCCGTCGCCAAGTATAGGCCAGCAGGCCGATGGCACCCGCGCCGAGCAGGACGAAGGTGGAGGGTTCGGGTGTGGGCGTGAGGAGGAAAGCGTGTTCCTCCACAACGCCGTACACCGGCGGTGACATGCCGTAACCACAGATCTGCCCCGAATCATTGATGCCAGTGGCTTCCTCAAGCGTCCACCCAGAACCGGGTACTATCAAGTTGTTCAAGTCCATCATGGAACCGCCGCTGTAAAGGAAGGCGTGGGGGGCAGAGCTACCGGTGCTGTTGTAGGCATACCCCACGACCTGCCCACGGTCATTGATGGCCTGAGCTACGCTGCTGTCGTCGCCGGAGAGCGTGCCGAGGTCTTGCATGGTGCCTCCGTCGTAGAGAAAGGCGTGCCAGGCACCGCTGCCGACATCGGCCCACCCCACGACCTGTCCAAGGTTGTTGATTCCGTTGGCATCACTCGATGTTCCCCCTGAGAGTGTGCCGAGGTCCAGCATCGAACCGCCGCTGTAAAGAAAGGCGTGGCGGGTGCCAAAGCCGCTGGGGTATGAGGAGCCGGTAGAAAACTCCCCCACGACCTGCCCGCTGTTGTTGATGCCAGAGGCAAAACTCCCGAAGTTATATGGCGAAGGGCCTGCCCCGAGGTCTTGCATCGAACCGCCGCTGAACAAAAAAGCGTCGTAGGACGAATTGCCGCTGTTGAAGGCAAACCCCGCGACCTGCCCACTGTCGTTGATGCCTGTGGCAATACTCGAGTCCCCTCCCGAGGCCGTGGCAATGACTTGTAAGGAACCGCCGCTGTAAAGGAAGGCTTGGCCCCCGCCGCCGAGCCCTGTACTGCCAGTCTCCCCCACGACCTGTCCAACGTTGTTGATGCCCCAGGCAACACTCTTGGCGAGAGGATCTGTGCTGCCGACGTAGGTCATGGAACCGCCGATGTAGAGGAAGGCGTGGGGGTAGGAATTGCCGATGGTAGCGGATCCCCCCACGACCTGCCCGCTGTTGTTGATGCCAGAGGCATGACTGACCGACCCGACACGAAGCGTGCCGAGGTCGGTCACGGTGTACTGTACCTGGGCCCGAGCGTTCTGGCTTGCCGACAGCAGGAGCAGAGCGGAAACCAGCAGAATGAACTTTCCCATTTCAAGGCCCTTTCGCGCAATCAAATGGTTTGGGTCAGCCGATGCGCGCTGCCTTCCGTCTTCGTGTTGCCCATTTGTAGCCCAGCAGGCCGGCGGCGCCAGCAACCAGCAGCGTGATGCTGCCGGGCTCAGGAGTCGCTGCGCTACTTGCCACGCGGAACCCCATGAGGCCGCCATCGTACGACGGGCTGCTGCCGTTCCGGCATGACGAGGGCAGGTCGCCCGGAAAGGTGCCGAACGACCCGCCACGCAACCCACGCGACGAACCGTCCAAGTTCGCCTCGTTCCATTGCCAGACGTCGCCGCTCATATCGTACGTGCCGTACGGCCCCGGCGAACCCGCGAAGTAGCCTACGGGCGTCAGGTAGTTCGTCGGGTCGGTGAAGCTGTCGTTCCAGTAGGTGGCGTTGTTCGTGCCGGTCGTCGAGAGTAGGTTGCTGGGGGTGGTGTTGCTCTTGGTCGGGTAGGTCCAGTAGCCACCGGCACCACCGTTCAACGTGGGACCGTAGTAGGCCGCCTTATACCATTCGTTCTCCGAGGGGATGAAATAGGTCGCGTTGGCGTTGCGGGTGATCGCCATCAAAGCCGCGGTAGTGGTCGCGCCGCTCAGGGTGTAGGCCCCGGTCTCGGTCGTGCCGTTACCCTCTGCCCCGGTGGGCTGCCCGTTTTGCAGCCAGTTGCAGAATCGTGCGGCATCACCCCAGGAGACATCGAAGGCCGGGCAGTTGACGGCTTGGCTGTAGCTGCCCGTGACCGAGTAACTGTAGTTACCCGAACTGCCGCTTTGCTGGATGCCGAGCGTCGGAAAGTAGCTGCCCATGCCAGTGTTGTACAGACCGTAGGTGTCTATCTTCGCCACGGCGTTGAGGAACGCGGTGTACTGCCCCAAGGTCACATCGTACGTGCCCATCTTGTAGGTGTAGGGAAGCGATCCGTAGCCAGTTGTGCCGTCCTGCATCACCGTGGTATCCGCCGCATTGCCCGGATTGCCGACGGCGACGAACTGCAAGCTCGTCTGCCCCGAGGACATGTTGAACACGTTAGGGACCTGCCCTTCCGACGCGGCCGCCCCCGCCAACACAACTGCCAGCCCTACCAAACTCGCAACCAGGCTTTTCATATCACACCGCCTTTTATGTCGCGGGCGACGTGCCACCCCGAATGGGAACAAGCAGGGAAACGCCGCGTCCCCCGCCAGGCGTAGGCCAGCAGGCCGACGGCACCGGCGCCGAGGAGGGCGAGGGCGGAGGGTTCGGGGGTGGAGGTGGGCGTGAGGAGATATGCGTCGCCTGCGGAACGCGATTCACCCCAGGCCCAGGGTGGGTAGTCTCCGCAAATTTGGCCCGAATCGTTGATGCCTGTGACGTGCAAACTCCCGGAGCCGTCCGGGGGGGCCATGCTGAAGGGGTCCGGGGGGCTGGGCAAGGCCATCATCGAACCGCCGCTGTAAAGGAAGGGTTGGGCAAATCCTGTCTCAGAATAGGATTCCCCTATGACCTGGCCGCTGTTGTTGATGGCGGCGGCGGATGAGGAGTAGTTGTATGGCGCCGGAAGAGTCCCAAGGTCCTGCATCGGACCGTTACCGGTGACGAGGAAGGCGTGCGCAGCGCCGCTGCTGGTATCGGCATACCCCACGATCTGCCCGTTGTTGTTAATGCCCAATGCCCCGCTGCTATCGCCGCCGAGCGTGCCGAGGTCGGTCCACACCCCGCCGCTGTAAGAAAAGGCGTGGCTGGAGGAGGCGCCGAACCAAAACTGCCCCACAACCTGCCCGCTATTGTTGATGCCGTAGGCTCGGCTCGCGAAGCTATTGGGGAACGTGCCAAGGTCTTGCATCGTCCCATTGCTGTAGAGGAAGGCGTCGCTGCCGGAACAGCCCACGACCTGCCCACTGTCGTTGATGCCGTAGGCCGTGCTCGAGTTTGCTCCTGGGAGCGTTCCGAGGATTTGCAAGGAACCGCCGCTGTAAAGGAAGGCTACTAAGCTCGTCTGCCCGACGACCTGCCCGCTGTTGTTAATGCCGTAGGCGGCGTCAAACGTTACGCTGCCTGGGCTGATCGGTTGATCGCACGTGCCGGCGGAAAAAAGGCAGGCTGCGTGCCATTGGTCAGTCCCCACGACCTGCCCGCTGTTGTTGATGCCGTACGCAACCTCGGGGCCGAGGTGGGTCAGGGTGTATTGGACCTGGCCCCAAGCGCTTCCGGCCACCAGAAACAAGGACATCACCGCCAGCGCTACAGTCTGCCGTCTCATCTCACACCGCCTTTCGTGTCGCGGGCGACATGCCACCCAAAACCGGAATAAGCAGGGAAACGCCGCGTCCGCCGCCAGGCGCAGGCCAGCAGGCCGATCGCACCCGCGCCGAGGAGGGCGAGCGTGGAGGGCTCGGGGGTGGGGGCGAGGAGGAATGCATGGTCTTCCGCAGGGTTAGGGTCATAATAGGGTTTACCGTCGCCACACATTTGCCCCAAATCGTTGATGCCTGTGGCTTCCCCAAAGTCCCACGGTTCGTAAAGGAAGTCGCCGAAGGCCATCATGGAACCACCGCTGTAAAGGAAGGCGTCATAGTCGGTACACCCCACGGCCTGCCCCTTGTTGTTGATGCCATAGGCTTCGCTCTGGGCTCCGCCGAGTGTGCCAAGGTCTTGCATGACCCCGCCGCTGTAGAGGAAGGCATGGTCGGCGCCGGTACTGGTCGTGGCGTCCCCCACGACCTGCCCGCTGTTGTTGATGCCATAGGCCTCACTGTACGTACCGCCGAGAGTGCCGAGGTCATGCATGGCGCCCCCGCTATACAAGAAGGCGTGGCAGGCACCGGCGCTGGTTTCGGCCACCCCCACAACCTGCCCACTGTTGTTTATCCCCAAGGCATAACTTGTTGTTCCGCCGAGTGTGCCAAGGTCCTGCATGGAACCGCCGCTGTAGAGGAAGGCGTGGCAGGGGACATTGGCGTTGGAGCAGCTATACCCCACGACCTGCCCGCTGTCATTGATGCCAGTGGCACAACTCACGGTTCCGCCTGGAAGTGTGCCAAGGTCTTGCATGGAACCGCCGCTGTAGAGGAAGGCATGGTCGGCGGCACCGCCGTTGGTTTCGGCCGACCCCACAACCTGCCCGTTGTTATTGATGCCGTAGGCAGAACTGCCGTAAGTAGTAATCGTGCCGAGGAGGGTCATGCTCCCGCCGCTGTATAGAAAGGCTTGCCCATTGGCGTTTTCCCCAACGACCTGCCCGCTGCTGTTGATGCCATACGCGTCCCCTGGACCGAGGTCGGTCAGGGTGTATTGAACCTGCCCCCAAGCATCTCCCGCAACGGCCGACAGCAGAAACAGCACAGCCGGCATTACAAGAGCTTTTCTCATCGGAGGTCTCCTTTCGATGTCCAATGCGACGCATTGCCCCGAAACTTGGGAACGCTAATTTCCGCTAATCGACACTCATGGAAGCAATCAGCGAAGATTAGCGGGCATTAGCGTTCCCCTGTTGCTGGGAGGTGTTCTTGGGCGATGCTCGATCTGCGGTTTCCGGGACGAGGCGGACGCGGACCCGATCGAACCGTACATGGGTTTGCCAGGTGGCCAGGCCCAGTTGGTCGCCGCGCAGACTGCCCCAGACCTTGTCGCGAAGCGTGAGCAACCCGATGTCGCCCGCCCAATGAATATGGGGCGCGGCGTCGAGCAATACGTCAATCGTCCCATGGCCGGCCTGCGTGCGGACCCTGACCAATACCGTGTGTGCTTCATTATGTTTGCAGGCGGGTTGGCTCACAGAAGTCGGATTCTCGTTCACGCGCTTGCCGTCGATGAGTTCGATGCCGTCCAGCTTCTTCACCGATTCATTGAACTTGACTTCACATTGCCGTGGGCCTACCGGGATGGCAATGTCCCAGGCGTTGATGCCGTCAAGCAGGGCATAGGTGATTTCGAGGTCGTAGTCGCCCTCAACCGTTGCGGGAAGCATCATGTGAGTGTCTCCCATGCCAATCAACTTCCCGCCCTCGCACGACCAACGTCCGGAGATGTCGTCTCGCTTGAGGTCGACCCTGGGGAGTAGATCGACCCACTGGCCGCGCGGAAGGGGAGGCGGAGCGTTCAAGACCAGCGAAACGCGCATACCCAAAACGCCGAGCCGGAGCCCGGGCACGAAGAGGATACGGCGAGCCGACCGGCAAAACCGCGCCGAGAGTTCCTGGCTGCCGCCGCGACGCACGCGTTCCGGGCCCCCTGGAGCGCCGGTCGGATCATCCGCAGGCGACGCCGCATAATAATCCTTGTCGTACCAGTCCTGGCACCACTGCCATACGTTGCCGTGCACGTCATACAATCCCCAGGCGTTGGCCCGCTTCCTGCCCACTGCATGTGTCCTCCCGCCGGAATTGTCCCCGAACCAGCCGTAATCGCAGAGCGTCTTCTCGTCGGACTCCTTTGGAATCGCATCGCTGCCCAAACTGAAACTGTAGCGACCTGTGCTCCCGGCCCGGCAGGCATACTCCCACTGCGCCTCGGTAGGCAGGCGATACCATCGCCCTGCCGTTCTTTCCTGCGGCAGATTCGATAGTTCTCGGCAGAATTCCACCGCGTCATCCCATGACACTTGCTCCACCGGAAATCGCTTCGTGTCCTGGCCCTCGACCTTGGCCTTCCCTTCGCCTGTTGCCGAATACTCGCTCGGGTTCCTCCCCATCACGCGCTGATATTCCTCCTGTGTCACGTCGTACACACCGAAGTAAAACGGCGTGGTGATTCTGACGCGGTGCTGCGGCCCCCCGTCTTTCACCTGATCCCTGTACCACTTGTCATCGCCATGCGCCTTCAACTCCTCTTCGATCAGTTCCTTGGGCGAACCCATCAGGAACTCCCCCGGTGGGATCAGCAGCAGCTTCATGCCGATGGAGTTGGTGATCTCGACGGGCACACCGAGGTGCTTGGCCCAACCCTCTTGATGCTCTTTGGCTTTCGGTGGGTCGAATGGGGCGACGGCGGGCACGGGAGCCCCGACGGGCAGATTCCATTTGCCATCGGCAGCGACAAGACTGCCGACCGCAGGAAGCTGGACGAGAGATTGGGCGGCGGGGCTTACGGCGGCGGGCGCGGGTTTGTTGGCGGTCGAGCCAGCGGAAGGTTGTGCGGCTTGGGTGATCCGGCTCACTTTCGCCCGCTCAGCCGCAGTGTCCGGCAAAACCAGGGAGACGCGGAAGCCCACGTCCCTGTTACCTTCACCGGGCTTCCAGTAGTGGCGGATCGCCGACCGGCAGAGCCCCACCGGGTGCATCCAGCTACAACCGCGAACCACGCGGTTCGCGCCCCCCGGTGGTCCCGCCGGGTCGTCTGTCGCCGACTTCGCATAATAGCCTTCGTCATACCAGTCCTGGCACCACTGCCACACGTTGCCGTGCATGTCATACAATCCCCAGGCGCTGGCCTGCTTCCTGCCCACTGCATGGGGCCTGCCGCCAGCGTTGCCGTTGAACCACCCGTAGTCGGAAAGCCCATGTTCGTCGTACTCCTTAGGAGTCGTGTTGAGGGGGGAGCCAAAACTGTACCGACCCGTGCTCCCGGCGCGGCACGCATACTCCCACTGTGCTTCCGTCGGCAGGCAGTACCGTCGCCTGGCTGCCTTCTCCTCCGGCATCTCCGATAGTTTTCGGCAGAACTCCACCGCCTCATCCCACAACACCTGCTCAACCGGGAACCGCTTCGAGTCAAAACCGTCGACAGCGTCTTTTCCACTGCCCGTTGCACAAAACCAACTCGGGTTGTTACCCATGACCCGCTGATACTCCTCCTGCGTCACGTCGTACACAGCGAAGTAAAACGGCCGGGTGATCCGTACAGGGCGCTGGGGCCCTTCGCTTGGGAGATGGTCCTTGAAAAACTGGTCGTCACCGCGTGCTTTCAGCTCCTCCTCGATCAGTTCCTTGGGCGAGCCCATCAGGAACTCGCCCGGCGGGATGAGCACCAACTTCATGCCGATGGAGTTGGTGATCTCGACCGGCACGCCGAGTTGCTTGGCCCAGCCGTCTTGATGCTCCTTGGCCTTCTTTTCGTCGAACGGCGCGACGGCCGGCGGCGGAGCGCCCGGCGGGAGTTTCCATTTGCCGTCCGGGCCAACAAGACTGCCGACCGTAAGAGGGATTGGGGATTGGGGATTAGGGCCTGGAGGGGTGGGCGACGGCTTACCGGCGGTCGCGCCAGTGGAGGGTTGTGCGGCATCGGTGGCATGGCCCATCTTTGTCCGTCCGGCCGCCGTGTCGGCCAAAACCAGGGAGACGCGGAAGCCCAGGCCGTCGTGGCGGTACCCGGGCAGGTCGTGGCCGCGGTGCGCCGACCGGCAGAACCCTGCCGGGTGGCCCCAGCTACCGCCGCGACCCACGCGAGCCGAGCCAGCGGGAGGACCGGCCGGATCGTCCGTAGGCGAGCTCGCATAATAGTACTTGTCGTGCCAATCCTGGCACCACTCCCACACGTTGCCGTGCATGTCATACAGTCCCCAGGCGCTGACTCGCTTGAGGCCCACCGCGTGCGGCATCCCACCCGCGTTATCGCCGAACCATCCGTAGGCAGACAACCTGTGCTCCTCGTACTCCTTGGGCATCCCGTTGCCGCCCGCACTGAAACTGTACCGGCCCGTGCTCCCGGCACGGCACGCATACTCCCACTGCGCCTCCGAGGGCAGGCGATACCACCGCCCCGCTGCCTTCTCTTCCGGCAGATTCGATAGCTTTGCGCAGAACTCCACGGCATCATCCCAGGAAACGCACTCAACGGGGAACCGCTTCGTCTCCTGGCCGGCTACCTTGTCTTTGCTGTTTCCCGTGGCCGAGAACGCGCTGGGGTTGGTGCCTATGACCCGCTGGTACTCCCCCTGCGTCACCAAGTATGTCCCCAGGTAAAACGGCCGGGTGATCCGCACCCGGTGCTGCGGCCCCTCGCCCAGGAGATGATCCTTGTACCAGTAATCATCGGCATGTGCCCGCAATTCCTCCTCGACCAGTTCCTCGGGCGAGCCCATCATGAACTCGCCCGGCGGGATGAGCACCAGCTTCATGCCGATGGAGTTGGTGATCTCGACCGGCACGCCGAGCTGCTTGGCCCAGCGTTCTTGTGGTTTTCGCGCCGTGGCAGCATCGAATCGCGCGGTGGCCGGCGGCGTCGCGGAGGGCTCCAGCGCGACCCGGAGGACCTGCCGGCCGCCGCGCTCGATGGTGACCAGCTCCTGCTTCACGAGCTGGCCGTCCTTGGCCGCCTGCACCTGATATTGACCCGGCTTGAGGCGGACTTCTTGTGGGCCTGTCCCGCTGATGATCAGGTCCTCGCCGTCGATGGTGACGCCCACTTGCGGGTCGTCCACCTCGACGACCAACGTGCCGGCGCCGGTCGCGATACGCAAGATGGCGGCCGTCAGATGGGTAACGCCGGTGGCCTCGGTCACGGCCACCGAGATGCACAGCCCCAGCAGCACGGTCGCGGCAAGCAGCACGGTCCGTCGCGGCCATGGGCCGACCGGGGTCGCCCCGGCAGCGCGAGCTCTTCGGTCCGCGGCCGGCCGGACGGTCAAAAGCTCCGGTAGCGGAGTGCTGGCCGGGTCTTGAAGATGCGCCAAATAGCTCAAGAGCAGGTCAGCCACCTCCTGGGCCGTCTGGAACCGCTCCTCCGGGTCCTTGGCCAGGAGCCGGTCGACGATCGCCGCCAACTGCTCGGGGATGTCCGGGTTGACCTCCTGTATCGGCCGTGGCACATCGTCGCACACCCGCCGCAAAACGGCAACCGTTGTCTCCGCCCGGAACGGCGTGCGGCCCGTACACATCGTGTAGAGCACCGCGCCCAAGCTGAACAGGTCGCTGCGGTGATCGACCGGCCTTCCCTGCGCCTGCTCGGGCGACATGAACTGCGGCGTGCCGGCCACCTCGCCGGAGCGTGTCAGGCCCACGTCGTCCACGGCCCGGGCGAGCCCGAAGTCAGTGATCCTCACCCGCTCGATGCCGTTCTCCAAGAGGATGTTGGACGGTTTGATGTCGCGGTGCACCAGCCCGTGCGCGTGCGCGGCGGCCAGGCCCGCGGCGATCTGGGCCCCGATGCGGAGGATCTCTTTGAGTTCCAAGTGGCCGCAGCGATTGATCTTTTCCTCCAGCGACAGCCCGTTGACACACTCCATCACCAAATAAGACAGCTTTTCGGTCTGATCGACGGCGTGGATGGCGACCACGTTCGGGTGGGTAACGGCGGCGGCCGCCTGCGCCTCGCGGAGAAACCGCTTCCGCGCGGTGGGGTTGACCACGAAGTGCGGGGCCATGACCTTCACGGCCACGATGCGGTTGAGCTTCGGGTCATGGGCCCGCAGCACCATCCCCATCCCGCCGACACCGATGACGTCGATGACCTCGTAGGGCCCGATCCTGCCCAGCCTTCCCCGGACGTCGCAGGGCTCCAGGAAGTCCAGCGAGACCTCGCCGCCGGCCCACGGGCCGGTTGCGGCGGCTGGATCGTCGCGGTCAGTCGCGGCTGCGAAGTCTTGCGTTCGCTGCTCATCGAGCAGCGGCCGTTCGAGGAAACTACCGGCATCGTCGTGGGCCTTCAGCAGTTGCTCGACTTCGGCCCTCAAGGCCGGATCGCCGGCACAGGCTTCGTCCAGAAAGGCCACCCGTTGGTCGGGTGAGGACATCTCGATGGCGTCGAGAAACAGCGAGTTGGCTTTCGGGTTCCAAACACCCATGACCATCAGCTCCCTGGACGTGCCTACCTATCAGTGCGAAATCTAGGTGGCGTTTGCACCGAGAATCTTGGAAATATCACAAGAAAAGGCCGCTGGGCCTATTCGTCGCCGATTTGTCGGTAGAGCCAAGCCCGGGCTAGGGCCCAAAGACGGTCGGCTTCCCGGCGGCCGATCCCCAGGGCTTGCGCGGCTTCCTGGTGCGTAAGTCCTGCAAAGAAGCGGAGTTTCACCAGTTGGGCGGCCTCCGGATTGTGGCACCCGAGTTCCTCTACGGCCTCGTCGAGTACCAAAACCTCGTCGGCCCGGGAATCCACGGCTGCCAGGGCCTCATCCAAGTCGATCGCTACGCACCCGCCGCCGTGCTTGATCGCCCCCTTCCGGCGGGCCCGTTCGACAAGAATCCGCCGCATGGCCTCGGCCGCAGCGGCAAAGAAGTGCCCCCGGCTGTTCCAGTGCTGGGCCTTTTCGGTGTCCACCAGGCGAATGTACGCCTCGTGGACCAGGGCCGTGGCCTGGAGCGTCCGCCCGGGCTTCTCCCGGGCCATCTTCTCAGCGGCCAACCGCCGCAGCTCGTCATAGACCAGCGGCAGAAGTTGCTCGGCCGCCAGGGGGTCGCCTTGCTCAATGGCAGAGAGAATGCGGGTGACCTCGTGCACAGAACACCCCTGTTTCTGGGGGACAAGGATGGCGTCGAGTCTAGCTGACCAAGCGGAGAGCCGTTGCCCTTTGCGGACGAGGATCTTCGCGCCGGCCGGCAGGGTGCCAGTTTCGCGCCCTTGAGTGTACCCCAGCGGCCGGAACCTACAACTAGGGCAGGGAGGGACGAGTGCGCGCGAGGGGGTTATAGTGGTGGGCGTTGGCCACCGCCGGGCGGCCGGCATTCCTTCGCCAACGCGGGCCGGCGGGCGGCTTGCCCAGGACGGACCGTCTAGCCTACCACGCTCGGCCATCGGCTGGCTGGTTTGCCACTGACCCACCTCGACCACCACTGCGATGCGGTGCAAGACCGCTCCCCGCTACGGGGCATGCCGCTGACCCAGTTGTTTCTTCACGAGACTGGTGTAACAGACCTCTCGCCGCTGGAGGGCATGCCTTTGGCGGAGATCACGCTACCGCACCATGTCACCAAAGGAGTGGATGTGCTTCGCCGGATGAAGGCCCTGGCGAAAATCTACGGCCAACCGGGTGGCGAGGTGACGGACCTCACACCGCTGCGCGGCATGCCGCTGACCGGCTTGTTTCTGAATGAGTCCGGCGTGACAGACCTCTCGCCACTGGAGGGCATGCAACTGCGGGAGATCTACTTGCCGACGCGAGTGGAGAAAGGTATGCGACCGACTCCTCGGGCGTAATCACGCGGGTACGGCGGTGGGCTTTGGGCTTCTCGTAGCCGACCAGTGGATTGAAGTCGAGAATCTCGTGCTTGACAGCCCAATGAAAGACGCCCTGAACGGCAGCGAGGGTGTGCTTCACCGTTGTCGGGCTGTATTCGTCCGGGGCGAGTGCCTGCTCGATCTTGGCCAAGTGCAGCTTGCGGACCTCACCGACCCGCATCGTGCTGCCCAGGGTCTTCAGGGCTCGCAGCAGACTGTAGCGGACAGCCCTGTAGGTAGCCGGCCGCTTGCGGGCCTTGACGTCGGCCATGTAATCGTCGGCCAAGACCGAGAACGGCTGATCGAGCCACTCCCGCCCGCCGGCCAGTTCGCGTTTGCGGCGGGCCTTAAGGGCTTTCAGTTTCCGGCGAGCGACCTGGTAATCGCGGTCCAGGTACTCACGCTTGCCGTCAAAAGTGACACACCAGTAGCCGGTGGGGCTGTGAAGCCACGGCTTGTCGAGGGGCTTGCGACCCATGAATCAGACCTCCCATGCAGTTAAGGAACTACCACGGAAG
>Ga0326727_10019693_pt1 | contig 13504 bp, 13 predicted proteins | sample MB2enrmetagenome_FD_207643 | JGI IMG/M metagenome (GOLD analysis project Ga0326727, IMG submission 207643) | Lab enriched peat soil microbial communities from McLean, Ithaca, NY, United States - MB29MY | ecosystem: Environmental > Terrestrial > Soil > Wetlands > Peat | place: USA: New York... | reverse complement strand
TCAATATTGTGGCGCTCTCGATTCAGATGCCGGCAGTCTGCGTCGAGACCTGGTTCATCTTCCAAACGGCTCTGTTCATGGCGGCCTTATCGACTGGAATCCTTGCGGCAAGGAGATTCTCTCCGAAGACGGCAGCTAAGGCTCTTGGACACAGGGGTGTTTTCGGCAGGCCCGCGGTTCGTTTTTAACGGGAAGAGCAAACCCGATCGGCTGACAGGAGGCCGCCAATTATCTGAGGCGCCTAAGTTAGGGCCGCCGTCAGGACCGAGGCCCCAGCGGCTAAGTTCTGGTCCCCGGGGTAGAGCGAAGGGGAAGCTTGCCCAAATCCCCTTGCGTAACTCTCGCAAGCGTGGAAAGGGGAGAGTTCCGGCCTCGCGTGGCTGCAACGGCGCGCCCCATGCGGAGCATTGCCACTCTGACGTCTCTGCTGCCGCAGGGGCGGCAGCCTGGCCATGGCTGCTTCCAAATTGCTCTCCTATCTGTTGTGTAATCAACACATTCTGCGTTTTCTGGGAGTGGCCGGCGGCTTGCTATGAAGATGGTCAGCGGTGTCGTCGAGAAGGGAGAACGGAGATGCTCGAGACCAATGTAATTGGGAACAAGGAGTGGACGAGGGGAGTCCTGGCTGCCGCGGATATCAGATTCCTGGAGGATATCGATTGCGAAATAAGAATCCGTTGTCTGCAGCAAAGACAGGGGTGGAACAAGGCGAGAACTTACGAACAGCTAGTCGAGCAGGATGGAGATAAGATGCCGACTCACTGCGAGCATGGAGTTCCGCTTAACCGGAAGTGCGGAGTATGTCGCGCCCTTCGTGGATAGCGTAGGAAATGAAGTGAGCGCTGCGGAAACCTTCTCGCCGCGGATCGTAGTGAAACGAGATAGGGATGAAGAGCTTCTTCGAGAGCATCGTGCGCTATACGCGGTTTTGCGGGATGGTAATACTCGATCTCTCTCGGCTCCAGATCGAATTGGATTAGTTGTGGTGGCAGATCGGTCAGATCGGCTCTCGATCGCTTCTTCTGGTCCCTGCGGCGGGACTCGCCTAGGGTGAACAGATTGATTCCAGCGGCAAGTGCATTCAAGTGCTAAGCCGTGAGTTTAGGCAAGTGAAGACCGGTGTCGTTTGCCATCGAGTGCGGTCTGCTGGCCTGAAGGGGGACGCAGCAATTTCTGACGATCTGCATCCCGGCCCGGCGACTCGAAGCATAGCCGTAGCGACCGTTTGTTGCCCTTGGTCGGACCGGGCACTGCAACACGCGCTCGTGTTGGCTCGCTATTTTGGGGCCATCCTCCACATCGTCGATATTGTTCGCCGCGCAGAATTCTCCTTCGTACCGGACCTCATGGTCCAACTCAACGAGCTCGCAGAGCGTGATGCAGCACCAAGTGCCATGGCGAGCATGGCGCCTCCGGCAGAGCGGTGTGAGCTATGCACGAAGAGCGTTCAGGCAATCTCTGGGCCGCTGCACACTTCGGAATATGGCGAAACAAAGCCCGTTTCTCCAAGGCGATATCCTGCGCCAGTGGAGCTCATCGGCCTGAGAAAGGCCGACGGCGAACGGCAGTGGATTGCCATGCACGCACTGGACTCAAGCAGGTCGCTGGCGACAAGGTAGAATCCTATCCAATATCATTTCCGCGTGAGCGGGATCACGGTCTTCTGGTCGTAGTTGATGTACACCACAGTTGGTGTCCCACCGAACTGTGGAGCCGCAGCGTCTGACGCTGCTTCGGCTGTGAGGTGGCAAAAGAATGACTTCTCGCTGGCCTCTTCCAATTCGCCTTAGCTGGCGCCGCACGACGATTGCGGTCACATTGGCAATTCCCCTCGCTTGCTCATTCTTGCTGACAGGCTCGGTATACGCCCTCGATCCCAGCAAACGCCTCACACAGTACCTGCATAGCACATGGCGGGTACAAGATGGGTCTCTGCCGGCGAACATGGATTCGATTGCGCAAACCTCGGACGGCTTCCTCTGGTTCACATCCCCTTCCCAGGGCATTTACCGATTTGACGGTGTTCGGTTTGTCTCTCGAACAGTTTCCGTGATGGGAACAACGATAAACGCCATTGCGCAGGTCCACGGCGACCACGCGGGTGGGCTCTGGGTACTTGGGGCGCATGAGGTCGTGCACCTGAAGAGTGGAGCGATTGTCTCTCATTTCGAGCTTGAATGGCCGGAATCGGGCATCAGCGAAGATGCGGACGGCTCGTTGTGGTTCATGCGAGGCGGCAAGAATCTAGACGCGCCCCTTTGCCATGTCAGCGACCGCGAGCTCAAGTGTTTCGGGAAGGCCGATGGGGTATCGATGCCCATGGGCGGCGATGCCTTATTGGCGGATGGGAAAGGCGGTTTCTGGCTTGGAGGGCAGACCGCACTCCTCCACTGGCACAACGGGGTTTCGCAGATCTATCCGATCAAAGCGCTGAGTTCCAACACTGGAGATCCGATAAGTGGACTGGCATTGGACTCGGATGGATCTCTCTGGGCCGGCATGGAGGAACAGGGACCAGGGCTGGGCCTGGGAAGGTTGGTGAACGGAAGCTTCCAATCGTTTATCGCGCCTGGTTTCGACGGCAGCAAAATTGCCGTTCATTCCCTGATCCTCGACCGCGACGGCTCCCTTTGGGTGGGCACCATAGGCAACGGGCTGTTCCGTATCCGGGGAAACGTTGTAGAGCACTACGGGCGGGCAGATGGCTTGTCCAGCGATTCGGTGAACCGTCTCTTTGAAGACAGGGAAGGGATTCTCTGGGTCACCACCTCAAATGGAATAGACAGTTTTCACGATCCGCGGGTCACTACCTTCTCAGCCTTGGAAGGCCTGGGGCCAGATGCAGCGATGGGTGTTCTGGCCAGCAGAGACGGCACGATCTGGGTTGCAAACGGCGACTCCCTCGATCACATCGGGAAGAACGGCGCCGTGTCCTCGATTCGGTGGGGAAAAGGTCTTCCGGGCGATCAAGTCTCCGCAATGCTTGAAGACCGCGCCGGGAACCTGTGGGTCGGAGTTTATGACGGACTGTATCTATTCAAGAATGGGAGCTTCCGCCGTATTCCCGAACCGGATCGCACGCCGCTGGGGCTCGTGGGCGGATTGACCGAGGACATTGACGGGAACATATGGGCTGAGTGTTTCGGCGCTTCCCAGAGGCTTCTTCGTATTCACGATTTTCAGGTACGCGAGGAATTCTCTGCGTCGAGAATTCCACCTGGATGTGACCTGGCTGCGGACCCGCACGGTGGCATTTGGATTTGCACTCAAAAGGGCAGTCTTGCTTTGTTGCGCAATGGGACTCTTCAGGAGTTCTCCGTGAATCCAAAAACCAATATAAGCGGCCGCGCGGTTATTGCCCAGGCAGATGGATCTGTTCTCGCCGGTTCCATAGACGGGCTCATCGGCCTGCGGCTAGGCAAGGTGCAACGGATGACAACGCAAAATGGATTGCCCTGCAATTCGGTGCTTGCCTTCGTACAAGACAATGAAAAACGCTGGTGGCTCTACACCCGGTGTGGCATTGTAGAATTGCCGAATTCCGAACTCCAGCGATGGTGGGCCAACCCTGAAGCCGTCCTTCAGACCCGAACCTATGACGCGCTCGATGGCGCGCGCTCGGGCATCCCCACTTTCAATCCAGCCGCATACTCTTCGGATGGGCGTGTATGGTTTGCAACGGGGAGCTTCGTGCAGATGGTGGACCCGTCCAGAATCTCGAATAAGGCGCTGCCGGCGGTGACCTACATTGAATCGGTCACTGTCGATCGAAAGGAATTCGCTGCGACCGATCACCTTGGATTGTCCCCACATCCGCAGGACCTAGAGATTGATTACACTTCACCTACGTTTACTATTCCGCAGAAAGTGAGGTTTCGTTACAGGCTTGACGGCTATGACCACGAATGGAACGATGCCGGTACGCGCCGTCAGGCCTTCTACACGGATTTGCCTCCAGGGAAGTATTCATTTCGCGTCATCGCATGCAACAGCGACGGCGTATGGAACGACAGCGCCGCTAAACTGGATTTCTCCGTCGCCCCGGCGTACTACCAGACGAACTGGTTCCGCGTACTGTGCGCCGTTTGCGTGCTCGCACTGCTGTGGGGAGCTTATCAGCTCCGTGTCCGGCAAGTTCGGCAGGAACTCACGATCGGTCTTGAGGCCATGCTCGGCGAGAGAACACGAATTGCCCGGGAGCTGCACGACACTCTGTTGCAAAGTTTCCACGGGCTGTTGTACCGTTTTCATGCGGCTCGCAACTTGCTCCCTGGCCGCCCCGATGAGGCCGTGCAAGCTCTCGATAGCGCATTAATTCGGGCCGAGCAGGCGCTGGACGAAGGCCGGCAATCGATTCAGGCACTGCGTTCCGGGCCATCTGAGGAAAACGACCTCGATCGATTGTTGATTGCCATCGGTCAGGAACTCGCCTCCACGCCGGATGGCAAAAGCAGCTCGCCGAGTTTCAACGTTATCGTAGAAGGCGAGCGCCGGGAACTTTCTCCTACCGCCAGAGAAGAGGTTTTTCGAGTTGCCCGGGAACTGCTCCAAAATGCATTCCGCCATGCACTCGCGCGCGCGATCGAAGCGGAGATACGTTACGACAAGGATGTTTTCCGTATGATAGTTCGCGATGACGGGAAAGGTATCGACCCACAGGTATTGAAAGATGGTCGGCGTGCCGGACACTGGGGCATGCCAGGCGTCTATGAACGCGCCAGTGCAATTGGAGCCCGATTGGAATTCTGGAGCGAGGCCGGGGCGGGCACGGAAGTCCGATTGACACTCCCTGCAGCGCTCGCTTATCAAAAGTCAGGGAATGGCGGTCGGCTTAGGCTGTTCGGAAAGCGGAGGGTGCATGAGCGTGAATCCTGATTTGATTCGGATCCTTACTGTTGACGATCATCCCCTGTTGCGCGAAGGGATTACGGCCTTGATAAAGGGTGAGCGAGACATGGAAGTGGTGGCAGAGGCGTCCGATGGAGAAGAGGCAATCAGACAATTTCGACTCCACCGCCCCGATGTGACTCTGATGGATCTTCAAATGCCGAAGTTGAATGGTACTGAAGCGATCAGCCGAATCCGGAACGACTTTCCTGATGCAAAGTTCATCGTATTGACGACCTATTCCGGCGATGTTCAGGTGCTGAGAGCAATCAAAGCCGGTGCTCGGGGCTACATATTGAAGGGGCATGTGGGCAGAGAACTATTGGAGGCGATCCGGAGTGTACATGCCGGGCACAGGCGAATTCCGCCCGAAATTGCAGCGGAGCTGGCTGAGCACGCCGCCGACGATGCATTGAGTTCGCGCGAATTGGATGTGCTTCGCTTGATCGCCTCCGGCAATTCCAATAAGCAAATCGCGGACAAGCTTTCAATCGGGGAGACAACTGTCAAGAGCCATATGACAAACATACTCTCCAAGCTTGGCGCGAACGATCGGGCTCATGCCGTTACAATTGGCCTGCAACGCGGCATAATCGACCTCGGAACTAGCCGAAAGTAGGATTCCTAAACTCCACTTTAGACGGTTCTCCTCTTTTCTGGCTTTCACTAGCATGAGTCGAGGAGAATTCCTCTGCAACGCCTGTTTTCAACATTCGCCGAGGGCTGGCCCGGCTTCGGTCTTTTGCTTCAGCGGGTTCTGACGAGCGCGATTCTGCTCGACGCCGGAGCCATGCACCTCATGCAAACGACGAGCGGGGCGCCGAGCCTTCCATTCCTGATTGGCGCTGTCGCGGGGATCCTTCTCCTTTTCGGCTTGTGGACGCCGCTCGCCGGCATCGCGATCGCCGTTGTCGAGGTTTGGGTACTGCTTGCAGGTTTTGAAGGTCCTCTGGTCGCCATCATGCTGGCTTGCCTGGGTGCCACGTTGGCGATGATCGGCCCCGGAGTTTGGTCGATTGATGCCCAACTTTACGGAAGAAAGCACATCCAGCCTTCGCGACACTAGGCCAATTCTAAACCCTCCAAAAGTATGACCGGTCTTGGTCCGGAAGGTTCAATCCGCACCCTACCATTTTCCAAAACTAAAATCCTTCTATTTACCGGTGTAATCCGGCGCGCTTCATCGCAGACTCACCACAGATGAGTTAGTGCACGGCGCCCGTCAAGAGCCGGGCAGAAGGCGAGAAACGAAAATGGCGGCTACGATTCAGCGCGGCGAACCTTACACCGAAGAAGGACACTACGCCGTTATGGCGCGGACGTCGGTCCGGAAATATGCGCAACTGGTCAGGATCGCCGATCACCTTTGCCGAAACGCCGAGGAACTCCTGTTCTCTACGGATCAACCCACCGTTGACAACTGCCGCATCGCCGGAATGATGTTGGGCCTGGCGTACAATCTTGTGCCGCTGCGCGTCGTGGCGGAGTTCGACTACTAGCGAATGCACATAAGACGTTGGGAGCAGCCGGGGTTGAATCCCGGTCTAAGGAGGAGGAGAAATGGCGACGGTTGTTTACTCAGACCCGGGAGTTTTCATGAAAGCAAGCTCCCCCAAGGTGAGAGTCTTCGAAGACGATGAGCTCTGCCCCGGATCGGAAAGCAGCTCCGATTACGGGTTTGAAGGCATCGTCGGCAACAGCTTCGCCTTACAGAGAGTGCTTGAACAGGTGGCAATCGTTGCTCCCACCAGCGCCACCGTCCTGCTTCACGGAGAAACGGGCACGGGCAAGGAACTGATAGCACGCGCAATTCACAAGCTCAGTCGCCGGCGCCACCGCAACTTTGTGTGCATGAACTGCGCCGCCACTCCGTCGGGACTCCTGGAAAGCGATGTCTTCGGGCACGAGAAGGGCGCGTTCACCGGGGCCCTGATGCAGAAGAAGGGCAGATTGGAACTGGCCGACGGAGGCTCGCTGTTTCTCGATGAGATAGGCGACATCAGCCTGGAATTGCAACCGAAATTGTTGCGTGCAGTGCAGGAGCAGGAGTTTGAGCGCCTGGGAAGCACCAGGACGATTCAGGTCGATGTGCGCATGATTGCCGCGACGCACCGGAGCCTCCCTGAGATGGTCCGCAACGGAAGCTTTCGCGAAGATCTGTTTTACCGGCTCAACGTGTTTCCGATTGAGATCCCGCCACTCCGCGAACGGCGCGAAGACATTCCGCTGCTGGTGAATTACTTTGTCTCGAAGTTATCCAGGCGGATGGGAAAACAGATCAGGTCAATTCCCGACCGCACCATGGAACTTCTCACCAGGAATGACTGGCGAGGAAACATTCGGGAATTGGCAAACTTTATCGAGCGCGCCGTCATTCTCACTCGCGGCGATGAGTTATATGTTCCGGTTGTGGAACTTGGCGCTTCATCCGGGACCTGTGTCACTGCCCGCTCGACCTTTCACCAGGCGGAAAAGAGTGTAATCATCGCGGCTTTGAAAGAAGCGTCCGGTCGGCTATCGGGCAGGGGTGGAGCGGCCGAGCGGCTGGGATTAAAGCGCTCGACTCTGCAGACCAAGATGCAAAAGTTGAACATCTCTCGCGCTGAATACGCTTGCTAACCGAGAGAGGATGCGGCCATTTCCACTGCACATCGAGAGCCCCTCTGAGAGACGCGAACTGGGGAAGGAAAAGAGAGTAGCAGGATGAGATTTGATCTGGAAAACCTGGAGCAATGCAATCCAATCTCCGTGCTAGCCGGGTTGGAGTGCGACCTGAACGATCTCGACTACAAGCTAACCGGCCGCTTAGGCGATCTTGGCCTGCCCGCATGCGTATTTGCGAGGATGGCCGACATTCTGGAAAAGCGCGCGCTGGCCGCAGATGCCTTGGCGCGTGTGAAGGACAGTCTCCTGTCCGCGGAAATCTAATTCAGCGTAGAGGGGCGTCTGCTTAGTCTGCAGGCGTCAATGCGGCAGCACGGTCCCAAGCTTGTAAATGGAGGAGCTATGCCTGAACCACGAGGAATGAGTACTGCTGTAATCAGCTTTGGAGCAGAGGTGGGAATTCTGGAATCAGCTTCGGTCCAGTTGAATGATTCCGTCCCTTGGTTCGCCATGCGCACACCGGACGCTCCGATCGCAAAGAAAGCAAGCGAAATGGCCGCCCCAGGATTCTGTTATGACGCTGCTTGTGAAATTCAGTTGGTATCGGCAGCGAAGGCTGGAGATCAGCGCGCATTCGCCGAGTTGTGCCGTCGCCACATTCCATCGCTGAAGCGGAGAATACGGCGGATCATTCGAAACCGTGAAGACTCGGAGGACATCCTTCAGGACACCTTGCTTAGCGCATACAAGCATCTGTCGGGTTTCCGCGCCAAAAGCAGCTTTCAGAGCTGGATTATGACAATTGCAACTAACAATTCGCTGATACTCTTGCGAAAGCGAAGGAACCATCCGGAAACCGGACTGAGATTTGTCACCACGGACGGGAAAGAGGTAGAGATCTTGGAAGTTTCTGATTCATTGCCCAACCCCGAAGAGGTTTACGCAAAACGCCAAGCGAGTCACAGGGTAGCCCAAGCTGTAAGGTTGCTTCCTCCGGTTTTCCGTCAGGTTGTGGAGCGGTATCACCAGGACGAGGTGCGACTCGTGGAAGCAGCGAATGCGATTGGTATCACAGTGGCTGCGGCGAAATCCCGGCTGTCGCGTGCGCGGAATGTACTTCGCCGCCGTCTGCAGAATGATTATGCTCTGAATTCTGACTGCTGATTCTCAACAGGCCTGGTTCTAGCCGAACCTCGACATTTGAAATGGTCCAGTTTTCCCGGGGCTCTTCGGGTCGTGGCTGGAGTAACTCAGTCCTCCCAGTTCCCCGTAAGGCCGCTACTTTGCGCGCGAATCCCTGAATGGGGACACCGAATCGTAAACATGAGGTCTTTCCTCCCGTCTTGAAGGGTGGGTGGGCTATGGCGATGGGGTCGTGCAAGCGAGCAAATCCGCGAACAAGCAAATTCGGCGGACGGCGCTTCTCGATTTGAGTCGCTTCTGAACACTCGCTGGAGTACTCGTTAGGGTCGAGCTAGGTCAACCGGACTCCGATTCTCGTCGGGTAATATCGGACAAGGTGCCTTGCCAATCCTGGCATTGTTGGCGACGGTGGCAACGTGTATTCTGTAACTCGCGGGCGGTCAACAAGGTCGAAGCGTTCGATCCCCACTAGCCGTCCCAATCCGGTTGCCGCACGGGCCGCAAACGTTCCGTTTTCTCAGTTGCCGAGTTTCCGTGACCCCTGAAGCCTCTGAAAAAAGAGTAGCTGACATCGCATCCGATGGAAGGCCAGAGTGGTTCGCGCCGTTTGTGCCCCGGCGAAGCTTGGCCAACGGCCATTTGCAGACCATCGTCGGCAATTTTTTTCCCCGCCCCGCCTTTTGCCTTCCCTCCAGCGCCGATGTCGTCGAGGTAGACCCTGCCGACGGCTCTCGTGTCCTGTGCCATTGCGACTGGCAGCCTGAGCCAGGTGGCTGTCTGACCGTCCTGCTGGTCCACGGGCTCGAGGGCTCCTCCAACTCCCGGTATATCCAGGGCATTGCCATGCGCGCCTGGGCCGCCGGCTGCAACGTCATCCGCATGAACATGCGCAACTGCGGCGACACCGACGCTTTATCGCCCACGGTCTATCACTCCGGGCTATCGGGCGATGTGGGGGCCGTGATTCGCCACTACGAACGCCGTTTGGGCCTGCGCCGGGTGGCGCTCGTGGGTTACTCCATGGGCGGCAACATGGTGCTCAAGCTGGCTGGCGAATGGGGCAGCCTGCCGCCATTGTGCGCCGTCGCCACAGTCTGTCCGGCCATCGATCTGGCCGCTGGATCCGACGCCCTGCACGAGCCGGTGAACCGGATGTATGAAATGCGCTTTCTGCGCGGGCTGATGCGCCGCTTCCGGCGCAAGGCGGCGCTGTTTCCCGCGATCTACGACCCGCCGGGCATCGGGCCAATCCGCTCGCTGCGCCAGTTCGACGACCGCATCGTGGCCCGCTACTGCAACTTCCGCGACGCCGACGACTACTACTACCGCTCCGCCGCTGCCCGCGTCGTCGACCACATCGCTGTGCCCACGCTGATCCTGAGGGCGCTCGACGACCCTTTCATCCGCCTGCTGCCCGAGACCCGCGCCGCGCTCCGCGCCAATCCGCACATTCAGTTGGTGGAAACGGAGCGCGGAGGTCATTGCGCCTACCTCTCCCGCGACCCGGGCAATGAAATCCACTGGGCCGAAGCGACCGTTATCCGATATCTGCTGGCGGTGACCGGCGAATTGCGGCACAAATGAGTGACCGCAGGCATGGGGAGGATGCCGAGTGCTCCAGGCCTCTATTCTGAGACCGGGATATTATTTACATCCATTAGGCAAGCCGCTCAGCTGGAGTTCCGTGGAAGCTGACTGGGAGTTCGAAGTTGGTGGCGAAGCGCCGGTCATTGACGCGCTTTGGCCGGGATTCGTTGACCTGCGCCAGTCGCCGCCGCGCGCCTTCACCCTGCCCGAAGCTGCTCAGCTTCCCGCACTGGCCCGGGCCCTGGCCTGCCTCAATGCGCCCTCGTCCCCATTCTGGACGTCGAAGTGCGATGTCTACCCGTCCCTCAAGCCAGGTGAGTTCGACGTCGATGAACTGGACGCTTCGCCCGATGACGCCGCCCACGCCACGGCCTGCTATATCGACGTTCTTCCTGGGAACGGCTGGCAATGGGATCATCACCATCAGGCCGCCGCCGCGTGCAGCCACTTGTGCCGCCAGTTGCACGCCATCCCGCTGCGCTGCTGCCGCGCCGATCTGGTTATCCGTGCCTGCTTCGTCCCCGGCCAACAGGGCCTGGGCTTGACCGCGTACCTCACCGCCTGCGGCCCCTCCGCCGGTGAAGCCGCAGCCACGCTCCAGGCCGCGCTGACCGCATTTGCGCGCACACTCGGCGCCGATTCAACGGTAGAATGAGATCAACACGGGCGAGTAGCTCAATTGGATAGAGCACCGGCCTTCTAAGCCGGGGGTTGTGGGTTCGATCCCCGCCTCGCCTACCATTTTAGAATCAATAGTTTACAAACTCCCTGAATGCCTCAATCGCAAATGGCCGTATTGCAGCCGGTGAAAGACTATCGGGGAAATCTGTAGGACCCTGTTCCAAGTTGATTTGTATGGCCGACCTGAAAGCACCGTCTATCCCAATTGGGCATACCCAAATGCTAGACGACGGTGATCATCTTGCTGAGCAGGGCACTGGGCCGCGCCATGAAGGAACTGGGAGTGCATATGATCCCGGCCTGCTCTCCGCAGGCGCGGGGTCGCTCGGAACGCAACTTCTCCATTTGGCAGGGACGGCTACCGCAGGAGTTGCGCTTGCGCGAGATCAGAACTCTGCAAGGGGCCAACACGTTTCTCAACGAGCACTACATCGCCGAGTTTAAGCGCCGCTTCGCGGTGCCGGCAGCGCAGCGCGGAACGGCGTTCATATCCTGCCCGCACAGGAATCTGGAAATGGTCTTCACGCAACGATTCGAGCGCACAGTTGATCGGGATAACAGGGTAAGCTTTCACAACCTGGTCATTCAGATTGAGCGTGCCGAGTGGCGCCCTACCCTGGTTGGATGCAAGGCGATCATCCATCAGCACCTGGACACTACCTTGACCCTGATGATCGCAGGACATCGCGTCGGACATTACAGCGCAGAAGGAAAACTCCTGACGCCGCTCACCAAACACCAAATCAAGGCCGTGGAAAAGACGTTGAGAGGAAAAGTCACAAAACAGACTTTTCCTCTCAACTTGCAAATCCCGCAAAGAACGCGGATTCGCACTTTCCCACCGCCTGGAGGACTACTGCTGAATTGATGAAACCGGACATTTCATTTGTCACCCAAAACGGACATTTCTACTTGCTAACGACACTTCTGGGTAGCCGGTTAATCTCCCGGAGCACTGGATTCCGCGCGCATGTTCTTGATGAGCGCAAGGGCAATTCGTCAACACGTAGAACACAGGAAAGACAGACTTTTGCTTACTGCTTGACCAATTCTACCTTCAGTTGCCTGCTAGTAAGGCGGAACGGAGTGTGTATCGTAAGCCTCGCCAAATTTGTTCAGATGCTCCGATAGCATGTTCGGCGCGGGATGGATCGTAATCGCGCCCAGATCGTTGCTCCCGCCTTCTGTAACTGTTACTCGGCGCGAGAGCAGCTGCATCGCCTCGGGCGACGTCGCCTCCGACCAAACTTGCAGAGTATAACTCCCTGGCGGTACGCCAGTGATGCTCAGTTTCCCGTGCTCATCGGCCAGACCGTAATAAGGTGTATCGAGAGTGAGGATCACCGCACTCATTTCGGGATGAATATTACAGAAGATATAGGAGACACCGGCTCTGTTAAAGACCACGCTGCGGCTCTGGCCGGATTGATACAGGCCTAGATCGAAACGCCGGCCGTTAAAGAAAGAAAACACATTATGAAAAAAGGGATCTTTGTTCGGGAAGCTGACAGTGCTGCCAACCGGCATCACCAGCAGATGTGGGGTGAACATCTTGTCCCGCTGCACCATGGTGTAGGCGCGCGGCGCCGATGGCGGCGCCTGCAGCTTATCCAAGGGAGTCAGCCAGATCACCGTTTGCGTTTTGCCTGCCGAGACTGTACTGTGCGCCTTACCACCTTCGCCCGCGAATTCCACGTGTGCCACAACATCAGCCGTCGTGGCGCCGGCGGCCATCCTGGTCAGGCCCAGCAAACAGATCAGTCCCAGCCCAGGTACGCGGCTCAAAACTCGTATCCTGCCGCAAGGCCGAAGATCTGTGCCCGGTTCAACGGTCCAATGAGCTGCCATGATCTCAGTTTCCGATACTCCAGCGAGAGCAGGAAAGATGCTCGCGGCCGGAAAACCACATTTCCCAGGAAGGTCTGGTTCCGGGCAAGCCCGCTGTACGGATTCCCAGTAGAAATATCCGTAGCGCGAAGCTGGGCCGCCGTGTCATTGTCCTGGCCGAACGCTCCGTTGAATTCAAGCAGGCTGGTGGGATGAAACTTCAACTGTGCCCATCCGCCCTCATCCCGCAGCCCCTCATCCCCGGTCAACTGCGCGCCGTAGCTTTCATTGTAATGATACGCATTGCCGACGTCTTTGAATGCGCCTCCGCCCAGCCCGCCAAGCGCCTGCCCTTTGTAGGCTTCCCCTGAGAGCGCGAATCTTCCTGGCAGCATCAAATGCCAATCCACAAGAGCCGCCCACGCGTCGACCTTTCCGCTTCGGCCATAGTCGTGGGGGCTGAAGTAACCACTCACTCCAACGCCGCTGGCATGGTTTGCGCTCCACGAATAGCCGGTGCGCGCCTCCACTCCCGGATAGCGGCTCTTCTCCGCCGCGCTGGCAGTGCGCAGATACTGGCTCGAATCGGGACCTGGGTCGGGTATGTCCGCCAGCGCCGCGGCCAGCAGAAACTGTCTCGAATCGCTGAGGTTGAGTGCTTTCTCGGCAGTCAATTGCGGAACCCAGGCCCAGAGGTTTCCCGACCACGCCATGGCCGGCTCGCCAATGGATGCATACGAAGTGGGCGAGAGCTGCGAGATTAAGAGTCGATCTA
>Ga0326727_10019692_pt1 | contig 13504 bp, 13 predicted proteins | sample MB2enrmetagenome_FD_207643 | JGI IMG/M metagenome (GOLD analysis project Ga0326727, IMG submission 207643) | Lab enriched peat soil microbial communities from McLean, Ithaca, NY, United States - MB29MY | ecosystem: Environmental > Terrestrial > Soil > Wetlands > Peat | place: USA: New York... | reverse complement strand
TTGTTTCATGGCTACATTCGCAACAGATTGCGCGCCGCGGCCACGATGCTGCGGGCGGTGGGCCGATGCACGGACCAAAGATTTGGATGATAGGGTATGGGCGTGTCCTTTGCGTTCAGGCGCTGGGGCGGCGCATCCAGCAAATCAAACCCTTCCGTGGCCACCCGGGCCAGGACCTCCGCCGCCACGCCGCCCCAGGGCCAGGCTTCACCCACGCACAACAAACGGCCCGTCCGCGCCACCGAAGCCATGATGGTGTCCGTATCCATCGGCTTGATGGTGCGCAAATCCACCACCTCGATTTCCGTGCCTTCGCCGGCCATTTCCTCGGCGGCGGCCAGGGCCTCGTGCAGCATGGCGCTGTAAGCCACGATGGTCAGGTCGCGTCCCGTCCGGGCAATGCGCGCTTTGCCCACCGGCATGGCCTCGGTGGGCAGGGCGGCGGCCTTGAGATGGTAGTAGAGGTACTTGTGTTCGCAAAAGATGACCGGATCATCAATGGCCACCGCTTCCAACAACATGCTGTAAGCATCCTCCACCGTGGCCGGCGTCATGACGATCAATCCCGGATAATGCGCGTAAATGGCTTCCATGCTTTGGCTGTGAAAGGGGCCGCTGCCGGAAGTCCCGCCCGAGGGCAGGCGGATAGTGATCGGGCAGGGAACATTCGTCCGCCAATAAAGCGTGGCCGCGTGATTGAGGATCTGGTTCAGGCCCGGCGTCGAAAAATCGGCGAACTGCATTTCAACAATCGGGCGGAACCCTTCGATGGCCGCGCCGATGGCCGCGCCCACCATGGCGTCCTCGCTGATCGGCGCGTCGAGCACGCGCCCGGGAAATTCCTTGGCGAGATTTTTTGTCGCTTTGAAAGCGCCGCCGAAGGCCCCCACGTCCTGGCCGTAGATAAAAACACGCGGATCGTCGGCCAGCGCCTTGGCCTGGGCCTCCCGAATGGCTTCAAGGTAGGTCAGGCTCATGGGCCGGAGTTGGGGGTCTCGAACCGCTCGCTTAAGTGGCGCGAGGCCAGGGCGCACCAATTTTCCTTGTAAGGGTCCGGCGCCGCCTCGCGTTGCACCTGGGCCACCGCTTGCTCAATTTCCAGCGCCGCTTCCTCGCGAAATCGCTGAATAGCAGCGGCGTCGGCCCAGGCCCGGCGCAGCACATGGTCCTCCGCCACCTTCAAGCAATCCCGCCCCAGCCGGGACTGTTTCAATTGCGCGCTGATGTAATGGGCGTCGTCGTGCTCGCCATGCCCGCACAGGCGCAACAACTGCGCCACGACCAGTTGCGGCCCGCTTCCGCCGCGGGCCTGCGCCACCACCTCGTTCAGGGTGTGCAGGCATTTCTCCAAATCGGTCCCATCGACTTTATGGGCGGTCACGCCGTAGCCGATGGCCTTGTCGGCCAGATCGCGGCAGGCGAATTCGCGCGAGTTCGGCGTCGAATAGGCATAGTGATTATTCGCCACCACCAGGACCAGCGGCAATTTTTCAACCGCCGCCTGGTTCAACGCTTCATGGAACGCGCCCGTCGAAGTGCCCCCGTCGCCGATGCACGTCGCTCCCACCGCGCCTTCCTGCTTGAGGAAACGCCGCGCCAGCAACGCGCCGTTGACGGTCGAAATCATCGCGCCCAAATGGCTGATCATGGGAAACAGGCCCTCGCGGGGACGCCCGTGGTGGACGTTGCCGTCGCGCCCCCGCATCGGGCCGAGGGCGGAACCGAGGTAGGTGCGCACCGCGTCCAAAACCGGTTCGCCAAAGGCCAGCCGTCCCGCGCCGTCGCGGATGAGCGGCGCAAAAATGTCCCCTTTCCGCAGCGACAGCCCCACCGAAACGCTCAGGGCCTCCTGTCCGCGCCCCAGGAAGACGCCGCCATGGATTTTCCCGCCGCGGTAAAGGCTGGCCATCTTCTCATCCAGCACCCGGGAGAGGAGCATGAGCCGAAAAGCCTTCAGGTATTGCTCGCGGAAGGAAGAGACAACATCCGGTTGTTCCCTGCTCTCCACAGTCTGCAACATGGCTCCAGTCTATGCCGTTTTGGCCCCGTCACGCAATGGTTTCTTTGACTCCGCCGGATGGCTCTCAGCATCGCCCGCCGCCAAACACCCAACATAAAGGCGTGACGCCCGCCGGAGTTTCCTCCAGCCTAGAACCGGATGGCAACCGTCTGCCCAACATCGGTCCGTCGGCCAGACCCGCTGGTTCCTGTGGTTTGTCTTGCGCTGGCCGCCATCACCTTTGTCGTCTTCGGCCAGACGATCACCCATGAATTCGTCGCTTACGACGACCCCCAGTGCGTGTTCGCAAACCCGATGGTGAAGCTGGGGTTGACGATGAAAGGATTTCTCTGGGCGTTGACCAGCAGAGAGGTCGATTTCTGGCATCCGTTGACATGGCTGACACAGATGGCGGATGTCCAGGTCTATGGGATGTGGCCCGGCGGTCATCACCTGACGAATGTGCTGTTGCACACGGCGAACGTCGTCCTCCTGTTTCTGGTCTTGCAAGAGATGACTGGCAGTTTGTGGCGCAGCGCCTTTGTGGCGGCGCTGTTTGCCGTTCATCCGTTGCGGGCGGAGTCGGTGGCTTGGGTGGCGGAGCGAAAATGCGTGCTCAGCGGGATGTTTTTCATGCTGGCGCTCCGGGCGTATGCGCGTTATGCGCGGCAGCCGTCGCGCGGTCGTTACGCCGCCGTGGCGGCGGCGTATGCCTTGGGGCTTTTAAGCATGAACATGCTGGTGACGCTGCCGTTTCTATTGCTGTTGTTGGACTGGTGGCCGCTCCATCGCGGGCTGGGCTGGGGTTTGGTGAAGGAGAAGATTCCGTTGTTCCTGCTTTCGGCCGCGTCCTGCTGGGCGACTTTGCTCGGGCCAAACAAGATGTTTGGTTCATATGGGGTCCCGTTCCTTGGGCGGGTTGCAACCGCTGTGATCTCTTACGCTGTTTACCTGCGGCAAACGGTGTATCCATCCGGCTTGGCCGTTCCTTATTTGACTCCATCCAACGGCCTGCCGGCCTGGAAAGTGGCCCTGGCGTTTCTCCTGCTGGCGGCGATTTCCATCGGCGCGGCGCAGTGCCGGAAGAGCCGGCCTTATTTGCTGGCGGGCTGGCTTTGGTACTTGGGAATGCTCGTCCCGGTGATCGGGTTGATCTATATCTCGCATCAGTCCCACGCCGACCGCTACACCTACCTGCCAGGCATCGGGCTGGCCCTGGCGGCGACATGGGCCGCGGCGGACTGGAGCTTGGGCTGGAAGCACCGGCGGGAGACGCTTGGCATCCTGATGGCCCTCCTGTTGGCCGGCTTGATGGTCGGCGGCTGGAAGCAAACCGCCTATTGGAAAAACAGCGAAGCGTTGTGGACACACGCCCTGGCCTGCGGCCTGGACAACGAAGTGACGCATGACGGCCTGGGCAGCGCTCTTCTCCAGAAAGGGCAGGTAGATCAGGCCATTGCCCAATACCAATTGGCCCTCCAAATCAATCCCAAGATCGGACGGCTGCATTTCAGACTCGCCCTGGCCCTCTTGCGGAAAGGGAGAGTGGACGAAGCCATCTCCCAGTTCCGCCAAGCATTGCAGATTGACCCCGATGACGCCAAAGCGCACTATAATCTCGCCAACCTCCTCCTTGAACGCGGCAGGGTGGATGAAGCCATCAGCCATTATCAACTCGCCCTCCACATCAACCCGGCCTATGCCCTGGCCCACGCCAGCCTCGGCATCGCCCTTCTCCAAAAAGGAAAAGCGGACCAGGCCATCACGCATTACCGGCTGGCCCTGCAGATCGATCCAAACTGCGCCCAGGCCCGCGCCGACCTTGCCTCCATCCAGCCGCAGAATACGATCACGGAGCAACAGCCCATGCCGCAGACCAAATGAGCCCGCCGACAAAAGACGCCTCGCCCTTGAACGGTCAACCCCGCTTGATTTTTGTGGTGTGTCTTGTGCTGGCCGCCATCACCTTTGTCGTCTTCGGCCAAACGATCACTCATGAATTCGTTGCTTACGATGATCCGCAGTACGTGTTCGGGAACCGGATGGTGCAGCAGGGGTTGACCATGAAAGGATTCCTCTGGGCATTGACCTACGGAGAAATCGGCCATTGGCATCCACTGACGTGGCTGACGCACATGGCGGATTGCCAGGTCTATGGGACGTGGCCGGGCGGCCATCACCTGACGAACGTGCTGCTGCACGCGGGGGCCGTCGTGCTTCTGTTTCTGGCCTTGCGGGAGATGACTGGCAGCTTGTGGCGGAGCGCGTCTGTGGCGGCCGTGTTTGCCGTTCATCCGTTGCGGGCTGAGTCGGTGGCCTGGGTGGCGGAACGCAAGGACGTGCTGAGCGGGGTGTTTTTCATGCTGACGCTCTGGGCTTATGCGCGTTATGCGCGGCAGCCTGCAGGCAGGCGCTACGCCGCGGTGGTAGCGGCCTATGCCTTGGGGCTTTTGAGCAAGAACATGCTGGTGACGCTGCCGTTTGTATTGTTGTTGCTGGATTGGTGGCCGCTCCATCGCGGGCTGGGCTGGGGTTTGGTGAAGGAGAAGATTCCGTTGTTCCTGCTTTCGGCCGCGTCTTGCTGGGCGACTTTCTTGGTGCCGGAAAAGACGTTTGACCCATACGGGGTGCCGCTCCTTGGGCGGATCGCAAACGCCGTGGTCTCTTACGGCATTTACCTGCGGCAAACGGTGTATCCGGCCGGGCTGGCCATTCCTTATCTCAACCCGCCCAACGGCCTGCCGGCCTGGAAAGTGGCCCTGGCGTTTCTCCTGCTGGCGGCGATTTCCATGGGCGTGGTGCAGTGCCGGAAGAGCCGGCCTTATTTGCTCGTGGGCTGGCTTTGGTACCTGGGAATGCTGGTCCCGGCGATTGGGTTGATCCCCATTTCATACTACGCTCATGCCGATCGCTACACCTACCTGCCCTCCATCGGGCTGGCCCTGGCGCTGACATGGGCGGCGGCAGATTGGAGCGCGGGCTGGAAGCATCGAGAGGAGACGCTCGGCGTCGGGATGGCTGTCCTGTTGGCTGCCTTGATGGTCTGCGGCTGGAAGCAAACGGCCTGTTGGAGAGACGGGACCGCATTGTGGAAACACGCCCTGGCCTGCGGCTTGGACAACGAAGTGGTGCATGACGGCCTGGGCAACGCTCTGCTCAAGGATGATCAGGTGGATCAGGCCATTGCCCAATACCAACTGGCCCTGCGAATCAATCCCCGCTTCGAACTGCCGCATTTCAAACTCGGTTCGGCCCTCCTGCTCAAAGGCAGAGTGGACGAAGCCATCGCCCAATTCCGCCAAACCCTGCGCACCTATCCCAACCGCGGGGAAGTCCACACCGCCTTGGGCATCGCTCTGCTCAGGAAGGGGAAAGCGGAGGAGGCGGCCGGCCAATTTCGAACCGCGTTGCAGTGCGATGCCGGTGATGTGGTGGCACACTGCAAGCTGGGCGACATTCTTCTCCAACAGGGCAGGGTCAATGACGCCATTGCCCAGTACCAGCAAGCCCTGCAGGCTGACCCCGGCGACGCCAAAGTACACTATAATCTGGCCAACATTCTCCTCGAACACGGCAGGGTGGACGAAGCCATCACCCATTACCAGCGCGCCCTGCAAATCAACCCGGCCTACGCTCAAGCCCACGCCAACCTCGGCAGCGCCCTTCTCCAAGAGGGCAAGGCGGACGAAGCCATCGCCCAATACCGGCGGGCCCTGCAGATCGATCCAAACTGCGCCCAAGCCCGCGCCAACCTCGCCTCCATTCAGCCGCAAAAGGGCAGAGCGGAGGAAAAACCCGCGCCGCAGGCCAAATGAGCGCGCCGACAAAAGAAACTCCGCCCTTGAACAGCCACCCCCAACTGGCGGTGGTGGTTTGTCTGGTGCTGGCCACCATCACCTTGGCCGTTTTTGACCGGACGGTGACTTACCAGTTCATCGATTGTGACGACAATCACTCTGTGTACGCGAACCCTGTGGTGGTAATGGGTTTGACGGTTCCGGGACTGGCTTGGGCGCTGACCGATAACCACACCGATCATTGGCATCCGTTGGTCTGGCTGACGCACATGGCCGATTGCCAGGTCTTTGGGCTGTGGGCCGGGGGCCATCATCTGATCAACGTGGCGTTGCATGAAGCAGCCGCCGTGCTGTTGTTTCTGGCCTTGCGGGAATTGACCGGGAACTTGTGGCGCAGCGCCTTTGTGGCGGCGGTGTTCGCCATTCATCCGCTGCGGGCCGAATCGGTGGCCTGGGTGGCGGAGCGCAAGGACGTGTTGAGCGGGGTGTTCTTCATGCTGACATTGTGGGCTTATGGGCGCTATGTGCGCCAGCCTTCGCGCTGGCGGTTCTCGGCGGTAGTCTGGGTGTATGCGTTGGGGCTGATGAGCAAGAACATGCTGATGACGCTGCCGTATGTGTTGCTGTTGCTGGATTGGTGGCCGCTGCATCGCTGGAGCCCGAACGGGGCAGGCGGCGGGAAGGGGATGATGCCGTTTTGGGGATTGGTCAAGGAGAAGATTCCGTTGTTCGCGCTTTCGCTGGCCTCGGGCGCGGTGACTTTGTATGCGTCGCAGGATCCGCCTCCCTTCGCCCTGTTTTCATTTCCAGAGCGGCTGGGAAACGCGGTGATTTCCTACGCCGTTTACCTGCGGCAGATGTTTTGGCCGGCGGGGCTGGCCATTCCCTACCTCTACCCACCCATGGGCTGGACGCTGTGGGAGATGGGGCTGGCCTTGGCGCTGCTGGCGGCCATTTCCGTGGCGACGATGGCTTGCTGGAAAGAGCGTCCGTATCTGGCGGTGGGGTGGCTGTGGTTCCTGGGGATGTTGGTGCCGGCGATAGGGTTTGTGCAAATATCCTACTATAGCCATGCGGATCGCTACACTTACTTGCCTGAGATCGGTCTGGCCCTGGCCGTAACCTGGGCAGTGGGTGATTTGAGCCTGGGATGGAAGCATCGTCCGGTGGTGCTGGGCGCTCTCATGGCAGCCGTGATTGGCGTCTTGATGGTCTGCGCCCGGCAGCAAGCCGGATATTGGAAAGACGCCGAAACCCTGTGGTCCCACACCATCTCCTGCACCACGGGCAACTACCTGGCTCATTGCAAACTGGCTGACAATCTTCTTGCGGACGGAAAGATGGAGGAGGCAATTTCCCATTACCGAACCGGACTGGGAATCATGCCCAATGACGCCGAGGGCCGCAACAACCTCGGCACCGCCCTCTTCCGCCTGGGAAAAGTGGACCAAGCGATGGTCCAATACCGCGAGGCCCTGAGAATCAGACCTTCCTACGCGCCGGCCCATTTCAACCTCGGCAAGGCCTTGCAGCGCAAGGGGCGGATCGACGAGGCCATCATCCAGTTCCGCCAGGCGGCGCAGAGCGATCCCGACCTTGCGGTGGCGCATCTGAGCCTTGCCGATCTTCTTGTTGAACGAGGCGGCGCGGGCGAGGCCATGGTTCATTACAAATGGGCCTTGCACATCGACCCCGGCAACGCCGACGCGCACTACCATCTCGCCAACCTTCTCCTCGAACGCGGCAGGGTGGACGAAGCCATCGGCCATTATCGGCGCGCCCTCCAAATCAACCCGGATTACGCCCAGGCCCGCGTCAACCTCGGTTCTATTCTCCTGCAAGAGGGGAGAACGGAGGAGGCCATCGCCCAGTTCCAACAGGCCCTGCAAATCCAGCCCAATAATCCCCAGGTTCAAGACCTCCTGGCCCGGCTCAAACGCCGCCAAGCCGGACTCCCCTTGCCTCCGTAGCCCGCGCCGCGCTACATTGCCGGCATGATGGTGGATATTCGCTCCCAGACGCGCGAGGATTTGCAAAAGCAATTTCTGCTCTGGGACCAACCCGCTTACCGGCTGGCCCAATTGCTGCCATGGCTCTACGCGCATCGGGCCGAAAGCTGGGAGGAGATGAGCAACCTGCCCAAGGCGCTGCGCGCGCTCTTGCGCCAAACCTACGCCCTGCGCTTCCCCGTCCTGGCGCGCCGGCAAGGCTCGCCCGACACAACGGAGAAGTTCCTTTGGCGCCTGGCCGACGGCGCCTTGATCGAAAGCGTCCTGATCCCGGCCTCAGCCGCCTTGTTCGGCGAGGCCAGCGACCGGCATACCCTGTGCGTTTCCACCCAGGTCGGCTGCGCCTACGGCTGCAAATTCTGCGCCAGCGGCCTGGACGGCTGGAAACGCAATCTGCAACCGGAGGAAATCGTCAACCAGGTCCTGGCTGTGGAACGATGCGAAAAGCCCGAAGGCGATGGCCGGTGGATCAACAACCTGGTCATCATGGGCATGGGCGAACCCCTGGCCAACTACGACAACCTGCTCCAGGCGCTCAAAATCCTCAACGCCCCGTGGGGCGCCAACATCGGCGCCCGCAAGATCACCGTCTCGACCAGCGGCCTGGCCCCCCAAATCCGGCGGCTGGCGGAGGAGCCGTTCCAGTTCCGGCTGGCCGTCTCCCTGCACGGGGCCACGGACGAAATCCGCGGCAAAATCATGCCCGTCAATTCTAAATATCCGCTGCGCTCCCTCCTCGCCGCCTGCGAATATTACCTGCAAAAAAAGGGCCGCATGTTGACCCTCGAATACATCCTCATCGCCGGGGTCAACGACGGCTTGGACCAAATCACGCCCCTGGCCAGACTGGCCCGCCGCCTGCGCGCCAAAGTCAACCTCATCCCTTGCAACAACGTCCCCGGCCTGCCTTGGAACCGTCCGGAGGAACCGGCCCAACAGGCCTTTCTGGCCGCGCTGGAGGAGGCGGGCGTCCCGGCCACGTTGCGCCGCGAGAAGGGCCGCGACATCGATGCCGCCTGCGGGCAGCTCCGCTTGAGGACGGAACGGGAGTTGCCAGCCGCCGACGCCCCGGCCTAAGCTTCATCCCGGCCTGGTTCGGGACCTTGATCGAATGATTGCTTTGATTGACTACGGTTCGGGCAATTTGCGCAGCGCGCAGAAGGCCCTGCTCAAAGTGGGCGCCGACGTGCGCGTGGCGCGGCGGCCGGAAGAAATGCGGCACGCCGCCGGCGTGGTGCTGCCGGGCGTGGGCGCGTTCGACGATTGCCTCAACGCCCTGCAAAAGCAGGAACTGCTGGATGCCATCCGGGAATACATCCGCGGCGGACGCCCCTTTCTGGGCATTTGCGTGGGCTACCAGGCCCTCTTCGAACGCAGCGAGGAATTCAACAGTTGCGCGGCGGGCCTGGGCGTCTTTGCGGGAAAAGTGGCGCGGTTCAAGGACCAGCCCGGCCTCAAAATCCCGCAAATCGGCTGGAACCAGCTCAACATCCTCAGGCCCGATTGCCCCATTTACCAAGGTATCCGCCAGGGCAGCTACGTCTATTTTGTCCACAGCTATTTTCCCCGGCCCGCCGACGCGGCCATCATCGCCACGGACACGACCTATGGCGAGACTTTCGCCTCCTCGGTCTGGCGCGGAAACGTATATGCGACACAATTTCACCCGGAAAAAAGCCAGGAAACGGGCCTGCGCCTGCTCAAGAACTTTGTGGCGCTGGCCAAATAAACCACACCGAAATACTGTGATGAACGGGTTGACAAAGTTGTCTCCTATAGATTACACTTAAAATGCTTGAGAAGGAAATCCAGAAGCTGGAGCTTCAAAACGGACTCGTCCCGTTTGACGAGTGGTTCGATTCCCTTCGCGATCTGCGGATGCAGGCAGCGGTGGATGCGCGTTTGACCCGCGTGCGCGCGGGAAATTTCGGCGATTGCAAATCCGTGGGAGGCGGCGTGTTTGAATTGCGTATTTCGTTTGGTCCCGGACTTCGCGTTTATTATGGATTGCACGGTCAAAAAATCGTTGTTCTCCTCGGTGGCGGCGACAAACACGGCCAGCGGCGCGACATCCGCCGCGCACAAGAACTATGGCAACAATTTACAAAACATGCGTCTTAAAAATTACAAAGATAAGTTGCTGAAACGGCTGGAAGACCCGCGTTATGCCGCGGAATATCTCGGGCGGGTTCTCGCGGACAAGGACAGTGCGGCTTTCCTGATTGCGCTCAAAGACGTGGTCGAGGCGGGCGGCGGCGTGGGCAATCTGGCCGGTCGCGTTGGCCTCAAACGACCAAGCCTCTACAAGATTCTCTCAAAACGTGGCAATCCGACATTGGAAACATTGCAGGAAATTTTAAAACCGCTGGGCTTGCGCGTTTCCATAGCCTTGGATAAGGCGGCTTGAACACCGCGTTGGCGCGGAAACGCATATGCGACACAGTTCCACCCGGAAAAAAGCCAGGAAACGGGCCTGCGCCTTCTGCGGAACTTTGTCGCCCTGGCGCGCTAAAGGGCGGAGCGGCTTGTGTTTGGGCAGATCTTTGCTATTTTTGAAAGGTCGTTGGCCGGTGTGACGGCCGCTGTAGTGCAGAGAATCAACAAGAATATTAACACGCAAATATTATGGCATACGAATTACCTCCTCTTCCGTACCCAAAGGAAGCGCTCGAGCCCTCGATCGACGCGCTCACCATGGAAATTCATCACGACAAACATCACGCGGCTTATGTGGCCAACCTCAACAAGGCGGTCGCCGGCAAACCCGATTTGGAAAGCAAAACCGTCGAAGAACTCATTGGCAACCTGAAGGCGGTCCCCGCCGACATCCGCACCGCCGTGCGCAACAACGGCGGCGGCCACGCCAATCATTCCATGTTCTGGAAACTGCTCGGCCCCAACGCCGGCGGCGCGCCCAGCGGGGCCTTGGCCGACGCCATCACCGCCGCCTTCGGCAGTTTTGACAACTTCAAGGCCGAGATCGAGAAGGCGGGGCTGGGCCGTTTTGGCAGCGGCTGGGCCTGGCTGGTCGTCAACCAGGGAAAATTGGAAGTGGTCTCGACCGCCAACCAGGACAATCCTCTCATGGGCAAGTCGGTCGCCGGTTGCCAGGGCAAACCCGTCTTTGGCGTCGATGTTTGGGAACACGCCTATTATTTGAAATACCAGAACCGCCGCGCCGATTATCTCAAAGCGGTGTGGAATCTCATCAATTGGACCGAGGTCGCAAAGAATTACGAGGCAGCCAAATAACCGAAACGCCCGGAGCCGGGGAAATTGCCGACCCAGCATGGCAGTTCCCCGCTCCAATTTTCCTCCTAATCCCAATCCTAATCTTGATCTTAATCGTAATTCCGACCTGCTTGCGCGAAAAACAAGGAGATTAAGATTACGATTAAGATTACGATTGGGAGAAAGATTACGATCAGGAAAAAGAGGGAGGGAGAAAAGCCACCGCCAACATGATCCTGCGCGCGCGCCAATTTGAATTTGTCTTCCCCCGTCCCGCTCTCATCATGGGCATTGTCAACGTGACGCCGGATTCCTTTTACGACGGAGGCCGGTTTGCCACCACCACCGCCGCTGTGAACCACGCTTTGCAGTTGGCGGAGCAAGGAGCGGACCTGATTGACGTAGGCGGGGAATCCTCCCGCCCCGGAGCAACTCCGGTCGCGGAAGCGGAGGAACTGAAGCGCGTCCTGCCCGTGATCGAGCAACTGGCGGGCCGGCTCTCCATCCCCATTTCCATCGATACGGTCAAGGTCGCGGTGGCGCGGGAGGCGCTGAGGGCCGGCGCCAGCATCATCAACGACATCGGGGCCAATCGCCGCGATGAGGCCATGTGGCGCCTGGCGGCGGAGACGGGCGCGGCCTACGTCGCCGTGCATATGCAGGGCACGCCGCAAACCATGCAGTCCAACCCTTCCTATGCCGACGTGTTAAGCGAAATTAACGATTTCTTCGCAGAGCGCTTGATCCGATTGCAGGCCTGCGGTGTCCATAAAGAGCACGTCGCGCTCGACGTCGGCATCGGTTTCGGCAAGCGCGAGCAGGACAATTTGCGGTTGCTTGCCGGCCTGCGCCACTTTACAAAATGGGATCGCCCGCTATTATTGGGCGCATCCCGCAAATCCTTTATGGGACGATGGGCCGGCGTCAAGGAACGCCTCGCCCCGTCGCTGGCTTGCGCCTGTTGGGCGGTGGCGCAGGGAGCGCACATCATCCGGTGCCACGATGTGGCGGCGACGCGCGGGGCCTTGCGCCTGACTGAAGCGCTGTTGGAACAACAAACGAATGCCGAACATAATACACCTGGTGCATGAAGGCTGGCGGCCCGTCCTGGAGATCGCCATCCTGGCGGTCGGCATTTATTACAGCTTCAAATTCGTGCGCGGCACGCGCGGAGCGTCGGTGGTTTATGGCTTCATCCTCCTGGTCCTGGGTCTGACCGTCCTGGCCTTCGTGCTCAAACTCGAAGTCCTGAGCTGGCTGCTGCGGCAATTCGTCGCCTTCGCCGCCGTGGCGGTCTTCATCATCTTCCAGCCTGAACTGCGCCGCATCCTGGCCGAACTGGGCACCCATCCCCTCTTCGCCACCAGCCGCGAACAGCGGGAAAACATCGAGGTCATCATCCAGACCGTCGAGCGCCTCTCTGAAGTCCGCATCGGCGCCCTCATCGCCATCGAGCAATCCATCAACCTCCAGGAAGCCACCGAATCCGGCCTGCCCGTCGATTGCGAGGCCACGCCGGAAATGTTGGAAACGATCTTCTTCCCCAACAACGCCATCCACGACGGCGGCGTCATCATCAAGGGCGACCGCATCGCCTACGCCGCCTGCATCTTCCCCCTCTCCCAACGCCAGGACCTCAATCCCTCCCTCGGCACCCGCCACCGCGCCGCCATCGGGTTGGCCGAGGAAACGGACGCCGTCGTGGTCGTGGTCTCGGAGGAAACCGGCTGGATTTCCTACGCTTACAAGGGCCAGTTGGTCCGCCAGGTGACGGCCGAGCAATTGCGCGCCTTCCTCACCTCCGTCCTCATCAAGCCCGGCAAGCAGCATAAGGTTCTCAACCTCTTTCGTCCCGCCCTCGGCGCCGCCAAGCCCGGCCCCGCCGTGGTCAACCCCGCGCCCAAATGAATCTCCCGCTGCCCGACCTCATCCTCCGCAATTTCTGGCTGAAATTCTTCTCCATCGCCCTGGCGGCGGTCATTTGGCTCGGCATCCATTATGGCATCCGCCACGAATTATCCATCAGCCAGCTCAACATCAATAATATCACCGCTCCCGTGGCCATCGTCACCCCGCCGGGCGACACCCGTCTCTTCAAAATCACCCCCACCGAAGCCGTCGTGTTTGCCGTCGGCGACAAAGCCGCCCTGCGCAAAGGCATCCGCGTCTATGTCGATTTGACCCATTTTCGCGGCCGGCAAAGCCCGTCGGAAGAGCTGCGCGCCGACGCCCCGCCCGAAATCAACATCATCGCCATCCTCCCCTCCACCATCGCCGTCGAACAAGTTTCGCGTTAACCCCTCCCGCCTGTCCTAATCCTAATCTTAATCTTTCTTCATCCCAATCGTAATCCCCTCATTGGGATGTCAAAACTCTTTAGAAATGTCCCCTCTTTAACTCAGGAGAGAATGTCCCTTTCTTGACTGTCTCTGTTCTTTGTTGGGGCGCAGGGCGGCGGACGGAGGGAG
>Ga0326727_10019691_pt1 | contig 13505 bp, 19 predicted proteins | sample MB2enrmetagenome_FD_207643 | JGI IMG/M metagenome (GOLD analysis project Ga0326727, IMG submission 207643) | Lab enriched peat soil microbial communities from McLean, Ithaca, NY, United States - MB29MY | ecosystem: Environmental > Terrestrial > Soil > Wetlands > Peat | place: USA: New York... | reverse complement strand
CAAGCTGCTGAGCCAGATGACGCGCGAAGAAAAACTGGAGCTGATCCATGGCACGCACGAGGACCCGGCGGTCTACCAGGGCCAGGCCGGCTATCTGGGCGGCGTTCCGCGCCTCGGCATTCCCGGCCTCCGTTTTGCCGACGGGCCTCCGGGCGTGCTCACCCGCCATCCCTCGCAGGGCGAGACGGCCACCATGGGCGTAGCCGCCACCTTCAGCCGCAAGACCGCCGAGGAAAACGGCCTGGTGATCGGCCGCGAAGACCGCGCTTTGGGCATCGACGTCTCCCTGCAACCCTTTGTGAACATCGACCGCGATCTCGAGTTCGGCCGCGGCTACAACACCTTCGGCGAGGACCCGTTCCTGACCTCTGAAATGGGCGTTGCCGAGGTCAAGGGCATCCAGTCGCAGCACGTGATGGCGCAGATCAAGCACTATGTCGCCTACGACTCCAACAGCGGCAACATCTTCGTCGACGACCAGGCCCTGCATGAAATCTACGTGGCCCCGTTCGATGCGGCCATCCGGCGGGCAGACGTCTCCTCCATCATGTGCTCTTACAATCGCGTCAACGGAACCTTTGCCTGCGGGAACCAGTCCACGCTGACCAAGATCCTGCGCGATGAAGTCGGCTTCAAGGGGTTCGTCACCTCCGACTGGGGCGCGGTCCACGCCGTCAAATTCATCAACGCCGGCCTGGATATGGAGATGCCCGGCGAACCCGACCCGGCCGCACCCTTCAATATCCCTTCCTTCTTCGATTTGCAGCCCGTTCCTCCTCCGCCGCCCGCAAAAGACGATGAAGCAAACACCGCCATGTTTGGCGGCCTCATCCCTGAGGAGCCGGCTCCTGTGCACGAAGACTCGGGCGACTTCGGGCTCAAGCTGGACCCCGAGAAGATGGCCGCCGCCCTCAAGGACGGCACGGTCAGCGATGCCGCCATCACCCGCGCAGCCGGACGCGTCCTCTACGAGACCGTTCGTTTCGGCTACCTCGACGGCCAGTCCAAGCACGACGTCACGGCGCAGTCTATTGAAGCCAACGCCAAAATCATCGAGAAGACCGGCGAAGAAGCCGCGGTGCTCCTGAAGAACGAAGGCGGCGCATTGCCCCTCAAAGCCGCGGATCTCGACTCCGTGGTTCTCATTGGCCCAACCGCCCTCCAGGTGGACTCCATCGGCATCAACGGCGAGCGTTCAGTCGGTCTGCCCCAGCGCCAGATCGGCCCGCTTGAAGCTCTCAAGAAGATCACCGGCAACCAGAACATCAAATTCGCAGTCGACGACGATATGACCGGCGTGCCCGTCCCGGCCTCAGCTCTCAGCCACGACGGCAAGCCCGGCCTTGAACGTACCGGTTCAGGAGCCGCGCAGACAGACGCCCAACTCAACTTCACCGGCAACAACGCCCTGGCGCCCAACTCAACCCTCACGTGGAAGGGCACATTCACACCGCCCCACGCCGGCGTCTACTGGGTCTATCTCCAGGCCATGGGCACCAACGCCAGCATCTATCTCGACGGCAAGCGTCTGGCCGCCACCGGCGCCTTCCAGGGCGGCGTGCATGGCGACATTCTGCAAGCCAACCAGGACAACGTTGTTCCCACTCCAGACGGCCTCGACAACGTGCGCCGCGCGTTCGACTTCACCTCCGGTCCGCACCGGATCGAGGTAAGGACCAGCCCCGACAGCTCCAACTCCCCCCTCCAGGTACGCCTCAACTGGTACACCCCCGAGCAGCGCAAGGCCGACCACGAGGCCGCCATCGCCGCCGCCAAAAACGCCAAGGTCGCCGTGGTCTTCGTGTGGACCCGCCTCACCCCCGTCTTCGGCCTGCCGGGTGAGCAGAACAGGCTCGTCGAGGAGGTGGCCGCGGTCAATCCCAACACCATCGTGGTGCTCAACACCAGCCAGCCCGTCGCGCTGCCCTGGGTCAACAAGGTCAAAGCGGTGCTCGAAATGTGGTGGCCCGGCGACGAGGGCGGCTGGGCCACGGCCAACCTGCTCGCCGGCAAAACCAGCCCGGCCGGCCGCCTGCCCGTCACCTGGGGCAAGCGGTTGGAAGATTACGCCGCCACCGATCCCAAGCACCCGGAGCGCTCGTTGAAAGGCGTCGACGGCAAAACTACCTACAGTGAAGGCGTCAACGTCGGCTACCGCTGGTTCGACAAGGAAAACATCGCTCCGCTCTTCGCCTTTGGCCACGGCCTCAGTTACACCAACTTCGAATACTCCGCTCTGAAGGTCGAGAAGACCTCCAACGGCGGTCTGGAAGTCAAGGTCAACATCAAAAACACCGGGAGCGCGGACTCGGACGAAGTCCCGCAGGTCTACCTCGGCGCACCCAGCGAAATTCCCGCGGGCGTCCAGTTCCCGGTCCGCTCCCTCGTTGCCTTCGACCGCATTCACCTTGCCGCGGGCGAAGCGAAAACCGTCACTCTTCACGTCGAGCCGCGCCAGCTGCAATACTGGTCAACCAGGGAAGGCAAGTGGATCGCCGCAACCGGCAAACGCACCCTCAGCGTAGGCGCATCCTCCCGCGATCTGCGGGTCAATGAAACCATCGACTAGAGCGGTTCCAGGATAGGTATACCCTCTCTGGCCTGCTGCTGTGAATGACCACATTGTACTTCCCAGGTGGGTAGAGGAAGGAACAGACGAGAACACGAAGGATTCACGCTGGTCAAACACGCTTTTCCACATCGAAAAACGACCAGCGGCGTGACCGCGCTCCATTTCACTACTCACGCCAGTGAGACTTAGATTTAGTCGCTAAGTTGTTGATTTTTCGTCGCGACCAACCCAAAATCTAAGTCTCACCAGTCTCACGTCTCCATCCCGCGAGCGTTACGAGTGTGGAAAACTCACGAAGGCCGCTCGACGTGAGGGCAAATCGGCACAATCGGATCCAAGTCTCACACCCAAAAAGCCCTCTCAGCGCTCAAATCCAAGTCTCATCTGGCCAAAATTCCAAAAATCATAGGTAAACCCGGAAAGACCACCCCAAAACCCTAGGAAACCACCCACCGACGCCGCCAATTCTGGCGGCCTTTTTGTGCCCAAAAAGAAGGAAAAATCCGATGCAGAATCGCGCCCCAAAACCTCGCAACCTCAACCCCGAAACCGTGCTCAAGAACTTCGCTGTTTACCTCTCCGCCCAGGTCGGACTTGGCGAGACTACGATCGGAAATTACCTCTCCACGCTGCGCCGGCTGATGCCCGTCCTGGGCGTTCGGCCGACGGGCCGGCTTGCACCGGCCCGCTGACTCGTATCTCATTGGAGACGTCTCACCTGTCGATTCCGGTTGGGCTTGTTCGAAGGACCGGAATCCTCCTGAGTTTCCTCTTTTTCATCCGTCTTGGGAACATCAAAAAGCGGACGTTGTGAGGGCTTCTCAGGATGAATTACACCAAGGACCTTTGTGATCGTCCTCTGCACCCTGAAACCGCCTTCCTGCTTCTTTAGTACCTCTTCATGTAAGGTGGCGCGCAGCGAGTCCCCACCTCCGAATAGATCGGTCCGCTTATCCACGTCCGACCAGAAGTCTGGATCTTCGATGTGTGCCGACAAATCAGACTCGCCCTCCGCCAAATTCCATGCAAGGTGCCGTCTGAATGACGGCTTAACGATCTCAAGGACAACCTGTCGATCCTGGGTTAAGGGAGAGTCTCCTTCGGGCTTGAAATCGAAGTAGCCGATTTCATCAGCAGCTACAGACTCGACCGGCTTTTCATTGTGCCTTGTCTGGAATTCGTCAAAGCCTTCACGGCGGAGAGGTTCGAGCATCCTCCGCGCTGCCTCCCTAACGGTTGGGCTACTGTAAAGCTTCAGCAAGTCGTTGTCAATCTCGATGGTCACTTTCTTCCCATCAATGACTATCTCGACCTTTGTCTTGGCTCCATCGGACGGCTTGATGAATTTGCCCTTAAGGGCCTTGATCAGCCCTATCAAGCTGTATCCAGTCGCAAGCGGTATCAGGCCGAGTTGCCCTAGTAAATTCGCCAACGCTGACGCAGCTGGGCTCGAGAAAAGCTGTACAAATGCTTGGATTGGGGTGTGGAGAATGCTGATGGTGACGATGAACGAACCGCGCTCGAAATTCGAGTGGACTTGGACTTCCACTTTGTTTCCGTCACCGTAGAGAACTCGGTTCGCATCCTGAACATAGTCGCTGAGACCGATCAAAGCTGGCGCAAGGTCTCTGACGTCCATAATCCCTTCGTCCAGGGCCGGACCGAGATAGGCAATCTGAGTTGTGATGGTTTCCATAGTTAAGTCGAACATGATAGGTCCCAGATCGTCCTTCGAATGTGTGCCCGGTCACAACCAAACGGGTAGCGGTCTTGCAGGGCCGCTACCCCTATCCCTTGGGTATTTCCTCAGGCACCTTCGTGCCATCAACTTGAGTGCCTACTGCACCACCACACCAACCGTTGCGCTGCCTAGCGTTTCGCCCGTGCCGGCTGAGGACACGAGAAACCCGTAACGGTGCGTCGGTGTGATTGCTACGGTTCCGGTCCAGGTGCAGCTTGTGCCTGTGCCGATGGTGCAGGTTACGCCGGAGACATAAGCGGCTGCTGTCTCATCGTAGAGACTGCACACTCCGCTTGAGGCGCTAAACCCTGCCACTTTTGCAGTGCAATACAGCTCTACGGCATTCGTCCCTGTGAGGATCAGAAAGCTGCCAGTGCTGCTATTGCTTGTGCTGCAACCAGTGCTGGTAATTTGCCCAGCGAGATACATGGCGTAGGAGCCTGCTGTTGCCGAGAAAGTCCCTGTGCATCCGGCGCTGAACGTCTGACCGGGCGTCGATGTGCTCACTGTGCAACCCGGAGATGAGTTATTCAGGGTGCACCCAACACCGTTGACGTAGGTTACGCCGGATGCGGACGAGGAGCCACCGAGAAAGTTGGTGGATGTGCTGGAGTCCGCCCAGATTGTTTGCACTACCCCAGGAGACAGGACAGGAGCGGTCGATCCGCCATTCCAGGTGATTCCGGTGTGCAGCGCGAGCGTCGCAGTAGTGCTGCCTACGCTCACGATGTTCGACTGCCACGTCGAGTACGGCTGTGCGGTCAGCGTGAGGGCGCACGCCGAAGAGCAGTTCATCTTAATCAGGGATGCCGCTGGCGTCCCGCTGGTGATTGTGACCGACGATGTGTAGGTTGTCACCCCAGAATCTGCCCAGAGATTCACCCACTGATAGGTGGTTCCGCTGGATGTAGTGGTCGTCTGATTGAAATAGAGGGCATCCTGTCCATTTGTTCCTGGAGCGGCAAGCACCTGGTAGAGTGCTCCTGCGTTTTCAGCCGATGGCGTCGGGGAGAACCATTCCAAGGCTGGAATCTCCGGGGCGACGCACGGGTTGAAATACCGTCCCCGGTCATCCATCGCCATGTAGCCGTAGTTGAAATTGCTCGTTGGAAAGCTACCTGTAATCCGGCCCCCGTTGCAAGTGGCAGTCGTCGTGCCGCCGCTCTGTTGCAGGATGAGCGGGACATTGCCATCCGGAGGCGCAGTCGCGGTCGTGCTTTCGCTGCCCGTCGATGTGTAGGTTGTGCCTGTTACGCCAGAGGCGATGAGCACCGCCGTCGATGGACTGTTGGTTGTGTTACGCCAGATGCTGTAGCTAGCCGCGTTTGAAATTGGATAGCTCGATGACGACGCAGCAGGGAAAGCGAATGTGACTTGGTTTGTGCTTCCTGATGCGAAGGTGACCGTTGTCAGGGCAGTACCGCTATTCAGGTTTACCGTGGTCACGCCCGTGTTCAGCGTCCCATTCGCCTCCATCCAGAAATAGTAGGTTCCCGCCGCGTAGGTTCCACCTGTTGCCGACTGCGACTGCGCACTCATTGGTGCAGGAGTCTCAACCAGATGCACTGTCGATTTCAGAGACAGATTTCCCGCGTTGATGATCGCGGGACCAAGGTCCCAACTGATCGACCCCGGCTGAATCTCGTACACGTCGGCAGTACCGCTCGCGACCGTAAGAATTGGCCCAGTGCGCGCCTCAGTGTTAGCAATAAACCAATCGACTTGACCGCCATTTTGATAGGCGACTTGGGGACAGCCCACCACATCCTTTAGGTGAAATTCGTTGCCAATATCCGGCTCGACTTGCGTTGGAGTTCCGAATGACACGAACGTGACACCTGGCACTTGTGCGAACTCGCTCTGTGCGCAACCGCCTTGCAGCGAATAGATTTTGTTGGAGTTGACGCCATTGCCGAGAAAGGTGACCAGCGGCAGGTTTGCGCTGGCCGCTGTGCCCATCACAATGGCGCTTTGAATTGTGGAGTTGCCCGTATTGTTGAAGAAGAAAGCCTGCGGAAAGCCTTGTATCCGCACCTTGTCGATGTACAAGTGGTTTGTCACCGTGGCGTTCGTGTAGATCGCATATCCGCTGGTTATCGAAGAAGACCCCTGAATGTCCAATGTCGAGAACTCTTGATTTTGCGGGTTGGCGGCAGAGGAGAGCGTAATAGCGCCTGTCGGATAGGAGGTGCCGGTGAAGTTGAGCGTCGTCGTGCAATACTGATCGTTCCATCCTGAGCCAGTAATCGGCTGTGCGACAGATCCCGGATAGATCAGCGGTCCGGCAAGTTTGATGCTACTCATTGAACCGTGACAGTTGTCAGGCAGGAGCAGCGGAAAGCCGCCTGTGACCGCCGCCTGAAGCGCGGTCGTATTGTCTGTCGAGCCATCGTTCACGACAGCGGCTACCTGTTGCGGTCCTGCCCCGGTGAGGACAACGCCGTTGCTGCACACGCTTCCGGCCGGTGCGCTCGCAGGACACGCAGCGCCAGCCGCGACGGTGCCTGCGCTGAACTTGCCTGTGAGGGTCGCATTGCCTTGCCCGTCTCCGCTCATGCCGGTGATCGCGCTCGCGCCCTGCAGGCCGGTCGGGCCAGTGGCTCCGGCCGGCCCGGTGGCTCCAGTGGGCCCTGCCGGCCCAGTCGCACCGGTTGCGCCGGGAGCGCCCTGCGGTAGCCCGCAATTGAGCGTGTAGGTAGGACTGCTGCCCGTGACCGTGCAGGACGGCGTGCTGCCGGGCGCAAGTGCCGTAAAAGTGCCCGCGGTGAGCGTGGGAGCCTCTATCATCGCCCCAGGCGTCAACGTCGGTGTGTAGTTGTCGAAGTCGCACGTCGTCACGCCGCCGCTCACAGTGCACCAGCTGGCGTTGTAGGCAGGCTGCACACAAGGATCTGGCGTCCAGGTGTCCCCGCTGAGGTTGTCATGGATAGAGTCCGCGTAACAGAAGTTTGGCGGATAGGCCTGTGTCACATCGAGTAACTGGGCCACGCCATAGCTTGGCGTGATCACTCCATTGACGACCTTGAAGACCACGGGCCTCGGCACTACGCGGCCGAGGCCGACCGCCTGCGGAGCTATCGGCGCTCCGGCGCTATTCACAGGCGTAAACGTGATGGTTCCGCTTTGGAGTTTGTTGCCCGCGGCGTCCATCGTGTTCGAGCCGATGAGCTGGGCATACTTCGATTGTGCGAGAGCGAGAGAGCAAACGAGAAAGGGCAGGAATATCAGTGTACGGATGCGCATGCTTCTAGGCTAGCGACCGCATGCGCGATTAGAGGGAGGAATAAAACAGAAGGGAAAACTGCAATACCTAGAATCTCTTTTCGAGACCGTTCTCTTTGTGGATGCGCTCGATGTGCGCAATCACCGAATCATAATTCACGCGCCAGGGGCTGTTGGCCTTGTCCGGACGCGTCTTGTAGGCCTTGATCGTGCCGTCCTCGATCATGCGGCAGATGGTGTTGATTGACACGTCCAGCATCTCGCCCGCGTGCGCGGCCGAGATCGTGTAGCGCGGGCTCCACGGCAGCAGCAGTTGGTCGGGAATGCGGAAACCGTTCCTCGCCATCAGCGGACCTCCAGATCGGGCGCGATGCGCATGCTCTTCAGCCAGTCGGCGTCCGATTGCTCCGAGACCTGGTCGTCTTCGAGAGGCACGATCGTCAAGTCAAGGGTGGCATCGGCGAGGCACAGACCAACGGCGCGGAGAGCTTCGATGTACTCCGCAAAGCCTGGAGTCACGCTGAGGGACTCGACCATTGCTTCGAAAAGATTCTTGATTGCCTTCCGTTGCTCTGCTGTATAGCTCATGCTCTGCTCCCTTTCCACTTGCCCTGCGCCGTTGCCATGCCCTTAAGCGCCCAGTAAACGCGGTTGGCGTCATACAGCGTGCGGATGGACGGCGTCGCGTTGCGGCTCAGCGGCGACCTTGGCGAGCGCAGCCATCCTTCGAGCTGCGCCTGACTCCATCCAAGTAGATCGAGCACGTAGCGGATCCGCGCGAACTCGGACGGTCCGGCCAAAGTGATCTCGTCGCTTGCGTGGCCTCGGCGTCCTTCGGTGCCAGCCTTCTGCGCGGCGTGGCGATCGAGCCGCTTGCGCGGCCGCGCGGGCACTTGCACGCCGAGTTGGCCCTGTAGGGTGTCGATCAAATGCCGCGCGTCATCTACCGTCAGATCGCTGAAGCTGGCGATCGGTCGGCGCACCAGCTGCGAGGCCCAGGCCAGCCTGGCTGCGCGGTCCGTTCCCTGCTGCGTATGCCGCGCCAGTTGGCCGTAGAGCACCTGCAGGCGCTTCATTTGTCCGCTGCTGATCGGCTTCTCCATCGCGTCCTCCTATGCTCCCTTGCGTGCGCGGCCGCCCGCGCTGTTTCTTCAACGACTCCCCGCAGTTGGGACAGACTAAGATTTCAGGCTTCTTGTGGCGAGCCCTCCAGTCCGCCGTGCGATGTGCGCTCGAACAAAACCTCTTCGTGCCTTCCGCCGTGTTGGTGCACCCCGGATACTGACACTGCCTCTGGTAACTCGGATCCGCTGCTTCTTGTGTCAACGCTCTGGCCCTCTTTCCGTGATTCATGGAGTGCGGCGCCCAGGATGCCGTAGCCGGCAAGGTCGCGGTATGGGCTCTCTCCCAGGGCGTCGCGATCGGTTGCAATACGTTGCATCTTGTCCCAGATGCGCGCCAACAGCAGCGCATCGTCCATCTGCGCGGGTGCGATGCCCTCGGGATAGAGCAGGCGCAGTGCAGCGCCGGCCTTCTCAAAGCTGCTGCCGTAGGCGGCGTTCTTCTGCTCGACCAGGTCGCCGATCTGCTGCGCGATGGGGAGGAAACGGCTCATCGCACGCTCCGGGTACCGCCGGCCGCGAGCTGTGGCCGGGAAGCCTTCCGATCCGGTGTTTCGAAAAACTCAGTGGACGCCTCGGCGCCCGTGACTTTGGCATACGCCACTTCGACTTTGGCGGTTTCTATCAGCTGCTTCGCTATATCGCCGATTGCCTGGGCACGGCCGATCTCCATCGGGTCTTCCTTGTCCTTAAGCGATTCGAGCGTTTCGAACAGATGATTCCGCAGGTCCCACATTGTGTTTTTCACTGAGTCTCCTGAGTACGCGTTTGAGTGCGCCATTGAGCTGGATCACTTCGGCCAACTCTTTGGGTAGCCTGTGAACTGAATTGCGCCGCATCAACTCGGCGCGTGTGACGAGTTCGAGATTCGAGGGGTCGCAGTTGGAGCGGTCTCGATCCTTGAAGATAATGGCGTGACCAACGGGAATGGGACCGTTGTGCTGTTCCCAGACATACCGGTTCAGCAGCGGCCAGATCTTGGTGTTGCCGAAGCCAAAAGCACCGTCGCCCTTTCTCCGTTCGCGGACCTTGATTCGCAGGAAGCCTTCAGCGTCTGTCCGGATCGTGCCGATCGGGCACCAGTTCTTCGCTGCTATGCCACTCCGCTGGCCTTTCTTGAACTGGGTCTCCCGCATACGCCCTGGCGCGTAACCCGGCCTGCGTAGCCCTTTGTTTGGCGGAACGGAGCCAGGCTGAATGCGGCCACATTCGTGTGTTGCCATGTAGTCCGCGCTCTTCAAGACGCCGTACTTGTGTGCGATCTGTGAAATGGCCCTCGGAGAGTGATTAACCAAGGCCGCCAGTTCTTTGGTGTCCATGTCCGCGTAGAGGGCGCACACTATACAGGCATAGCAAAGAGCCTGATCCTCGACCGTGAGGATCGCTCTCAGCCTGTGCTGTGTGCAGCGCTCATATTCGCGGGGCTTTGTCACGCTGGTCTCCTTTCGCCAGTGAGGATCTTGGCTGCGAATCGCTTCTGGAAGTTGTAGAGCGCCATTATGCGATCCTCCGTTCCGTCAGCATCATCATGTGATTGATCGATTCCACCGTCTTCTTGGGGCCGCGCTTGCGCGCAGAGAGCAGTCTGACGCGTTCCAAGACTTGAACTGCGGAGCATTGGCCTTTCGGTAATATCGCGTCGGCCATCACCGATTCGGGCACAGCGGCGGCCGAGTCGGCCAGCAGCAGCGACGACGCTGCAGGCGAACACTCGTGTAGCTGGTGGAGTAGCCGGCCGAGATCCGCGCCGGCGAGCGGCCACGCGGCGACAACTGCGTCCGGAGAATAGTCGGCGCACAGCTCCCGCGCCTCTTCGGCCGACGACGCGGAAAACACCGCGAAGCCGTGCGTCTCCAGCAGGAAGCGGCGAATGCCCTGGCGCGTCTCGTCGGAGTCGATCAGTAAAATGCGTTTCTTCGGTCTCACTGAATAGCCTTCCTTTGATTGAGCCGCGCCTGAGCTTCGACGACGGCGATGCGTGCGCGCTTGATGGCGCTGAGATATTTGGCTGGGCTGTCCCCAGCTTGCCAGGCAGCGAGCGTGCTGCAGACTTCGATTTGCAGAGGCTTCGGTACCAGGCTCCAATGCGGTTTGCACATCAGCAATCGCCGCGAGATTCTGGCTCCGCAGCCTTCGGCGAAGCACGTCTTGGACTCGCGCCAGATCATCGCGCGCAACTCCAAACGATGGCGCCGACGATGAGCACGATCATCGCCGCGCAGTAGAACATTGCGAACGTAAGCATGGTGAGCGGATCACTTTCCTTCAGGGGCATGGTTTCCCTTTCCCCGACTCTCGGCCAGGTGCTGCACCAGAGAGGGCAATTCAGCTTCAATGGTTTCTCCGGCATCCCGCGGCGAGACGCCAGGATCCACGGAGAACGCAACGTCGTTAACGCGGATGACGATGACCATCAGCGCCTCGGAATCGGTACGGAGCCGCGTAGCCAGGCGCATCAACGCGGCGGTGTCGGGCAGCCTCTTCTCGCTCACGGCCGCACCTCCATGTGGAGTTGGCCGAGCAGCTCAAGCGTGGCCTGCTGGCCGCCCGCGGCGCGCAGCACGGCCAGCTCGGCGCGGACCTGGTCAAGCACATCCTTGACCCATACCGCGCGGTCGGCCTCGGTGATCATCAGGTAGTAACCACCCTTGCCGCTGTTCTTCGAGCTGCCGATCGGCAGGCCGAAGCTCATGCGGAGCGTGCGCACAGCTTCCTTGATGGTGCGCGGCGAGAGCTTGGTCACCTTCTCGATCTCTGAGATGGTGATGGCGTTCGCCAGGCCGCGCATGTAGCGGATGGTGCGGAGCACGGCCTTTTCGTCGTCCTGCATGGTCAGACCCAGCGGTCCGCCGTTGTGCCCCATCAGCAGGCACAGGATGTTGTTGTCGAGCCGCGCGATGGCGGCCTCGGGCGATTCCGGAAACAAAGATGGTTGTGCGCTCAATGGACCAACCCTCCATCCTGCTGAATGACGATGCCTTGCGCGCCGAGCAGGACGCGGTGCGCTTCGGTCAATGCGTGGCCGGCCACGGTGAGGTGCTCGCCCAGAACCACGGCTGCTCTCCAGTAGTCCATCTGCGCCGCCTGCCGGTTCAGCTCGCGCATCTGGTTTGCGACTGCTCCGGCGGTGAGCAAGCGGCTGCAGGCCGTGGCCAGCATCGCGTCCACGATGGTTTCTGGCTCTGTCATCACTTGGCCTTCTTTCTGCGCCGCGCAGCCTTCTTGGCCGTGCGCGAACGCCGCATCATCTCCTCGATAACCTTCTCCGGATTTGCCATGAACAGTTCATGCCGCTTCTTTGCCGCATCCCACTCGCCGTATTGCTTCGAACGTCGAACGGTCTTCAGCAACGAGGCGCGGTCCATCCCGCCGCTCCATGCATCCAGATGCGCCATGAGAATTTCGATGAAGGAAAGCAGTCCAAGCTTATTCACGCTCTGCAACTCGGCTTGCCATTGTTCCTTCGGTCCCTCGTAGCCCGGAGTCAGCATCGCCGAGCCGCCTTCCGCTTCTGCTCGCGGACGAGGAGGGTGAACTGCTCCTGGAAGCGCGCCGGGTTACGCTTGACTTCGTGGACCGATGCCGGGGAAAGCAGCGTCGTCTCCTCGGCGGAGACCACCGTCGCGATCTGCTGCATGGCGGTGTTGAGGTTATCGAGCGCGAGCTGCGATGCCTGCCAGAACTTCCAGCAGGGATCAGGCTTCTGGTAGCCCGGCGTCATTGCTGCACCGCCTTCGCTAGTTGGGAAAATTGCTCAAGAGCGCGGCCAGCGGCGTCGCGCCATGCTGCCCTGGGCGATGCGCAGATTTCACTGCGGATCGGCCCCTGAAAACCGCTGCGGATAAACCAGCACGGCCTGTCGGAACCGCGCAGCGATTCATAGAAATCAACCCGCGCGGTCGGATCGGCACACTTGACGATCTGTTTGCTTGTCAGCCGAAGCTTCATTGGCGCACCGCCTGGTCTGCAGCTGCACGTTTCTCCGGTTTCTGTTGCGGATGCGTGCCCTCGCCAATGGTGCCCGCGACCGGGATGCGCGGTTCCGCAGCCACAAAGGATTCTTCCTGGCCTTGGGCGCGCAGGCTGAAGCCGGCGAATGCGTCGGCCTTGCACTCAACGTCGAGTCCGGCCCACCAGTTGTCGAGTTCATCTTCCGAGAAGCACAGGAAGGCCGTGGCGCTGCTGATCGTCACGCTAGATGGTGCGATGCTCTGCAGGTCCGTCCGCTGTTTGAGTCCCAACGGCGTGATTGACCATATCCGCACGTCGTCTGACGACACCTTGGAGGCGAGGTAGCCCCTAACCTCCAACGCATCCGCCGCCTTGCGCAGATCGTCGGCAGAAACGTCTCCGATCATGCGTCGCAAGGCGAATAGATCGAACCATTGTGGGGCCCCCGCGCAACATCTCAGGACGGCTGCTTCGAGCGTTGGCATTTCTTTGTGTCCCGTTTCCATACTTTCTCCAAAGTGATGCAAGGTTGTGGCGCGCTGGGGCGGCGCGCCCGGTGGCGACCTCTACTTCTTCTTGGCGGCCTTTTTGGCTTCGCGCTCGGCTTTCTTCGCGGCCCTCTCTGCGGCTTTTGCGGCCTTCTCTGCGGCTGCGGATTCCTTCTCGCGCAGCGCGGTGGCCAGTTCGACGGTCAGGGCGGGCGCCTTGGAGTTCACTTTGAAACAGCAGGCGAAGATGCCCAGCAGCCGCTTCTGTGTTCCCTCGTCGAAGCCGCCGATCGCCAGCTTCAGCGTGCCAGCCGCATTTTTCTTGAGCGAGTGCTTGACCTTGCGCTCGAAGATTTCCCCGAACACCTTCGGCTTTTTCAGTCGCGAGAGTTCGCTCTGCAGCTCGCCGA
>Ga0326727_10019690_pt1 | contig 13505 bp, 12 predicted proteins | sample MB2enrmetagenome_FD_207643 | JGI IMG/M metagenome (GOLD analysis project Ga0326727, IMG submission 207643) | Lab enriched peat soil microbial communities from McLean, Ithaca, NY, United States - MB29MY | ecosystem: Environmental > Terrestrial > Soil > Wetlands > Peat | place: USA: New York... | reverse complement strand
GGGCGATGTCGCCGGCAACCCGGATGAGCCCTCCCATGTCACGCAGCTTCAGGGTGAGATGTCCCTTCCGGTTCGAGCGCCGGCGGGCCTCACGGATGATCTCGTCAATCGCACTCGAATCGAAGTGCGGGATCTTCCCATCGTTTTTTACTTCCTGTGCGATAAACCGGATATATTTCTGACAGTTCTCCGGAGTATCCACCATGCTTTCCGCCATGTATACTTCGTACCCGTAACCGCGGATACGTGAACGGAGCGCCGGGTGCATGCCCTGTATCGCGTCGAGATTTCCTGCGGCGACCATCACAAACCTGCAGGGAACCGGTTCGGTACGAACCATCGCCCCGCTCGAGCGCTCGCTCTGGCCGGTGATCGGAAACTCCCCTTCCTGAAGTGCCGTGAGAAGGTTCTGCTGGGAGTGGGGGGTCAGCATGTTGATCTCATCGATGAACAGCACCCCGCCATGTGCCCGGTGGATCGCGCCGGCCTCGACCCGGTCGTGGGCCGGAGTCTCCAGCCCGCCGCTCTGGAACGGGTCGTGCCGGACGTCGCCAAGGAGTGCGCCGGCCTGCGAACCGGTCGCATCGATAAATGGCGCGATGTTCTTCATATCATTGGAGACGAGGAGTTTTGGCACCATCGACTCCTCACGCGGGGTGGTATACCGCAGTGCAATGAAGACGAAAGCTGCTGCGATGATCCCCATCAGCCACTGGTACGTGATGAATGCGTAGCCAATGATGCCAATGAGCAGAATCATGAGAAGGGTATTCCTGAACTGTATCTTCTTCCGGGCCTCCGCTTTGTGGGAGGCGACGATCTGCTTGCCGCGGCCCCCGGCAACCGTCCGTATCACCGGGTTGTTGGGGTCATCGGAATTGGGGTAGACCAAAATATCCTGCAGTTCCTCTTTGGGGAGGAGCTCAGCCATTGCCTTTGCAAGCATGGACTTGCCGGTCCCCGGGCTCCCGATCATCATGACATGCCGTCGCTGGATCGCGGCCTTCCGGATAACCTCGACCGCATGTTCCTGGCCAATCACTTGGTCAATCAGGCTGGCCGGCACTTCGATCTGGGAGGAAGCTCCGGCTGCCTGTTGAGGTGGTTGCTGGGGAGTGTCCTGATGCCCGTCCCGGTTTTCGTCGCTTGCCGGCACTGATTGTTCAGAAATTTCCATTGGAAAATTTACCTCTTGGACCCTTCAGAGACCATATAAATTGACGCATAATAGTTTAAGTACTTTCAGCTGGGTGCAGAAATATGCCTGCCAGTTATGTTCCGGCTCAAAAAACAATGCATAAAAATACGATGACGGATGGGTACATAGTAACAGCAGCTGTTCACGTTTCCACCCCAGTTGCGTATGGAGGAGTATCATGCGAGTCATCAGCACGGAACGATCCCAGATTCTTGCGGCCCGAATCGCCGGGGCGCTCGAGACAACGGTTGTCGATGTACAATTCTCCCGTTTTCCAGACGGTGAACTCTACCTTGCTGCCGGGGAGCTGGATGACGAGACGATCATCGTGGGAAGTATCACGGACAACGATGCGCTGGTGCAGCTGCTCCTCCTGATCGATGCCTGCGACACCTCGACCAACTGGCTGGTTATCCCCTATATGGGGTATGCACGTCAGGATAAGCGGTTCCGGACGGGGGAACCGATCAGTGCCCGTGTGATTGCACGCCTTTTCGGGCGTGGTGTTGCGAGCTGCATCACGGTCAATATCCACGAGAAGAAGGTACTCGGGTATTTCGACATCCCAGCTTCTAATATCTCCCTTGCCTCCGAGATGGGTAATTATATCAAATCTATGGGCCTTGATGACCCGCTGATCATTGCCCCCGACGATGGCGCACTGGCATTTGCCCGGGACGTGGCAAGTGCCGGGGAATGGGACTGTGATCATCTCGAAAAGATCCGGCTGAGCGGAAGCGAAGTAAAAATGGGACCAAAGAAACTTGACGCAGCCTCGCGGTCTGTAGTGATTGTCGATGATATTATCTCAACCGGCGGGACGATTGCGACTGCTGCTGCGATGCTGTACCATCAGGGCGCAGACAACGTCTATGCATCTTGCATCCACGGCGTCCTGATCGGTGGCGCCTATGCTCACCTGAAGGCAAACGGCGTACGCGATATTATCTGCAGTGATACGATAGAACGGGGGTGCAGCAGGATCACTGCCGCCGGCCAGATCGCGGCGGCACTCCGTTCCGGTTGAGGGGATGCACCACAGTGTCCTGTGCAGGTCCTGATGTTGACGGGTTATTTTTATGATATACATCCTTGATGCAACGGTTTTTTTCTCAGAAGTTCCGATCACCGGTTCCCTGTATACTACCCCGTCCGTCATCGCAGAGCTGCTTGACCTCCATGCAAAGTGCCGGTATGAAAAGCTCTCCGCTGAGGGGCTGCAGGTGATCCCCCCGAGCGAGGAGAGCGGCGAGCGGGTACGGGTTGCTGCACGTTCAACCCGCGATTCCCCAGCGATATCCGGCACTGACTGCGACCTCCTCGCCCTCGCCCTTGATTTGGGGGCGGCGGTCTGCACGGATGATTTTGCCGTCCAGAATGTGGCTGCGGAGATGGGTATCGCCATACGGCCTCTTCTCCAGCGGCCGGCAAAAAAAATTGTCTGGAAATACCGGTGCACCGGTTGTGGCCGTTACTTTGAGACCGGCGGGGAATGCCCCGTCTGCGGCTCAAATATCAGACGAAAACTTAAATAGAATCCGATGAATCTTTTTTGTCATGTCTTCCCTTGACGATTTGATCAGCAGGGCTAAACTCCTCCTTTCGGAAGGGCACAGTCCGGGCCAGATAGCAGACGAGCTCTCGCTCTCCATGGAGACGGTGACCTGGCTCCTCACCCAGACAAAAGGTTCTGCTGCTCCAAAAGACGTCCATATCGACTGGACTGCGGTGAGCAGCCATGCACCGATGCTGGATGAGATCGCCGTGATGCTCCTTAAGCGGTTCTACGGGTCGCAGCGGGACGAACCCGAATCTTCGCCTGCTGCCGGGGTCATTGTCGGTATCGCCCTTTCCGGCATTCCGCTTGCCACGCTGATCGCCGTACAGGAAGATGCAAAACTGGCCATCTACCACCCGGCAAAGCAGAACGTGAGCGAGCACCCTGTTGGATCGATCAGCGGAAATTTCGCCCAGATCGCAAAGGAGCGCTGCATCGTCGTCGATGATGTGATAACCTCAGGAAATACGATGCATGAAATGGTGAAATACCTCAAAAAGCACGGCGCCATTCCGGTCGCCATCTGGGTCATCTTCGACAAGCGCGGCATCAGGGATATCGATGGTGTCCCGGTTTATTCGCTCTTCAAAATATCCCGGATTGACTGAGCATCCATTTTTCCGGAAGTAAGGACAGATTAATTTATATAGAAGTTTAATTCCATCTTTTACAGCATCAGAGGAATACGTATGTTAGGTGGTCAACCCATTATCATTTTAAAAGACAATGTAGAGCGGAATTACGGGAAGGAGGCCCAGCGTTCGAATATCATGGCGGCAAAGGCAATCGCCGGCGCTGTCAGGACGACTCTTGGCCCCCGGGGGATGGACAAAATGCTGGTCGGTTCAACCGGTGATATCGTGATCACCAATGATGGAGCGACCATCCTTGATGAGATCAAGGTCCAGCACCCCGGTGCCAAGATGGTGATCGAGGTCGCAAAGACCCAGGACAATGAAGTCGGCGACGGTACTACGACCGCTGTCGTCATTGTCGGTGCGCTCATGGAACGTGCTGAAGACCTGCTGGAACAGGGCATCCACCCGACCGTGATCGCCCAAGGGTACCGCATGGGCATGGAGAAGGCGCTGGAGATCGCCGACTCCCTCTCGTTCAAGGTCGAGGCAACAGACAAGAAGACGCTGCTCAGGATCGCTGATACCGCAATTACGGGCAAATCAATCGATTCGGTAAAAGGCAAGCTCGATGGGATCATCGTGGACGCTGTAATGGCCATCGCAGAAAAGACCAACGGGAAATACGTCGCCGATGAAGACGATGTGATGATCAAGAAGCAGAAAGGGCATGCGATGGACGATGCCGAGCTGATCCGGGGGGTCGTAATTGATAAAAAGCGGGTGAACGAAGGCATGCCCCGCAAGATTGCAAAAGCGAAAGTCGCCCTGATTTCAACACCGATGGAGATCACCAAGACCCAGGTGAAGGCAAAGATCAAGATCTCGACTGCCGAACAGATATCCGCGTTTAGTGAGCAGGAGCGCGATACCCTCAGAAAACTTGCCGATGCAGTCATCACTACTGGCGCAAACGTACTACTCTGCCAGAAGGGCATTGCAGATCCCGTCCAGTTCTTCCTTGCCAAAGCCGGTGTCTTAGCTGTGGAGGACGTGCCGGAAAAAGACTTGAAATATGCTGCCCGTGCCCTGCACGCAAATGTCGTGAACAAGCCAGAAGAGCTGACCCAAAATGATCTCGGCCATGCCGATCTTGTGGAAGAAGACAAAGATATTGATATCGTCAGGATCTCCGGCTGCAAGAATCCCAAGACGATCACGATCCTCCTCCGCGGTTCCACCGATTATCTCCTTGATGAACTGGAGCGTGCGGTTGTTGACGGGACCAGCGTGGTGATAGATGCCATTGAGGATGGGACGTACGTGGTCGGCGGGGGGGCTGTCGAGACCGAACTTTTGATGAAGGTACGGGATTATGCGGAGTCGGTTGGCGGACGCGTGCAGCTGGCAATCGAGGCATACGCATCCGCATACGAATCAATTCCCCGTACACTTGCAGAAAACTCCGGCTACAACCCAATCGATAAGCTGGTCGAGCTCAAGAACGCCCATGCAAAGGGCAAGAAAACAATGGGACTGAACGTCTACAACGGCAATGTGATCGATATGCTTGCAGAAGGCGTTCTCGAACCCCTGCGCTCCAAGCGCCAGTCGATCCAGAGTGCCTCGGAGACTGCAATCATGCTCGTCCGGGTTGACGATATGATGATCACCCAGGCAAAAAAACCCGAGGCTAAAGCCCCGGTAGCCTGATGCAGTTCAGCAACCAAACCACGATACTTTTTTACTACCGTATTTTCCGCAGTGCGCACAAACCATCCCAAAAGGCACCAAACGGTTTCCCCTTCGTGTGCAGATGTATCAGATAACTATTAGTGGCATTGGCAAGAGATTAGCTGAACCGGATGCCGAGGTAGTCTAGCCCGGGAAGGCGGTAGCCTCGAAAGCTACTGGCGCTTCGCGCCTCGGGAGTTCAAATCTCCCCCTCGGCGTACAGGAAATAATCGAGACCCATCGTCAGAGAGAAGGATTAAAAAACCGTATTAATGACTTCAATTTTCATTTAAATGATGATTTTACAATTTTTTTTATATATCCGAAATTCGAAAAACCTAAATAGAGCCTCCGCTTATTATATCTTGCCTAGTCACATATGCACCGGTAAATGTCCGTTGATATGGCACAAGATGGTATACCTGCCTGTCTATGATGAGGTGAGCGCCGTGTTCAGGATCAGGAAAAACAAACCCACAGTTTCTGCCGAGGTCCGATCATTCCGGACGGTGCGGAGGCTGAATATGAACCGGACCTACGCCCCCTTGAAAATCGGGGTGATATCCGGGTATATTCTTCTCGGGATGCTGTCAGCGTCAACCTCCATGTTCGGAATCCTTGTCGGTGCCATGCTCCGGTTCTCCGGACATTAATCGGCAGGATGTCTTCCCTTTTTTGCCGGCACACGAGTGGTTAAAAAGAGCAGGGCTATGGGCATTGCTTTCATGAGCACACCGGCATAGCGGAGATGTGTTCTACGGCAACGCCCTGCGATTGAGATCGGCACCGTCCGGTCTTTGTTCATGAAGGGTAAATGCAGGGAAGATAACACTGCAAAGTTCAATGACTGCGGGATAAAAAAACCGTTGTTGTCCATGGAGAGGTAACTGGAGATCTCCTGCAACAGATCTTACGTCACGACGACCGTTCCCTGCATACCCGGGTTGACAGAACTGGTATAATTGTAGACGCCTGGCGTGAAAATCTTCACACTGAACCCCTGGTTCCATGAGAGCAGGGCTGAACTTGCGAGCCCGGAATCCTTTGCAAAGGTGACTGTATGCACGACCTGATCCTTATTCACCCACCGGACAGTGTCCCCGGCCCCGATGGTGATGGTGGCGGGGTCAAATGCAGAGTTCTGGATCACAACCGTGTTGGCCGAGACCGATGAAGTTGTGGTTGCCGGTGGGGGGGTAATGCTCTGCATCTCCTGCGGGACCGTTGTTGTGGCGGATGACTGGCCGGGTTGGATACACCCGCACATTGCCAAGAAGAGCATGAGGAGGACGAGAATGAGAGTGATTCTTTTCAAACCTGATTGGCCTAGCATAATCGTTGTCATGGTGATCTATCACCCATCGCTGATAAGCACTTTTCTCCTGAGTGAGATTGCCAACCGGACACCTGCTGAAGAGTTAGTTTCTGCCGACGCTCCTTCAACCTCGCTCTTATGCCGGATTTGCACCGGCCCCATGCTCTCCAATCACGTTGACCGATGCATTGTGCAGGACTTTCTTGAAATCGTCCATGAAGTAATAGTCGGCGGCTACCATCTCCCCGAAGCATTCTTTGGGGAGCACCTGCCCGAACTTCCAGAGTTCGGGCGAAGGTAAGGGGAGGATCTTTCCGGCTTCATCCGGCGTGTATGACCGGATTTCCCGGATCGCCGCCGCTACACGGTCAGCTGGGCCCTCTTTTCCGACCCGCTGCACGATGATCCCGAAATCCTTGGAGCGTACCCGAACTGTGCCGCCTAACCGTTCTTTGAGCAGCAGGGCAAGGACATGGTTGAACCGGCTGCCATGGAACGAATGAACTGCAACATCCGTCCCGTGGGCGCCCGGCCGCTCCCACACACAGATATCGCTGACGGCTATTCCCGTTGGAAGATCCTGTAATACATCCACAAGGATTTCCTGTTCACGGATGCCGATAGGAAGGGAGGTTGTCCCCCGTGCAACAATCCTCCGGACCGCCGAACAGACCATGGGAGAGAATCCGGACGCTGCGCCAGCCCAGAAAACGCGGGTCTTGTTGCTTTCGTGAGGAACCACAACGACGATATTGTGCCCTTCATCACATTTGACCAGCGACCAGCTCTGCCCGCCAAGGGTAAAACTTTTAGCATTCCTGCTGTTGACAAATCTCGCGTCGAGTGTCCCCACTACATCCCCATCGGGAGTGACCGCACGGAACTCGCCGCTCCTAACGATCACGGAATAGATGTCTTTCCAGTTCGACCGCCCAAAGACCCGTTCAGCCTCGGTTCCAAGCATCAGCATCTCGCCATCGGGAGTGAGGTAGCCTCCCGTGACAAGATGATCCAGGATCCGGTCCACTGCCCCGGGGGATATCCCGGCAAAGACCTTGTGCGAGAGCACTTCACGGGAGATCGTCTTTCTGCTGGCACGGGACGAACGGAATAAAAAGAGGAATATCTGCTGGACAAGCACATTATAGGGTTTTTTGGGGGGAAGGAGGTGCTCTACCTCTTTGTTTATGGCGCATTCGATCAGGGCGCAGCTACAGAGGAATTCACACGGGTTGCTGAGGATCCATGCGAAAAACGCGGATTTTTCCCTTCTCCCGCTCCGCCCCATCCGTTGCAGGAATGACGAGACCGACCCGGGGGGCCCGACCTGCACAACAACATCGAGATCACCGATGTCGATCCCCAGTTCGAGCGTGCTCGTGCACACAATGCAAGCCCCAACCTCGCTGCTGAATGCCTCTTCCGCGGCCTTCCGGATTCCAGGTGAGAGGGACGAGTGGTGGATGCGCAGGTTCAGAATCCGCCCGGATGCGGCTTGTACGATCTTCTCCGCCTCGTTCCGGCTGTTCACAAAGACCAGTGCCTTTTTCCTAGAGACTATCTGTACCAGCGCATCGATACGTTTCGCCTCCTCATCCTCCACTACAAATCGGAACTGTTTTGCTTTTGCCGTCGGAGGAACCACCACGAGCCGGTTTTTCCGCCGGTTATCCGAAAGCCACGAGAGGATCTCGTTGGGGTTTCCCACTGTCGCGGATAACCCGATCCGCTGGAGCGGTGAACCGGTGATACAGTCGAGCCGGTCGAGCAGGATCTTCATATGAACCCCCCGTTCGGACTCAACGAAGGCGTGAAGTTCGTCCACAATTACGTACCGCAGGTTGCAAAGTTCCTTCGAGAGGTTCTTCTCCTGCAGGAGCACCTCGAGCGATTCGGGTGTGATCATCAGGAAGTGCGGGGCCTCATCATCTTTCCATCCCCGGTCACCTTTCGGGACATCCCCGTGCCACTTCATTACGGACAATCCTGTTGGCACGCAGAAGGCACGAAAACGATCTTCCTGATCGTTGATGAGCGCTTTTAATGGGGAGAGGTAGAGACAGGATATACCTTTGCGGCCGTTTTTCAGGATATCGTCCATCACCGGAATCAGGGACGCCTCGGATTTTCCTCCGGCAGTTGGTGCAATAACCAGTACGTCATCTCCTTCAGTCACCGCCCAGTACGCAAGCTCCTGCACCTCACGCAGGTCGGTCCATCCAATCTGCTGGGAGAGTACCGTCTGGAGCGATTCATGCAGGACGGAAAATACCGATGATCCGTTCGTGTACAAACATTGTGCCGACACTCTTATGGTCTTTCCGGGTTGTAATGCCGCTTTGACCTGAAATGTATGGCAGGGGATCTCTCTATTCACAGGACGCGCCGATCGGGTATATATGGTGTATATGATGGAATTGCCAGTACCATAGGCACATCTTTATCGCCCATCGTCAGCTGCCCTTAACACGCCTGTACGAACCTTTTTTTGGTTATACGATGGAGAAATAACCATGGAGCTCGCACAGAGAAAGTGCACAACCTACCGGCCTGGGTCTCCTCCTATCACAAGAAAGGATACCTTTGAACTGCTCAGGGAAGTGCCCGGCTGGTCGCTGGAAAACGGGCACCTCACCCGGCTATTCAGCTTTGGCGACAGTGAGAAGTCCATCGCGTTCATCAGCGAGATCTTGGCACTTTCGACCGAAGAGGGGCACCTCCCGGACATATCGCTTACGGAGGGAAAATTTGTCGCGGTCAGTTACTATACCTACCCGGCAGGCGGACTGACACTCAATGATTTTATTATGGCAGCAAAGATCAACCAGAGGAGTGGGGACGAATAAGTCCTGTGCTTCCCGGATTTTTTATACCGATTTCAGTTTCCTGCTGTTTTTTTTCCATATTCATGGAGACCTATCAGCCTGACGTTATTTTCCTGAACACAAGACGTGCTGATGAGGATTGGAATAGGTGATTTCGCATTCGTTATCAAAGCTCGCGTACTGCCGAGGCAATAACCGCAAAATTTTAAAAAAATGCAGGAAACTGTCTTACACCAGTGGATTGGGCTGTTCACTGGTGAGTGCCGGAAGCTTTGTAGGTTTGATTAGGACCGGTTCATCACTCCGGCGTATCTTCTCGATGATCAACTCTTTTCCCTTCTTTGTTACCGCAAAAATCGGCACGGACACACCGGCCTGAACGAGAGCCTTTGCACCGGCGGACTCCCGGATAGTCTTTGAGGCACAGGCTGTTACCAGATCGGAGGCTGCAGCAAGTGATTCAGCCTCTTCCCGTGAAAGACCGGTAACATGCACCGCAAAGATCAAGGTATCTGGATGAATCCTACGGATCGCCGCTGCCGTTTCTGGCAGGGCAACCGTGACGGCGGTCCTACAGAAGCCTGCTTCATTCGCGAGTGCGACACCGGCCACCTGATCGATCGTTGCATGTTCGCGGTCGAGGACAATGCCGCCGCCTCGTTCAATCCGGTCCATGACCGGTACATGAGGCGATGTCCGGACAAGCCCGGACATCCTACCCCCGATACCCTGCACCATTGCGGGCGTCGTTACGACAACAGTCCCGGCCCCGTCGCAGGCAAGAACCACGGCATCGATGAGGCCGGCGCGGAGACCGAAACTGAGGAGCTCCGAGGCTCCGAATCCGACGAACTCGCGGTCGTCCAGCACCTCACGATGCGCCGTGCACATGCCAAACGCATTGATCCGGTGTTCGATGTTTGCCTTTACTGACTCTTTTTTGATATCGGGCACCGGGTACGCGAACCGTTTTGCGAGCGGGCAATCCGTGATTATTGCCTCTCCAACTTCCACGACGCGCCCGTTCCGGATAACGACCCGGGATCTGCCCATCGCTTCGATGATGTGTTCGTCCTTGTCAGGATCTGATGTTGCTATCATGGTTGTCCCTCCACAACCATTGCGTGTGCAATGACAAGTAGGTAATTGTACAGGAAATCAGCGTCACATTCGTCCGGTACTGACCGAAGAGACGACGATTGGCGGTGCTGTCTGATCCCATCTTCATGTAATAAAAGAAAAAATAAAAGAAAAAATCAGTCCAACCGGAAATTCCGGATCACTTTCTCCCGGATCGCTTCTTTGGGGTAGGCACCGATGATTCGATCTACCAGCTTCCCGTGTGAGAAAAAGACGATATTGGGGATGGCGGAGATGGAGAGATGCATCGCCAGCTGCTGGTTTTCATCGGTGTTGCACTTGCCGAACGTGACTTTCCCTGCAAACTCGTGCGCAAGTTCCTCGATGGCGGGAGCGACCCGTCGGCAGGGCCCGCACCACTCAGCCCAGAAGTCGATCACGAGTGCCGGGTGCTGCTGTAAGATCTCAGCGATGTGCAGCTGACTGATAGCGATTACGCCGACGGATGTTCCTGCGTGCGCTGTCCTCTCCTTCAGCTCCTGTATCCTCTTTTCACGTATTCTGGCAAGCTCGTCATCGTCCATGCTTTTTTAATATGCCCATGCTGCTAATTTAATGTAGCGAACGGAGACACCTGCTGACGATTAAAGGAGGATCTGCGGGGTAAGTAGGTAAAGTATATCAGCGCATCCCGACAATAGTATTACCCTGACTGTGGGAGCGAGGTAGGGTAGTCAGGATATCCCGACGGGCTCATAACCCGTAGATCGATGGTTCAAATCCATCCCTCGCTATGTCTGTACTATTTTTTTAAAGAGCGAGATTTTGATAGGTTTCTCCATGGTGACGGAATTTTTGAAACCGACCTGAGAAATGCGGGGCAATCCCGGCATATCCTGCCCATGTACCGGAACCCATTGACAACACTGGCAGATCCTGGTCAGGATAAAATGATCCGCTCGGCATTATCACCATACATATATACTTCGCCGGATACCTTCTTTTGCCCATCGGATGACTGCCATCGGATGTACGGCTCCAAGGAGGGATGAACAATGGATACCTTCACTCTCACGATTGTTGCAATAATTTTGTTTGTCGTTGTACTGCTTCTGGCCATGGCGATACGGATTGCCAACCAGTGGGAGCGGGTGGTGGTCCTGTTCCTTGGGAGATTCGTCGGCATCAGGGGCCCCGGGGTGTTCTTTATTATCCCGTTCCTGAACCGGGTCGCGTACCTGATCGATATCCGGGTCGTCACGACATCGTTCAATGCGGAACAGACCCTGACAAAGGATACAGTTCCCGTTAACGTTGATGCGGTACTGTTCTGGCAGGTGATCGATGTGGAGAAAGCCGCGCTTGAAGTCGTGAATTACAAGGAGGCGGTATTCCTCGCATCGCAGACGGCTCTCCGGGACGTTATCGGTAAGACGTTCCTTTCCGAAATGCTCACCGGACGGGAAGCGATCGATATCGAGCTCCAGAAAACAATCGAAGGCAGGATCAAAGGATGGGGCATCAAGGTCCTCTCTGTCGAGATCCGGGACGTGGTCATCCCGAGTGCTCTCCAGGACGCGATGTCCATGCAGGCACAGGCGGAACGGGAGCGGCAGGCCCGTGTCATTCTCGGAGATTCCGAACGGCAGATTGCCGAGAAGTTTGAGGAGGCCGCGAAGACGTATATTAATAATCCCACAGCCTTACACCTGCGGGCGATGAACATGCTCTACGACGGATTGAAGGCAAATGCAACGATCGTCATTGTCCCGTCAACCGCGCTCCAGACCATGACACTTGGGGACATGACGGGCACCATCGCGCTTGCAAAAACGATAACAAAAGAGAGGGAAGGGCAAAAGGCTCACGAGCAGAAAACACCAGAGTAATTTTTTTTCAGGAAGTCAGGATTTCCCGGTTTTTCGGATACGAACGCTTTTATTCAGGTGTTTTTGAAAAAATCCTGTTAGTCACCCTGCAAAAGGAAGAAATAATCCCGGGATCATAGGTCGATTAAATTATGATATTTATCTTGGGTTGGGTGGCTGTATGAAAGCGGATACGCAACTAGTCACCGGCTCGGTTCACTCTGGCACCACAGACATTCTCTTTACTATTATATACCAAATACGACGCAGGAGCATCACGATTGAGGTTCATCCTGACAAATCCGTGATGGTAAAAGCCCCGCTCCGGGCGTCGCAGGCCCGGATCCAAAATCTGGTCAAACAGAAAGCTCCATGGATCGAGATGCAGATCGCCGGGTTCGACCGGATCCGGCAGTTCACCGCTCCCAAAGACTATGTGGATGGGGAGATCTTTCTCTACCTTGGCAGGCAGTACCGTCTTGCCGTTCATTCTGGCGATATTTCCCCCCGGGTCATGCTGCAAGGTGGATTTGTCGATGTTTCCGTGCCACAAGGGGCCGGGGACCGGTACTTCAGGCAGATCGTCAAGAATACGCTTCTTGAATGGTACCGGGCAAGTACATTCCAGCAGATCGGGGGGATGGTGGAATGGTACGCACTCCGGTTAGACATCCCGGCACCCTTGTTCAAGGTGAAACTGATGAAGGGACGTTGGGGGAGCTGTGGGTACAGGAACGGGCTCAATTTTAACATGGCCCTGATCATGGCACCCATCGACCAGATCGAGTACGTGGTTGCCCATGAGCTCTGCCATATCCGGCACAAGAATCATTCTTCGCGATTCTGGAGCCACCTGCATGAGCTGATGCCCGATTATGAGATCCGGCGGGAGGCGCTGCGAAACGATGGCTGGAAGTACGTGCTGTAGAGACAAGCTACCCTCATTTGCAACTGCGTGGGGCTGATGCAGGGGCGAAATTGAGAGGAGACGCATCATTTCTTTACATTTTCAAAATTTTTCCCTTTTTCCGGGTTTTGAGAACGTTTGACATGCAATTAATTAATTAACAGATAAGAGTCCTCCGTTCAGGTCATTCCGGATAAATCCCTAAAAGACCTATGGCTTTTACGATGTCCCGGCCTCAAATGACTCGAGCTTGGACTGGTAGGTCTGGTCGACAAAGTCAACCTGCCGGGGCTGGGCGGTCTCCCCATCAATGGATAGCGGATAGCAACCGGTGAGACAGCCAGTGCAGAGGTCGTCACGGTCGAACCCGATTGCCCTGATGAGGGCCGCAAGCGAGATGTGGTGGAGGGTAGTAGCGGTGATGCTGTGCCGGACCTCGTCCTGG
>Ga0326727_10019689_pt1 | contig 13505 bp, 11 predicted proteins | sample MB2enrmetagenome_FD_207643 | JGI IMG/M metagenome (GOLD analysis project Ga0326727, IMG submission 207643) | Lab enriched peat soil microbial communities from McLean, Ithaca, NY, United States - MB29MY | ecosystem: Environmental > Terrestrial > Soil > Wetlands > Peat | place: USA: New York... | reverse complement strand
GCGGGTCGATCTCGGCTTCGGCGGCGTGGAGGTCGGACTGGCGGTCCATCCACTCGTCCAGCCGGGAGCGCTTGAAGCGCCAGCGGTTGCCCAGCTTGAAGGCGGGCACAAAGCCCTCGGAGGCATATTTGTAGAGCGTGTCGGGGGAGATGGCCAGGTACTCCGAGGCCTGGCGAATGTCCATGACCTCGCGCACTTCGGGGACCAGCAGGTTGGAGCGGACGGCGGTGTTGCGCATGATTGCCTCCACGAAGCAGAGATGCCCCCGGGCGAATTCCGGTTGTCTGCCTGTAGTCTTGTATATAACGCGGTTTCACCCGTCCGATCAAGGGTTTTCAGGGAGTTGCGGGAAATTCATCGGCTTTCCGCTTTCGCATCCGGAGCGGTTGAGAAGCCGATTCCGGCCCCAAAACCCAGCCGGTTGTGTCGCGGCGAACTCCAGACCCAAGCCGTTGGGCTGTTGAAGCGGATGGTGCATCGGCAGGGAATCGGCCGCGGCGCCGGGGAAGAAGGCGGGGCGCGGCCCAGTCCCGCGCCCCGGGCAAAGATGGATTTGCCCGCCTCCCGGCGGATAAACTCGGAACAGGGCGTTCGATCTCAGCTTTCCATTCGCAGGGATGCGGACCGGGATTCGCGCCGCAAGGAAGAGAGCCATGTTCCACACTACGGAAGACATTCGCATCCAATGGACAAAGGTCGTTCTCCCGCCCGTCTTTCTTGAGGAGGAGTACCCGGTCAGCGAGGCCGCCTCGACCACCATCTTCGACGCCCGCGCCGAGATTGTGGAGATTCTCAACGGGCGCGATCCGCGTTTGCTGGTGCTGGCCGGTCCCTGCTCCATTCACGACGCCAAGGCCGCGCGCGAGTATGCGGCCCTACTGCAGTCCGCCATTGAGGAGTTTTCCGCCGACCTGCGCATCGTCATGCGCGTTTATTTCGAGAAGCCCCGCACCACCATCGGATGGAAGGGACTGATCAACGATCCGTATCTCGACCGGTCGTACAAGATCAACGACGGGTTGCGCCTGGCGCGGCGTCTGCTGCTGGACCTGGCGGAGATGGGCGTGCCCACGGGCACGGAGTTCCTGGACATGATCTCGCCCCAGTACATCGCCGGCCTGGTCAGTTGGGGCGCCATCGGAGCGCGAACCACCGAGAGCCAGGTTCACCGCGAACTGGTCTCCGGCGTCTCCTGCCCGGTGGGCTTCAAGAACGCCACCTCCGGCGACGTGCAGGTGGCCATCGACGCGGTCCAGTCCGCCGCTCACTCCCACACCTTTCTGGGGCACACCAAGCATGGGCAGTCGGCCATTTTTGTGACCAGAGGCAATCCGGATTGCCACATCATCCTGCGCGGCGGCAGAGAGAAGGTGAACTACACGGCCGAGAGCGTGGCTCAGACCGCCGCGCGGATGGAGAAGGCCGGCATCCCCCCGCGCATCATGATCGACTTCAGCCACGCCAACAGCGGCAAGGACTACCGCCGCCAGGCGATCGTCTGCCGCGATGTCTCCCGCCAGATTGCCCAGGGCGACGCGAACATCATCGGCGTCATGATGGAGAGCAACCTGGTGGCCGGCGCGCAGAAGCTCGTTCCCGGCCAGCCGCTGGTCTACGGCCAGAGCATCACCGACGCCTGCATCGATTGGGCTGAGACCCATACGCTGCTCAAGGAGCTGGCCGCGGCGGTGCGCGAGCGGCGCGCGGAGATCACTAACCGCTTGCATGGAGACATATAAGAAAAAGGGCGCAGACGATCAAGAGAACAATGTCCAGGGCGTGGACGCCAGAGCCGTTCCAGGCATTGCCGCCATTCGTGCGATGTCCGGGCTCAGGCTGTATCCCCGTCAGGCGAACCCTGACCGGCCTTCCGCCGGCCGGCTCGCTCAGCCGCAGATCGAGGTAACCGTCCCGGTTCCTTTCGTAGGAGCCGCGGTTTACCTTGGCGATCACTCCGGTCACCGGCTTCCCCGCGTGGATCAGGGTCACGCCGTCGACCGCGACATCCTGGTCCACGACGAATTGGAACGGAGCGCCGATCTGCGCCATCTCGATGGAGACCGGTTCCTGGGCAACCAGTTCGATCTTCCGGCCTTTGGTGGAAACCAACGAAGCCGGCAGCGCCAGTGTTGTAGCTGCCTCCGGCATAGCCGGCTCGGCGGCCTGCTGCTGGGTCTCGGCGGCTACCGGCAGGGCAATGAGAAGCGGCGAAAAGACAAAACAAAGCACGGCTTGAAGCAGCTTCCGGATCATGGTGATCCCTTCCTAAGCGTAGTTATTGGCTGGCGCGAAATGGCGATGCATAGCTTCCAGCTCTCTCCGCCGCGGCGGAGGAGAGCTGGGCAATCCGCTTGACCTTTCGAGCGACTTCAGAACCCTCGATCGCCGCTTGTTGGGCTGGACGGAATGCGGGCCGCGGCCAGTATCTTCACGATCTGCTCGGCCATGGGGCCGGAAGCAACCACTCCGTCGAGGGCTCTGACTCTGCCCGAGGCGAGAACGACGCCCGTCGTCCTGTCCGTGAGGACGTAGGTGTGGATATGCGTGAAGACGACCCGGTCGATCTGGAGTTGCAGCTCGGCGGGACGCGGCTTGCTGGTGCGCGGATCCGCGTAGCGCGGACCGTCAATGATCGAAAGGCCCAGCTTCTCCCAGTCCTTCTGGCCGAGTAGAGCCCGGGAGAGGGTGGCGGAGGAGAGAAAGTCGGTATCCGAGCAGATGAGAATTGTCCGCGCGTTTCTGAGGATCCGGTTGCGGTCGAGGTCGGCGGCGGCGAACAGATGCTCTTCTACTGGCTCTTGCGCGGCTTGAGTGAGCTTCAGAGTGCCAGTGATCTGGATGGCTTGGGCAGGCTGCCCGGTGGCGGAGGTTGAGGCGGCTTGCGGAGGCTGCTGCGCCAACAGCAGCGGGCAAAGGACGAGACAGAGTGCGATGGTAAGCGACTTCTTGAGCATGGGATTCCTCTTTCAGCGTGTTTGTGAACTTTCCTGACCTTCGGTTGCGGCTGCATTGGGATTGATTTGGCTCGGCACATGCCCGGCAGAGGCGCGAGGCTTCCGTTCCTGCCGCGGCTGCCGGTAGACCAGCCTGCCGGGAATGAGCTGGGAGACTGAAGATATAACTGGAGATAGAACAAGACCTGCTAATGCGCCGATACCTGCACAGATAGGCGCCTCGATGACTCTGGGCATCGGATCGGTTGCTCGATGAGTCACGAGAGGCAGTACAAAGCCGATGGCTGCGCCCACCCCGGCAGACTCTTTCAAGCTCCATCGGCGCGGCTCAAGCCGGATCTTTTCGACCTCGGCGCGGTCGATCCGGTATCCGCCCTCGCCCGATGAGTCGAAGAGAGGGTCGCAAAACACGTAATCCCCGGTTGCACCGCCAAATCGGCAGACCTGGTGGATTCCTCCGGCGGTTTGGATGTAAATCTCGTCGCCGCGCGCGAGGTCGCGCACACGGTTCCAGCCGCTGTCTCCGGGTTTCGTCAGCTGAGGGTTGTCCGGCAACCCCTGCGCGGGCGCGGAGCCCTGCAGCGCGCCGGCGGTCGCGGCAGCCGCCGGAAGCTGCTGCGCTACCAGCAGCGGGCAAAGGCTTGCGAAAAGAACGGCGTAAAGCAGTGAACGAATCATCGGAACTCCTTGTTTGGTTCTACAAGGACCGATGTTAGGGAGGTTGCGCGCCCGTGTGGGAGCGATTGGGACAGTTTCGAAAGTGTCACAATGGATGGGGCCGGTTTCCCACCCTTCCGCAAGAAGACAAACCACAGGTCCTTCGACTCGGTCGCCGCGGCGACCTTCGCTCAGGATGACAGCGCGGGAGGATGGGGCGCCCATATTCTGCAACAGTGGAAATGCGCTAAACGGAAAGGGAGATCGTTTCCTCCTGCTTGCGCAGCCCGGCCAGGGTTGGCGCATCGAGCAGCGTGAACCGCAGCGGGAAGGCGCCTGCCGGCAGCTCCAGCGCGGTAACCGCATCGCAGACCACGCCGGAGGTTGCTTCCAGGCCGCGCTTCCAGCCGGCTTCGGCGGCGTCGCGCACCAGCAGGCTCTCCGGTGGCAGGCCGGCGGCGATCAGCATGGTCTGGGCGATGCGCTGAAACTCCTTCCAGCGCGAGGCGATGCCCACCAATTCGCCGGCGTGTTCGGGCATATAACGTTGCAGGTGCGCCATCAGTTCCAGCGAGATGGGATGCACCTGGAGCACGGTCAGCTCGGTTCCAACGGGCAGCAGCTTGCGCACTCCCGCGGCCTTGCTGGGCAGAACCACGGGCATCGAGCCATCGAGATTGCCGGGCGCGGCGCATTCGTCTGGAGCGCAGCCCGCAACCGGGAAGGCAAGCGCCTGCTCCATCTCGTGCATGACGATGGCGCGCAACTCGGGGTCCGGCTCAATCACCAGCCAGCGCGACGGCGGCTGGTTCGCAATCCAGCGTCGCAGGCGGGCTCTCACCAGCGGCTCAGCCGCGCCCAGCTTGCGCGCCTTGACAACCAGTTCGCCGATAAGCCGATCGACGGCAAGCTCGGGCGAGAGCGGCGTGGAGGGCCGGGTTGCGCGCACAAAGACGCCGCTGCCATGGCGGAACTCAAGCCAGCCCTCGTGCTCCAGTTCGCGATAGGCGGCGCTGGCCGTGTTGGGATGGATGCCGAACCGGCGCGACAGATCGCGAGTGCTGGGCAACCGCTGGCCGGGGAGCAGCTCCTTGCACAGAATGGCCAGCACCACCTGGGTGATCAACTGCTCGCGCAGAGAGACTTCGCCGGTACGATTGAGCCAAAGTCGCATAGGTTTATCCCGCTGTCCGTTCGAGCGCCGGTGCGGCCGCGCTTCCGCGGCCGTAGATCAGGAGCAGCGCCAAGAGCAGGAGCAGAATGATCGGCAAAACCAGCAGGCTGCCCTCGGGGCCGTCCGTGCCGCCGCTCAGGAGCGCGTTACCGGCGGGGCTGGTGGTCAGATAGTGTCCGCGGGCAACCAGGCCGCTGTCGGCGGCGCCGTAGAAGTAGGTCTCCGCCCAGTCCCAGGCGGCGTGGCAGCCGATCGCCCACCAGGCCGAGCCGGTCAGCCGCACGCTTACGCAGAAGACGAAGCCGATGGCCGCGGCGGCAAAGATGCCGATCCAATTCTCGCCGTTGTTGCTCAAGTGGATCAGGCCGAAGAGAGTCGAGGTGACCCAGGCCGCCTGCCAGAAGCCGGAACCCTTGGCCTTCTTCAGATGCAGCAGCAGGCAGGGAACAAGCCCCAGCAGCGCCGCGGCATAAACGCCCCCTACGCCGTCGCCCTTTACCGTCAGCGCCAGGCCCCCGCAGACAGCGCCGATGGCGCCCAGCGCCCACCAGAAGTTGATTCCGCGAGTCAGGGTGAATTGCAGGTAGCAGCGGAAAGCGCCCTCTTCAAAGAAGACGGTGAGGAGAAAGATCGCGCCCCATGACGCCGCATAGACGAATATCCGCGTGCCGGAGAGAGCAGGCGGCCCGAAATGGAGCCAGCCGCCCCAGGCCAGCGCCCCCACCAGCACCGATAACGCAAGAAAACCCGCCGCCAGGCCGCTGACGAAGAGGAAGATGAGCCGGGGTCCGGTCAGGTTGTAGTCGAGGATGCGGCGGCGTTCGATGAACGCGACAATCAAACCCGCTCCAAGGACCGCCGAAAACTGGATCAGCTCAATCATGAGCGCGGTCTTGGGAGCGAGTATGTTCGGATTGGCATCATGAGCAGGCTTGGCAATCGCCGTGGCGGCCGTTACCAGCGCCCCCATGAGGAAAACGGTCAAGAAAAGAAAGATGGCCACCGACCAGCCTGCGCGCAGTCCCTGGCTGCCGATGAATATCCAGCGCAGGCCGCGATCTGCCTCAGCATCCGCGATGGGGGAAGCGGGCTGGGGCGTGAGAGCTGCCTCAGGCGCGGCCGGGGCGGGCGGCGGTCCCTCGGGCGCAAATTCGGTCCCGGGTTCTTTGGAATCCTCGAGGGGATTCATGGAGCCTCCATGCAACAAGAAACGGCTTGGCGCGGGCAGCTTGGCGCTGATGGAAAGATACTTCATCCGGCCGCCGCCTGTGCAATCCCGCCGCCCTCAATGCGCGACCCTCGGCTCCCTGCCGCTATTCCCGCTCTTCCGGCCCGGCGCGAGCCATCCGCTCGATCCGCTTGCCGTAGCGTCCGCGCATGGCGTTCCAGCGAATGATGGCGATCTCCTCGAGCATCTTGAGGCCGTCCTTGAGGTAGCTGACGCGGGAGCGCTCGTCGTGAGCCCAGCTCACGGGCACCTCGACGACGCGATAGCCGCGCTGGAGGGCGATGAACAGAATCTCCGGGTCGAAGCCCCAGCGTTCGATGGTCTGGAGCTGAAAGACGGTCCGGGCGGCCTCGCGGGTGAAGGCCTTGATGCCGCACTGAGTATCTGCAAAGGGCAACCCCATAACGGCGCGGGTGACGGCGTTGAAGCAGCGGCCGAAGAACTGGCGGTAGAGGGGCTGGCGGTGGGTCTGGCGGCCGCTCTCCAGCCAGCGGGAGCCAATGGCGATGTCCGCGCCCTGGGCGATGGCGGCGAACAGGCGTTCGGCCTCCTCGATGGGAGCCGACAAGTCGGAGTCGGTGAACAGAAGCACCTCGCCCTGGGCTTGCAGCATCCCGGCGCGCACGCTGTAACCCTTGCCGCGATTGCCTGGGTTCTCGACAAGCCGGACCTCCGGCGCATTGCGGGCAAAGGCCCGAACCAGCTCGGCGGTCGAGTCGCTGGAGCCGTCGTTGACCACAATGACCTCGGCCCGCCAACCGCGCTCGCGGATGCAGGAGACGACCGACTGGAGCGTCGCGGGGATGCGGGCGCTCTCGTTGAAGGCCGGAATGACAATGCTGTATTTCGGATGCTGCGTCACGCGAACGGCCACCGCCTGCCGGGGCCCGGCTGCTGCCGGACCTGATTTCAGGGCAAAGACTCTGGACATAATAGCGCCGCCGGGCCGGGTTGCGGCATTGAATCTTCGGCCGGAGGCGTTTTCAGCCGCTCCGGCTAAAGGCAAGGGCGCATTTTTTGGAAGAAGGGCTTTTTTTTCACACTCTTAGGGGCAGAATCCGTTTATGCTGTGAGCGGAGGCTTAAAGGAAAATGACAAAGGCAGACCTTGTGGAGAAGGTGACCGGCCTGGGCGACTTGACTCGCCGCGACGGGGAGGTCATCGTTGAGACCATCTTCGAGTCGGTGATCGGCGCGCTGCAGGGTGGGGACAAGATTGAGATTCGCGGCTTCGGATCGTTCCGCATCCGGCAGCGCAACCCTCGCATCGGACGCAATCCCAAGACGGGCGAACGCGTCGACGTTCCGGCCAAGCGGGTGCCCTACTTCAAGCCTTCCAAGGAGCTGCGCGACCTGGTGAACCCGGACGAGGCGGCGAAGGCCTCCTGAAGGCGCCGCTTTCCGCTGGCGCAATCCCCGCCCGTCAGCGCTGGTTCAGCCTTCCGGGGCCGGGCAATCGCGCCTTTTGTAGCCCGCCGCTTTTCACAGAGACCAGCCTCAAGCCGAGGCAGCTGAACTTCCAGATGTGGCGCCTGCTCGCCTTGCCGTCTCCCGCTGACTGAGCCAATCCAGAAGGAGCATTCCGGCCAAAAGCGGGATCAGCCAGATCACGCGGCAGCCATAGCGATCATCCACTCCCGACAGGACGCCGGCGACGAATGCGTTGGCGACAACCACGGCTACGATGATGAGGCTGAGGCCGGCGAGCCGGCGTGAGTGGCGGCGCCAGAGTAGCGGAATCAGCACGACAATCGCCGCCAGCGAGGCAACGATGGTCCACCATTGAATATCCGTGAGCTGGTCGAGAGGCAATGCGTCGCGCGCCTGCCGGCTCTCCATGTAACTCGATCGCGCCCTGGGGAGCACCTTGTCGAACTGCTCCAGTATCCACGGGCTGGAATCGAAGCCATACAAGCCGAAGGCCAGGAGCTGGTCGCGGAAGTTGGCGGACGACTTCAAGAACTGCTCGCGGGGATAGGCTCGAACCGCGGCCAGGACCAGGGGCATCTCCTCGCGATCGATCCGCAGTCTTTCCGCGCTGGAGCTGCTGTCGTATAACCCCCCGGACGCCCAGAGAAAATCGTCCGAATCGGCGGTGAGCGTATTGAGATGATTGCAGACTGCCCAATGCAACTGGGGGCAATGCTGTTCCAGGTACCAGCGTCCGGGGCCGTCGGCGGTCACCCGGGCCATGAGGTAGGGAGGGCGCTGGCCGTTCAGCGAGGGCTTCCCATAGAGATAGCCGTGCAGCGCCATCTGGGCCGCCGCCGCCACAGCGACGATCGACGCCACTTCGCCCGCGGCCCGAAAGCAGGCGGCAAGCGGCCTTCGCTCGAATGCCGCAAACAGAACCAGCAGCACGCAAAGGCCGCCGGCCAGCAAGAGGTGCGTGGCATGGGCAGTTATGCCCCAAAAGGCGATGAGATAGAGAGCCGGCCGCTCGGCGCGGGAGAGAGTCTCGCGGGCAAAGGCAAGAAGATAGATGGAGAGATATAAGACCGGGCCCAGAATGTCCGGCATGATGAAATCGGCATACCAGCCGGCGCTGGTTAGTAGGCTGAGCAGCAGAACGAGTAGCAGGTAACAAGCTACGGGGCGCGGAGGCGAAACGGAGCGCGCGACAAGCCAGACGACATAGGCAACCAGGAGGCATTGCAGGGCGACGATGGGCCAGGGAGTTATGTTCCAGTGCCAGGGCAGGATGCCCAGGCTGTAGAAGAAGGAGCGCACACCGTAGTAGTCCGAGAATCGATGCAGGAACAATGCCCGGGCTACGATGCGCCCATCGTCGAGATAGGTCATCGAATCCGCGTAAAGCAGCGGGAAGCCGTTATAGAACGCCGGCCAGGCCAGCGCGAGCGCGCCCAGCAGCACCGCCGCCAGGCGGCCGCCGCGGAAGCGGCTTTTCCCATTCAGGGCAAGCCCACTCAACTCAGCCTTGGCACGTGTCACGGCATAGCGCCCTTCCGGAAACCTGCGTCTAGAGCGGAACCAGAGTTACCGTGTCCTGTCGGGTTTTGTGCAAGGTCGCCGCTCTCCGATGGTCGCGTCGACTTGAATGCTGTGCTTTCGGGACAAATCGACTCTGGCTCCGCTATAGGGTCGTCCACCATCGTACCATCCGGTAGACTCGGCGGATCCGGACGGGAAGGCGGGGCAGCCGTTCGTGAAGCGGCGACGGGAATTGGGATTCACCGGCGGGCCGCGCATTATCCACTGTTTCTCATCAAGCCGGCTCACTCGTCGCGCAGCAGGATCGCAGGGTCGACCGACAGCGCGCGCTGAGCGGGAATCCAGGTGGCCAACAAGCCGAGCAGGGACATCGCCACCACAACGCCGCCCAATACCAGCGGATCGCGCGGCGTCGCCTGATACACAATGAAGGCCAGGACCCGGGTCGCCAGCAATCCAAGGAACAATCCCGACGCCGAACCGATGGCCAGCAACTTCAATGGGCGTCCCAGCGCCGCCTGCAGCACCTCGGTCCGCTTGGCGCCCAGGGCCATGCGGATGCCCAGCTCCCGCATCCGCCTGCTCACCGAGTACGCAGCCATGCCAAAGATGCCGGTGATGGCCAGCATCGCGCCCAGAACTCCCAGCACTCCCAGCGCCATCGTCGCCATCCGCGCAGGAAAGAGAACAGTCTCCAGCAAGGTGTTCCACGTCTGGATGTCAACGGGCAGCCCCGCATCCAACCCGTGGAGCGTGCTCCGCATCGAGGCGGCGAGCTGCTCCGGATCGCGATGCGAGCGCACGATCAGGTAAGCCGCGCCCGATGGCGATTGCAGGAAGGAGAGGAACATCGCCGGCTGCGGATCTTCCGTGAGGCTCAGGTACTTTCCGTCTTCGACCACGCCGACCACCTGAACGCGCGTTCCATCCTTCAGCTTGTAGAGCCGGCCGATGGCGCCGGTCACCGAGCCGAAGATCTTGGCGGCGAACTCCCGGTTCACCACGGCCACGGCCGGCGCGTACTTGCCGTCGTCCCAGTTGAAAGTTCTGCCGGCGAGCAGGCTGGTGCCGGCCGCTTCAAAGTACCCAGGTGAGACCTCGTACTTGAAGGGCGTGGAGGCGGCGTTCGACTGCCTCAGATCGGCGGTTTCGTCGCGGAAGATAATCTCCCGGGGGTTGTTGCCGTAGGCCAGGGGAGGATAGTCGATGACCAATCCCACTCGCTCGACGCCGGGAATCGATTGCATGGCATCGATCATGCGCCTTTGCATAGCCGGCTCTTTCTCTTTGTCGTAGCCGGCCATCTCCAGATTCACGCCTGCCACCATCGCATTGCGCGGCTCAAAGCCGAAGTGGCCGCTCAGCGAGCGCACCATTCCGCGCGCGGCCACCAGCGAAGCGGTGACGAGAAGGCCGCAGATCGCAATTTGGACCACCAACAGCACATCGCGGACGGTGAACCGCCGCCCGGCCTTGCCGGTCGAGCCGGCCTTGACGATCTCATAGGGATTCGTCTTGAGTACCTGGCGCACCGGGATGATACCGAAGAGGAATCCGCTCATCAGCGCCAGAACCAATGCGACCAGGTAGAGCTTGGCGTCCGGAGTAACGGGCAGATTGACCGGCGCGCTGGGGATGGGCCGCCATGTGGCCAGGCGGCGCAGCAGCGCGACACTGGCCAGCAGCCCCACAGCGCCGCCGCCAAGAGAGACCAGCACGGCCTCGGTCAAGAGACCGCGCAGAATGCGGCCGCGTCTGGAACCGAGCGCCAATCGCAGAGCCACTTCGCGAGAGCGGTCGGCGGCGCGCGCGGCAAAGAGGCTGCCCAGGTTGGCGCATGCGGCCAGCAGGATCAGGCCGGCAAGCAGCATCAATCCGGCGACAAAAGCCTCGGCCGGACCGCGAAAGACGGTCAGGCCCTGGCGGGAGAGGATCGTGTTCTTCTGGCCGAACTCCTTGGGATAGGTCTTGGCAAGATACGCTCCCACGGCGTTCACATCGGCAACGGCCTGTGCCGGCGTCACTCCCGGCTTGAGGTGGCCGAAGGACTCGAAGAGCGTTGTGGTGCTGCCGCGCGCCTCCATCGTCCCAGGGCCGTAAATCTGCTCCAGGTTGCCGATGGGGATGAAGTAATCGGGCGAGACGAAGAGCAGGGTGCCATGAAACCCGGGCGGCGCCACGCCGATGACGGTGAAAGGATGCTTGTCGACCAGCACCGGCCGGCCCACCACGGAGCGGTCGTCCTGAAAGCGGGTGTGCCAGTAAGCGTAGGAGAGCACGACGTAGGGTGTGCTCGCATAACCGTGTTCGTCGGCGGTGTGGTAGAAGCGGCCAAGATGAGGTTTCACTCCGAGCACATCGAAGTAGTTGGTGGTGGTTCCAAAAGCGGTGGAGCTGGAAGGGTCGTTGCCCGGATCAAAGCCGGCGAATACGAAGTTGTAAGCCGCGAGATCCTCGAAGCTGTGATTGCGATCGCGCAGATCGAGGTAGTTGGGATAGGACTGCCAACCGGAGTCGGTGCCGTACTCGGTTCCATACAGATTCTCGGAGCGAGGCACGCTCAGCGGGCGGAGGATCAGCCCATCCATCACGCCGAAAACCACTGCGTTGGCGCCGATAGCCAGCGCCAGCGTCAAGACGGCGGCAATGGTGAATCCGGGAGATTTGCGCAACTGGCGAAGGGCAAATCGCAGGTCCTGCAGCAGGGTGGTCATGGTCGGCCTCCGGCGAGAATGGGTCTACGTAGAAGGGGATAGCAATTCGAAAGCCAAACTGCCGAGAATGCAACTTCATGATAGTAAAGCGGCTTGCGGAGTATTCCAGCCGCATGGGAACCGGATCGGATGTCCAGTTTCGCCGCGGAGTGTCCGTTGGCGAACAGGGATGGCGGCGTCAGCGGTCTGCTGGAAACATGCCGGCGGCCGCCGAAGACTGCGTGGCGGGCGCCCGCAAGCCGGCGGCACGAACTTCGGCTCCCGCCTGGAGCCAGCTGCGGCTCAGATCGCGGTCGACCCGGAAACAGCCGGGCGGGCGGCGCATTTACAATGTTGAAGTGCAAACCGAACAGTCTTCGCCGATCATTCTCACCGAGAATCTGACCAAGGTCTATTTGGCGGGCCGAATCCGGGTCGCCGCGGTGCGCGGGGTCTCGATGGCCGTCGAGCGCGGGGAGTTCGTGGCCATTGTGGGGCCCTCGGGTTCGGGCAAGTCCACGCTCTTTTATCTGCTCGGCGGGCTCACCCAGGCCACCGAGGGCCGGGTGGTGGTGGACGGCGTGGACTTTGCCACGCTCAGCGATGCCGAGCGCACGCGCCTGCGCAAGCACCGCATCGGCTTCGTCTTCCAGAAGTTCAACCTGCTGCCCACGCTTACGGCCATGGGCAATATCGAGATCGCGTGGGCCGTCAGCGGGCGCTCCGCCGGCGGGAGGAAGGAGCCGCTGGACCTGAAGTATCTCGATCATCTGAGCGATCTTCTGTCCATCCAGGGGCGGCTGCCGCACCGGCCCTCGGAACTGAGCGGCGGCGAGCAGCAGCGGGTGGCCATTGCGCGCGCGCTGATCACGCGGCCGGCCATTGTGCTGGCCGACGAGCCGACCGGCAACCTGGATACGAAGAACTCCGAAGCGGTGCTGCACATGCTGCTCAGGTCAAATCGGGAGCTGGGCCAGACCACGCTGATGATCACCCACAACCCCGAGGCCGCGGCCATCGCCAGCCGCATTCTGTACATGCGCGACGGCCAGATCGTGCGCGAGGAGAAGGGGTCGCGGTCCGATTTTGCCTTGCCCCTGCCCGGCGCGGCTTTGGCAGGCGCGGCCGTTGCCGACGCGGCTACGGCTCCGGCCGCGGGTTGACCTTGCCGCGGTTTGACCTTGCTTTGGGCGCCCGGTATACTCAGTCTTGCGACTAGCGGGAGTAGCTCAGTGGTAGAGCATCGCCTTGCCAAGGCGAGGGTCGCGAGTTCAAATCTCGTCTCCCGCTCCAATCCGCCCTCCGGCGCCCGCCGGGTTGGCTACGGCGGTTTGGACCGAAGCGAACAGAGGGCTGCCCTGCCAAGGCGCGGTACCCAAGTGGTAAGGGAGAGGTCTGCAAAACCTTTATGCGCCGGTTCGATCCCGGCCCGCGCCTCCAATCCTTTCAGCAACTTAGACTCGATACCCGCCAAAGGCCGGATTGCCACTGTAGCGGAAACTGTAGCGGGTGGCTGTCTTTTTTCACTGAATCATGCCCTTCGCCGCGCCATGCTCCGGCAATAGAGCCTCCATCTGCCGCGCCATGTTGAACTGCCTCAGCGTACTTGCTTATTAAAGAATAAGGCGTTATCTTTTCATTGCAGAGCAGGCTATGAAAGGAACTTTGCATTAGCCCAATGCCGATTCATCGCCAGACCGGAGACTATGCCAAATCCACCACAACCGGGGAGACCGTCCGCGCTTTCGTCCCCTTGCCATTGCCGCCCGTCCCGCCGCTCGAACTGGGAGCATTCTTGCCCCTCCTAGACCGCGCCAATCAGGCATTGGGACGGCTGGATGGACTTTC
>Ga0326727_10019688_pt1 | contig 13505 bp, 10 predicted proteins | sample MB2enrmetagenome_FD_207643 | JGI IMG/M metagenome (GOLD analysis project Ga0326727, IMG submission 207643) | Lab enriched peat soil microbial communities from McLean, Ithaca, NY, United States - MB29MY | ecosystem: Environmental > Terrestrial > Soil > Wetlands > Peat | place: USA: New York... | reverse complement strand
TCAATTTCACCCAGCCGGCAGAGGACGCCGTGGACGAAGCATTGACCGGCCTGAAGAGTGCTCTGGCCGTAAAGGTATATGGCGCTGACTTGAATATCTTGCAAGAGACGGCTTTGCAAATCAAGGACACGCTGGCCAGAATTCCCGGATTCTCGGAATTAACGGTGGTGCGCGAGCTCGGGCAGCCGAGTTTGCTCGTTGACGTCGACCGGGCGAAAATTGCCCGCTATGGAATTAACGTGTCGGATGTGGAGGCCGTGATCCAAGCGGCCGTGGGCGGACAGGCCGCTACACAAGTCATCCAGGGCGAGAAACTTTTCGACCTTGTCGTCCGCATGAGGCCGCAATTCCGCGAGAGCGCCCAGGAAATCGGAAACCTTCTGGTCGGCACTCCGGCGGGCCAGCAGATTCCGTTGAAGCAGCTTGCGGATATCCGGCAAGGGAACGGCGCGTCTTTCATCTATCGCGAGAACAACTCGCGCTATATCGGCATCCAGTACAGCATTGTCGGGCGCGACCTGGAGCGGGCTGTGGCCGATGGGCAAAAGGCCGTGCGCAACGCAGTGCATTTGGCGCCCGGGTACCGTCTGGAATGGGGGGGAGAATATAGCGAGTTCCTCGCCGCCAGGTCTCAGCTCACGGTCATTGGTCCCATTACTGTGCTGCTTATCTTTCTCATCCTTTTCGCGCTCTACGGCAATTTCAAGTTCCCCGTCATCGTGGTGCTCAGCGTCGTCATGACGGAACCGGTCGGGGCGTTGCTGGCCCTTAAGCTGACCCACACTCCCTTCAGCGTCTCTTCTGTTCTGGGACTGCTGGTCCTGATGGGCGTCTCGGTTGAGACGGCAGTCATCGACGCTTCCTACATCAACAAACTGCGCTTGCAAGGGGATGAGATCCGCAAGGCGACTTTCGAGGCTTCCTTGGTGCGCCTCCGGCCCATCATGATGACGGCCCTGGTTGCCTGCCTCGGTCTCTTGCCCGCGGCGCTCTCGACAGGGATCGGCTCGGACTCGCAGAAGCCTTTTGCCATCGTCATTGTCGCCGGCTTGATTTCACGTTTGTTTCTGGGCCGTATTGTGAGTCCAGTGCTGTATAAGATGGTTGCACGTGAAAATGATGTGTTACAAGTCTAGTAATTCTGTCTGGATATATACGGGGACGGCTTGTCGTCCCCAGGCCATTGGGCCGCTTATTGAGGAGGGTAGGGCAAGCCCTACTCCTGCACCTTGCCGTCACCGTGTCGCTACCGCGAATTGCTTTTCTGGCGTGGCGCTTATAAAATCAAATGTCGGTGTATCTGGAATGGTTTGAGGAGGTCCGTCAATTGATAAGGAAAAGCGGGGCTGGGTACAAGGTATGGAGTGGAGTTTTACTGCTGGCGGCGGGAGTGTCGATGGCGCGCGCGGCGGCGAAGGTCAAAGCCAATGCCCCCGACGAGCACGCCTTGAACGAAAAGGTCACCACCTACGTGCGGGCGAAGTTTGGTATTCCTGACACAGTGACAATATCGGCATCGCCTTTCCAGGCGTCGAATTTTCCGGGCTTTCTCACCTCAACGATTACCACTGACGACGGTAAAACACCGAAAAACACCGCCGTGTTCCTTACCAATGACCACCACTATCTGATCGTGGGGCTCCTTTTTGCCGTCACCAAGGATCCGAAAACCGAGCTCATTCAACACATCCGCGAACAATTCAAAGTCCCTGAAACTACCACTCTCACCGCAGGGCCCTTCCATGACTCCGGTATCCCCAACTTTCAGGCAACCACGGTGACCGCCGATAGCGCGAAGGGGAAACAGACTCAGGATTTTTACATTACGTCGGATAATCGCGTGCTGGTGTTGGGAAACATACTGAACTTGGGAGTGGACCTGCGACGGGAAGCGCTGCGAACGATCGTAACCACCAACCAGCCGAGCCAAGGTCCCGCCCATGCTCCGGTTACCATTGTGGAATACGCCGACCTCGAGTGCCCCATGTGTGCCAAGCTCCATGAGTTCCTTGAAAAGGATCTACTGCCGAAATACGGGGACAAAGTTCGAGTCATCTTCAAGGAGTTTCCTCTCCCCATGCACGATTGGTCGCAGTCGGCCGCGATCGCCAACGAATGTGTTTTCCAGATTAAGCCGGACGCCTTCGCGGCTTACCGCTCGTTGGTTTTTCAGAACCAGTCCATCATCAACGTCGCCAACGTCCGCGACAACCTCTTGAATTATGCGGACCAGTTGGGAGTTGACCGCGTCAAGCTGGCAGGGTGCCTGGATTCCCAAGCGTCACTTCGGAAAGTTGAGGAGGGGCGGCGCGAAGCGAAGGAGTTGGAGGTTCAGAGCACGCCGACCTGCTTCATCAACGGGCGGATGCTGATCGGATTCATTTCTCCCGACGCCTATTACAAGGCAGTGGATGCGGCCTTGAGGGAAGCCAAATAGCGCCTTTTGTAGGTGCGGCCCTCGTGGCGGCCCGCGCTCGGGCAACCCTGAGGATTACCCATACCACCCGGCCGAAAAGCCCTCCAGCAGAGCGGAAGTCAGGCAGGCTGAAGTTTAACCGCCTCGATCAACAACGCGCCTTCTTCCTTGAATTTCCTCATCTGTTCCGCGTCACGGAACCAGCGTCCCGCATAGACCTCGGGTGTGGGTGAGCGGTCAGGAATACGGCGGTGGCCCACGGAGCCGAATCCGGCTTGGCGAAAAAGGCCGGTCCACTCCTCGGCGGAGAGCAGTCGGGTCGGTACCTTCAAGAGATCACCCCATTGGTGGCAATGCGGATTGTCGCGGTAGTAGTTGATGAGAATCCAGGCCGAGCCGCCGCTTGAGAGCACGCGGAAGAACAAGTCAAATGGCAAATCGCAAATGTCAAAAGTCAAAGGTACGCGCGATCGCTACTTTTGCAATTTGCCTTTTGCGTTTTGACTCTGGACACCGGGGCTGCCCCAGTTGGGAATATAGCCCTCTCCCTTGGGGAGAGGGTGTCCGGCGACGGCGCTTTCTCCAGCCGTCGCCGGACGGGTGAGGGGTTGCTTCCGTTCGCAAACCACCTTGTCCGGCTAAAGCTTCGCATCCGCTATAGTCCCCCCGTGCCCGTGCGGCCTGCCCCTTGCGGCGCAACCCAACCGCGGCTCAAAACGCCACATCGTCCTTGTTGCGCGACTGGAGGCTGAGGGCAAAGGTCCGCAAAGCGGAAGAACAAGTCAAACGGCAAATCGCAAATGTCAAAAGTCAAAGGTACGAGCGATGGCTACTTTTGCAATTTACCTTTTGCGTTTTGACTTTTGACTTGCTCTGTTGATTCGTGCAAGAAACCCCTCACCCGTCCCGTTCCGGCTGGTGAAAGCGCCGGCAGCGGGACACCCTCTCCCCAAGGGAGAGGGCTGTTGATTCAGTTCTACCCCCGGTGTCCAGCCAAAGATATGGGACACGCTCAGCCCCTGGGGAGAGGGCTGTTGATTCAGTTCTACCCCCGGTGTCCAGCCAAAGATATGGGACACGCTCAGCCCCTGGGGAGAGGGCTGTTGATTCAGTTCTACCCCCGGTGTCCAGGGAAAGATATGGGACACACTCAGCCCCTGGGGAGAGGGCAAGACCCATGACGTGTGTGCCCTGAGTTCAAGTTTGCAGTTCCTCGATTACGATTCGCTCATTTTCAGGATTGAGAGTCAAGACCATCGATGCGTTCTTCCATTATTTATCTACCCTTGCCAGCAACTCCACGAACTTCTGCTCGCGCTCGCCCTGGTTCAATCCCAGTTGTTTCTCCATGACCTGGGTAGTATTCATGGAGCAGAACTTGGGGCCGCACATGGAACAGAAGGCGGCGTCTTTGTAGGTTTCGTTGGCCAAGGTTTCGTCGTGCATGGAGCGGGCCATCTCAGGGTCGAGGGAAAGGTCAAACTGCTTGTTCCAGTCGAAGAGGAAGCGCGCGTACGAAATGGCGTCGTCACGGTCGCGGGCTCCAGGGCGGTGCCGGGCGACGTCGGCAGCGTGGGCGGCAATCTTGTAGGCGATGATACCCTGCCGCACATCGTTCTTATCCGGCAGTCCGAGGTGCTCCTTTGGGGTCACGTAGCAGAGCATGGAGGCGCCGTGCCAGCCGATCATTGCCGCGCCAATGGCCGACGTGATGTGGTCGTAGCCAGGCGCGATATCGGTGACCAGCGGGCCCAAGGTGTAAAACGGCGCTTCCTGGCACATCTCGATTTCCTTGTCCACCTGGAGCTTGATCTGATCCATGGGGACGTGCCCGGGCCCTTCGATCATTACCTGAACATCATATTCCCAGGCTTTCCGGGTGAGTTCGCCGAGAGTGTTCAGTTCGGCAAATTGCGCGGCGTCGCTGGCGTCCGCCAGGCAGCCCGGGCGCAAGCCGTCACCCAAGGAAAACGAGACGTCGTATTTCTGGAAGATTTTGCAGATTTCTTCAAAGTGCGTATAAAGAAAATTCTGCCGGCTATTCTCCACGCACCATTGGGCCAGAATCGCCCCGCCACGGCTGACGATGCCGGTGATGCGTTGCCGCGTCATGGGGATATACTCGCGCAGCACGCCGGCGTGGATGGTCATGTAATCCACACCCTGCGCCGCTTGCTCCTCAATCACCTCGAGCATAATCTCGGGAGTCAGATCACGCACCCGTGAAACGCGTGAAAGGGCTTCATAAATGGGAACCGTTCCGATGGGGACGGGACTGTGGCGCAGTATCGCCTCGCGAATCTCGTGAATGTTGCCGCCCGTCGAAAGGTCCATGGCCGTATCGGCGCCGAAATGCACGGCCGCATGGAGTTTTTCCAGCTCCTGGTCGATGTTCGAGGTAGTCGCGGAGTTGCCGATGTTAGCGTTAATTTTGCACTTCGCCGCAATGCCAATGGCCATGGGCTCGAGCTCGAGGTGGCGCACATTGGCAGGAATGATCATGCGTCCGCGGGCCAGCTCGGATCGGATGGTTTGCGCGTCGAGGTTTTCGCGCTTGGCCACAAACTCCATCTCTTCCGTAACCATCCCTTGGCGCGCGTAGTGCATCTGCGTCACCACAGGCCCGGTACGCTTCTTGACCCAATCACTCCGAATTGGAGGCAACATAGACTTTTTCTCCTGCCTTACAAATTTCCTCGAACGAGGTGCAATGTGATTCCCCAGAGATCCAGTTTAGCGCCTGCCTCAGCACCCCGCAAGCCGCCACGCCGTAAGGTGGTGCCGTCGTTTGGAATTACCTCCCTTACCAACCACCTGTCATTCCCGCGAAGGCGGGAATCCAGTCCGTCGTCGGCGTATTTCCAATGGCTTGCGGAGTGGATTCCCGCCTTCGCGGGAATGACTGTACCCATGAGTGTGCGTGTCTCACAAACGACACCCACAGCGGAGGCCCAAGCCGGGGCAAGCCCCGGCCCTACGTTTCCGCAAGGGCATCCTCAAGCTCCTCCGGCGTGTTGACAGGAGGCTGGCACGATGACCCGATGCAAACCCGCGCTAAAGGCGCATTGGCAAGCGGTAGATTGGGCAACGTGTCAGCGAGCCCTGGAGGGAGTTCGCCATTCTTTATCACCGCTGGGGAAAACGCGAATACTCGCTTGCTGGCGCGCGGCGTCCGGTAGGCGGTGGTTAAGAGTTCCGAAGTCCGCTCATCCTTGGGCTCTCCAATCACCACGACCTCAATGGGAGGTTCCAGGTGGTTCAGCAGGGCGAGCCCATAGGTCGAGGCAAAGAGGCCGTATTCAGCAGCTTTCGACGCAAGCAGGGCCAGGGTTTCTTGCGCCTTCTCGCGAAAATCCGTTCGGCCGGCGAGGCTGGCAAGCCGGTCGAGAACGAGGACCGCCACGGAATTGCCCGCCGGGGTCGGCGAATCCTGAAATGGCTTTCGAAGCATCGTCAGATTTCCGAACCGGTCGTTGAGGTCGCGCGCGGCATCGAAGAATCCGCCGCCCTGGTCATCCCAGAAACGGCGCAGAGTGATTTGCATCAACTCGAGGGCGCGGTCGAAGTAAAGGCGCGCGCCGGTAACCTCGTAAGCGTCCAGGAGCGCAGCAGCCATGAACACCTGGTCGTCCAGCAACCCTTCGACGCGAGCCTGTCCGTTCACGAGGCTGTGGTACATTCCCTTTTCGCGGGCGTAAGCCTTGGCGAGAAGGAGGTCGAGAGCCGCCAGGGCGCGATCGCGCGCGCGCTCCTCGCCCAAGACTTTGAACGCCTCCAGAAGCGCAGAAATCATCATCCCGTTCCAACTGGCGTAAATCGTCTCATCCACAAACGGGGTCGGCCGCCTCGCACGCGCTTCCCGCAGCTTGGCCTTGGCGCGCGCCAACACCTGGCCGGCCTCCTCGGGTTTCAGGCCGAGGCGGGCTGCAATGGCCTCGAAGGGCTGATCGACGAACAGGACGTTCTTGGCGGGGTTGTGTTGCATCTCGCCTTGAGGCTCGATGTGGTAATAGAGTGAAGCCACGTGAGCCTCGAGCGGGTCGAGAACCGCCTTCGTCTCCTCCAAGGTCCAAGTGAAGTAATCACCATCATCTTCCAGGCTGTAATCAGCGTCCTGGCTGGCGTAGAATCCGCCTTGGGGATCGGACAGAACATTTCCCACAAAGGAAAGTATGCCCTCGGCAATATCCCGGAAGAAGCGGTTTCCCGTCACCTGATAGGCGCGCAGGTAGTTCACCAGCAAGCCCGAGTTGTCATAAGCCATCTTCTCAAAATGAGGCACGATCCAACGCTCATCCACCGCGTAACGATGAAAACCGCCATCCAGTTGGTCGTATACGCCTCCCCGGCCCATATGCTCGAGGGTGCTGGTTACCACGGTCAGGAACCCGCTTTGTCGAGTTTGAAGATACGCTTCCAGCAGCAAGTTGAGGGCGCTGGGATGAGGAAACTTCGGGGCGTTGCCGAACCCGCCGAAGCGGGCGTCGTACATTCCTCGAATGCTCTCGAGCACCGCGTTGAGAACTTCCTTCCCTGCCTGTTCATCGTTCCGAGGGAAGCGTTCGACTCCGGCCAGCGCCTCGGAGATCTTCTGCGCGTTCTCCAACACCTGGGCGCGCTGCGCTCTGTAGCTCTGCGCGACCGCTTCCAGCACGCGTCTCATCCCAGGCCGGCCGTATTGGTCGTCGGGTGGGAAATAGGTGCCTCCGTAAAACGGTTTGCCTTCGGGCGTGAGGAATGCCGTCAGCGGCCATCCTCCTTGCCCGCTCAAAGCGCTCACCGCAGTCTGGTACCTCGAGTCGATATCCGGCCGCTCGTCACGGTCCACCTTCACCGCCACGTAGTGCTCGTTAATCAGGCGGGCAACTTCGGGGTTCTCATAGCTCTCCCGGTCCATGACGTGACACCAATGACACCAAACCGCACCAATGTCCAGAAGGATGGGTTTGTCCTGTGCGCGAGCTTGCGCAAAGGCTTGATCTCCCCATTCCCGCCAGTTGACGGGCTGGCGCGCGGCACTGCGCAGATACGCGCTCGCGGCTTGCGCCAACTCGTTGCTCGGCTTGTTGAAACTCATGCGGCTCCGTCTCAACCGGAAACTGGAAACTAGAAATCAGAAACTAGAAAATGGAAACTGGAAAATGGAAAATGGAAATTGGAAAATGGAAACTGGAAATTGGAATGTATCACCCTCAATTCTGTTTCTAATTTCAATTTCCACTTTCCAATTTCCACTTTCCAGTTTCCATTTTCTAGTTTCCAGTTTCCAGTTTCGATTTTCCAGTTTCGATTCTCCAGTTTCTATTTTCCATTTTCCATTTTCCTTTCCAGTCGCTACTGCACGCGCGAGGACTTAGGCGGCTCCTCTTCAGCTTGGGTATCATCCAAAGGTTTGCGTCCCGCGAAACCTTCTTCGATTCCGTGCCAGTACCCGATGCGCGCTTCGCCCAGCTTCCAGCAGAGATAGACTTTCTCACCTCCGCGGAGGCTTGGAAAGTCCACCAAACCCGTATCGAGGTCCTTAACCACGCAGCCGGTTTGTTGAATCTCCTCCACTGTCTGGGCCAATTGCTCGGCAACCTTTTCGCGCTGCGTCTTCTTGTGGTTGAGCTCCGCAAATGGTGGAAGCGAACCACCCAACATCATAATCCGCAGGGCCGCGTTGGAGATTTCCGCGGAAATACTGTCCAGAGCATGCTTCTGCTTGCGAGCCTCCTCGAGAAAGTGCCCGATAGCAGGCAAAAGCTCTTCGGCTTGGCGGCGATTGAAATACTTTTCCATAGGCAATGAAGTTAACAGTCAACAGTCAACAGTCGACAGTCAACACCTCCGCCCCTCTTGACTGTCGACTGTTGACTGTTGACTGTCAACTGTTCTCCAACATCCGCTCCAGCGCCACGCGCGCCCAGCGCTTGGTTTCTGCGTCCACACTGACCTGGTTTACCACTTCCCCCTCCACCAGGCTTTCCAGCGTCCAGCAAAGGTGTTGCGGAGAAATGCGATACATCGTGCTGCACATGCACACGCAGTCGTCCAACGGAATTATCCGGCGGTCCGCATGCTCCGCCGCCAGGCGGTTCACCAAATGTATTTCGGTGCCCACCGCCCATTGGCTTCCGGACGGTGATTCCGCGACTCGCCTGATGATGTATTCGGTCGAACCCACTTCGTCCGCTAACTGGCAAACTTCCCAGGAACACTCCGGGTGAGCGATGACCCGGATGCCGGGATGCGCTCCGCGCGCTCGCTCGACATGTTGGGGCAGGAACCGCAGGTGCACGGAACAGTGTCCCTTCCACAGGATGAGGCGTGCCTTCCGCATTTCGTCCTCAGAAAGCCCCCCTAGCTCCTCGCGGGGATTCCATACCACCATTTCTTCCAGCGGGATCCCCATCCGATAACCCGTGTTGCGGCCCAGGTGCTCATCCGGCACAAACAGAGCCTTCTCGCCTCGCGTCAAAGCCCACTCCATCAGTCTTCGCGAGTTCGAGGACGTGCACACCGCGCCACCCGTTCGTCCGACAAAAGCTTTGATGGCCGCCGTCGAGTTGATGTAGGTAACCGGAACGATCTTCGCGCCGGTCGCCTGGTTTAGCTCCTCCCAACAGGTTTCCACCTGCTCGAGCTCGGCCATGTCGGCCATTGAGCAGCCGGCGTTCAAGTCGGGAAGCATTACGATCTGGTGGTCGGCGCTCAGGATGTCGGCGCTCTCGGCCATGAAGTGCACGCCGCAGAACACGATGTACTCAGCTTCCGGCCGGGCGGCTGCCAATTGCGAGAGCTTGAGAGAGTCACCTCGGAAATCGGCGAACTTCACCACCTCATCGCGCTGGTAGTGATGCCCCAAGATCACCAGGCGCGGCCCCAGCGCGGCTTTTGCGCCGGTGATGCGCTCGTCGAGCTCCGGCTGGCTAAGCGCCACGTAGAACTCCGGTAGCGTATTGAAGACTGCCGTCGCCATATTGCGCCCTCACACTATTCTAACCTAAGGGGGGACTTCCCTCCTTCGGAAAGGCTAACCTCCGATGTACACCATCGTGCGGTCAGGTTGAACAAAGTCAGGCTCATTAATGCGGTGGCCGGGCTCTTTCTGGCATACTGCATCGATGAAAAATCTCTCCATGTCGCTGTCCGTGGCCCCGTTGCGAACCAGATGACGCACATCATACTCTTCCATCGAGAATAGACACGTGCGCACCTTTCCATCGGCAGTCACCCGGACTCGACTGCACTGCCCGCAAAACGGAATGGACACCGGCGCGATAATTCCAATTTCGCCTTGCCCATCGGCGAAGCGATAACGCAGAGCGGTTTCACTGGGGGAATGTCGAGGCGCCTCGACCAGGGGATAAATCGGGGAGACAGCCGCAATGATCTCCTGCGCGGTCACCACTAATTCTCGCTTCCAGGAATGGTCGGCGTCCAGGGGCATGAATTCGATGAATCGCAGGATGATGTCGCGCTTTCGGGCGAGGCGTGCAAAATCCACGATTTCATCGTCGTTGAACCCGCGCACCAGCACAATGTTCACCTTGACCGGCCTCAACCCCGCCTCGAGAGCGGCATCGATTCCCGCCATCACCTTCTCGAGCGAGCGCGGGGTTCGGGTTATCCGGGTGAATTTTGCCGCGTCCAACGAATCCAGGCTCACGGTGACGCGGGGAGCGCCGGCTGCGGCAAGGCCCCCAGCCATCACTGGCAGAAGGTAACCATTGGTGGTTATCGCTACGTCCTCGAGGCCCTCGATTTGCCGCAGGCGTGCGATGAACTCCACGACGCCCGAACGCAGCAGGGGCTCGCCTCCTGTAACGCGAACTTTGCGGATCCCGAGCCCTACTAGAACCCGGCTGACCCGCAAAAACTCCTCCCAGCTCAGCACGTCCCGGTGCGGAAAATAGTTCTTCGGATCGGCGGACTTACAGTAAACACAACTGAAGTTGCAGCGGTCCGTCACCGAAATGCGAAGGTCGTGGATCTCACGGCCGAATTTGTCTTTTAACATCGCCCTAAACAAAAACACCTACCCGCGTTTGGAGTAGGTCCTGTTCTCCTTTCCAAACACGGGAGGCGGCTCGATTTCTCAAGCCACCCTATCGGCCCGCAAGGCTTGGACTTGTGTTGTGCCTTTAGCAACCCCGGGCTCGGAGAACACTTTTATCCTAGAGGATTAGATGACTGGATGCAACATAAGGTTCTCGATCACCACCACAGGTTTGTTATAAGGAACTTGGCTGGGATATGTTTACTCGCTGGGTAGGATTTGCTGTGCGCCGTGGATAACAGCAAGCACGTCAATCTGATCAGGCTTGATGTAGTAGGTGATTTTCGAGCCCAAATCCCGCGCGGACCGTTTCGACGCGGGTGGTGCGCCCCGCTTGACTATAGGCCAGCCCTGATTCGATGGCCTGATGCACGTAGATCTCACGCATCAGGTCATCCCAAGTGGAGTCGTCCGGCATTTTTTCAATAAGCCTTCGGGCCTCTTCCTTAATGTTGGTCGTTGCCATCCGCAGATCCCCCTTGCTCCTCCCCAGCGTACCTAAGCAGACCCCCACTTTCCTAGAGCACCTGTACGCTGAGCCCCGGTATTTTGGGGAAGCTTCGCTCGTCGCGGGTGGCCAGTGTGTAGTTCCTGGCGAGGGCGGTAGCGCCGATCATCAGGTCACGCTCACCTACGGCAACGCCGCGCTTGGCGAGGTCGGCCCACAGCGAGGCATGCACCCTGGCCACGGTGAGATCAAAAGCGATCACCGGAAGCTGGGCCAGCAACCCCTCAATGAAGGCTTGACGCCGGTGGCGCTGGCCGGGTGTCCTTGCCCGATGAACCCCATGCAAGAGTTCGGAGGCAGTCACCGCCGAGATCGCCACATCCTCCCCGGCATAACGAGCCGTGATCGCGTCACCGGCGAGGTCTCCCCGCTCCATGGCGATCAGGACACTCGAATCGATTAGCGTGGCCATCGCGACTCTGCCACCGTGGATTGCTTTGCCGAGAGCTTCTCAACCAAGGCGAGGTACTCCTCATCCGGCTTGGGCAGTGAACGAAGGAGGTCCGCCAGTTCTTTGCCGCTGAATCTCGCTGGCTGGGCTGGCAGAATTTCACAGACGGGCTTGCCCCCCCGTTCCACAATGAAACTCTCGCCCCGATAACGGACCCGATTCATCAATTCGGAAAACCGGCGGACGGTTTCCGTTGCTGAAATACGTACTTTCATAGAATCATATTTACATATTCTCTCAGAGGCCGTCAAGTACTCAACAATCGCCAGTTGACTCCCGAGGCGGGCTGGGGACGGTGGCACAGGCACTCTTGCCTGTGAGCAGGGCTGATGCATCCCAGGGCACAGGCAAGAGTGCCTGTGCCACATCACAAGCAACGTCGGTGCCACCCCCGAGGACCGAACGCCGTCCGGCCCTACCACGTAATTCATCCCTGCCCGCGGTGAAAGAAAAGGCCGGCCGCGCGAACGCGGCCGGCCCGTGTTTCCCCCCACAATCCAACCCTGTATCAGGCGGGAACTTTTTCGTCAACCTCCTGGGCGACATCACCGATCTGGACTAATTCGGTGTTCGGCTGCTTCAGTACCATTTCTTCATAGTATTGCCGGGCTTGTTGAGCCTCCCAGGCAGACTTCCTGCGCTGACGCTCTTCCTCCGCAGCGGTAATGGGGATGTCGTGCTCTTTCGAGCGCACGCGGGCAGCATCCTCGGCGTTCACGGAGAGCAACGAATGCCCGGTACTGCCCAGTTCCACGGATTTGCCCTTGGCGTAGATCTGGTGTTTGCCGTGCGTCTTGTACCACTCGGCCACCGTGGCGTTCTTATACATGTTCTCGAGGATCTTTCGCCAGCCGATTCCTGTATTGTAAGCGCAGAAGGAAATCTCGCCCTGCTGCGTGGCGTAGGGAATGATGCACATCTCGGTGCGGCGGAAGTCATAATTGAAAAGGTCCTGGAACCACATGCCGGCAATGAAGAGGAAATTCCAGGGGTCGGAACGGCGCTTCAGAGCGTCTTCGTAGGTGCGCTCGGGGTCCGAGGCGCCATACTTCTTCCGGGCGCGAGCCTCCCCAGTTAAAGCAAAGGATTTGTCGAACTTCTTGAGCAAGTCAATCAAGGCCAGGCTCTTGGGCGCCTGGAACGGCTTGTAGTTCTTCAGCAGCGCCAGCCCCATCATGAAGTTTGAAAACGCCTTCCCGCGCGCGGCGTCCGTGATCCCCTGCATATCCTTTACAAGCTCGGGAATATCAAGGAACTGGGGAACCGGGGCCCACTCTTTGTTTTCTTTATTAATCATCAGCGCAGTCCCCACTCCGCAGTTGGGGTGGCAGCCGCAGCTCACCTGTCCCCATTGGGCTTCCGGGCCATGGACCAGGTCGGCAAAGTCAGCGAAGGCCCCCATCAAGGAGATGGGGAACCAGTCGCGCGTGGGCTCGGTGATGCCCGTCTGCTTTTTCACGTCCAGCGCCAGGTGCGAAAGCGTATAGCGTTGGCGCCGGCGGCGTTGTGGGGTGATGTCCTCGTCTCGGCCCGTAAAGCTGACGGGCTGAAAAGCTACGAAGGCGATCTTCTTGGGGTTCTCGCGGGCAAAGTTGACGATGGGCCCCACCTGGTCGTTATTCAAGTTGTTAACGATGGTGGTGACCAGAATGATCTCGATGCCCGCCTCGTGCATGTTCTCGATGGCGCGCAGCTTCACATCAAACAGGTTGCCCACCTGGCGGTGGCTGTTGGCGTCGTTGCCGATTCCGTCAAACTGCAAATAGGCATAGCGCAGGCCGGCATCGAAGGCGCGCTTGCAGAACTCTTTACTCCTGGCAAACTCGATTCCGTTGGTGGCCGCCTGCACGCTGTTGTAACCCAACTTGCGGGCATAGCGGATGGCGTCAATGAAATAAGGCGACATGGTGGGCTCGCCGCCCGAAAACTGCACCGACATCTGCCGGCGCGGTTTGATTTTGACGGCGTTGTCGAGGATCTGCGTGATGTCTTCCCACGAAAGCTCGTGCACAAAGCCCACTTGATTGGCGTCCATGAAGCAGGGATCGCACATCATGTTGCAGCGGTTGGTGAGGTCAACGGTGAGCAC
>Ga0326727_10019686_pt1 | contig 13506 bp, 7 predicted proteins | sample MB2enrmetagenome_FD_207643 | JGI IMG/M metagenome (GOLD analysis project Ga0326727, IMG submission 207643) | Lab enriched peat soil microbial communities from McLean, Ithaca, NY, United States - MB29MY | ecosystem: Environmental > Terrestrial > Soil > Wetlands > Peat | place: USA: New York... | reverse complement strand
ATCGAAAACATCGAGCGGCATATCACCCAGGGCAAGGAACTGAAACTGGCGATTCTCGACGGCTCGCAGGAGATTGCGGTTCCGGCCTTCGTTTCCACCTTGTGCATCTGCATCGTCTTCGTGCCTATGTTTTTCCTCACCGGGGTTGCCAAGTTCCTGTTCGTGCCGCTGGCCGAGGCCGTCGTGTTTGCCATGCTGGCGTCTTATCTGCTGTCGCGCACCCTGGTCCCCACGCTGGTGATGTATATGGTGCGCGGGCACGAGCAGCGGAGCGCCGAAGCCAGAACTTTGCTGGGCCGTTTCCAGCGTGGCTTTGAAGGGAAATTCGAGCGCTTCCGCCGCATGTATGAACAGCTGTTGCAGCTCACGCTGGAACACCGCCGGCGGTTCGCCGCCTGCTTCCTGGGGTTTTGCGTGCTGTCGTTGGGGCTGGTGTTCTTTCTCGGCCAGGATTTCTTCCCGTCCGTCGATGCCGGCTTGATCCGCCTGCACCTGCGCGCCCGCCCGGGGCTGCGCGTGGAGGAGACCGCCCGGCTTACCGATCAGGTGGAAAAGGTCCTGCGCCGGGAAATTCCGCAGGCAGAGCTACAAACCATACTGGACAACATCGGCGTACCTTACTCCGGCCTCAACTTGTCCTACAGCACTTCGGGTGTTATCGGAACCAGCGATGCGGAAATCCTGATTGCGCTGAATTCGCAACATCATCATCCCACCGAGAAATATGTGGAGCGGCTGCGCGAGGAATTGCCCCGTACCTTTCCCGGCGTGGAATTCTTTTTTCAGCCGGCCGATATCGTCACCCAGATTCTGAACTTCGGCTTGCCGGCGCCTATCGATATACAGTTGATGGGCGCGGATCTGGAGGGCAATTACGCGATCGCCCAGCAGATTGCCAACCGGCTGCGGCGGGTGCCGGGGGCGGCGGACGTACACGTGCAGCAGTTGATGAGCGAGCCAACCCTGTACCTGGACGTCGATCGCACCCGGGCGACCCAGGTTGGCCTGAATGCCCGGGAAGTGGCGACCAGCGTGCTTCTGTCGCTCAGCGGCAGCTCTCAGACCGCGCCGAATTTCTGGCTCAATCCCACAAATGGCGTGACCTACCCGCTGGTCGTCCAGACTCCGCAGTACCACATGACTTCCCTGCAAGACCTGATGACCACGCCGGTATCCGGTACCAACGCACAAGCCCTCCAGGTGCTCGGCAATGTGGCCCAGGTGAAGCCCGTGGTGCGGCCGGCCGTGGTTTCCCACTACGACGTGCAGCCGGTAATCGATATCTACGCCAGCACCCAGCGGCGCGATTTGGGCAGCGTGGCCTCGGATACGATGAAGGTGCTGAATCAATTTGAGGGGCACCTGCCGCGCGGCAGCCGGATGGTGGTGCGCGGCCAGGTGGCGACCATGAAGTCCTCCTTCTTCGGTTTGGGGGTGGGGCTTCTGATGGCGATCGTGCTGGTCTATTTGCTGATCGTGGTGAACTTCCAGTCCTGGCTCGATCCGTTCATTATCATCACGGGATTGCCGGGGGCGCTGGCCGGCATTGCCTGGTTCCTGCTGCTGACGCACACGCGGCTCAGCGTGCCCTCGCTTACCGGCGCCGTGATGTGCATGGGAGTAGCCACCGCCAATTCCATTTTGCTGATCTCGTTTGCGCGGGATCGCATGGGAACGGGAGTGCCAGCGATACAGGCCGCCGTCGAAGCGGGATATACGCGTATTCGACCGGTGCTGATGACGGCTCTGGCCATGATCATCGGCATGGTGCCGATGGCTCTGGGCTTCGGCGAGGGCGGCGAACAGAATGCTCCCCTGGGAAGGGCGGTAATCGGGGGCCTGCTGTTTGCCACGGTGGCCACGCTGTTCTTTGTCCCTTCGGTTTTCGCCATGCTGCACGAACACAGCCAGGCAGACGAGACCAGCGGAGGGGACAACCTGAAGTAGCGCTGCCGTCCCTGCAAACGAACTCAGGGCGGGCTCCCGGCGGTGGGTCGCGCGTACCAAGCTTCGTCCTGCAGAGCACGAGCTGCAGGAGTTTTAAGGAGTGGATGACATACATGGATTCAGAATTGGAATTGGAGCGGCCGGAAGAGCCGAAAACTCATATTGCGGCGCCGCCAAACGACGCCGGGCCTCGGGCGACTCCTGTCAGAGCGCGGACCGTGATGCTGGTGGTGGGCGCGGTCCTGCTGGCGCTTCTGCTGGGTGGCGCGCTGACGTTGCTTAAACGCGCTCAGGATGAAGGGGTACTGGCCAAAGAAACGCAGAAGAACTCCGTCCCCGCGGTAGCTGTCATCCGTCCGCAGGCGGAAAAACCCGATCAGGAACTCGTGCTCCCCGGAACCTTGCAGGCCTACGAAGAGTCTCCTATCTATGCCCGTACCAATGGCTACCTGGTGCGCTGGTACAAGGACATCGGCAGCCGGGTCAAACAGGGCGAACTGCTGGCGAAGATCGATACCCCGGAGGTCGACCAGGAATTGTTGCAGGCGCGCGCCACCAGGCAGCAAGTGGAAGCGCAACTGGATTTGGCGCGGACTTCCAATGACCGCTGGCAAAACCTCCGCCAGACCGATTCGGTTTCCCAGCAGGAAGCCGATCAGCAAAGCAGCCTGTACCAGCAGAGCAAGGCGAACCTGGCGGCCGCAGAGGCTAACGTCCGCCGTCTGGAGCAGATGGAATCCTTCAAGAATATCTATGCCCCGTTTTCCGGCGTGCTGACCCGCCGCAACGTCGACCCCGGCGCCTTGATCAACGCCGGCGCCGGTGGCCGGGAGCTGTTCGACCTGGCGAAGGTCGATCCCCTGCGCGTGTTTGTCAGCGTGCCGCAGGCCTATGCGCCCGACATTGCTACTGGCATGAAAGCTTGGGTCAGCTTGCAGGAATTTCCCGGACAGACATTTCAGGGCTCGGTCGTGCGCACGGCGGAAGCCATCGATGCGGCTACCCGCACGCTGCTCACCGAGGTGGATGTGCCCAATAAAGACGGGCGGCTTTTGCCCGGCTCCTTCGGGGAGGTACATTTCGCGGTGGACAGCGGCGCGAAGAAGGTTACGGTTCCGGTGAACGCCATGTTGTTCCGCGCCGAGGGAGCGCGCGTGGCGGTGGTGGGCGCCGATGGAAAAGTACAATTGCGCCCCGTTTCCATTGGCCGCGATTATGGTGCAACGCTGGAAATCCTGGGTGGCCTTAGCCTGCAGGAGCAGGTAATCATTAATCCTTCCGATTCGCTCGAAGAAGGCCAACAGGTACGGGTGGTGACTTCGGGACAGGGAGGCAGCCAGTGATCCGGCGGTTTGCTGCTGCCGTCTGTGTCCTGGCCGGGCTCGGGCTGGCGGGATGTACGGTGGGTCCCAAATACGCTCGGCCGCCCGCGCCGGCGCCGCAAGCCTGGAAGACCGCTCCACCCTGGGAGGTTGCGGTTCCCCGGGATGCTGTTCCCAAAGGCACCTGGTGGACCATCTTCAACGACAGCCAGCTCAACGCCTATCAACAGCAGTTGCTCACGGCCAATCAGTCCCTGGCCGCCGCCAAGAATCGTTTGGACCAGGCGCGGGCGCTGGCGCGGGTGGCTTCCGCGGGGTTCTTCCCGCAATTGACGGCCGATCCTTCCGGGCAGCGGGTGCGCGCCTCGGGCAATCGTCCTTTGCTGGCCTCCAAGCCGCCTATCCCTCCGGATACCGAATACAACTTCATGATCCCCTTTGCTCTAAGTTACGAGGTGGATCTGTTCGGGCGCGTCCGGCGGAATATGGAAGCGGCCAATGCTGCGTTGCAGTCCACAGCCGCCGACTTGGCCAATGTGCAACTGGTGCTGGCCTCCGAGCTGGCTGCCGACTACTTCAGCCTGCGCGAACTCGATGCCGAGACCGCCGTAGTGCAGGAACTGGTGAGTATCGAACGCAAAGGACTTGAGCTGGTACAGCGGCGCCACGAAGGCGGCGTGGCCAACGGCCTGGAGGTCGCGCAACAGGCCGCCTTGCTGGATGCGACCGTGGCGCAGGTTTCCTTGTTGCAGCAACAGCGGGCGCAGTACGAACATGCTCTGGCGGTTTTGACCGGGAACCCGGCATCTACCTTCAGTGTTCCCGTTGCCCCGCTGCGGACCGTTCCGCCGCCGGTCCCGCTCGGCGTTCCGTCGGATGTGCTGGAACGTCGGCCCGACATAGCAACCTATGAAAGGCTCATGGCCTACCAGAATGCGCAGGTGGGAATTGCCACCACGGCGTTCTATCCACACATCACGCTCTCCGGGTCCGGCGGGTGGCAGAGCCGCGACATCGCGACCCTGGTCAATGCTCCCAGCACTTTCTGGTCGCTGGGAAGCGACCTGCTGCAACCGATTTTCAGCGGCGGCCGCAACCGCGCCAATCTGGAGGCGGCCAAGGCGGGATACAACGAGGCGGTAGCGAACTATCGGGAGGCCGTTCTGACCGCCTTCCAGCAAGTGGAGGATGGTTTGTCCGGCTTGCAAACGCTGTCGCAGGCCTTGGCCACCCAGCGGACCGCGGTCGACGACTCCCGGCGCGCCCTGACCTTGGCGAATAACCGGTACACCGGCGGCCTGACGACCTACCTGGACGTAATCACCGCGCAAACAACTTTGCTGAATAACGAACGTTTGGCCACGCAGCTCCTCGGGCAGCAGATGGTCGCTTCCCTCTATCTGGTGAAGGCGCTAGGTGGAGGATGGGACAGCTCTGAGATCAAGAACGAAGAAGTGCATCCCCGGGCAGGTCAGGTGGTTCAGCAGTAAGATTAGCCATCCGTCAAAATAACGCGCGCAACCTGGGGGTTACCATTTTCCAGCGGTTTCCACCCCAGTCCTGCAGTCACGATGGTGACGGCCTGAACGATAAGCACCAGCATCACGCAAGCCGTCCATCCTCCCAAGTGCCACAGATAGCCCGGCAAAACCCCGCTGACGCTTCCTCCAATGTAGTAGAAGGCAACGTAGAGGCCGGTCGCCGAGGACCGCTCGCCCGCCGGGGCCGCCACCTGTATATAAACGCTCGCCGCCACCTGGCAGACAAAGACCGCCAGGGAGCAGAGGGTTAGTCCCAAAAGGATTACCCACAAGGGGTGCAGCAGGGTCAGCAGCCCCCCGGCCATGCCTGCCAGTTCAGCCGTCATTAAGGCCTTGCGCGATCCCACTTTCGCAATCCATATACCCGCCAGGGGCGTGATCACCAGGCCTACCAGATACACCATGAACACCAGACTCAGTTGGCTTGGACTCAGGAAATAGGGAGGCGCTGCCAGGTGAAAGTTGATGTAGGTGAAGATGGCCACCAGCGAAAACAGCACATTGAAACCCACCACGTAGGTCGCGGCCAGTTGCGCATTGCGCAGATGGCGGAACACATTATTTCGCGGCGCTGCTCCGGCGATTTGCTTCTCCGTCTTGCTGTCTCTGGGCAGCCAGCGCGCCAGAAGGGCGCCGGAGACGAGAGCGCAAGTGCCCAGTACAACGAATCCCACGCGCCAGTTGGGAACCACTCCCGGAAACACCTGATGGGTCACGGCATGGCCGCTGAACACCCGGCCGGAAAAACCTCCGATCACACAGCCGCACAGGTAGGCCGACATTACCTTCGGGGCGTCCTGCAATGGCCATTCCTCGGTAATGCTCGCTACGGTGATGGCGAAAATTCCCGGCGTGACGATGCCCTGGAGAAAGCGCCAGAAAATCAGTTCATTCAGGGTACGGGAGGTAGCCGCCATCAGGACCGGTACGGCCAGTAGGAAAGTCGCAATCACAATGACGCGCTTCCGCCCGATGCGTTCCGCCAAAACTCCGCAGAACGGCGCCGACAGCGCTACCGCAATCGTCGAAGCGCTTATCGTCATTCCCACGGCTGACTTGGAGGCGGAAAACACTTGCGCGAGCAACGGCAGCAGCGGCTGGGTGGCCCACAGGTTTAAAAACGATACTGCGCCCGCCAACGCCACCGCTGCGACGGCGGTCCAGGGCAAACGATCGCTCCGATCCGAAACCCCGTAAGGTCCGGCATTCGCAACGCCATCCAGCTCGGCCGTGGTTAACCCGCCTGCCCCGGTTACAGCAACTGTATCCGTGCCATCAGCCATGATAGGGCCCGAATGGGAAACAATCAGAGTCTATCGCCTGGCCCCGAGTGCAGCAATGGCGAAGGACGCATTTGACGACTCAGCGTAGCCCCGAAATAGGGGCGGGAAGGGGAAATGGGTCCACTATTGAGATGCCCGCCCCCGAAGGGGGGCGTAAGAGGGCATAAGAAGTGTGGTAGATCACGGCGAAGCTGATTAAGCTTCGTCTTCCGATTCCAAACGGCTATTTACCGGATTCGCTTCCGCAGACTGCTGGTGGCTGCTGGACGCTGTTTCGTTCCGGGCCGTATTATTGCTATTCGAAACTAGCCGCCCACTGAGCGGCGTTCCGAAGTTGGTTATATCGCAAAACATACTAGTCTCGCTTACCTCCAGCTTCTTAGATGTTGCCGTGTGTAGCGCGATGCAAAAAGGCCTACCTCGCAGGAACCTGGCGGCGATAGACCCGGCTAATGTCCATGCCCAACGCGTGCCGTAGTACCACTTCGCAGAGCGAGACATCGTCATCTACCAGGGGAATGCGGAAGTGTAGCTGGTCTTCGAAGGCGACGGGAATCACTGGCGCCAAGTCGAGAATCGAGACCTTCTCACCGGCAACCTCCAGCCGCGCGGACACCGGGCCATACGACAAGCCAGCAGCGTGGACAGCTCGCCGCACGGTTTGGAATACCAAGCTCCGTTCCGCCGCTGGTTGGGATTCCATGGGCACAACACCCAGCACGCGCAGTTTGCCAGCCTGCGCAATTGCGGCTACCCCGCATGCGTACCGCTCCGCCGCCGGGGCCAAACTGAAAGTAATGATTCCCGCGGCGCCTAATTTTTCGCGGAGGAGGTTCTTATCGGCGCAGGCATCGGCCGCTCGCGGGGGGTGCCAGCGCAATCCCAACATGCCGGCGGCACGCGCGCATGCCGGGGCGGCGGCTTCGTCAACCGCAACCATGGCTGAGAGCGGATGTTCGGAAGCATACTGAACAATGTCGAGAGCCGATTCGCGCTGCGCGAAATTCAACGAGAGAAACGGCTGACTGCTATCTCCTGTTCCCAGGACAGCGGCAATTCCCAGCTTGCTCGCGACTGCAGTATACGGCTGGGCATCGACAGCCTTGCTGGCCAAGATCAAGACTGGTGCGCGACTCGGGGTTGCGGCCATCGCTAGTGACAATAGCAGAATACCGTTTCCCGTCCCCCGTTGCCCGTTTCCTGCATTTGCATGGATGAACGCCAGCGCTACGATTGTCGGCCCCCTGCTATTTGAGGGCCGAGCTTAGGACGAGCGCGCGACAAAAGAGACCAGCGCCACCGACACGGGAAACGGGAAACGGATAACGGCATTTCTGTTAACGTACATCTGATATATTTCCTTCGTTCGTTGCGTGCTTATGGAACTGCTTTCACCAGCGGAATTTGCCAAAGACAAAGTACTGGCCGTCCAGGAGTATTACCAGCTCTCCACGCGCGCGATTACGAACCTGTTCCGCCGGCCCTTTTACATGGGCGATACCCTGCAACAGGCGGACTTGATCGGTGTGGGTTCGCTCCCCATCGTGATCCTTACCGGTTTTTTTACCGGGGCGGTCTTAGCGCTGCAAAGCGCCAATACCCTGGAGCGCTTCGGCTCGCTGTCGCTAATCGGCCAGTTGGTTTCGCTCTCCATGGTGCGCGAATTGGGGCCGGTGCTCACCGGTCTCATGGTGGCGGGCCGGAATGCCAGTGGAATGGCCAGCGAGTTGGGCTCCATGAAGGTCACCGAGCAGATCGACGCCATGCGCGCCCTGGGGACGGATCCCATCAAGAAACTGGTCACGCCACGGGTGATCAGCACGCTGGTGATGCTGTTCTTCCTGACCATCATCTCGGACCTGTGTGGTTTGGCGGGCGGATCGGTAATTTCCTCCGTGTTGCTCGGCCTCGACGCGAATCAATACTGGCATACCGCATGGCAGTCGCTGGTGGCGGCTGATGTGGTCATGGGACTGGTCAAACCGGTGCTGTTCGGCTTCATCATCGCCAGTATTGGCTGCTACTACGGAATGTCGGCCCGTGGCGGCACGCAAGGCGTCGGCCGAGCCACCACCCAGGCGGTGGTAGCGGCTTCCATCCTGATCGTGGTCGTCGATCTGTTCGTCACCCGCTTGCTGATGCTCTGGTTCCCGGGGCAATAATATGTCCGACCTCTCTGCCCCCGCCATCGCTCCGCCGGAAACCCCCGAGTCGCGCCACCGGGCCATCATTTTTGAGGATGTGGCGATTGGCTTTGAAGGCCATGAGGTGCTGAGCGGCGTTTCTTTCGAACTGCTGCGCGGCGAAACCAAGATGTTGTTGGGGGTGGCAGGGGCGGGAAAAAGCACGATCTTGAAGCTGGCGCTGGGGCTCATCCGTCCCGATCGCGGCCGCATTTTCGTGCTCGGCCATGAAGTCACAAAAATGAGCGAAGGAGAGCTCTTCGACCTGCGCCGCCACATCGGGATGGTCTTTCAGGAAAGCGCCCTGTTCGATTCGCTCACCGTGCGCGAGAATGTCGCCTACCGGTTGAGCGAGGAGCACGATATTCCCGAAGCGGAAATCGAGCAACGAGTGCGCGAGGCCTTGCGCTTCGTGGAACTCGAGCAAACCCTCGACATGATGCCCGCGGAACTTTCGGGGGGAATGCGGCGTCGCGTGGCCATTGCCCGCGCGATCGTGACCCGCCCTGAAATTCTGCTCTATGACTCGCCGACTGGCGGTTTAGATCCGGTAACCTCGACCACCATTATCGAATTGATCGTCAAACAGCGCGACGCCTATCGCGCCAGTTCCCTCCTGGTTACGCATCGCCTGCAGGACGCCTTTGTCATGGCCACACACTATTTCGATGTCAACGCCAATCGCGTTGTGCGCCTGGAACCCGGCAGCCATATCAATGTGCACACCAGCTTCCTGCTGTTGCGGGACGGCAAAGTGATTTTTGACGGCTCGCTGCAAGACCTGGTCAATAATCCCGATCCATACATCCGCGAATACATCAGCTAGCCGGGTAAACCCGTTCCCCGTTCCCCGTTTGCCGTTGCTTGGTCCGTGCTTTGGGGGCCATTTGTGGGTGACGAAGAGATCACAGGTGAGCAACGAGAAACGGGAAACGGCTCCGCGCCTACTCGCGGGATTTCTTCTTTACTTCAATATTCAGGCGTTTAATCTTCTGGTTCAGGGTGGAGAGGGGGACATGGAACTGCTCGGCCGCTTCGGTCTGGTTTCCGTTGCACTTGTCGAGCATATCGGAGATGACGCGCCGCTCGCAGTCTTCCATGATGTCGAACAAGGAAGCATCCGGACGTGATTCCACGGCCGGCAAAGGGGTACCGTTTCCGCCCACGATGTGCTTGGGCAGGAGGTCCGGGCCTACAGTCGGTCCTGTGGCCAGGACGACGGCGCGCTCCATGGCGTTTTCCAGTTCGCGCACGTTTCCCGGCCAGGCATAGTCCAGCAGCAGGCGGAGCGCTTCCGGCGTCATCTGCGGCGGCGCCTTTTCATTTTCCTCCGCATACTTTTTCAGGAAAAAGCTCACCAGCGAGGGGATATCCTCTTTGCGGTCCCGCAGGGGTGGCAGATCGATGCAGATGACGTTCAGGCGGTAATAAAGATCGTCGCGAAACTTTCCTTCGCGCACCAGTTGCTGCAAGTCGATGTTGGTGGCGGCGATGATACGCACGTCCACCTGGAGCTCCTGGACTCCGCCCAGATGCATGAAGCGCTTGTCTTGCAGGACCCGCAGGATTTTGGCCTGCGTGTCCGGCGACATGGTGCCGATCTCATCCAGAAAAATCGTGCCCCGGTCGGCGACCTCGAACAGTCCTTTCTTGCTGGCCACGGCGCTGGTAAAAGCTCCTTTGACGTGTCCAAACAGAGTGGATTCCAGCAGGTCGGCGGGCATCGAGCCGGTATTGACGGGCACGAAAGCGCGGTCCCGGCGGGGGGAGTTCATGTGAATGGCCTTGGCAATCAATTCCTTGCCGGTGCCGCTTTCTCCCTGGAGCAACACCGTGGAGCGGCTGGGGGCCACCTGCGCCACCAGGTCGAATATGCGCAGCATCGGTTCACTTTTTCCCACGATATTGGCGAAGTTGTAGCGTTGCTTCAGCGCCCGCTTGAGCTGGACGTTCTCCTCTTCCACGCGGCGGCGGGCAATGGCCGCGCGAATGTCGGCCAGAAGTTTCTCGTTGTCCCACGGCTTCTGTACGAAATTGACCGCGCCCCGCTGCATCGCCTGGACCGCATTCTCGACCGTGCCATAGGCGGTAATCATGATGACATTCAGGGCCGGGTCGCGTTCCCGCAGCTCCGCCAGCACGTCCAATCCATTCTTGTCGGGCAGGGCGAGATCCAACAGCACTAGGTCGAAGATGCCGTCCCCCAGGCGGGCCATGCCTTCTTCCGCAGTGCTGCCGGTTTCTACCTGGTAGCCTTCCATTTCCAGCAGAACCTGAAGGGATTCCCGGATGGCGGCTTCGTCGTCGATGATCAGGATGGTTCCCGCCAAGGGAGTGTGCCCGCGAGTGCGGGAAGCGAGGGTTGCGGCTTCAGGCATTTACGACCTTCCTCAAGGTGGGAAATTCGAGATGAAAAGTCGTGCCTTGGCCAACCTGGCTGTCGACCCTGATCTTGCCCGCGTGCTCCTGAATGATGCCGTAAGTCACCGAAAGTCCCAGCCCGGTGCCGCGCCGTTGACTGTCGCTGGCCGTACCCTTGGTGGTGAAGAACGGGTCGTAAATGCGGCGAATGTGTTCCTGGGCAATTCCGCCGCCGCTATCAGCAACCACTATGTTTACGGCGTTGCCGTTCGAGGTGGCAACCCGCAGAATGCCGCCCCGCGGCATGGCGTCGCGCGCATTGAGAAATAGATTGAGGAAAACCTGCTGCAGCTTCCCGGTGTTGCCATAAACGCTGGGCAGGTCCGGATCCAGTTCTTGCTCGACGTGCACCTTGGATACCTTGAATTGATGCTCCAGCAGCGACAGGGTGTCCTGGATGACCTTGTTGACATCCACTTCGTCGAACTCGCTGCCGCTGGTGCGCGAGAAATTCAGCAAATTGTTTACGATCTCGGAAGCGCGGAAAACCTGCCGCGTAATCCGCTCCAGCAAAACCGATTTCTTCTCGTCGTCTCTAAGTTCTTTGGAGAGCATCTGGGTGTAGCTGGAGATCACCGCCAACGGGGTGTTGACTTCGTGGGCCACGCCGGCGGCGAGCAAACCAATGGAAGACAGCTTCTCGGCCTGCGAGAGCTGCGATTCCAACTCCATCCGTTCGGTGATGTCATCCACGATCATCAGGCGGCCAATGACTTCGAAGTGGCGCGTAACCAGGGGAGCAATGGCGATGTTGGTGATCCGCATCTCGCCGGCCGGCGTCTCCAGGCGGAATTTGTACAGATTGCGGACGCCCGAACTCTGTGGCAGCGCATCGAACTCCTGCGCGAAGTGGGCGGGAAAGATCTCCCCGATAGTACGGCCCAGGACTTCAGCCCGGGTCCGGCCAAAAGCTACCTCCATCTGCGAGTTCCAGAACTCGATGCGGTCTTCCAGATCGGTAACCAGCACGCCTACGCTGATGGATTCGACGATGTTCTCGTTGAAGTCTTTGAGTCGTTCGTACTCCTGTATTTTCTGTGCCAGTGACTTGTACAGGCGCGCATTCTGAATGGCGATGCCGACGTAACCCGCCAGGGTTTCCACCAGTTCGACGTCTTCACTGGAGAGAAAGTCGCCGGACGTGGTCTTGCCGAGCCCCAGAACGGCAATCATCCGGTTCTGCACCGTGCAGGGAATGTAATAGTTCAGATCCAGCCGCGCGATGGCCTCCCGGGCTCCCGGCGTCTCCCGCACCGCCCGGGTGGTGTTGTCGAAAAACAGATGGCTGCCACCCATATCGCCCTGGCGGCGAGCCAGAAAACTCAGATCCAGGCGGGCAGTGCCGAGAATCCCGAATGATTTGGCCAGAACGTATTGCTCTTCGTCCTCCGGATCGGCCAGGAAAACCGCGCAGCGGTCTACCTCCAAAGTGCGCGCGAGCCGGTCCAGAATCGAACTGAGTAACTGATCGAGGTCGGTCTCCGAGCCCAGTCCCCGGCCAAATTCAATCAGCGTGCGGCGGTAATCGTAACGTTTGCGATCGAAGAACTTGTCGATGCGGTCCTGAATCCAATTCTTAATGGGATCGAACAACAATGCCGTAACGGCAATCGCAATGATCAGCCCCGCGGTGCCGGTGGCGGGAAACTTGGCGTGGACGATCTCCACCACCGCTCCCAGGGCCGCAAAATACAATCCCACAATGGCCGCTGCCGCCAGCGTATAGGCCACGCCGCGCTTGAAGATGAGATCGACATCCATCAGGCGGTAACGGAAAATGGCGTAGCCGAAGGTCAACGGCAGCAGAACGAGCGATAGCACCGAGAACTTCACCGCCAACCCGGGCATGTCGCCACGCATATAGGTCACCACGTACATCATCCACGGCCCGATCGCCAGTATGGTCCCGCGGGTAACCCATTTCATCTGTTGCCGCAGCAACGGCGTGCCGGCGTGCCGATAGGTATGCCACAGAACTGCCGCCGCGAGCACGAACAGCACTGCAGCGTGCAGCATGGACAGGCGATCCAGTTTCCAGCGCAGCGACTCGCTGGCCGGCACCAGTTCGAACGCCGCCACGCGCAACCCGGCGATCAACCCCGCCGGCAGATAAACCAACGGCATCATCCATGGCCGGCGGCTAAGGAATTCCTTGCGCTCGGGAAAAACCAGCACGAAATGCAAGAACAATGCCGGTTGCAACAGTTCGGCCAGGACATTGCACCAGTACACAATCTCGTCGAACTGGTTGAGTTTGCCGGTGTAGTGCAGCCCGTAGTAGATGAACGAGACGAGACAGAACAGGTAGAAGTGCGTGGAGCGTGGCGCGGTCCACCGGCGAAGCAAAACGTACAAGCCGATGCCAAGATAAAAAAGGGCGATCAGCCGCAACCCGGCATTCATCGACTGGTCTGCCGGAGTCAGCACCACGGGCACCTGAATCGCCACCCCGCCACGCCTTAGAGCGTAATTAGCCTTAGTCCAAGTCCCGGCCCGGTAAAGTGCGCGAACTCTGGCAGCGGTGCTATCCGTTGGCTGCTCATTGATGGCAAGCAGCACATCCCCGCGACGCAATCCGGCCCGCGCTCCCGGACCTTCGGGGTCGATTCTTTGCGCTTCCAGGCGGTCCCCGGACTCAACCCACCAGACTCCGTCGTAAGGGGCCTGATATTGGCGTTCTTTACTGAAATTGATCCAGGCGAAACAACCAGCGGCAAGGGTGAGAACAGCCAGCAGGACAGCCGAAAAACGGGTTGTGAACTCTTTCGGCATGGACCCAGACACGCGAGGGACTTTCCCCGGCAGCCCA
>Ga0326727_10019685_pt1 | contig 13511 bp, 16 predicted proteins | sample MB2enrmetagenome_FD_207643 | JGI IMG/M metagenome (GOLD analysis project Ga0326727, IMG submission 207643) | Lab enriched peat soil microbial communities from McLean, Ithaca, NY, United States - MB29MY | ecosystem: Environmental > Terrestrial > Soil > Wetlands > Peat | place: USA: New York... | reverse complement strand
CCTGAAAAAAGACGGCATGGTTTCTCAGGAGGCACAGGCTTGGCCTCGCGCTGAAACGCAGCCAGCCACAGAGGAATCTCGAAGGAGTTTTTCATTCCAATGAAGCGTTCGCTTGCAATCGTGTTTACGCTCGCCTCGGGCATGGTCCTGAGCGCAGCCGCTCAAACATCGCCCGCCCCCGCGGCGCCGGCTGCCCCTGCCAAAGTGGCGGTTATCGCATTTCAGGCAGCGGTGGGCCAGACCAACGAATTTCAACGCAACTTCGGCGACCTGCAGAAGAAATACGAACCGCGCAAGGACAAGCTCAAGGCCATGGCGGATGAGATCGCGAACCTGGAGAAGCAGCTCCAGGCCCAGGGCGACAAGCTGAGCGATGCCGAGCGGGCAAGCCGCGCCAAGACCATCGACGACAAGAAGAAGCAGGCGCAGCGTTTCCAGGAGGACGCGCAGACCGATCTGCAGGGCGAGATGCAGGAGATCTACAACGGGGTGGCCTCCAAGGTCTACGACGTTCTGTCCAGCTACGCGCAGCAGCAGGGCTACACGCTGGTGATGGACGGCAGCGGCAACCAGCAGCAGGCTCCTGTGGTGCTTTACGCCAGCCCGGCAACCGACATCACCAAGGCGGTCATCGATGCGTACAACTTGAAATCGGGAGTTCCGGCTCCGGCGGCGCAACCGGCTGCCGCAGCGCCCAAGCCGGCCGCCGCGGCGCCTAAACCAGCCGCAAAGCCTCCCGCGGCGCACTGAGAACCAAGATGCCGGGAGAGCGTTCCAGCGCCTTCCTAGCCAAGCCGGGGGCCCCGTCTCGGGGGCTCCCGGCGGACCGTCGCCACGGAGTTGGTTTACACCGCCGTGGGTGCACAAACGCGCCTTCGAGGTTTGACGCTCCCAAGGTGCGCTCCTATAATTCAGGTAGTCTCTACCTATGTTTTCGTAGCGTCTTTTCTTGTCTCGGCCGCGCTCAAACCAGGCGAGACTTACTGGAATTCCGAAGGAGTTGTCGATTCAAATGAAGCGTACGCTTGCTATCGCTCTTGCGCTGCTCACTGGATTAGCCGTGAGCGCCGCCGCTCAAACTGCACCGGCTGCCGCCGCCCCAGCCGGTCCGGCCAAGATTGCCGTCATCGCTTTTCAGGTAGCCGTGGGCCAAACCAACGAGGGGCAGCGCAACTTCGCCGACCTGCAAAAGAAATATGCGCCCAGGGAGGCGCAACTGAAGAGCCTCAACGATGAGATTGAGAACCTGACCAAGCAGTTGCAGGCCCAGGGCGACAAGCTCAGCGACGCCGAGCGCGCCAGCCGCGCCAAGACAATCGACGACAAGAAGAAGCAGCTAGACCGCTCCGCCGAGGATCTCCGCAACGACGGGAACCAGGAGGTGCAGGAGATGTACAACGGCCTGGCCTCCAAGGTCTACGACGTCCTGGCCAGCTACGCCCAGGAGCATGGATACACGCTGGTTCTGGACGTGGCCCAGCAGCAGAACCCGGTGCTCTATGCCAGCGAGTCGACCAATATCACCAAGGCCGTGATCGATGCCTACAACACCAAATCGGGTGTACCGGCGCCTCCCGCGCCGCCTGCAGCCCCGGAGCCAAAGGCGCCCGCCGCTCACTAGAGCCTGAACTGAATCGAACGCAATGGCCCCGCTCGCCGGGGCCATTGTCTGAGCCTTGAAGGCCCATGGAAAAGTGTCGATGCGGGAGCGGAGAATCACGGCAGCGACCGCGCCGGCTTTGTGGAAAAAACTGTGGATTAATTTGCCGAATCCAGCAAAGAATCCCCTTATTTTTCTCTTGCCAATTTAGCCTCAGTTCTGCTAGTGAATATAAACCCTTATATATCAATGCAAACCAGCAAGGGCGGCGGTTTCCGGGCCGGCTTCACGTTCAGGCGCTCGCGTGCCCGGCTTTAGGGACTTTCCCACAATTCCAGATGAACGTTTGGTGACTAAAGGACTAGGCACCGTCGCGAACTGCGTTACTTCTGCTGATCCTCCCCCACCCGCAACACGGCCAGGAAGGCTTCCTGCGGAATATCCACCTTGCCGATCCGCTTCATGCGCTTCTTGCCTTCCTTCTGTTTTTCCAGCAACTTGCGCTTGCGGCTGATGTCTCCGCCGTAGCACTTGGCGAGCACATTTTTGCGCAACGGGCTGACCGTCTCGCGGGAGATGACCTTGGCTCCGATGGCGGCCTGAATCGCAACCTCGAACTGCTGCCGCGGAATGAGTTCCCGCATCTTCGAAACCAGGGCCCGGCCGCGCTCATAGGCAAAGTCGCGGTGCACGATGATCGACAGCGCATCGACCGGCTCGCCGGAGACCAGAATGTCGAGTTTGACCATCGGCGACTCCCACTCCCCGGCCAGTTGATAGTCAAGCGAAGCGTAGCCGCGGGAGATGGACTTCAGGCGATCGTAGAAGTCGAGCACAATCTCGTTCAGCGGCAGCTCGTAGGTGAGCATCACGCGGGTGGGGGTCACGTACTCGAAGTTCACCTGCTTGCCGCGCTTTTCCTCCACCAGCTTGAAGATGCCCCCCACGTACTCTTCGTTGGTAAGAATCTTGGCGGTGATGACCGGCTCGCGGATGGATTCGATGTTGGTGGGTTCGGGCCAGCGCGAGGGGTTGTCCACCTCCAGAACGCTGCCGTCGGTCAGCGCGATGTGGTAACGCACGCCGGGCGCGGTGGTGATCAGGTCCAGTTCGTACTCGCGCTCCAGCCGCTCCTGGATGATCTCCATGTGCAGCAGGCCGAGGAAGCCGCAGCGGAAGCCGAAGCCCAACGCGACAGAACTCTCCGGCTCGAAGAAGAAGGACGAATCGTTCAGCCTCAGTTTCTCGAGCGCGTCGCGCAGCAGGGTGTGCTCGTGCGAGTCGACGGTATAGAGGCCTGCGAAGACCATGGGCTTGATGTCTTCAAAGCCCGGCAGTTGGGCGGGGGCGGAACGCAGATCGTCGGTGACCGTGTCGCCTATCTTGGTATCGCCCACATTCTTGATGGTGGCCGCAAAGAAGCCCACCTCGCCCGCCGATAGCTCGCCGATCTCCACCGGCTTGGGCATCAGGACGCCCATCGATTCCACTTCAAACGGCTTGCCGTTGGACATGAGGCGGATGCGCTGGCCCTTGCGCATGGTTCCCTGCATGATGCGGACCAGCACGATGACGCCGCGATAGGCATCGAACCAGGAATCGAAGATGAGCGCTTGCAGCGGCGCGAGCGGATCGCCGGTGGGCGGCGGGAGGCGGTGAACGATGGCTTCCAGCACCTCGGCCACGCCCTGGCCGGTCTTGGCGCTGACCGGGATGGCGTCGGTGGCGTCCAGGCCTACCGCCTTCTCGATCGCCTCCTGGGTGCGCAGGATATCGGCCGAGGGCAGGTCGATCTTGTTGATCACCGGAATGATTTCCAGGCCATGGTTGATGGCCAGGTAAGCATTGGCCAGCGTCTGCGCCTCCACGCCCTGGCTGGCGTCCACCACCAGCAGCGCGCCCTCGCAGGAGGCCAGCGAGCGCGAGACCTCGTAACTGAAGTCCACGTGGCCGGGAGTGTCGATCAGGTTCAGTTGATAGGTGTTTCCATCCTGGGCCTTGTACATCATGCGCACGGCGTGGGCCTTGATGGTGATCCCACGCTCGCGCTCCAGGTCCATGTCGTCGAGGATCTGGGCCTGCATCTCCCGCCCGGTGACCGAGCCGGTCAGCTCGAGCAGGCGGTCGCTCAATGTCGACTTGCCGTGGTCGATGTGGGCGATGATCGCGAAGTTACGAAGGAACCGAACGTCCATGCGGGGGCTGGCGAGGGCGGCGCATGCGCATGCCGCGCGCATCGCCTCCATGGCATAGCTTATCATCGGCATAGCGTCTTTCGTGGGTCATCGTGGCCTTGGCGGCCGGCTCCTCTCATGCGCATTGGTTGCAACTGGTTTCGGTTCTCGAGTTCGGCTCTGCTGGCGCTGTTGCTGGCCGGATGCGGACCCACGCAACCCAGGCCCGGCGGCGAGAAAGAGCCGGTGCAGGCCACCGCGCCCGAAGTTGTGGCGCCGCCCCAGGCGCCGCAGAACGCCGCTCCGTCCGAGCCGGCGCCGCTTACCCGCAACGAGCAGCGGGTGCGCCTGCTGATCCAGCAGGTGGAGAAGGCCTATGCCTTCGGTGAGGCCGACTACAAGAAGGGAAAGCTCAGCGAGGCCAAACTGGAGTTCGATCGCGCCGTCGATCTGATGTTGTCCAGCGGCTTGGACATCAAGACCAATCCGCAACTCCAGGACGAGTTCAACCGCATTGTGGATGGAGTGAACGCCCTGGAGATGGAAGCCCTGAAGCAGGGCAACGGCTTCACCTCGAATTTGGAAGACACGCCGGCCGAGGTGGCCAGCGACGTGACCTTCGAGGTGGACCCCAACATCGTGGCCAAAGCCACCACCGATCTGGCCACCACCAAGTCCGACCTGCCGCTGGTAGTCAACGACTACGTGGCCGGCTTCATCAAGTTTTTCAGCAACTCCCAGCGCGGCCACAATACGCTGCTGCACTCGTTCGAGCGCGCCGGCAGGTACCGGGCGATGATCCAGCGGGTGATGGCCGAAGAGGGCGTGCCGCAGGACCTGATTTATCTAGCGGTCGCCGAGTCGGGCTTTCAGCCCCAGGCCGTCAATCGCCGCTCCAAAGCGGGCGGGATGTGGCAGTTCATGCCCCATGGCGAATATGGCCTGGCCCGCAACCCCTACATGGACGAACGCTTCGACCCGGAAAAGTCTACGCGCGCCTACGCCCGCTACATGAAGTTTCTTTACGACCAGCTGGGCGACTGGTATCTGGCCATGGCCGCCTACGACTGGGGCGCAGGCAATGTGCAGCGCGCGGTGCAGAAGACCGGCTACGCCGATTTCTGGGAGCTCTACAAGCGCAACAACCTGCCCGCCGAAACCAAGAATTATGTGCCCGAGATTCTGGCCGCGATCATCATCGCCAATCATCCCACACAGTATGGTTTCGACGAGATCTCGCTCGATCCGCCAGTGTTCACCGACACGGTGACGATTCATTATTCCGTGAGCCTGAAGCTGGTGTCGGATGTGGTGGGCGCGCCGGTCGATGAGCTGCTGGCGCTGAATCCAAGCCTGCTGCGCCTCGTGACCCCGCCGGACACTTCGTTCGATCTGCATCTGCCCGCCGGGACCGCCACCCTCTTCAGTGAGCGCATCGCCCAGGTTCCCGAGCCAAAGCGAATCGCGTGGCGTTACCACCGGGTTGCCGCCGAGGACACGCTGGCTTCGGTGGCGCGCGAGTACCGCGTCGCGTTGGCGGAACTGGCTACCGCGAATCGACTGCACGTCGGCGACAGTATCCAGGGAGTCGAGGCGCTGGTGGTGCCGGCGGCTCCGGTGACCGCGCCTTCCACGCGCACAGCTCTCTACACCGCGCGCAAGGGCGATACGCTGGTGACCATCGCCGACCGCTTCGGCGTGTCACTCAATCAGTTGCGGCGCTGGAATAGGATTTCCGGCACCAAGGTTGAGCCGGGCCGCCGGCTGCATGTGGCGGAGCCAGTCATTGCAGCCAAAGCCGCGCGCAGTCGTCGCAAAGCAACGGCCGCGGGCGCCGGCGCAAAAGAGCCTGAAGCCGCGGCGGCAAAAGGTTCCACCCGCACGCCGGCGCCTGCCGCGCCCGCGAGCAAAAGCGCAGCTTCCGCGGCGAACAACCAGCGCGCGCAGAGTTCCGGGAACGCCTCCAGCGCAGGCAAAGGCGCGACCACCGGCGCGAAGCGGCGCCGCAGAAAGAAGACCGCCGCAAGCCAGTAGTGCCCGCGCAGGAACAAAGATGTTGGGGAACCCGATTACATACTTGTGTTTTGCTGGTGTTTGAGTGCAAGCTATTGTTACAATCGTTTCCGTATGCGGAGCGCATGAGCCCGCGTCGCGAACAGGCACACCAGGATTGCGGCAACGGCAAGCCGCCGGAGGCAACCGATGGAAGAAATGGTCAGGATGTATGCGATGAGTGATGGCGATCCACATGGGGAGCCCGCGGAGTTGGACCCCGATGAGGACGAGGAATTCGAAGACGAGGAAGACGAAGAGGTTGAAACCGCCAGCGTGCTGACCTCTTCGGATGACGATGAACCAGTAGCGGATGCGGTGATGGTTGTGGATGTCGAAGAAATCGTGTCCAAGCCGGCCCCCAAGAAGGCCGCAAAGAAAAAGTCTTCCCCAAAGAAGCCCGTTGTAAAGGCGAGAGCCACCGGCGCGACCGGCGGGAAGACGGCAGCCCCCAAGGCAGCCAAGAAGTCCGCCCCCTCCAAGAGTGCGTCAGTCGCCAAGGGCGGAAAGAAGGCAGCCAGGAAGGCAGCAAAGAAATCCGCCGTAAAGCAGAGGAGCACTGGCGCAACGGGCGGAAAGACCGCAGTCAAGAAGGCCGCGGCCAGCAAGCGCGCCAGCAAACCCACCAGACGAGGTAAACCGTTGGCAGTTAAGAAGGCAGCAAAGAAGGCCCCGGCCAAGAAGGCAGCAGCGAAGAAGGCTCCTGCAAAGAAGGCTCCGGCAAAGAAGGCGGCAGCAAAGAAAGCTCCTGCAAAGAAGGCCGCAGCGAAGAAGGCAACGAAGAAGTAACCCCGGCAACAGGCAACCCAAGGCAAGCAAAAGAGCCCGGCTCAGCGCCGGGCTTTTTTGCGTCTGAAAATCGACCCATGGACCCCGAGTTCCAGCACTCATTGGGTCCGGTGAGCGTGCCTCATTTGGCCGGGATGGCGGCCAGAACCTCGGTGGAGTGGACCTGCGGGTTCACCTTCGTCCACACCTGGGCAATCTTGCCCTGGGGATCGATGAGGAAGGTGTTGCGGTTGGCGATCTTTATCAGGCCAAAATTACCCAGCGAGCCATAGGCATCCACAACGGTGTGGTCGGGGTCTGACAACAGGCGGAAGGTCAGGCCTTCCTTGGTGCAGAACTGCCGGTGGCTGTCGGGAGCGTCCAGGCTCACGCCCAGGATGACGGCGTTCCTGGCCTCGTATTGCGCCAGGTCGCGCTGGAAGTTATGAGCCTCGATGGTGCACCCAGGGGTCATGTCCTTGGGATAGAAGTAGAGTACCACCCACTTGCCTTGGAAGCTGCTGAGCGAGATCTGCGAGCCATCCTGCGAAGGCAGCGTGAAGCCGGGGGCAACCTGACCGGCGGCGGGCATGGTTTGGTCCGCGGCATGGACTGTGAACAGGGCAGCCGCGCACACAAGAGCCGCGGCCAGGGCAAAGAGAACGGGTTTTCTCACAAAAGACCTCCAGGGGTTTGGATGGGGAATGGGTTGAATGGGATTCGAACGATCGATGACGGCGTTCAGCCGCCGCGCGGAGTAGCCACAATGGCAATCCCCGCCCCGCCGGCTCGCTCGAGCAATGCGTCGCGGTCAAACAAGAGCGTACGCCCGGCCTCGACTGAAAGGCAACTGGCCCCGGCACGGATCATGGCTTCCACCGTGGCGGCGCCGATGACCGGCACATCGAAGCGCATGTCCTGATTTGGCTTGGCCACCTTGACGACGGTCAGACGCCGCTCCAGCGTGGAAGCATCCCCGCCCATCGATTCCATTAGACGCCCGGCGCGCTCGATGGCCGCATCCGTGCCTTCCATGGCCTCCACGGCGACGCATGCCTGCGCGGCGACGACTACGGTCTGGCCGATATCGAAGCCCGCCAAGGCGCGGGCCACGCCCAGACCGTACTCGATATTCTTGCGTTCGCCGTCATCCGGGCCGCGGGCGGTCAGCACGCCTTCCTGAGCGAGCATCGGCTCCAGGAAGGAGGTGGAACCGATCAGCTCGATCCCCTCGTCGGCCAGCACCTTGGCCACCGCCCCCAGCAGCATGTCGGTATTCCGGGTGCGCAGATTCAGAAGCAGCTTGGCCAGCCTCCAGTCGGGGCGAATGCTGGAAAAGATCTGCTTGTGCTTCACCTGCCCGGCCATGACGGCCTTTGAAACGCCTTCCTTATGGAAGGTTTCGATGAGCCGCGACAGTTCGCCCAGCGACAGCCAATGGACGGCGATGAGCGGGTCGATGGCGGCCCGGCGGTCGATCTCCGGGTCGGTCTCCTCGCGAATGGCGGCAACCACCACCGGCAGCCCCTGGGCGCGCGCGGCGTCGAGAAGCAAAAACGGAAAGCGCCCGTTGCCGGCAATCAGGCCTAGCTTCATGGCGTCAGCCTGATCGAGGCGGCGAGCGCGAGCGCGTCCAATTTCAACGCAGCACCCATTCGCCTGCGCGTTTGATCTCCTGGTACATGGCGTCGGGAGCAAGGTCGATCTCGCCGGGCCAACTGACTGCCCCCTCCTCCACGTAGACCCGCTCAAACACTTCTCGAGACTTCAACGCTTCGAAGACACCCTTCAGATGACTGGATTCGAAGCGCACTGTGCCCTCTGTGCCGTCTTTGAACACGACGGACAGTTCCAAAGGCGCAATAGGCCTAACCGAAACCACATCCCAGTTCATGGAGTTACTCCAATGGCGCAATCTTGAGCGGCGTCAATTGAGCGCGGCAGAGTTCCCAGTCGGCGAGCAGCTCTGCCCGATGCAATTCCGCCCAGTCCAGCACCAGGCTCAAAGCCCGTCGGGGAAGATGACCCTCGATGACCTCAAGCCGCTCAATGGCGATCACCGCCTGATGCTCATTATATTTTGCGTGGAAGTGCGCCGGCGGGTGGTCATCGAAATACATTCTGATCAAGATGCCGAAAAACTGGCTGATTGTGGGCATAGCCGAAGTCCTTCCACTTCTCCGATGGGGGTAAGTCGATTGCGTCTTACTTGATCACCCCGCGCTGGCTGCGCTCCAGAAACTCCACCAGGATGGCGATGTCGTCGCCCTCGAGCTCCCTGATCCTTTCCAGAGCCTGCGTGGTGTTCATCTTCGCCGACAGAAGCAGCCGGAACGCCTTCTGCAGCAGTTGCAGCCGCTCGGGAGAAAACCCCCGCCGCGCCAATCCGATTTTGTTGATCCCGAAGGCCTTGTTCTCGCGCCTCGACGAGGTGAGCGAGAAAGGCAGCACGTCCTGAGTGACAATGGTGCCTCCGCCGACAAAGGAATATTGACCCACGATGCAGTGCTGGTGCACCGGACAAAAGGCGCCCAGCGTCACGTAGTCCTCGATCGTCACGTGGCCAGCCAGCGTGGCCGCGTTGGCCAGGATGCAGTGGCTTCCCACCTGACTGTCGTGGCCGATATGCGCGCAGGTCATGAGCAAGCAGTTGGAGCCGAGGCGGGTGATGCCGCCGCCGCCCACCGTGCCGCGGCTGATGGTTACGCTCTCGCGAATGGTGTTGCCGTCGCCGATGACCGTTTCAGTGGGCTCGCCGCCGTACTTCAGATCCTGCGGCGGGACGCCGATCGAGCAGAAGGGATGAAAGACGTTGCGCGAGCCAATCCGGGTGCGGCCGTCCAGAACGACGTGAGAGATGAGGGTGCAATGCTCCCCCAGAACCACCTCGGGGCCGATGGTGCAAAACGGGCCAATCGTGCAGGAATTCGGAACCACGGCTCCTGCCGCGATGACGGCGCTGGGGTGAACGCTCACTCGACGGGCGCCGTCTCTGCGCCCTCGGGCCGCTCCTCCGCTGCCTTCGGATGCGACTCTCGAACCCGCGGAACCACCTGGCAGGTGAGCGTGGCCTGACAGGCCAGCTTGCCGTCCACATACGCCTTGCCCTCGATCCGCCCAGCGCGGAGCTTCATCGAGAGCACGTCCACCTCGATGCGCAACTGGTCGCCGGGGGTCACCGGGCGGCGGAATTTGGCGCCGTCGATGCCGGTAAAGACCACCAGCTTCTTTTCCCGGTCCGGAATCTCGGCCAGCATGATGATGCCGCCGGCCTGGGCCATCGCCTCCACCACCAGCACCCCCGGCATGATGGGGTAACCGGGAAAGTGGCCCTGAAAGAAGGGCTCGTTGATGGTGACATTCTTGATTGCCACCAGCCGCTTGGTGCGCTCAAACTCCACGATCCTGTCGATCAACAGAAACGGGTAGCGATGAGGGAGAAAATCCAGGATCTCCTGGATGCTTAAGGTCATGCTCTGGCTCCAGAGAGCGAACGGCCAGGCCACATCGCACTCGTGAGGATTATAAACAAGGTCGCGGCCTGCACGTTGCGGATTGCGGAAGCCAGCGGCAAACGGCGGTTGACAGAAGCTGTTGAAGGCCCGGCCGTTCGCTGCAATCTGCAATCTGTGCAGCTACTTCTTGATTCGCCGCTCGGCTGCTTCCACGCTCCAGAAATCGGGCGGCAACGGTTGGTTATAGGCCGCCTTGGACAGGAAATACTGGCGGACGATCTCGCCGTTCTTCATGCGGGTGATGGTAAATGCGGTGGGGATGCCGTCGAATGTATGGTAGTCGTCGTACTCCTCCACATCCAGGATTTTGTCCTTGAACTCCGGGTCGCGCCACTCGAAACTGCGGCGTAGCGGCAGATGGGTCTGGGTGTCCATCAGGATGGTGACGGCCTCGTTGTGTGCGGAGATGAGCGTCACCTGGTCGGCCAGGTGCCGCTCTGCCAGGTGCTGGCCCTCGAAGACCAGGATCGTCTGAGGATCGTTGAGCCAGGTCTTGATGACAGTCTCGATGGAATGGTCGCGGCGGCGCAGATAGTCGTCCACCTGCTCCTGGGGCAGCGGCTTCTTGCCCCGGTACGTGACTTCCCAGCCCTGCCGCCCGATGTAGAACTGCAGCACATCGCGATGCTTGGTGTACTCGATGCGGTCTTGGTCCGGCCAGGCGTGGAAATCCCAGTACTCGGTGGTGCCTTCTCCGGGCATGCCATGGTCGAATCCCGCCAGATGACCTTGGCGCATCTGGTTCTTCAGGTTGAGCCAGGCCTGGCCGCCCATCGCCTGCACCATGGCGTCCAAGGCGGCGCGCGCCTGCCTGGCATTCTTGACCGCTGGATCCTCGGCGGCTTGGGTTCGCACGGTCAGCGGCGCGGCCAGCAACAGCAGGGCCAGCGCCGCGGGCAATACTCTCGACATCATCGTCTTCTCCCTCGCGCGGGTAAACCCATTATCCAACCAGCACCGAGCCGCCATTCACGTTGAGCACTTCGCCGGAGATAAAGCCGGCCAGCGGGGTGCACAAAAACAGCACCGGGCCAGCGATCTCCCGCGGGGTTGCCGGCCGGCCCAGCGGGATCGCGGAGCCGATCTTCGGTCCCAGCACCGGATGGTTCAGCGCCGGCGACGCCATATCGGTAGCCACCCAGCCCGGCGCCACGCAGTTGACACGGATGCCCCTGGGCGCCAACTCGCTCGAAAGGCTCTTGGTCAGACTGATCAGCGCGCCTTTGGTCACGGCGTAGTCGGCGTGGTTGGCCTCGCCGCGCTGGCCGGCCGTGGAACTGATGAGCACAATGTGACCGGGGAATCCCGCGGGTGCGCCGCCTTGAATCGCCTGGCGGTCGAACTGCGCCACCGCCGCCTGCACCAGGCCAAACACCGCGTCGAGATTCACCTGCAGGGTGTGCCGCCACTGCGCTTCCGTCATCTGGGCAATGGGCGCATCCTCCGGCGGCCAGACGCCGTGATTGGCGACCAGCACGTCCAGCCTGCCAAACGCGCGCACCGCCGCGGCTACCAGGGCATGGCCCTCGGCCGGTGTGCTCAACTGCTGCTGAAAAGCGGCGCACCGTCCCGGGCCGCCGCACTCCGAAGTCAGCGCCTCGGCCTGCTCCCGCGCCTGCAGGTAGCCGAAGGCTACCCGCGCGCCGGCCTGCGCAAACAGGCGCACGGTCGCGGCGCCAATCCCCCGCGATCCGCCGCTGATCAGAGCCACTCGCCCATCCAGGGCCAGAGAAACACCTGTCATAGGGCTCAAGCTAACCCAGCGAGCCGGGGGGCGGCAAGCAAGGCTACCCGGGCCGAGCGCGGCTGGCGCAGCAGACCCTACTTCCCGGCCGCCTTCGTGCCCTTCACCCAGACGGTAAAGACTCCGGGCGCGTCCTCCATGGTGGCCGTCCCGCAGCGGTTGGCGGTGCTCAGCCCGTCGCGCCGGATCCGCTCCACGCTGAAGCCGGCTGCGTGGGAATCGCCAAGGCAGAGGTGCTTTCCGGCGACCATGACCTCAAGGAAGGGAAGGCTCGCCAGCGCATCCGGCAACCGAGCCCATCCATGATCGTCGGAGAGAGCTTCCTGACGCCACATCTCGAGCTGAAAGTCGCGCTGGTTATAGCCCCCTACCAGGCGCAGGTGCGCATGGGCCAGCGGATGGCCGTCCACGCCGTCGAGAATGCGCAGATAGATGGGTTGGTTGTGAAGCGCAGCCGGGCTTTCGCCCCCGCCGAGCGCGGAACAGGCGGCAAGAACCAGGGCTGCGGCGAAGGAGATCCGTATTGTGACGAGGGCCTTGAGGCGGGCAGCCAGCCTGGCCGGCCATTTGCGGAGGTGCTCTGTCATATCGGTTCCCGAACAAGCGCAAGTGTACGGGATTTTTGGTGGGAGTCTTCGAGGAATGTCCAGGGAAGGACGAACCGGTGCCGGAGGCGGAATCGCCGCCCGGCGAGGACCGCGATGGGAAACTGGTTGCCTGTCAGATTTTCAGATGGTGCGGATCACGCGAGCCGGAAGGGTAATGAGAGCGCCAACCAGTTCCAGCACCCCGCCCACCGCGATTCCCACCACCCGAAAAGGCAGCAGCAGCAGCCAGACCACCGGATACAGCACCAGGGCCGCCAGCGCCAGCGGCCAGCACAACACCAGAAGAATGCACCACAGGAGAAACTTCACGTCGGCCTCTTAGCCACCCGCGGCGCGAAGTTGCCCCCGGAAGGCTCTGCTCAATGAATACGCCCTAAAGAAGCTGCGGGTTCCCGGCAGCTCATCCTTTTCTGCCCCTGCCCTTCGCCTTTATCCCGGCTTCAGCTTCGGCTCGCTCGGCAAGCAGCCTCTTGCGCTCGCGGATGACCTTGGCGCGCTCCTTGTCCGGCAGCGCCAGCACGGCCCTGGTGCGTTTGGGAAGTTTCTCGTAGATCAGCGCGTGGGCGCGGCGGAGCTCGTCTTCGATCTCGCGCGGCCGCAAGGCATCCCATCGCTCCACAGCCACCCAGAAAGCCCTTGCCAGGTGTGGCGCGGCGCCGATGCCCTCGCATTCGAGCAGCTCGTGGAAGCGCTCCGCCCCGCAGTGAAACCACAGGACGCCGAATCCCGTGCCGTCCAGGTCGGTCATCGCGAACATTTTGCCGCCGATCTCACGCTCACCGACCCAGTAGACCAGGTGATGGCCCCAGTTCAGCGTCTCAGCGGTGTGCGGCAAGGCCAGGCAGATGGCCCGGATGCGCTCGTTATCCATGGGGTGAGTGTAGGACGGAAATGGAGCCTGGTCCAGGGCCTCTGTTACCGGTATTTGGGGACCTTCGGCGTCAGTTTGCGGATCAGGAACTCCTGCAGCAGGTTGGTACCGGCATCGGAGGCTTTGGCGATAAGGATCTTTTCAAGGATCAGGGTGAATCCGTTGCGATTGGCCGCCGG
>Ga0326727_10019684_pt1 | contig 13511 bp, 22 predicted proteins | sample MB2enrmetagenome_FD_207643 | JGI IMG/M metagenome (GOLD analysis project Ga0326727, IMG submission 207643) | Lab enriched peat soil microbial communities from McLean, Ithaca, NY, United States - MB29MY | ecosystem: Environmental > Terrestrial > Soil > Wetlands > Peat | place: USA: New York... | reverse complement strand
CATGGAAGTAAGGGTTTTGTTTGCAGCTTCACCGAATTTTGCGACTACCAACCCCCTATATAGGGAGGGCGGGACGAATACTGAACGCCTGAACGTGATTCTGCCCTAACCTAGAGGAGCTAAGTCCGTGAAAGACAAGCTACATAAGCTAGCAGAAGAAGAACGGAGTGCCAGGCTGCGCCGCCATCAGGCTCAGTGCAGCGTCTGCCAGCATCCCCAGTTTGAGGAAATAGAAGAAGCCTGGGTGAACTGGGGGAACACCACCCTGCTTGCCAAAGATTATGGTGTCAGCAGGGATGCTGTCTATCGCCATATGAGGGCGCTAGATTTATTCAAGGTGCGCCAGAAGAGAGTCAAGGTCATATACGAGAAAATCCTTGAGCGGCTGGATATGGTATCAGTACACGGTGCGACTCTCCTGGCGGCTCTCAGAGACTACACGGCACTTTTGGAGAAGGAGGAGGCGGAGCAGGCAAGCACTGGTGCGTCGCAGGAGGTTTCAAGGCCAATGTCAGACTTGGAACCAGCAGAGCTCGCCAAGGATGAGCCACTCCCAGAAGAGGGAACATCCGCCAGCTCGGAGGGTGAAACAAGTGCGGCAGCCGTGGGTAATCAGGAAGGTGAACAGGGTGCAACACCCGTGCCCACCCAGGATGTGCAGAACGTTGAAACTACAACGAGTGGCACCTTGCAGTAGGGCGTAAGGGTGCAACACGGCGGGCGGGAATCCCATTGGGGGATGGAGGTGAAGTGTAATTGGCTGCCTAACTCAAGCGCAGGGCCCTCCGTCCAAGCCCGCCGTTCGGCAAGTTTACGACTTCCATCCCCCTTTAGGTAGGGGCCCCCGGCCGCTATTGGGGGGCCAAGGTGGATCTGACGGTTCGCCTCCCCCCGCGACCAGTGGCGGCGGATCTGCGCATGCAGCCCGTCGCGGCAGCCATTCAAGCTGGGCAGTGATCGCGAAAGGAGTAAGTATGAGCACAGAAGTATTGGATGTTCCGCAAGCGCTGAGCGAAGGCAACGAGAAGTGGGGTCAGGGGACTCAGGGAACAGCCTTAGACCTAATCCGCACTAAGCTGGAGAACCCCAACTACCAAGCCTGGGAACTGATGCGCCTCGTGACGGCGGAAATTGCCACGGTAGTGCAGCACATGCGCCAACTGGGGTTTACGGTGGAGGAAGTCTATATCCTCCGCTGCCTTGGCGAGATAATCAAAGCTCTGCGGGAGCTGAGGCATTCCATCATGGACACGGAGTCGTTGAGAAAGAGGGCGGACGTCATCAACGTTGACGGGGAGGCGATACAACACCTAGTAGGCACGCTTGTGGTCTGGTTTAGGGAAGCCCTGAAAGATGCGGGACTAAACGAAGCGGAGTGCAACAACGTGATGCAGCACTACAGGGACTTGGCGCTGCTAAAAGAAGACCGGTTGCGCCGTGAAGCGGAGGCGCTCAGCGGCTAGAAGCAGCGAGGCAGCTCGGCACCGCCGCCGCATTTCCTCCCGGCGGCGCATTCCATTGCGCTTGCTTATCGCGGCCGGCCGTGAATCTCGACGTGGCCTCGCGGAGGGTGGGAACGGAACGGGACATTGTTTAGAGCCATGGTGGGCGGATATTGTGGCCGGGCGCGCGCACGAGTCAACGCCGGTGAGGAGACACGGCCGGGAAGATGCTGCTGATCGATCGTGGAGTTAGCCTTCTGCCGCTGGGGTACCAAGCGTGTCCTGCTGATCAAGATCGCGGACAGGAATCGACGCAGCTGATATGGGCTGGAGTGATCCCCATCGGGGATAGACAGGGTCGGGGAATCGCGGAGATGATCCAGCATGTGAAAAGCCTCCATGGAACTGAAGCCGTGCCTTGTTGTGATCATTGGGATCATCATAAAACACGTCCACTGCTGCGCTTGGCTTACCTGGAGCGGACGTGGAGACACCCAAGTGCGCGCGGGATCTAGGGAGTTTAACGCCGACTGAGGCTGTTATCGGCAGCCGCTGGCGCGAGGAGGACCGATGGCGCACCGCTCCCCCCGCAGCCGCACGATTGCCGCCGCGTATTCGCCACCAAGCACCTCAACAACACGCGGTACACGTGACCCAAGCGCTTTTGAACCGCGCCACCATCGACACGGTTATGGTCCCCGCCGAGCTCTAACCGCGAACCCCGGTCCCGGAAGACCGAAAGGGGTGCGCGGCCGGTACGTGGCCTTTCATGGCAAAGAGAATCCCGCCGGTCCACCATAAGATCAAGAGGAGCCAGCAGGGTGATGATTCTCTGGAGAACCTGGTGACGCTTTGCGCGTCCAACCACTCAAGTGCTTAGTCCCTGTCGCCCAGTCCGGCATAGATGAGTGCCAACCCGAATGGCGAGACATACCTCTTCTTCGACAGCTGCTTCAGTTCATTGATTCTCGCGAGAGCTTCGTTTCTCTTACCTACGTAAGACTCTTTAAGACGGCTGCTAAGCACATGCATGGTTTGCCAGGCTACCTCTACTGGAACTTAGTCCGCGGCCATAACCCACGGCATGAAGGCTGGGCTCAGAGGATCGCGCACTTACGGCAGGAAGCCCATGCGGAGCACGCGGGTCCGGAAACCCTGACGCGCCAGCGCTAGCTTGGACTTACGGCGCTTCCCAGGCAAAGGCGTAGACATGCTGGGATCGGCGTCGCGGAGCACCAATGGCGAAACATCGGGAGCGAGGCCGAGCCAAAAGCCGTAGTAGCCCCTAATCGGGAGGTCCTTCAGATCAGCGACGCGTTCCACGTTGCGGTTGCTGATCCGGAGCCGGATTGTCGGGCCCCCGGCACTGGGCCCAACCAGGGCGCATTCGGAACCCTCGGACGAGACACCTTCCGCAGAACGGATATCCACGATTTGGATTTCTCCTTGATCAAGGACACGAGCTTCGGTCAACGCGGGAACACCGAAGCCATGGTCCTCTAGTTTCGCGCCGCGTTTTTCAACCCCCTTAATCTCGTCAATTTTGGTCTTCCCCTGAACATCATTCGGGGAACCGGCTTTGGGATTATCAACACGACCAGCGGCACCTCGCGCCGGATTCATTCTACCCGCGCAAGTACTTTGCCGGGTTGACAGGGATACTGTTGACAATCACTTCGTAATGCAGATGTGGCCCCGTCGTCCTACCCGTCATTCCCACGGCACCGATAGCCTGTCCTCGCTTAACTCTCTGACCAACCACGACATAAACCTTACTGAGGTGCCCATACTTGGTCGTGAGTCCAGACCCGTGGTCGATCAGGATTTCGTTGCCGTACCCAGAACTGGGTCCGGCTTGCAAGACGAGGCCATCCGCCGAAGCTTCGACTCCGGTGCCGTAGGGAGCAGCAATGTCCACGCCAGAATGAAAAGCCCCCTCTCCACTGAAGGGGTCCAAGCGCTGGCCAAAGCCCGCCGTGATCTCGCCCCGTACGGGCCACAGGGATGGGACTGTCTCGCGTCCCAGCCCCGCATTCGGGAATATGCCGAGCGCGAGGGCGTCCCCGGAAGGTTTCAAAGACCAACGCTTGATCAGATTGAAGGCATAAAGGGAAGCGCGATAGCTCGACCCCACCGAGGAGTCGGTTTGGGTACCCAGAGCCAGCGCGGCCTGAGAGAACTGCAGGCCATGCCCCTGGCCGAATCCGTAGGTCAGAGCGACTTCTGTCGCCAGCGATTGCAGAGAGTCCAACTGGGCGCTGGTCTTGCTTACCACATTTTGCAGTGTTTGGTTCTGCACCTTCAGGGCTTCACGTTCGGTTCTTAGACTGTTGTAGTTTGAGATTTTCAGCAGCATCCTGGCATAACTGTTGGCCAGCGCCGCGACTGTTATGATTCCCACGACTCCGAACGCCAGCATGAGGTGGACGATATAAAAGGGAAGGCAGACCTTATGGAGTGCCCCGTGGGCACCCGGGAAGACCAAGAATGTATAGTATTTCTTGTCCATCCGCGCGGTCCTTACGTAACAAGGGCATCCTTTCCTGAATTACTCTGCTAGCACTCTACTACTCTGACAATAGTACTGTCGTACCGTTCAGCTACATTTCGTCCGTAATTTGGGGACCGGCGAGGATAGTTACGGCCACACTTCAGTTGATGGGGCTATGGAGAGGCATCTGCAGTGTCACCACGCGACAAACAGGCAGCCTCCCTTGAGGGCTTCTCCAAATAGTGGCCAAGTGGGTTTCACCGTTTGGGGCATCCGTCGAGCTGCCCCCGTAATCCGCCGAGGACGAGATACGTCTCACGGTGGCCGACCTTCTCCGGACGTTCCATGCGAAGCTGGCTGAAGATTTGCCTGACCAGCACCGGATACTGCCGGGCGCTGGTCAGTGATGCAAGGGTATTCAAAGGCCTAGTCAAGTGCTATCCGGTGTTCCGCCAAAACATGGGAGCGATTTTGGAGAGTGCTTACAGGAGGTGGAAAACCGATTTTGTGAGATGGCTACGGAAAAAGTCGGCCCGCGCGTAGCCCTGCGGGTCTTGCGCTTACTGGTGTGCTCAGCTAGAGCCGCGCCGAACTCTGACCTAATCATGACGCACACGGAAAGACTTCTGAGCGACCCCGAAGATTGCCGTTAGTCCCCGCTGTTCAGCCTTGCGGCTTTGGACTGCGGCAGCTCGCTACGCTTTATTGCCTGAACCGTCCCGTGAAGTTGTATACATATCGCCAGTCAACGAGCATTGCGGAAAACCAACGATACGCCGAGGCGCCGATTACCCGCGAGCCCCGCTAGCCCCCTTTTTCGATCATCTTGAGTGCAACATGGAGCATCAGCTGCTTGTCTGCTTCGTCAGCCTGCCGAAAGAGCGCGAGAAGCTGCCTCTCCCTGCTGTCCACGACTTCCAGTGCACCCGTGGGGACAGGCTCGGGCCTTCCATCCCCCTCGAAGAATAGCTGGTAGACCTCGACCTCCAGCGCCTTCGCCCACCGCTGGAGCGTTTTGAGACCCGGGGTGGTGTAGCCGTTCTCCACGCGGGAAACATAGCAGCGCATGAGCCCAGTGCGCTTCTCGATGTCGCCCTGGGAGAGGTTCCTTGCGGCACGCAATGCCAGGAGCCGCTTGCCGATGTTCATGGGAAGTTCCTCCATTTTGCCACGCCAAGAGCGTGCGGCTTGGCTGAATCATGTTGGAGCAAGGCCGAAATCACTCGGCACTTTAACAAAGCGTTCTGTCTCCCAGGTTGCACCAATTCTGCCCAGCATGTCGCCAATTAGGTCGGCGCCAAGGGCATTGCACGCGAACTCCTCGCAGACGCCGGATTCCGTCAAGAGTTCCTGGAACGGGATGAGAGCAAAATCGGTCCTCCCCTTGAGTGAATCCCTCAGGACATTGCAAAGCCTGCTAAGCTTCTCGCGGAACGGCGGGTCATCCGAACGTCCTTACATCTTGAGGGCCTTCACATAGCCGGGGGGCGTAACTTCGCACATTTCAAAATTCATAAACATTTCTTCTCGCCAGCCCTAGTCGGCCAATTCCGCCCACGTGGTCGACAGAACATTGAGGTAATCGAAGGGGCTGATACTGAAAGCCGAAAACCGCTTGTCGCCCAACACGTCCAAGAAGCTGACCAGGGCCGCATTGAGGTTCCGACCTCTAGCATAAGAGCACAGGGTCACAGCCTTTCCTGCCTTCCGCCATAGACAGGCAAATCATATACCGTTGGCACGCGAACCCCCAAAAGATTTCGCACGGGAAGACCCCTTGAAGGGATGGACTAGGAAGGGGATGGGCTGGTGTTGCGCGAACGTCAAGAACTTAGCTTCAAGGGTCCCGTCGCTCTTTGCACTCTCTACAATGCCGCGCCCAGGGCACCGCTTCCAGACGGGCTCTGCTGATCGGCTGTCCGCACTCTTCACAGATCCCAAATCTCTCCTGCCGAATCCGCCTCAGGGCATCCTCTATGGCTCCCAAGAGCTTGCTGTCTGCCTGGTTCAGCCGGATCTGCGTGGCGGCACCGGCCTCAGCGGTAGCCATAGGGGCTGGATCCCCCCAGGGTTCGCCGGCGGCGGGAACCGAGCCCGCCAGGCTCTTGCCGACAGAGAGTTCTTGCTGGTTGGCGAGAAGAAGGGTCTTGTAGCGAAGAAGCTCGCCCCTGTTCATGACCATAACCCCCTTTCTCATTTGTGCGGTGCGCTGATTGTACACCCAGAGGCGTGCTGGAGCGGGGGTTGGCGCTTGCACTCCCCTGCTTTTACGAGCACTTTTTCCTGAGAAAGTTCTTGACAGGGGGATTGAATTGTTTTTCCCTAGGCGCGATGAAACAGAACGAGATTCGCTCGGCCATTGTCGGGGAGGAGTAGTCTTCGTTCCCAGTCCTTCTTAGCTGGCAGATTCCGCTGTACCCGCAAGCCGTTCGTAAACACGCATTATAAACGGGCGCCCCTTTTGCGGTAGGGTTTGAGGGTTGACCTCATCCCCCGACAGAAAGGAGCACCATCTATGGATAGGACGAAGTATGTTGGCATGGACGTCCACAAAGATACGGTCACGATCGCGGTGATGAATTCCGCCGGCAGGGTCGTGATGGAGTCGATCCTGGAAACGACAATAGTCCCGCAACGCAACCTCCCTACCAGTACCTCAGTGCCCTTGTCGAAGTAGAGCAACGCGACGAAGATTACCATCTGGGTCATGGCTGTGAACTGTACTTGCAGAAAACATCATGGAAGAAGAGGGTGAACTTATGTTGATTGGTACGCGCCTGCGCCAGCTTCGTAAGCAGAAGGGGATGTGTCAAGGGGATATTGAGGAACGCACGGGCTTCGGGCGTTACTATGTATCCCGAGTCGAACATGGTCACACTGTTCCTTCTCTGGAAACCGTAGAGCGCTTTGCCGGGGTTCTCGGTGTCCCGCTTTATCAGCTCTTTTATGCCGGGGATGAAGCTCTGCCAACCCCAAGCCTTACGCTCAGGAAGACCCTGGAAGAATTGACAGGGGACAAATACGAAAAAGGACCAGACGCTCAATTCCTCCTGAAGCTCAGAAACCTCTTGAGCCGGCTGACCGGGCCCGATCGAGATGCCATCCTCCGTCTGGCCGAGAGATTGGCCGCTCGTTAAGGGAGTACCTCGCCCATCCCGCCACGTAGAACGTCCCACCGAACCCACCAAGAGCGTTTTCCGTTGCGCCGTGTGATGCACCGTAATCGCGTTAGGCTTCGATTCTAGCGTGTCTCGAAGCAAGGACGGGCAAAGGGCGGGGATTCTGCCCCTGACAAGCCGGAAAGCGCGGGTCGGGAACGCAAGTGGTCAGCGAAAATGAAGCATAGGGATCAGAAACGAGGTATGTATAGCAGGATTTTGCTGCCACCCTCGTTCAAAGCCTTCACATCCTCGCCCTATGGTTCTGTCCTTTCGATGGCTGTGATAGAGTGTTGACCATTCGTGAACCATGAATGCCTCAAGGTGGCGGCCCCATTCCAACGGGTTGGAAGGGTCGTGCCACAAGGGGGTAACAATGCAGAGAATCTTGTTGGTCGTTGCGATACTGGTCTTGCTAGCTTTCGCGGTTGGGAGGGCGCAGGCTCCGACTACCCCGGTGCCTCCCGTATATGCTGCACCTCGTTTTCAAATTGTCGAATTGCACCCAAGCGCTGCATCGGAGTGGAGTGGTTTGTTGGACACCCAAACAGGTTGCACATGGGTTTATGCCGATACCCCAGGGACAGAGAAGGAGTACGTGTGGGATTTCATTGCTGTGGATGCCAATTCCACGAGCGCGCCCACGATGGTAGCGAAACAGCAGTTAGCATGCGATACAAAGCTATGGTTACCCGCAGCCGTGGCATCCTCTCCGCCTTCGGGCGAATCCCTGTGAAACGGCGCAACGGACGGCTCGTGCGGCAGGCAGAACCGTAGCGAGCCGAAGGGCAGGTCCAGCGGTCGCTACTCTTGTGGAGTCTATAAAAGGGTGGTCATCCCCTGCCCCCCCCGAGAAGTGACTAGGGGGGGTCGATTTGGGGTAGTCACATCCCGTATAAAAAACCACGAAACTCTGCGGCCGTGGCCTAGAATTACTGCCGTAAGCATGCTTGTTCTTTTCCACAGGGAAAAAACCAAAAACGCGGGTCAAAGCTGCATTCCCTTCGCGTGGTGGCTTGGAATACCGCGCCAGCCGCCCGCTCCCTGACCGTCATTCGCAGCTTGTTTGATATCGCCTGCTTCATGATCGTGTTACGGGTTTTGAAATAACTTCTTGACATTTGTTTTTCACCCGATATAATAATTCCTCCATTCATGACAGGTGCGAGAGGTGGTAAGCCTCAGTCGACGGGATGCCCGCAGGTGGCGCCAGTCTGCCGGGTCCATGCCTGCCGAGCAAGACTTGGACCGTGGAGACACGCCATGAGGAAGCGTTGCACCACATGTGGTGAAGGTTTGAGATTCTGGGACCGCATGCAGGGAAGATTTGACCATCCAGGGTGCTGGCAGAGAAACATCGTAAAACCGTTGTCTGATGACAAGCAGTCAAACCTGCCCTCATCGAAGCTCAATGTGCTTTTCAAACTAGCTCAAATCTTCTACCCGAGCGACCGGATCTTCCGTTAAGCCCGCGTAAGGCCGATTGCGCTATCTTGAGTTGACTGGCATGGAAGCGCGGCCTTCCTCTCTCCGCCGTTGCGTTTGCCGCCACGCAGATGCGCCGGAAGAGGGTAGGCAAGGCAAACCCTAAGCCTTGGCGTGTTGCACCTCCTAGGAAACGAAGCCTAAACTCCCGGCGAAAAATTCTGTGGGGTAGGCCACGGTAGCGTTGAATCGGTGGTCCCAGGTTGCTATAGTGCCAACCACACGAGAGGGCACAGGAGGTGTCCAATGTCCAAGATTCACCGTACGGTGCTTGAAGTATCCTGGCAGCTTGGTGTGATTTGCGTGGTGGCCAGTCTCGTATTGAAGCTGCTGCAGATTGTGCGAATAAACTTCCCATTGACAGCGCGTGGCGGCTTGGTGCTGGCGGCAGTTCTCTTCTTGTGTGCGCTGGCAACCGGGGAGGCGACGAAAACGCCACCCTCTCCCTAACCAGATTCCAAGCCGCAGAAGGAAACCGTTGAAGGTCCGCCCCAAGGATGACGGCTCAGGCGCCTTGTTTACCAGCCGCTGGGTGGGCACCTAACCCGCGAGCAAGTCTATCGCATCTTCCGGCAGCACGCGGAAGCCGCCCGGCTCCCTGAGTCCAAGCGGTTTGTCCACGTGCTCAAGCACTCGCTGGCGAGTCACCTAATCGCGGGCAATGCGAATCTAGCAATGGTGCAAGTGGCCTTGGGGCACGCTTCGCTTAGCTCCACGCAATCCTATGTTCACGTGTCGGATGCTCAGGCCGCAGAAGCCAGCCGCAAGGCTTTGATGTCCCTCTTCTGACTCGGCACGCGCCAACGTTCAGGGTGGTTGGCGCGCTGGCGAGGCCACGTTGTATGCCTATCGTTCTAGTCTATCTATTGGGCGGCGGCCCCCGAGGCCCGGAATCGACCCCCGGACGGGTTCACTAACAATCCTTTGCATATCCTACAAAAAACCAAAGAATACTCATTCGTAGGTGCTTTGGAATCAGCATGTTAGCAGCCTTGTTTGGGACTCGCAAAGCCGTGTGATCCCCCTAATGTGGGCAGGCTTCAGCGATGTTTTTAGTGCTCTTCCAGTCGGAGTCGGTTGTTAGCAGCAAGCAAGAGTTGCCCGTCGCGGTGTCCAGCCTCCAGGTGCGGAAGCCTACGGTGTGCATCTGGTAGCGTCCCACACTTCTCCCAAGTTCCGCATCCCTCCTGCGGAGGGGGCGGTGTGCGAGAAATCGTGGGGAAAAGGGGTCAAAGCGCCGGTCGGCTGGATTCCCACGGCACCCCGCCGGCTGCCAGATGGCACGCTGCCATCAAGACTGGAAAAACTGCGTGTCAAGGCAAAGTAGAAAGTTCCTAATCTGAGCAAAGTAGAAAGTTCCGCTTTTGGTTCTTTGGCGGCTAACCAGAGGAGCCCGTAGGGCGACGGAGGTTAGCCGCCAAAGAACGTCGGCGCCCCACCCCGTGTTGCGCCCGGCAGAATCACTCCCAAAGGAGGACTCTTGTGCAGATGGAAATCTTTCATCCAGTTGTGCACCATCTTAGGGCCAGCCTTCGGCGCGATTACGCGTTGCGCGGGTAAGGGCGTTCTCGGCTGAGGTTGGCACTCCGCCACCCCTAACCTATATTGGCGAAACTTCACGGCCATGCTGCCGTCCAGTCGCTGCTCCACCCGCACCCGGCTGCCCCGCAGTCCGGGGCGGATATCGCTACGCGCGATCTGAAAGATCTTCCCCTGATAGCGAATCGTATAGTCAAAGGCCACGATCCGTTCTTCCACCAGACTCAAGATCGCCGCCAGCTCATGCTCAGCCCGCAGGGGTCCGTGCGCATCCGTGCTGCCCGCCGGCAACACCGTGAAGGCCTGGTTCCAGTGCGGCAAGTATTCTTCCTCCAGATAGGTCTGCGCCGCTTCTCGACTGTCGGCCCCCGCTAGGCGCAGCCCTTTCACCAACCGGTCCTGGGCCGTGCCGAAGAAGCGTTCGATGCGACCTTTGGCTTGCGGCGAGTGCGCCGCGATCCAGCCAATCCCCAGTTCCCGCAAGGCCCGCCCGATCTGCGTCCACTCTTGTTTAACGGCCTCATCCGCCGCTTCCACCAGGGGCGCAGGTTCTCCTCCGTGCTGTCCTGCTCCACGAAACGTGCATAGGCCTGGCTGCTGGCGTCATCGATCATGGCCACCAGGTACAGCCGCGGCCCCCGTCCTTCCAGCCAGTCGTGCACCGAGGTATCCCATTGCACCAACTCTCCCCGGCAACTCCGACGCGGCCGCCACAGGTGCACTTCCTCGATGCGCCGGCGTCTCCCCCGCCGCAACCCGGCAGCCATCAGCCACTGCCGCAGCGTCTCCTTGCTCACCTCCACGCCATCCTCCTTAGCCAAGTATTCACAGGCCAGGGTGGGGCCAAAGTCACGGTACTTCACCTTCACCAACTTCACTGCCCGAGTGCGTAGACTCTCTGGCAAACGCCGGTTCGACGCTTTTCCCCGCAGCCGATGCACCACTCCCCCATCACCCTCCAGCTCGATCCGCACCAGCAGCTTCCGGACCGCACGATCGCTAATCTGCGGATTCCGATGATGGTGATGGGTGATTCCGATTTGATCGTGATGGTCGTTTCCGAACGGAATGATCATCACGATCGGAGCGAAGCGACGCTGACCTTATGATGGTGCCTGAACTGACCGCGATCGGTCAACTGGAATTTGGTTTCGCGTTCATTTTTTGTCCTTTCCGAGCGATCTAGAGCCGCCGCTGGAGCGGTGGAAATGTGGAAATCCAGCGCTCTTGTTTTTGGCTGGATTTCCAAGCCCGGTGGAAAGAGTGGAAAACTCGCTTTGGTTTTTTGAGTTTTCCACGCTTTCCACGGGGCGGCATTTCCACGGCGCTCTTCACCTCGTAGTTCTCGGAGCGAAGCGACGCCGAGGGTGTGTCCGTTGCCGCCTTGGCTCACGCTTCCCTTTCGACCCCTTTTTTCTCGCTTGGCCAAAATCCGAACTTTTTTCATAGCAATCTTGCGCCAGAATCGCCCCGGAACGACGATCGCGCGCCCCCTGGACCGGAGCACCTCCCTTTTTCTCAGGCTTTCTTACCGCCGCGCTCTTTGCGCATCGACTCGCCGTGCATCTCGATGCGGTGGGCGTTATGCACCAGCCGGTCGAGAATGCTATCGGCCAAAGTCGGGTCCCCGATCGGCTCGTGCCACTTGGCGACGGGGACTTGGCTGGTGAGGATCATGGAGCGCATCTGATAACGGTCCTCGCAGATTTCCAGGAAGTCGCGGCGCTCACTTTCTGCCAGCGGGGCATGGACCCAATCATCGACAATCAGCACGTCGATGCGCGCCAGCCGAGCCAGCCGAGTGCCCAGACTGCCGTCGGCGCGGGCCAGGGCCAAGTCGCGAAACAGTTTGGGGGCGTGGACGAAGAAAGCGGTCAACCCGTCTCGGCAGGCCTTCTCGGCCAGGGCACAGGCGAGCCAGCTTTTCCCGACCCCAGTCGGCCCCAACAGAAAGACGTTTTGATGCTGCGTCACCCAAGCAGAGTCTTGCGTTAAGGAGCGGACCAGAGAACGGTCCAGACCGCGCGGGGTGCGGAAGTCGATATCCTCGACCGAGGCACGATAGCGGAATTTGGCCTGGGTGACCCGGCGAGCTAAGGCGCGGTTCTGCCGCCACGTCCACTCCTGATCGACCAGCAGAGCGAAGCGTTCCTCGAAGCTCAGAGGCGCTAAGCCGTCCCGTTGAGCCGGGTCCGCTTGGGCGCGGAAGGCCTCGGCCATGCCGTGCAGGCGGAGGGCTTCGAGTTTGTTCACAGTCGGTTGATTTAACATGCGTTCTCCTTTGCGGAATAGAGTGGGAGTTGTGGTCCCGTAGAGCGGGACGAGACATCGAAGTACGAAGCGCCGCGAAGGTTCTCGTGCACGAGCGGGGCGGAGGGCGGCGGCGTCGCCAGGGGCTGGCGGTCGAGCGAGCATTCCAGAATCGATTTCACGCTGTGGTAAGAACAAGCGCCGGTCGCGACGGCTCGCCGCGAGGCTGCCTCCAGGCGCTGGTTCGAATAGCGCGTGGCCAGTCGCAGAATTCCCAAGCAGGAGCGGTAGCCCATCTCCGGGTGCGGCTTACTTTTGAGGATCTCGGCGAATAACTGGACCGTGGCCGGTCCGACCGTCTCGGCCCAGTGGAGCAGGCGCGAGGGCGGCCAAGCCAGATGCTGCTGATGGCTTTTGGGGCGATGCTCATTAACCGTCGTGGCTTGATAAGGCTGATGGCTGCGGGCGTGGGAAGCGACGCGCTGGCCGCGGTGAAAGATCTCGATGGTCGTTGCGGTGGAGCGAATCTCCACGACCTGGCCGGTGAGCGTGTAAGGAACGCTGTAGAAGTGGAGGTCGAACTGGACGTGGTAGTCAATGTTGACGCGCGCTTGCGTCCAGTGATGAAGCTGGAAGGGTTCGGCGGGCAGCGGCCCGAGAGCGGGCCTGTCCAGCTCCTGAAACAAGCTGGCCCGGCAGCCGGGGCGCTTGCGGAAGGGACGGTGGTTGAGTTTCTCCAGTAATTCACGGATCGCCTGGTTGAGATCCGAGAGGCTGAAGAAGCGGCGATGGCGGAGGGCGGCGACCAGCCAACGTTCCACCACCAGCACGGCATTCTCCGCTTTGGCCTTGTCGCGGGGTTTCGAAGGACGGGCGGGCAGGACACCGACGCCGTAATGCCGGGCCATTTCCTCATAGGCGGGGTTGAGGTCGGGTTCGTAGCGGCAAGCGCGGCTGACGCCGGTGCGAGCATTGTCAGGAACGACCAGCCTCGGAACGGCAGCAAGAAATTCAAAGGTGCGGACGTGAGCGCCCAGCCAGTCTTCTAATCCTTGGCTCCAAGTGGCTTCGGCATAGGTGTAGTTGCTGGCGCCCAGAACAGCGACAAAGATGAAAGCCGGATGATCCGGTCCGCCCTTCGGGTCA
>Ga0326727_10019681_pt1 | contig 13512 bp, 10 predicted proteins | sample MB2enrmetagenome_FD_207643 | JGI IMG/M metagenome (GOLD analysis project Ga0326727, IMG submission 207643) | Lab enriched peat soil microbial communities from McLean, Ithaca, NY, United States - MB29MY | ecosystem: Environmental > Terrestrial > Soil > Wetlands > Peat | place: USA: New York... | reverse complement strand
CGCGGACGGCACCACAACCACCATTCCCACGCCCATGTTGAACGATTGCAGCAATTCATCCGTCTCGATTTCACCGAGCTTCGCCAGGTATTTGAAGATTGGGGGAACCGGCCATGCATCCAGATCAATGATGGCCTTCACACCGCTGGGAAGCACGCGCGGAAGATTCCCCGGCAGCCCTCCGCCGGTGATGTGCGCCAGCGCGGAGACCCACCCGCGCGCCAGAATCGTCTTCAGTGCCGGCGCGTAGCAAAGGTGCGGTCGCAGGAGTTCCGCTCCAATTTTGTTGCCCACTTCCGCGACATACGTGTCCGGCTTCTGCTTGGCAACTTCAAATACCAGCTTCCGCGCCAGCGAGTAGCCATTCGTGTGCAATCCCGTCGACGGCAACGCCAGCAGCGTGTCCCCAGGCTTCACGGCTTTCCCGGTGAGCACTTTGTCCCGCTCCACCACACCGACGATGAATCCCGCCAGGTCGTACTCCCCCGGTTGATAGAAGCCCGGCATCTCCGCCGTTTCTCCGCCAATCAGCGCACAGCCCGCTTTCCGGCAGCAACGGCTCATGCCATCCACAAGCTGCTCCACCACGCTCGCATCCAGCTTCCCCATGGCCAGGTAATCCAGGAAAAACAGCGGCTCCGCTCCCTGAACCAGGATGTCGTTGATGCAGTGATTGACCAGGTCTCCGCCCACCGTCGAGTGCACGCCCATGGCCATGGCGATCTTCAGCTTCGTGCCCACTCCATCCGTGCTGGACACCAGTACCGGGTCCTTCCATTTCTTGATGTCCAGCGCAAACAGCGCGCCGAATCCCCCGATCCCTCCCAGCACCGCGGGCGTAAATGTGCGGCTGGCTAGATGACGTATGCGCTGCTTCGCATCATCGGCAACGGCTAGATTGACTCCGGCGTCGGCATATTTCATGGTCTGCCGCCTTAACCCTTTGATCGGTGACGCTACCTCTGACGGTGAAGCCTGCCGGCTCACTCCCTGTGGGGCGGAGGGCGGCCACCAGGGAAGAGTCACCCGTCATGAGTGACACAGTGGGAGATCCTGCTTCTACTTCTGCAACGGATCCGGTCATTGGCAGTGCCGGACCCTTACAGCTTAAAACAGATGGAACAGCCTGCGCCACCGCACTGTGCTGGGATGTATCAGCGCGTTGGCATAGGCGAGAAACCTCGCGCCGATATCCCCGTTCCAAGCCTCTTTCGGCGCGTCCAGCGACATGTAGATGATCACCGGCGTGCCCAGAATATCATCCCGTGGCACGCATCCCCAAAACCGGCTGTCCAGCGAATTTTCGCGGTTGTCGCCCATCACAAAATAACAATCCTCCGGAACCTTATATGGCAATCCGCCGTACGGCACCGTCAACTGAAACTTGGTCGGAGCTTCCGTTCGCCCCACCGTGTAATTCTCTTGCAGTTTCCTTCCGTTAATCCACACCGCGCCGTCGTGCACGTCCACGGTTTCCCCGGGCAGCCCGATCACGCGCTTTACATAGTCCGGTTGCGTCAGATCGAAGGGCGGCTTGAAAATCACGATCTGCAGCCGCCGCGGATTGCGCCACAGCGGCACGTGCCAATTCGTAAACGGCACCCCGGCATCGTAGCCCAGCCGGCTCATGATCAGGTGATCCCCGATTAGCAATGTGTTTTCCATTGAGCCCGATGGAATCACGCGCGCCTGTCCCAGCGTTCCATTGATTAGCATGAATGCCAGGATCACCCAGAACCAGGCGATGATCTCGCTCTTCACCTTCGCGCTCATCGGCACTTGGGCTTCCTTCGCGCTTTTCTTCTTGCTCTTGGTTGCGTCAGCTTTCACGTTGCACCGTCACTTCTTCGGCCACTTTGTTCGCGCCCGCTTCTTCACGCACTTCCAGTTGCACCAGGTCGGTCGGGTAAACGCCCGTGTAGCACGCCGTGCAGAAGTCTCCCTCGGTGTCATTCACCGCTTGCCTCAGCCCCGGTAGCGACAGGTATCCCAGCGAATCCGCGCCCAGGTACTTGCGAATCTCTTCCGGCGAATTGGCCGAGGCAATCAATTCCTCGCGCGTGGGCGTATCCACGCCGTAATAGCACGGCGAAATCGTCGGCGGGCAACTGATGCGCATATGCACTTCCTTCGCGCCCGCTTCCCGCACCATGCGCACAAGCTTTCTGCTGGTTGTGCCGCGCACGATCGAATCGTCTACCAGAACCACACGCTTCCCCGCGATCAGCTCGCGCACCGGATTCAGCTTCAACTTCACTCCAAAATTCCGGATCGCCTGCGACGGCTCGATAAACGTCCGCCCGATGTAGTGATTCCGGATCAGCCCCATGCGGAACGCTATTTTCGATTCCAGCGCAAACCCGATCGCCGCCGGCACTCCCGAATCCGGTATCGGCACGATCATATCCGCTTCCACCGGATGTTCCCGCGCCAGCAATCGCCCCAGCATCTCCCGCGATTCGTTCACCGACCGGCTGAAAATGATGCTGTCCGGCCGCGAAAAGTATACGTGCTCGAAAATGCAGAATTGGTGCGGCTTCGGCGGGCTGAAGTGGATGGACTCCAGCCCCGCTCGCGAAATCCGCAGCATCTCCCCCGGCTGGATTTCCCGCACGTATTGCGCGTTCAACAAATCGAAAGCGCACGTCTCCGAGGCCACCAGCCACGCGTCCCCATTCTCGCCGGACGGAAGCTTACCCAGCACCAGCGGCCGGAACCCGCGCGGATCCCTCACTGCGTAAAGCTCGTCCGGCGTCAGCACCAGCAGCGAATACGCGCCTTCCAGTTGGTTCAGCGCATCGCCCAGCGCGCCGGAAAAATTCCGCGCCTGCGAACGCGCGATCAGGTGCACGATCACTTCCGTGTCGCTGTTCGCCTGGAAAATCGACCCGCGATGCTCCAGTTTTCGCCGCCATTCGCCCGCGTTCGTCAGGTTGCCGTTGTGCGCCACGGCGATCTTGCCCTTGCTGCAATCTACCAGGATCGGCTGCGCGTTCAGGAGCGCCTTGTCGCCCGCCGTCGAATACCGCGCGTGCCCGATCGCGCTCGCGCCTGGCAGTTTCGCCAGCACCCGCGGCTGAAAAATCTCTTCCACTTCGCCCATGGCCCTGTGCATGTTCAGGTCGCCGCCCGAACTGGCCACAATGCCTGCCGATTCCTGTCCACGATGCTGCAGAGCGTACAGCCCCAGATAGGTCAGGTTCGCCGCCTCCGGGTGGCCAAACACGCCAAATACACCGCATTCGTCGTGAAAATGATCGTCAGCGAAGGCGAGCTTCTCTGTCATTGGACCTTTAGCGTTTTCTGGAGCGAATTGGACCAAGCGTCCCTTAGCGTATCCACCGCACCGGACGCCACGGCATGCCCCTTATATTCGATGCGCAGCGCGTTGTCACCCGTCACTTTGCCGATTTCGTGCGCGCCTACACCATATTGTCTCGCAGTATTCCGCAGAGCGGTAAGTTTTTCCGGGGAAACGGAAACCACCACGCGCGCGCCGCGCTCGCCGAACAGAGCGTACTCCGAGGATACGTCTTCCGGCACCGCTACACTCGCTCCGAGCCCCTTGGCCGCGAAGCACGATTCCGCCAGCGTTACTCCCAGCCCGCCCTCGCTTACGTCATGCGCGGATTGCAGCATCTCTGCTTCGGCCAGGGTTACCAAGCAATCGATTACCCATTTCTCCGCGGCAAGTTCGATCGCCGGTGGTTCCCCAGCCACAATCCCGCCAATCGTCTTGGAGTATTCGCTGGAGGAGAACTCCCGCGCTCTCTCTCGTAGGGGCGCAGCATGCTGCGCCCCTACCGCCGAGGTCGCACCATCGAGCAGCACGATCACATCCCCTTCCTTCCGGAACGCCACTTTCAAAACTCTCGACGCATCCTCTAGAATCCCCAACATTCCAATTACCGGCGTCGGATAAATGGATTTCCTCAGCGTCTCGTTATAGAAGCTGACGTTCCCGCCGGTTATCGGCGTGCCCAGCGCCACGCACGCCTCGCTTACCCCATCAACGGCCTGCGAAAACTGCCACATCACCTCCGGCTTCTCGGGGCTGCCAAAGTTCAAGCAATTCGTCGCCGCAATCGGCCGCGCCCCGCTGGCCGCTACATTCCGCGCCGCTTCGGCGACCGCGTGCATCGCGCCCAGTTTCGGATTCAGGAAAGTCCAGCGGCCACTGCCATCCGTCGCCAGCGCCAATGCGCGTTTCGTTTCCTTGATCCGCACCACCGCCGCATCGCTCGCGCCCGGCCCCGCCAGCGTATTCGTTCGCACCATCGTGTCGTACTGCTCGGTGATCCAATGTTTCGACGCAATCGTCGGCGATGCCAGCAGCTTCGTGAAATTCTCAGTGAGCTCCGTCCCCTCCGCGGCAAAATGGAACCAATCCTGTTCGCTCTCTTTCCGCGCCTTCGGCTCCGCGCTCGGCCGGTTGTAGACCGGCCCTTCTTCCGCCAGCGGGTGCGCCGGAATCTGCGCCACCACTTTGCCGTGGTCCTTCACCACCAGCAGCCCGCCGTCCTTCACTTCGCCCACCACCGTCGCGTCCAGTCCCCACTTCTTGAACACCGCCAGCACTTCCTGCTCGCGCCCGCGCTCCGCCACCAGCAGCATGCGCTCCTGCGATTCGCTGAGCATGATTTCGTACGGGCTCATCCCCGTCTCGCGCTGCGGCACCTTCGCCAGGTCGATCTCGATTCCCGTGGCCCCGCGCGATGCCATCTCGCACGTCGAGCACGTCAGTCCCGCCGCGCCCATGTCCTGAATTGCCACCACCGCGCCCGTCTTCATTGCTTCCAGGCACGCCTCCAGCAGCAGTTTCTCCATGAACGGGTCGCCCACTTGCACATTGGGCCGTTTCTGCTGCGACTCTTCCGTAAACTCCGCCGACGCCAGCAGCGAAGCGCCGTGAATACCGTCGCGCCCCGTCTTCGCGCCAACGTAAATCACGGGATTCCCGGTGCCCTTGGCCTTCGCGAAGAAAAGGTCTTCCTTCCGCGCAATCCCTAATGCCAGCACATTCACCAGCGGGTTCTGCGAATAGCACGGCTCGAATGCCACTTCCCCGCCCACCGTCGGCACCCCAAAGCAATTTCCGTAACTCCCCACTCCACGAATCACCCCGTCCAGGATCCGCCGGTTCTTCGCCGCCTCTTCCTCGGTCGTCTTGTGGGCAGCAAAAGTTTCTAAGTTTGCCCCTGGTTGCGTTTTTGACTCGCCACTCGCCACTCGTATACCCAGAGCGCTTTCTGCGAAGGGCCACTCGCCACTTCTGTTGATCTCCCCAAACCGCAGCGAATCCATCACCGCTATCGGCCGCGCTCCCATGGTGAAAATATCGCGCAAAATTCCGCCCACGCCCGTCGTGGCTCCCTGAAACGGTTCTACAAAACTCGGATGATTGTGCGATTCGATCTTGAACGCCGCCACCAGCCCGTCGCCGATATCCACCACGCCGGCGTTCTCTCCCGGCCCCTGCACCACCAGCTTGCCGCGCGTCGGCAATCGCTTCAAATGAACTTTGCTCGATTTGTACGAGCAGTGCTCGCTCCACATCACGCTGAAGATGCCCAGCTCCGTGATGTTCGGGTCGCGCCCCAGGATTTTCTGGATGCGCGCATATTCCTCGCGCGTGATGCCGTGTTCCGCCGTAATTTCCGGCGTCACTCGAATCTCCGTCTGTGCCGTTGCCATTTGTTGCCTTTTGTGTGTGTCGAAAACCGTGAGGGTAAGATGCCTCGTTCCCCCACGCCCCTAATCTTTGCCGCGTTTCACGCTGTTGCCTTTGCCGCGCCCACCAACGCTTCCACCATCGACTGGAAAACCACAATCCCGTCTTCCGAATCGAGCGCGCCTTCCATCGCCCGCTCCGGATGCGGCATCAACCCGGCCACGTTGCGCTCGCGGTTGCAAATCCCCGCGATGTTCCCCATCGAGCCGTTCGGATTCCCCGTTTTGTCATCAAGCCCGTCCGGCGTCGTGTAGCGAAACAGAACCTGCCGGTTCTTCTCCAACTCCGCTAGCGTTGCCGCGTCACAGGTGTAATTCCCGTCGCTGTGGGCAATCGGAATCCTCAGGATCTGGCCTTTTTTCGCCGCGCACGTGAACGGGCTGTCCGTCTGCTCCACGCGAATGTGCACGTACCGGCAGATGAACCGCAGCCCCGCATTGCGCATCATCGCCCCTGGCAGAAGCCCTGCCTCGCACAGAATCTGGAAGCCGTTGCATATGCCCAGCACCAGCCCGCCGCTCTTCGCGAACTTCTCCACCGCATTCATCACCGGCGAAAAACGCGCGATCGCCCCCGTCCTCAGATAATCGCCGTAGGAAAATCCTCCGGGCAAAATGATCGCGTCACATCCGACCAGGTCTTCGGATTGGTGCCAGATGAATTCCACCGGCTTCTGCAGGACGTGGCCGATGGCGTGAAACGCGTCGTGATCGCAATTGGACCCCGGAAAGACCACCACTCCAAATTTCACGATGTCCCTCCGGGTAGCATGAATGGAAAATCTGATTTTAGCACATCAACCCGCTCGCGGTGCCGCGCATGTAACCCGCATCGAGCCCCGCACTCGCGCAAGCAGCAGGATCGCTTTTCGCTTTTCTATTTTCGAATTTCGATTTTCGCCTTGACCTACCGCCGCGCGCGTCCCTTCTTGCGGCCCTTCTTCGAGGACTTCTTCCCGCTTTCACTAGCGGCCAGTTCCCGTCGTTTCTTGCTTGCCCATCCCGGCTTGTTCACCTGCTTGCCGCGGGCTATCCCCAGCGCATCGGCCGGCACATTGTCCGTAATCGCGGAGCTCGCCGCCACGTACGCCCCGTCGCCAATCTTCACCGGCGCAATCAGCACGGAATCGCTCCCGATGAACACGCGGTTCCCGATCGTTGTCGGGTGCTTCGCAAAGCCGTCGTAATTGCACGTGATCGTTCCCGCGCCGATGTTCGTTTTCGCGCCGATCTTCGTATCGCCAATGTAGGAAAGGTGCGGCACCTTGCTGCCTTCGCCGATCACGCTCTTCTTCAACTCCACGAAATTCCCGATCCGCGCGCCTTTCTTCACGTGGCTTTCCGGGCGCACCCGCGCGAAGGGTCCCGCCGTCACCCCGGAGTCAATCCTGCTCTTCGACACCAGGCTGTGCGGCTCAATCGTCACATCGTCGCCGAGCACGGTATCGAGCAGCACGCTGCCCGTCTTGATCGTGCATCGCGCCCCTATCTTCGTCTTTCCCAACAATTGCACGCACGGCTCAATCACGGTGTCTTCACCCGCGCTCACGTCCGGATCAATCAGCACCGTCTCCGGCAAACGAATCGTCACGCCATCGTTCATCAGTTCGTCGCGCTTCCTTTCGCGGAACGTCCGGTCCACTCCCGCCAGGTCCGCGCGTGCATTGCAGCCCAGCGTCTCTCGCGCATCCGGCGCAATTTCCGCCAGCACTGTCTCCCCATTCGCGTTCAACACGCCAATGGCATCGGTCAGGTAAATCTCGCGGTGTTTGTTATTGGGCTTCACCTGCGCCAGCGCCGGCCACAGCTTCGCCGCGGTAAAGCAATAGATGCTCGAATTGATTTCGTTCAATTCGCGCTGCTCCGCGGTCAGTTGCGATTCCTCGATAATCGCCGCCACCGTGTCCCCGGACTTCCTCAGAATTCGCCCGTAACCCGAAGGATCGGCCAAGACCGCCGTCAGTATCGTCGCCGCCGCTTCCGCTTTTTTGTGCCTGAGGATCAGCGCCCGCAGCGTCTCTGTCCGCACCAGCGGCGCATCTCCCGGCAGCACCACCACGTACTTTGCGTTGCCGATGGCCCGTTTCGCCATCAGTAGCGCGTGGCCCGTGCCCTTTTGCGGTTGCTGCACCACGGTTTCCACTTCATACGGCGCGACAACCTCCGCCACCTTCTCCGCCTGGTAGCCGATTACCGCGATTGTTTTTTTCGCTCCCAGCGGCTCGCACGAACGCACTACGTGCTCCACCAGCGCGCGCCCCCCGGCATGGTGCAGCACCTTCGCCAGGCTGGATTTCAGCCGCGTGCCTTTGCCCGCGGCCAGGATCAGGATTGCAGCATCGTTGTTGGCCATAGCGTGAGCATTGTCGCGTGGAATGGCCACCTTTGACAATGCGGAGATTTATCTTGATTTTAGCTGGCGCCTAATCGGCGGCAGCGGCCGGCACGGCCTCTGGCGCGTTCTCTTCCATCCCCGGAGCTTCCGAATGCCGCGTGGTTATCTGCCAGGCAGAGGGGTCAGCCAGCAACTTGCTGACCAACTGGGTGTGCAAGGAGTGGCCCGCTTTGCTCGCTTCCACACGCCCCAACAGAGGTAGCCCCACCAACGCCAAGTCGCCAATCAAGTCCAGCGCCTTGTGCCTCCCAAACTCGTCGGGGAACCGTAGCGGCCCGTTCAAAACACTATCCTTTGTCAGCACGATCGCGTTTTCCAGCGAACCCCCGCGAATAAGCCCCATGGCCCGCAGCGGCTCGATGTCGCTCTCAAAACAGAATGTCCGCGCCCGCGAAAGCACTTGACGGAAGCTTTCCGCGTTCACCACCATGTCCACTTCCTGCTGCCCCACCAGCGGATGCGGAAAATCCACGTAGCACCGCACCCGGAATTCGTTCGCCGGAGAAATCCCGATCCGCCGCCCGTCTTCAATCACCTCGACCGGCTTCACCACCTTTAAATACCGCCGCTTCCGCCGCAGCCGCCGTATCCCCGCCTGATCGATCAGCCGCATGAATGGCTCCGCCGACCCGTCCAGAATGGGCACCTCAATCGCATCAATATCGATAAAAACGTCGTCGATGCCGCACGAATAGATGGCCGCCAGAAGATGCTCGGTGGTCGAGAGCAGCACGCCCTGTTTCATCAAACTGGTCGCATAGCTCACGCGCGCCACATTCCGCCCGTGTGCTTCAATTTGGAACTCGTCCAAATCCACACGCCGGAACACTATCCCGGTATCTGCAGGGGCCGGCACCAACCGCACTCTTCCGTGAACCCCCGTGTGGAGTCCAACGCCATGTGTCTCGGCCGGTCGCTGAATCGTGGTTTGAAACATTCTGGAATCTGTTACGATAGCACATTGCAGGCGAATTTCATCTCTCTTTGTGCTTTACTATCAATTGGTTAGATGCGTAAAGAGGCAGCACTGTCCATCCTGGTGTGTCAATAATACAACAATCCCCAGTATCCGCGTGTCTTTGACGCAACCCTCTTCCTTCTTTCCACTCAAACTGCCGCCTATCCAACTCTCCAGGCCTCGCGTCTCATCTCAATGTTATACTTATAGTTTATCTTCGCCCAAGGTGGTGCCGGATGAATCGTTTCACGCGCTACGCTATTGTCGCCGTTTCCGTCCTCATTATTGGTTGGGTGGGGTTCGGAAAGGTGCTTGGCCGCTCCGCCAACGATAATACGTACAAATCGCTGATCGTCTACAGCGAAGTCCTGCAGAAGATCCAGCAGGATTACGTGGACGAGCCCAACATGCACCTCGTCACCGCAGGTTCTCTCCACGGCCTCCTCGAATCGCTCGATTCCGAATCCGGCTACCTCACACCACGCGAATACACCGAATACAAACAGAAGACCGCCAGTTCTGTAACCAGCGACACCGGCCTAAACTTGAGCAAGCGTTTCGGTTACATCATCGTCACTTCTGTTCTCCCCGATACCTCCGCGGAAAAGGCTGGCCTGCGTAGCGGGGACATCCTCGAATCCATCGCTGGTTTTACCACTCGCGAAATGTCCGTTGGCCAGGCCAAGAATCTTCTGGCCGGGCAGCTGGGCAGTGGCGTGAAGGTCGGAGTCATCCGGCGCGGAAAGACTGATCCTGAAGAACTCGAGGTTGTCCGGGAGAAACTCTCGACGCCAAGACTGATCGCGCAGCGCGTTGACAACGAGACCCTTGCTTTGCGCTTCCCCACGCTGGACGCTGGGCGTGCCGATGAAATTCGCACGCGCCTGCTCGACGCCCAGAAGCAGGGTGTCAACCGAGTCATCCTGGACTTGCGTGAATGTGGCCGTGGTCCCGTCTCTGAAGCCATCGCCATCGCGCGCCTGTTCGTTCCTTCCGGCCAACTCGTCGCCCTTCGCGGCCAGACCGTTCCCACACAGGTCTTTTCCGCGGATGCCAGCAAGGTTGTCTGGAAAGGACCCGTTTCCGTTCTGATGGACGGCACGACAACCGGCGCAGCCGAAGTCCTCGCCGCCTCTCTCGCCAATACCAAGCGGGGCGATCTGGTTGGCGACCGCACCTTTGGTCTCGCCTCGGAGCAAAAACTTATCCCCTTGGATGACGGCGCGGCGCTGTTTCTCACCGTCGCCAATTATTACAACGCCGATGGCAAATCCATTCTCGATGAAGGTGTCACGCCCACCGAGGTCGTGCGCGCCTCTGCCGCAGCCGCTGACGATTCCGACGATGGCGAAGAAGACGTAACCACAACCCCCGGCACGCCCAAGGACTCAACCATCGGCCCGCGTCCCCTTTCTTCCGATGATCCCGTTCTTCGCAGGGCCCTCGAACTTCTGAAGAGTCCGGTGAAGAAGGCCGCTTAGTCCTCTCGTGTCCTTCATCTTTGTGGGCGTGCGGAAACACCCTCGACTTCCCGTAGCACTTCTTCTGCTCGCTCTATTTGCGTGCCTCGCCGCTTGTGACAATCCCAAATCGGCCGGGAATCTCCGTTCCAAGGCACGCGATGCGGCTAAGGGACACGCCACGCCGCATCCTCCGTCCGCCGCTCGTGCCGGGACTCCTCGTCTCGCCATCATTCTCGATGATTTCGGCACCGATCGCTCGGTTGCCGACTCTGTCTTCGCCCTTCCTTACCCTCTCACTCTTTCCTTCCTCCCTTATCACGCCAATTCCCGCGAGATCGCGGAGGAAGCCCACCGCCGCGGCTATGAGGTCATGCTGCATCTGCCCATGCAATCGCTCGGCAATGAAAGGCCCGAAGCGCAGCAACTCCACTCCGGAATGAACTCGTCTCAGATTTCCGAGGTCCTCAGCGGCATGTTGCAAAACGTCCCCTACGCCGTTGGTGTCAACAACCATCAGGGCTCCCTAGCCACCACCGATGGCCCGCTGATGGCCGATCTCATGGTCGTTCTGCGTGAACGTAACCTGTTCTTCATCGACAGCCGCACCACTCCCGCCACGGTCGCTTATGACGCCGCGCAAAACGCTAGCGTTCGCTCCGCCTTCCGCAATGTTCCTTTTCTGGATGATGTGGAGGAGGTCTCGGCCATTCGCAAGCAACTGCAACTCGCTCTGCGCGACGCCCAGGAAAAAGGCGAGGCCATCGCCATCGGCCATCCCCACCCGGAAACGCTTCGCGCTCTGAGCGAGTTCTTGCCCCAGGCGGAAGCCCAGGGCGTCCACCTCGTTCACGCCTCGGACTTGGTCCACTAGACCCAAAACTTGTCATTCCGACCGGAGGGACGGCGGTTTTGGCCGTCCCGGAGTGGAGGAATCTCGCTTCAACTTCGGATTTGAGGTGAAACTAATTCGCGGCAACCGCAATTTCCTCCGTCCGCTCCCCCTCTTTCTTCGGAAACAGCAGCATCACCACTAGGAACTGCAGCCCCATCGTCACGAAGCAGAAAACGCTTCCTTCGGGTCCCACCGATGCGCCGGTCAGCCACTTCGGTCCATGCAGCACTGCGTTCGAGAGATGACCCTGCATCACAACACCGCTATTTGGCACCGAATATAGAAACGTCTCTCCCCAATCAAAGCTCGCGTGCAGTCCCACCGCGTACCAGAGATTCCCCGTCCGCCGCAGCGTGAAACAGAAGAACAATCCCACCAGCACCACACTCGCCGCGCCGACCCAGCCTTCCCCGGGATTTCCCAGGTGCAACGCGCCAAAGGCGACCGACAACAAAATCGCCGCCGGCCAGAATCCGATTCCGTCTCCCAGCGTGAATTGCGTGTAACCGCGGAAGAGAAACTCCTCGTAAAATCCTACAAAGGTAAACAGCACCAGATGGATCAGTCCCCAGCGCACGATCTCGTTTCCATGCAGGGCGAAACTCCCAAACGAATACCCCCCAAACGCCGCAATCAGTCCAATCAGCAGTGAAATCTCCGCCAGCCCGAACAAGAACCCCAGCCAGAATTTGCCGCCGAACATCTCCCGTGCCGGCAGCCCGTAATCTCCCACCGGACGTCGTTCCAGTCGCGACATCACCACCGCGGCGCCGAATACCACCGCAAATCCGACCAATTCCTGCAGGATCATCACGGATACGGGCGGAACGCCGCGCGGCTGCCCAAATATGCGAACCACGGGGTATGTAATCGCCGCCGCCAGCGCGCCGACAATCAGTAAGTAGATCGCCAGTCGCCAGCCCGACCGCAGTCCACCCTCGCCAAAGAACACGACATTTCGCCGTTTGGGTGGTTCACTCAGCGCAGGAATCTCTGCGACCTGTCCTTCGATTGGCTTTCCCTCGTCCATGTCTGCTCCTTGGAAATGCTCCGCCTCATCTCAAATTCTCAATTCCGAAAATGGTGCGAAAATGGCCTATGGCGCAAGTAACTGCTCTTATTACGGCCAAGCTCCCAGAAATGTTTCCAGACATGCGCCACATACTACGCCACTCGTGCTATAACCAATCTGGGATATAAAATCGGTTACGACGAACGACTTTTCTTCGAGGTCCTCCATGGCTCCCACACCCACCCATCCCCACCTCATCGCCGGGCGCCTCGCCCTCGATTTCGCCAATACTACTCCCGCCACGCATAACCTCTCCTGGGACGAGTTCATCTCTTTCCTCGTCAACGCCCGCGTTGTCACTCCCGAACGCGCGACCCGCCTTCATCCCTTGCTCCACACTGAGCCGCAAGCCGTTGACGCCGTTCTCCTCAAAGTCCTTCGCCTGCGCGAATCCATCCGCGCCATCTTTGCTTCCCTCGTGGAGAAAAAGCCCTTCCCCAAGAGCTGGGTCGAGCCCATCAACGATCTGCTTCGCCTCACCGAAGGCCACGATGAACTTGTTCCCCGCACCGAAGGCTGGCGTTTGGAATTCATCGCCCGGGAAGGCGGCCTCGAGTGGCTCCTCGCCGCCATTGCGCGTTCTGCCGCCGAACTGATCGTCGAAGGCCCCAACGCACCTGTCCGCATTTGCGCCAATCCCGCGTGCCGCCTCTTCTTCTACGATGACTCGCGTACCCACCGCCGCCGCTGGTGCTCCATGGCCGTTTGCGGCAATCGCCACAAGGTCGCCTCTTTCCTCCGGCGCCACACCACCGTCCGCCGCCGCGAATCCTGACCAATCGCCACCTTTTGCTTACTTCACGTATTTCGGCGGCTCTCCCTTCGACCACGGATCATACGTGTACGCAAACTCCAGTCTCTCCGCCAGCGGTGGGTGGCTGTACAGCCAGAATGTGATGAATCGCGAAGGCTTTGGATCCGCCATATCTACTTCTCCCAGCACTTGAAACGCGCGCGCGCCAGCCTCCTGCGAATTCGGCACCAGCCCGTGCACAACCTCCA